>Ga0075364_10002211_pt1 | contig 10909 bp, 9 predicted proteins | sample EndMetdeltDD1764_FD_71517 | JGI IMG/M metagenome (GOLD analysis project Ga0075364, IMG submission 71517) | Populus endosphere microbial communities from Tennessee, USA - Endosphere MetaG P. deltoides DD176-4 | ecosystem: Host-associated > Plants > Roots > Endosphere | place: USA: Tennessee...
GTGATCGTCAATCCCTCGGTGGGGGGTTTGCTGAGCGGCGTGAGCTCCTGGGGGAGTGACTCAGGCAGGAGGCCACGCTCGTCGATGTAGTCGTTGGCCTTGTCCACGCAGCTTTGCTGAGCTGACGATAGATCACCGCCGCCGTCGCCGCCGTCGCTACTGGAATCGCTGGTCGAGCCGCAGCCCGCCGCAACAAGCAATAGCGAGCTGAGGGCACCGACAACAAGGTGTCGATTCCGTGCTTGAGAGGTGGAAGATCGAGTGAACATGACGGACCTGCTTTCGTTTGACGGACGCACCCATCTGCCGCGCAACATTTCACGTGGTCCTCTTGCGAGGCGTTGGGTTACCAGGGGGTGGTTAATTGAGGAGCCAAAGTTTCTTGAATTGGTTTCCGATATCGGTCGGATAGGACGGGATCACGTCGGTGGCCTCGATGTTGTCGGGGGCGAAAATAGGAACCGGCAGATGGTCCCCGACCGTGGGCTCACCGCTATCGAGAGCGCGCGCGGCCGTGTCCAGGACAACCCACGCCGACGCTTCCTGCGGGAGGCCGAGCCAGAATCCGCGCCCATCCTGCTTGGTCGCCTCGAGATTTTGCGGAACCGGGACCGCACCTCCGACCTGCACGTCGATTCCCGCCTGCTTCAGCGCTGGGCCCAGTCCGACAGCGAGGTCACCGATCGTGAAGAACGCGTAGTTGATGGACGGGTCGGACTGCAGCTTGGAGACCACGGTGTTGGTAGCCGCGGGCGAACCGATATCGGCGAACGGAATGTCGATATAGGAGTACGAGCAGCCATCACACTCCTCTTTTAAGGTCTTCTCCAGGCTGTCGCCCATGTTGGTCAAAGCTGGGGTCGGGAGCGAAAAGACTGCGACATTGGCCTTGCAATCAGTGGCTTGCATGATGGGGTAGGCCGCAAGCTCCCCCAGCTTGGGGAAGGTCGCCCCGCCGTAGGGTGTGCCGCCGAACCCCGGAACCGACTCCGGCGGTTCGTCGGTCGACGCGATCATCAACAGGACACCCTTGTCCTTCGCGGCCTTGATCGGGCCCTGAATCGCGGCAGTTGGCGTTCCTTGGCCGACGACGACAATGTCAGAAGTGGCGACCGCGTCGGTGAGTTTGCGGTTGAGATCCTCCACCGAACCGTCAAAGTTCACGGCCTTACCGGTCCAACCGATCTCTGGGGCGAGCTTGACCATCGTCTCGCCCAAAGCAACGGAGGTTGGGGTTCCGGCGGGGCCGACCCGGGTGATCGTCAATCCCTCGGTGGGGGGTTTGCTGAGCGGCGTGAGCTCGTCGGCAAGTGACTCAGGCAGCAGCCCCCGCTCATCCAGGTATGCGGTGGCCTTGTCCACACACTCTTGCTGCGCCGACGACAGATCACCACTGCCGCTGCCAGCGCTGCCAGTTGAGTCACCGCTTGAGCCGCACCCGCTCGCGACGAGGACCAGCGAACTGACAGCACCGACAACGAGATATCGATGCGTGCGTCTACGACCGCCAAACCAGAGGGACATGGCCGACCTGCTTTCGTGGTGTTTGGGGGTGCCCGGGGGGTAAGCGCGCACTGTGGGGGATGGCTAGCGAGTCTTGCGATGGCGGACCGCGTACGTCGTGATGCTGACCGCGACGAGGAGGACCAGCCCTTCCACCAGATCCTTGATCCACGGCAGTTCTGGATACTTGAGCTGGAGGCCCTTCACGGCGATCGTCAGCAGGTAGAGCGCGACGATGGTTCCGCGGACGTTGAAGCGACCAGGAAGGATCTGGGTCGATCCCAGGAATGTCGCGGCGAAGGCCGGCAATAGGTAGGGCGCCCCGGCGCCGAAGGATGATGCGCTGAGTTGCATCGTCAAGACCACGCCTGCCAAAGCCGCCAGTGCGCCCGTCATGATGAGTGAGATCCAGGTCAGCCGCGCCACTTTGATGCCGGCGAGCTTTGCGGCCTGCGGGTTGGAGCCGATGGCGTAGAGGTAACGACCCGTTGGGGTGTGTTCCATCAGGTACCACAACGCAACAGCGACCGCCGCGAGGTAGAAGACAGTGATGGGCACGGTCGCGATCGTCGTCGTCCCCAACCGCGTGAAGGTCGAGCCGACCTCGTTGAGCAGAACGGTCTGGCCGCCCGCCACCCAGAAGGACAGCGCCGCGAGAACCGACGACATCCCGAGCGTCGCGATGATCGCTTCGACCCCGATCGTCGAGATGAGCAACGCATTCACCGCACCCACCAGCGCCCCGGCCGCCACCGTCAAGATCACGGCGACCACCCACGGCAGTTCCACAACTGTCAGCAGCGCTCCCAGAAGGCAGATCGAGAACGTCATATTGGCGGCGATTGAGATGTCGAACGTGCCTGCCGCCAGAGATACGGTCACGGCAAGGGTCAGGATCCCCGCGATCGCAGCGCTACCCGCGATCACTCGCGCGTTGTTGGCGGTGCCGAACGTGTCCGGCAGCAGCACACAGAACACCGCGATCAGGATCACGGCGAGGTAGATGCCGGAGTACCTGTCCAGGCGGAGGGCGCCGAGTGACCACGCAGAACTCGGGCCCGAAGGGGGGCCGGGAACGGCTGTATCCGGTGACTCCGATTCGCGCCCGTCATGGGAGGGCATACGTTGTGACGTGCTTGAAGACATGCTGAACCGCTCCTTGCTATTCCGCTTCACGAAGTGAGTCCGAGACTCGTATGGACCAGACGCCGCGTCTGGATGGCGTCGCCGACAAAATCGCTCATCACACGCCCATGCCGCAGCACGACCACGCGATCGCAGAGGCGCTCGAGCTCTGTCTCATCCGAGGAGCAGACGAGCACCGCAACGCCCTGGATCGCCGCCTCGTCGATCAGGTGGTGGATCTCTGCTTTCGCTGCGACATCGACGCCCTGGGTGGGCTCGTCGAGGAGCAAGACCGTGGGCTCCGTCTGAAGCCACTTGCCGAGGACGACCTTCTGCTGGTTGCCGCCCGACAGGGCCAAGATGGGGGCCTCGAGAGAGGGCGCTTTCACCGACATCTTTCCGCAGATGCGCGACGCCTGCTGTCGGTCATCGTCTGCGGGGATCCGGCCATGTCGTACCAACCGCCGGGCGGTGGTGAGGTTCAGGTTCTCCCGCACGTTGAGGCCCACGACGATCCCGTCGCGCAGTCTGTTGGCTGGCACCAGAGCCATTCCGAGGTCGGTTGCGATATCCGTCCGTGAGGCGCGCAGCTCACGGCCCCCGACCGACACACGTCCCGTGCGGGCCTTGGCCCCGAAGACCAGCGAACAGAGTTCTTCGCGGCCCGAGCCGGTGATGCCTGCAACGCCCACAACCTCCCCGGCATGGACCGTCAAGTCGAAGTCGATCAGTTCGGTGCCACCGACACCTTCGAGCTTGAGCATCTGCTCGCCGTGTTCGGCCGCCGAGGATCTCCGCGCTTGGTCGACAACGCCGCCGGTCATCAAGTCGACCAGAGCGCGCTGGTCGACCTCCGAGCAACGCCTCGTCGCCACCTTGTGCCCGTCCACCAAGACGGTCACCCGATCCGCGAGTTCGAAAACCTCCTCGAGATGGTGCGACACATAGAGAACTCCGACGCCCTGCGCCCGCACGTTGTTGATGATCTCGAAGAGCCGTTGGACCTCCGCTTTCGGCATGGTGGCTGTCGGCTCGTCGAGCACCAGGACAGACATCTCGCCCTCCGCGCTCTGCAGCGCACGGGCGATCGCCACCGCGGTCTTCTCCACGGGCTGGAGGTCGTCCACGATCTTGCGGACGTCGACGTCATAGCCAACTGCTCGGATAGCTGCCTGCGCCGTCTCCCTCTGACGACGCCAATCGATCCGCCCGCCGACGCTCGTGGCATATCCACGGCCCAGAGCGAGGTTGTCGACTACGGACAGTGCGGGTACGAGACCGAGGTCCTGGTGGACGAAACGCACGCCCGCGTCCTGAATATCGTCGCCGAGCGCCCGCGACTCGCCGTCGACGAGCACGCTCGCCCCGGGGTCCGCCGTGTGGAAACCTGCCAGGATCTTGATCAGCGTCGATTTGCCGGAGCCGTTCTGGCCCACCAGTGCATGCACCTCACCGGGCGCGACGTCCAGTGACACATCATGAAGGACGCGAGTTCCTCCGAACGTCTTCGAGACCGCTCTGAGGTCGAGGCGCGGTGTTCGTCTGTCTGAGTTCACGGCTACGTCCCTACTCCTGTGTCTGGGTGATCAGGCCAGCTGGCCGGACATTCCACGTGCGTTCTGTACTGGTGCACTTGCCGGTTCGGGGCTAACCAGCCCGGGTGGTACGCGGGGCTGCGACAAGGCTCTGGGGCCATGCGTTAGCCTCGCCTGTGATCGGCGTCACTTACTAGTCGGTTAAGCATGGTTGATCCAGTGGCGCGTGTCAATAGCCCCGCGCGATGTTGCTCGGCGACGAGTAACAGGGGGGTCATCGGGCCCTCACCCGAGAGATGTCCTTGCCACGACACGTCGGTTACGCCTGACGTTCGGGCTGAATCGCGAGCCGCGCAGTAGCCTTACCAGACCGTTCAGTTACGCTGATGTCTCGCGCTTCGGCCCTTGCGGAGCGGTTCGTGTTTCAGTCTCGGCAGAGAGGCCCTCCAGTGGCACAAGCTAAGGCGACCACCGTAGAGGCGGTCCTGCAATCGGCGGCTGTCCTCTTTGCGGAGAACGGCTACCAGACGACCACGATCGAGGACATCGCCAGAGAAGCTGGCATCTCGAAGCCAACCGTGTACCAGTACGCGAAGAGCAAGCAGTGGATGCTGGAGCAGATCGTCCACACGGTCTGCGCAGACCAAGAGCACAGTTCGCGTACGGTCTACCAGCTAGAGGCCCCGCCGAATGTGCGCTTCTACTGGTTGATCCGGATCTACATCATTCAGGCCGTCCGATACCGCTTGTATTACGGCGTCACCCTGAGCGAACTGTCTGACCTGTCCACCGAAGCTCGAGAAGAGTTCAGGCAATGGGCCCACCGGACAACCAACGGGGTTCGAGACCTGCTGCTGGAATGCCGGGGGCAAGGGTCCCCAGTTGGCGGAAGCGTGACGACGAAGGCCAACCTCATCGTCTCCATGCTGAGTTCGCTTTACCGGTGGTACGACCCACGGGGCGACGTGTCCGTCGACGCTCTGACCGATCACATATCGAGGGTCCTGTCGTCGATCGTCGACCCCCCGTCGGACCTCGACGCGTGGCCCAGGCCGGACTGGGAGCACCTTGACGACTTCGTGCTCCGTGAGGCGCGACGTACCAGTTGAGGTTGGGCATTGCCCTCTAAGGGTCAGCGTGACGAGAAGGTGCTGCCACCCTGCCGAGGGGCGTTGATGTTCAGGCGGAGTACGGGCTGGCGCCACTGCGGGAGACAACCAACTCCGTGATCGACGTGCGTCGTCCCAGGTCAAGCAGTGCGCGGACGATGGTGACGATGTCCTCGACCGGGATCATGGTGTCGGCCGGGACGGTGTCAGTAGTCCAGGCCGACATATCGGTATCGACATATGCCGGCGCGACCGCGGTGAACATGACTCCGTTCCCAGACTCCTCCACATTGAGGGACGATGCCAACGAGACCAGGGCCGCCTTGCTGGCCCCGTACACAGCAAGACCGGCCTCGGCGAACACCCCGGTGATCGATGAGAACAGCACGACTCTGGCTCCGCTATCGGACGTCGCCGCGGCTCGGCGCAGCAACGGAAGCGCCTGCTGAATCAGGGTGATGGTAGACGTGACATTGACCGTCATGGTCTTGTCGATCCGTCGCTCCGGCATCGACTCGAAGGCTCCCGCGGTGCCGACACCGCCGCTCAGGACGAGCGCATCCATCGACCCGAAAGCCTCGCGGTGGGATGTGACCAGCGCCGGCAGGAGGTCACGATCTGCGAGGTCGACCGCGTGCCGAACGACCTGCGGAGATCCGTCGGCCAGCAGAGTGCTGGCGAGGGCATCGAGATCGGCATCGGAGCGCGAACTCACTGTCAGCCCGTAATGCTGTCGCGCGAGATCCCTGGCGATGGCGTTGCCGATGCCACGCGAAGCGCCGGTGACCAAGGCGGTTTTCACCGGTGCGCCCCAACCGTCTCCAAGGCGAGTTCGAGATAGGTCCGAACCGACTCGCCGGCGGTGTCGAAGCCAGGACCCGAGCCTGCGCCGGCACGGAGACGATGGTCGATTCCAGCGGCGACGACGCCGATCTTGAAATACGCCAGGGCCAGGTGGAACTCCCAGTTGGCGAGGCGCACGCCGCCCGCCGCCTCGTACGCCGTCGCCAGCGCGTCGACACCGGGCAGAAGGGGGCTCGTCCAGGCGCTCGGCTCGCCGACGATCAGGTCGAAGGCCGGATGGCGGTAGCCGCACATCATCGCGACGTCGGCGACAGGGTCACCGATCGTCGACAGCTCCCAGTCCACGACGGCTGCCACACGCGGAATGGGCCCTTCGAGGCGAAGCAGCGTGTTGTCGATGCGGAAGTCTCCGTGGACGATCCCCGTAGAGGGTTGACCCGGAACCGTCGCCTCCAGGCGGGCGATCACGTCGGCGGCCAACGGTTGGAGTTCCGTGGTACCGACCGTCTCCCACTGACCGGACCATCGCTTGAGCTGCCGGGCGGCGTAGGCATCGGGCCGGCCGAACTGTCCCAGCCCCACCGCGACATGATCAACGCGATGCAGGGCCGCCAAGGTGGTGATGAGTTCGTCGGTGGCAGCTGTGACAGCGGCAACCGACAGCTCTTCGAGGTGGGCGCGCGTCTGCAGGGTGCGACCTGTCACGAAACTGGCGATCGCGAACGGCCCGCCGATCAGCGTCTCATCGCTATGGAAGGCGACGGCTCGGGCGACCGGCACGTCCGTTTGTTGGAGGGCCGCCGTGACCCGGTACTCGCGACCGACGTCGTGGGCGGACGCGGTCCGGCCGGCGCGCGGCGGCGTCCGCATGACCCATCTGTTCTGGCCGTCATCGAGACGGAAGGTCACGTTGGATCGGCCGCCGGTTATCAGCTGCGCTGTCAGGGGGCCGGCGACGCACTCACCCGATTGGCGCATCACCTCTGCGACCCCCGCCAACTCCGAGGGCGTCAGACTTCTCACTCAGACCCCTCGGTCGCGGGTCAGGTCTCGAACGGCTCGGCGGGCCAACGCCCATCGATGCACCTCGGACGGGCCGTCGTAGATGCGGAACGGTCGCAGCTCGCGGGCGATCTTGGCCACGGGCAGATCACTGGAGACACCGAGGCCGCCGCACAGCTGGGTTGCTCGATCAACCACGCGAACGAGCGCCTCGGAGGCGAAGGTCTTGGTGATCGAGGTCGACTTCGAGGCCCGTCCTCCGGCGTCGAGTTCAGCGCACGCTTCCCGCATGAGGGCGCGCGTCGCGGCCAGGTCGATCTCGTTGTCGGCGATCATCTGCTGCGCCATGCCGAGGTCGGCCAGGCGCGACCCGAATGCCTCGCGGTCTACCGCATAGGCCACGGCGACCTCGTGGGCGCGGCGGGCGGCGCCGGTCCAACGCATCACGTGGGTCATCCGCGCCGGCCCCAGACGGACTTGGGCGTTGCGGAAGCCTTCGTCGACATCTCCAAGGATGTTGTCGTCGGAGACAAACAGATCAGTGAACTGCACCTCGCAGTGCCCTCCCAGCATGGAGCGGTCGACCGTGTGGACATGACGCACGACCTCGAGACCGGCGGCGTCTCCAGGAGCCAGGAACATCGTCGCTCCGCCGGAGTCTCCGGGCTCCCCGCTCGTGCGCGCCATGATGATGAAGAACCCTGCACCGTCTGCGCCGGTGATGAACCGTTTGGAGCCGTTGATCACCCACCCTCCGCTGGCTCTGGTGGCCGTGGTCGCGAGGGCGCTCGGGTCCGAGCCGGCACCCGGTGCAGGCTCGGTCATCGCGAAGGCCGACCTGGCGATGCCCTGGACCAGTGGCTTGAGGTAACGCTCCTTCTGGTCGTCGGTCGCGACATGGGAAAGGAGATGGACATTCCCCTCGTCGGGCGCGTTGATGTTCAGCGCGATCGGGCCGAAGAGTGAATAGCCGGCCTCCTCGAAGACAGGCGCGCGCTCGGACATGTTCAGTCCGAGGCCGCCGTACTCGACGGGACCATGCGGCGACAGCAATCCCTCTGCCCGAGCGGCCGCTTGCAGCTGGGTCCGGATCGTGTCTCCGCCGGCGAGTTCGATGTCGCCGTCGAATTTGTCGTCGACGGCCAAGACCTCTCGGCGGACGAACTCCCTCGTCTTGGCTACCACGTGGTTGATGTCCACCGCAGATCTCCTTGCGCTTGCTGTCGCTCACCAAGCGGATCGCTTGACTTCCATTCAGCGTAACTTAACTAACTGGTTAGACGTCAAGGGGAAGCTGGACGGCCAGCCTCGGTGTCGATAGGGCGCCCGCAGCGGATCATCCGCTCGAACCCCTGACGCTGCTCGCCTCGTGCACTACTCGTGGGAGGCTTGACCGGTGACCGTCATCCGTGCCGAACTGACAGACATCCTCGAGGCTGCCCAGTTGTTTGCGGACTATCGGGAGTTCTATGGCGAGCCCCACGATGTCGCGGCCGCAGCGGGGTTCTTGACCTCCCGCGTCGTCCGTGACGAGTCGATCGTGCTGCTGGGAGTGGACGGCGACGAGGTTGTCGGGTTCGCGCAGATCTATCCCACCTTCTCCTCGACCCGCCTGGCCCCACTCTGGGTGCTCAACGACCTGTTTGTCGTCGAGCACGCGCGCGGTACGGGAGCCGTCGACGAACTCCTCGACACGGTCCTGAGCATGGCGACGTCGGCCGGTGCAGTCGCAGTCCAGCTGAGCACGGCCCACACCAACACACGGGCCCAGGCGGTGTACGAGCGGCACGGCTACCACCTCGACGAGACCTATCGGACGTACGAGAAACCGGCCACCACCCTTCGGTTCGTCTGGGAGGGCGAGGTCGCTGAGCGAGCGCGACCCGCCCTGGAGTGAGGTCGTGACCGCGGGTCGGTTCGCCCCGTCACCATCGGGCGATCTCCACATCGGCAACCTGCGCACCGCGCTGGTGGCGTGGCTGTGCGCCCGGAGTTCCGGGCGCGATTTCGTGCTGCGCGTCGAGGATGTCGATCGGGTGCGCGAGGGGGCCGAGCAGAGGCAGCTCGACGATTTGACGGCCATGGGGATCGACTGGGACGGACCTGTGGTCCGTCAATCAGAGCGCGCTCGCTATTACGACGCGGCCCTCGCCTCCCTGGCCGGTCGCGGACTGGTCTTCGAGTGCTTCTGCACGCGGCGGGAAGTACTCGACGCCCCCTCCGCACCGCATGCACCACCGGGGACATACCCCGGGACGTGCCGGGATCTGACCGGCCCCGAACGGGACCAGCGTCGACGCGAGCGGCCCGCCGCCCTGCGGCTGCGGTCGGAGGTGGCGAGGTTCACGATCGAGGACGCTCTGCACGGCTCGTACGAGGGCGTCGTCGACGACCTCGTATTGCGGCGAGGCGACGGGGTCGTCGCCTACAACCTCGCAGTGGTGGTCGACGACGCTCAGCAGGGCGTCGACCAGCTGGTGCGGGGCGACGACCTGCTGAGCTCGGCACCACGTCAGGCCTATCTCGGGACGTTGCTAGGCCTTGTCCCGCCGTCGTACATCCACGTTCCGCTGGCGATCAACTCCGCGGGACAGCGGCTCGCCAAACGAGACGGGGCGGTGTCGCGCCGCGAGTTGGAAGACCGTGGCATCGATGTGTTGGGGCTCATCGCATCATCCCTGGGCCTCCACGGATCAACACCGGCAGAGATGCTTGAGACCTTCACGCTCGATACCCTTCCCCAAGCGCCGTGGGCGTTCGATCCGCCCTCCTGACCGCACAACCGGACGCGGTTTACCACGCTGGCAGGGACAACCCTCTCCGGGCGCCGGAAACTTCCCGCGCCGGGAGAGGGTTTGCCGTGCCAGCCTGGTAAACCGACACCCTGGGGGCTCGGACTAGATCAGGCCCTTGCTGGTCAGCCAGTCCTTCGCGAGGGTCGCCGGGGCCGTCTTGTCAGCGCCCTGGTTCTTGCCGTTGAGATCCAGGAGGTCCTGGGTCGTCAGCTGCGCCGAGATCGAGTCGAGGACGTCCTCGACCGTGTCCGTGGCCTTCTTGTCGTTGATCAACGGGAGCACGTTCTGCGCCGCGATCAGGCTCTCGGGGTCTTCGAGCGTCACGAGATCGTTCTCGACGATCGACGGTGTGGTCGAGTAGATGTCAGCCACGTCGACGTCGCCGTCGAGGAGTGCTTTCAGGGTCGCCGGACCGCCGCCGTCGCTGAGCGCCGTGAACTCGATGCCGGTGATGCCGTAGACCTTTTCCAGACCCGGGATACCGTACGACCGGGTCTTGAACTCGGGGTTGGCTCCGAGCTTGAGCCCGTCGATGTTCTTCAGGTCGGCAATCGTCTTCAGGTTGTTCGCGGCCGCGAACTCCGAGGTGACGTTGAGCGAGTCCTTGTCCTCGGCCGCCGAGGCGTCGAGCACCTCGAGACCTTCAGGCAGTGCGTCGTCGAGTGCGTCGTCAACCTCCTCGGCGGACGTCGCGGTGGCCTCGGGGTCGAAGTAGGTCAGCAGGTTGCCCGAGTACTCCGGCACGAGGTCGATCTCGCCGTTCTGCAGTGCCTTGACGTAGACCTCACGGGCGCCGATGTTGAGCTTCTTCTCGACTGTGACGCCCTTGGCCTCGAGGGCCTGGGCGTAGATCTCGGCGATGATCTCATTCTCGGGGAACGCGGCCGATCCGATCGTGATGGTGTCGGACGACGACTGGCTGTCGGGGGCGCCGGACGTCTCGGTAGGATCGTCGCTGCCGCAAGCGGCGAGCGAGAGCCCCAGGGTTGCGGCTGCTGCGAGGGCAGCGATCTTGCGGATGGTCATGGTTCTCTCT
>Ga0075364_10002212_pt1 | contig 10907 bp, 13 predicted proteins | sample EndMetdeltDD1764_FD_71517 | JGI IMG/M metagenome (GOLD analysis project Ga0075364, IMG submission 71517) | Populus endosphere microbial communities from Tennessee, USA - Endosphere MetaG P. deltoides DD176-4 | ecosystem: Host-associated > Plants > Roots > Endosphere | place: USA: Tennessee...
GGCAGCGCGAGCGCGAGGATGCCGGCATCCGTCGCCGTCGACCAGATCGCGGCGGCGATGACACCGAGCACCCCGAGGATGCGGAGTGCATCCGCGACGCACTCGGCGACACCACGGGGTGCGCGCAGGAAGTTGTCTTTCACCTCGTCCCCTTCCCCGCCGGGACGAGGAGGTGGGCCTGGAGCGGCAGATGATCAGACGGCCATCCTCCGTCGAACCGGCGCCCATTGATCGCGGCTTGGCGAACCTGGACTCCGGGCGACACCAGGATCGCGTCGATGCGCTTCCCTCGGCGGGGCCGACGATACCCGGCGAACGTGGCCCATTCGGGGGAGAGACGGGCATCAGCGGTCGCCCATGCGTCCTTCAGCACCTCACGATCGAGCAGGGTCGTCCACGGGGCCGACGTCGGGCCGGAGTTGAGATCGCCGAGCAGGATCGCGGGAAGCGGCTGGTCGGCGATGATCCGGTGCAACTCCCGCGCTCCGCGCTGACGCGCTCGCGCCGAGAAGACGTCGAGATGCGTGTTGACGACCGTGAACTCCCGCGACGTCATCCGATCGCGGAAAACCGCCTGCACGAAGACGCGCGGGATCAGGTTTCCCCAGGAGGTCGAACCCGGCTCGTCCGGCCGATCGGAGAGGGCACGCTGCCTCCAGGACAGGAGATCCAGCCGCTGCTCGTCGTAGAAGATCGGGCAGGCCTCGCCACGCGGTCCCGGCAGACGGCCATGACCGACGAAGCGGTAAGAAGGGCCGAGCGCTGCTCGGATCACGGCCGCCTGCGCGGGAAGCACCTCCTGTGCGCCGAGGATCGTCGGGCGCTCCTCGCCGAGCAACGCCTCCATCCGCGCGCGCCGGGAGGCCCAACGGTCGGAAGGCGGCCAGGTGATGCCGTTCATCGGTCGCCGCGCGTTGAAGGACATCACGTGCAGCGAGGGCGGCGCCGCGGGCCCGAGGAGCGGGCCGTTCATCGTCCCGCCCCTATCGGGGTGGGAACGCCCATCCGATGCAGAACGCGTCGCAGAGCCAGACGAGTCCAGCGAACGGGCGGGAAATCCTCGGGCCAGTGCACGACGACCGTGCGGAAACCGCGGCGGACGCGACGGGCGAAGGACCCGCCACTGCCGAACGGCCGCATCGAGATGCCCATCTCGGCTCGTGCCAGGAATCGGATGCGGTGCCGTTCACCGAAGTGGAAGGCCAGGTCGAGGTCGTCATGCCGCTCGGGATCGTCTCGTCGGACGTTCGCTCGCACGTCGAGCCACGCAGCGCGGCGGAACGCGAGATTCGATCCGAACAGGGGAAGGTGCCCCAGAGACGGGGTGCACACAGCGGCATAGGAGAGCAGATAGGCGGCAGCGAGCGGGGAGCGCAGTGCCGGAGGGCCGTCAATGAAGCGGGCGCCGCCGGTGTACACCGACACCTCCGGATGCTGCGCGAAGGCATCGACCACCGACTCCACCCACGTGCCGACCGGCCGGCAATCGGCATCCAATCGCAGGATCAGGTCTCCCGACGCCGTGTCGTATCCGCGCGCGCTTGCCGCGGGGATGCCCGGTTCCCTGCAGTGCACCACTGCGGCGCCGAGCGAGGCGGCGACCGCGGCGGACGTGTCGGCGGAGTCGTTGTCGACGACGATGATCTCGTCCGGCCGGCGGGTCTGGCGGTCGAGGGCGAAGAGGCATTCCCGCAGGTGCTCCGCATCGTCTTTCACCGGGATCACGACCGAGACGGTGGGTGATGGTCCGGATGCTGAGAGGCGTGGCACATGATCTCCTTGCGGGTGTTCTCGCAGAGTAGACGGTCGCTCCGACAGCGGCGACGCGGTTGACAGGCGCGAACCCGCTCAGGTATCGAGCGGACGGTTGAGCCTGTGGATAACTTCCGCAGGCTCAGCCGGATCCTTGGCATGATGCCCGGGTGAGTCATCCGTCCGCCCTTGTCGCCGAACGCGTGCGTTCGCGTCTGAGGTCCGAGGGCATCGACCCGTCGCTCGATCCTGAGGCGGCTCGTCGTGTCGCACAGTCCGAGGTGCGGCGGCATGATGACCGGGCGCTGGCGCGCGGCGAAGCGCTCATCGATGACGAGGTGGCGTGCGTCCGCGACGTGCTCGCCGCCGTCAGCGGGCTCGGCGCTCTGCAGCCGTTCCTGGACGACGGTGAGATCGAGGAGATCTGGGTGAACGGCGATGGACACGTGCACGTCGCTCGGGGAGGGATCGGGGAGCGCACCGGTCTGCACCTGCCTGAGTCCACGGTGCGCGATCTCGTCGAGCGAATGCTGCAGCCCACCGGTCGGCGGGTCGACATCAGTCAGCCGTTCGTCGATGCGTCCCTGCCTGACGGCTCCCGACTGCACGTCGCCATCGCTGACGTCGTGCGCGGCTCGTGGGCCGTGAACATCCGCAAGTTCCTGCCGAGGTACCGCACGCTCGAGGCGCTGACCGACCAGGGGGCGATGCCCGCGGAAGTCGCAGGACTGCTTCGCGACGCGATGAGGAGCGGGCGGAGCGTGATCGTGTCGGGGGCGACGCACGCCGGGAAGACCACTCTGCTCGGAGCACTGCTCTCGTCGTGCGCGGATGCGCAGCGCATCATCACGGTCGAGGAGACCTTCGAACTCGCCATCGACGGGGCCGATCTGGTCGCCCTGCAGGGAAGGCAGGCCGGGCTCGAGGGCACGGGCGAGATCACCCTGAGGCGGCTCGTGAAGGAGGCGTTGCGGATGCGTCCCGATCGGCTGGTCGTCGGCGAGGTGCGCGATGCCGAAGCCCTCGATCTCGTGCTCGCCCTCAACACGGGCGTTCCCGGAGCCGGAACCGTGCATGCGAACTCCGCGACCGAGGCCCTGGAGAAGCTGACCATCCTCCCGCTGCTCGCCGGACGCAACATCGACCGTGCGTTCATCGCCCCCGCGCTCGCCGCAGCGATCGACCTCGTCGTGCACTGTGCGCGAGACGCATCGGGTGTCCGGCGAGTGCAGGAGGTCATCGCCCCGACCGGCTCCGTGGTCGACGGGCGGATCATCACCCGGGCGGTCTACCACGCCGGACGACCGATGAGCGCCGTGGCGGAACCGCATCGCGACGCGTTGCGCCGCAGCGGGGTCGCGCCGTGACCCTTCTGGTCGGGGCTCTGCTGGCCGCGGGTCTGCTGCTCTCACTGTCGCCGTGGATGTGGCCCCAGGTCGTCGGTGAGGCGCCGACGGCCCGTCGGAGCCGGTCAGCGCGTCTGCTCGAAGAGGCCGGCATGGACGCCGTGCCACCCCGCGCGCTGATCGCCGTCATGATGGCGGCGGCGTCGATCGTCGCCTCTGCTGTCTGGCTGGTGACCGGCATCCCCGTGCTGTCGATGCTCGCCGCTGTCGCCGCCGCGGTCTCCCCGGTGATGTGGCTGCGCGGACGGCGGACGAGGCTGCGTCGCCTTCGTCGCCAGCTGTGGCCCGACGTCTGCGACCTGCTGATCGCCGCGATCCGGGTCGGACTCTCGCTGCCCGACGCCGTGGCGAGCCTCGCCGAATCGTCCCCGGCGATGCTGCGACCGGCCTTCCTCGTGTTCGCGCGCGACCTGCGCGCCACCGGTAGATTCGAGACCAGCCTGGACCGCCTGAAGTCGTCACTGGCCGATCCGATCGGGGACCGGATCGTGGAGACCCTGCGCATGGCACGACAGGTCGGCGGTACCGAGCTGATCTCTGTGCTGCGAGCACTGTCCTCTTCGGTGCGAGCCGACGCCGCGCTGCGCGGCGAGGTGGAGGCGCGGCAGTCGTGGATCCGCGGTGCCGCGGTGCTCGGGGCGATCGCGCCATGGGTCGTGCTCGGGCTGCTCGTGATGAGGCCCGAGGGTGCATCGGCATACGGCACGCCCGAGGGCATGGTGGTGATCTGCGGCGGCGCCGTCGTCTCGGTGACCGCCTTCCGCATCATGGTGCGCATCGGCAGGCTTCCCGAACCTCGGAGGTGGTTCGAGTGAACGGCATCTCGGCTCTGGCGAGCGCGGTATTGATCGGGGGGACTCTCGCCGCGGGGCTGCTCTGCGTCCTTGCGGCGCTTCCGCGGTGGCGTGCGGCCTCCCTGACCCTGCGCATCGCCCCCTACGTGCGCGACATCGTCGCCGATGAGGACATGCCCCGCGGCATCCTGCCCGCGACCGGCATGCTGCCGGCGGGCGGTCGGAGTCTCTGGCAGCGCGCGCAACAGGGCTTCGAACGGATGCTCGGCGGGGGCGATGTGCTTCGGCAACGGCTCGCGCAGGCCGGGGTGCGCACCGATCCGGTCGCTTTCCGCGGACGCCAGCTCGGCTGGATGCTCGGGGGAATCGGCGCCGGCTCCCTCGCCGTGATCGCCGTGGTCGTGGCCGGCAGAATGTCGGTGCCCGTCACGGTCATCCCCATCCTCAGCGGAGCACTGGCGGCAGTCGGCTATGACATGCAGCTTTCGGCACGGGCGAAGTCCCGCCGCGCACGGCTCACGGACGAGCTTCCGACGACTCTCGAGTTCCTGGCGCTGTGCCTGTCGGCGGGCGAAGGGTTCCTCGATTCCCTGCGGCGCGTGGCGGCCGTCGGTTCGGGCGAGCTCACTGCCGAACTGCGACAGGTCGTGCTCGCGGCGGGGACGGGCTCTCCGCTCGCGGATGCGCTCGGCGAGATGTCCCATCGTCTGCAGCTTCCCGGGCTGTCGCGCGCTGTCGATCAGGTCATCGCTGCCCTCGAGCACGGCGCTCCGCTCGCCGGGGTGCTGCATGCGCAGGCGGGCGACGCACGGGAGGACGCGAAGCGCACCCTCATCGAGCAGGCCGGGCGCAAGGAGATCCTCATGCTCCTCCCGCTCGTCTTCCTGATCCTTCCCCTGTCCGTGGTTTTCGCGATCTACCCCGGACTCTTCATCCTTCGACTCGGCATCGGCTGACAGACCATGAAAGGGCCATCATGACGGCGCACCCGCAGAACATCCGAGACCACCGGCTCAGGCACTGGTGGCGCGACACGAGGGCGTGGGCTCGCGCGCTCGCCGCAGATGAGCGGGGCGACGTCCCCGGCTGGGTCTTGGTCACGCTCATGACGGCAGGGCTCGTGGTCTTGATCTGGGCTGTCGCGGGCCCCGCGCTCACTGCCCTTTTCGAGCAGGCGATCCAACGAGTGTCCGGTCTCTGAGATGCGGCTTCCCGGGGCGCTGCGTGAGGAGCGGGGGTCAAGTCCGGTCGAGTTCGTGCTGGTCGGCACGCTTCTCACCGTGCTCACCCTGGCGGTGCTGCAGCTCGCGCTCGCCGTGTACGTGCGGAACGTCGTCCACGACGCGGCGGTGGAAGGGGCGTATCACGCAGCGCTCGCCGACACGACCATGGAAGAGGGGGCGGAGCGCGCACGGACGGTGATCACCCAGGCGATCGGCGCGTCCTATGCCGAGGACATCTCGGTCGGCACCTCAGAAGCGCTCGGACACGAGACGGTCGACGTGCGGATCCGCACGTCGCTCCCCGTGATCGGGCTCATCGGCATCCCTTTTGCATTGGGGGTGGAGGCGCATGCACCGGTCGAGAGCCTGGGGGAGGAACGATGACGGATCCGCTGCGCTGGAGTTCATCACGGTCGGGGTCATCCTGCTGGTTCCGCTCGTCTACCTGGTGATCGCCCTCGGTGCGATACAGGAGCAGACACTGGGAGCAGAAGCCGCGGCACGACACACAGCCCGGGCGATCGCGCTGGCGCCGGATGCTGCCGCAGCGACCGCTGACGGCGAGGCGGTGCTCGCAGGGATCATCGAGGAGTACGGCCTCGACCCGGACGCCGTCGACGTGTCTCTGGCCTGCACGCCGGCCGCGGCCGACTGTCCGTCCGCCGGAGCCACGCTCACAGTCACCGTCGAGGCACGTGTGCACCTGCCGCTCGTGCCTCCGATATTCGGTCTCGATCGCGCGACATCCATCGCCGTGCAGGCGGAAGCCGCGCAGAAGGTCTCGCGACTATGGGGCTCCGAGTGAACGATGACCTCCGCGCGGGGGAAGAGGGGAGCGTGCTGCTCCTGACTCTCGGCTACGTGCTGCTGGCGATCGCCGTCGTCTTCGTCTGCGTGTGCGCGACCGACCTGTACATCGCGCAGAAGCGGCTCGACGCGCTCGCCGATTCGGCCGCGCTCGCCGGAGCCGACGGGTTCACGCTGCAGGTCGACGGTGACCTGGTGCGGGCGGAACTCACGGACGTCGGCGTCGAGGAGCAGGCGGCGGCCCTTATCGCGGCGCTGCCCGGTGACGCAGAGCTCATCGATGCGACGACCCCCGACGGCGTCTCTGCCCGTGTCACGGTCGCGGCGACCTGGCACCCGCCGCTGTTCTCACCGTTCGTCCCTGACGGGGTTGCACTGGAATCGACGGCGACGAGCCGCACCGCGCTGCAGTAGGCGCGCGGACTAGCGCTGCGCCCGCAGCCGATCGAGCAGTCCCGTCAACCGCGGCTCGAGCTGCGGCGGCACCTCGGCCGGCAGCGCGTCCACCGGCCACCAGCGCACATCCTCGGACTCGTCGCTCACCGTCAACGCGATCTCCGGGTCGACGATCACCGCGATCCCGATGTCGAGGTGCGAGGCGCAGCGGCCGAAGCGGGACGACAGGCCGTGGTGGTCGAGGTCGTAGACCAGGGGAGAGGTCGGGGTCGCGTCGACGATGCCGGTCTCCTCGCGCAGCTCGCGCAACGCGGCATCCACGATCGACTCGTCGCCGGCCTCGGCATGGCCCCCGGGCTGCACCCAGAACCGGCCCTTGCCGTGGAAGACGAGAAGGGTCTGCGTGAGCGTCTCGTCGAACACGACGCACGAGGCGGTGGCGTGGTCCGGGCTCGAATCCCGCGATACGGGCCCGGCTGCATCGGCGAAGAAGGTGGCGAAGTCGGCCTGCGCCGCACGCTCCCGCTCCGACCTCGGCACGAGATCGGCGACGAGTCGATGGACATCGGCAGACAGCATCCGGCTCATTCTTCCTCCGCTGCGTCGTCTGGCTCCGGCGGCGTGCGCGGCACGAACTTCGGGATCCACCGGATGAAACCGGCCGCGCCGAGCAGGCTGATCACGCCCATCGCCGCCGCCGCGAACGGCAGCGCAGCGACCGCGGTGATCGCTGCGACGAGCAGCGGAGCGACCGCGCCGCCGGCATCCGTCAGCGTGCGCCACGATCCGAGGAACGCCGCCGGCTCCCGCTTCGGCGCCACATCGGCACCGAGCGTCAGCAGGATGCCGCTCGACAGGCCGTTGCCGACGCCCAGGACGGCGGCGAACATGCCGAACCACAGCACCGCCGCATCGAGGTCGTGCGTGAACGACATCGCGAGGAACCCGGCACCCATCAGCACCATCGCGGGCATCGCCGCCCACAGTCGGCCGAACCGATCCATCACCTGGCCGCTCGCGTAGAAGAGGGCGAAGTCGATCGCGCCCGAGACGCCCACGACCAGCGCGATCGTCGAGGCATCGAGGCCCAGCGACAGGCCCCGCAAGCGGCAGGATCACCTGCCGCGCCGAGCGCACCGCCGACAGCGAAGCCGCCGCCAGGCCGAGACGGCCCAGCACCGCGCGCTGCTGCCACATCGTCCGGAAGATGCCCGCGCGCTCGATCGTCGGAATCGACCCGCTCACCGGCTCGCCGGAGTCCTCGGCGTACCGCACATGCGTGATCGCCGGGATCGTCTTCTCCGGATCAGGGCCGAAGAGCACGAGCGCGACCATCACGACGAGGCAGCCGAGGAAGAACCAGATCGCCGCCGCCTCGGTGCCGAAGAGCTGCAGCAGGCCCGCGGCGACGAACGGGCCGATGAAGATGCCCAGCCGGAAGCTGCCACCCAGCAGCGACAGCGAGCGCGCCCGGAACTCGATCGGCACGCGGGTGGTCATGAACGCGTGCCGAGCGAGACCGAAGGCCGCCGCGCACATGCCGAGCAGGAAGACGGATGCCGCGAGCACGGCGAGCGACGGTGCGAGCACCATCCCGACCGCGGCGAGGATCGCGATGACGCCGGCGATCACCATCGTGTACCGCTCGCCGATGCGACCGACGGCCCAGCCGGCGGGAAGATTGCCGCACAGCTGACCGACGACGAGGCCGGAGGTGACGAGCGCGGCGAAGGCGACATCCGCGCCCATGCCGGACGCGATCACGGGGATGAGGGGGATGACGGCGCCCTCGCCCAAGGCGAAGAGGATCGTCGGCAGGTACACCATCGGTCCGAACTGCCGGAGGACCGAGGACGCGCTGCTCACGCTCTCACGCTACTCCCGTCGTCGCGCTGCTCCGGACACGAGCGTCCCCGCGCGAGCAGGCAGCACGTTAGGCTGAGGTGTCATGCTCGAACTAGATCTCTCCGCCGAAATCCAGGCGCTCAGGCACACCTTCGGCGACATCAGCGAGGTCGTCGATGTCTCCTACCTCCGCGACGAGATCGCGAGGCTCAGCGAGGAAGCCGGCGCCCCCGACCTCTGGGACGACACCGAGCGCGCGCAGAAGGTGACGAGCGCTCTCAGCCACCGTCAGTCGGAGCTCGCCCGAATCACCGGCATCGCCTCCCGGCTCGACGACCTCGAGGTGCTCATCGGCCTCGCCAACGAGATGGGCGACGAGGAATCCGCGCAGGAGGCCCGCACCGAACTCGCGGCGCTGACCGACGTCATCAACCAGCTCGAGGTGCAGACCCTCCTCGACGGTGAATACGACGAGCGGTCCGCGATCATCACGATCCGCTCCGGCGCCGGCGGCGACGACGCCACCGACTTCGCCGAGATGCTGATGCGCATGTACCTGCGCTGGGCCGAGAGGCACAAGTACCCCGTGAAGGTCATGGACACGTCCTACGCCGAAGGGGCGGGCATCAAGTCCGCGACCTTCGAGGTCGACGCGCCTTACGCCTTCGGCACCGTCTCGGTCGAGGCCGGCACTCACCGCCTCGCCCGCATCAGCCCGTTCGGCTCCGCCGACAAGCGCCAGACATCTTTCGCCGCCGTCGAGGTCATCCCGCTGATGGAGGAGGCGACCGAGGTCGACATCCCCGAGAGCGATATCCGCGTCGACGTGTTCCGCTCTTCCGGCCCCGGCGGGCAGTCGGTCAACACGACCGACTCGGCCGTGCGCCTGACCCACCTGCCGACCGGCATCGTCGTGTCGATGCAGAACGAGAAGTCGCAGATCCAGAACCGTGCCGCAGCGATGCGCGTGCTGCAGACTCGACTGCTGCTGCAGCAGAAGGAGCAGGAAGCGGCGAAGAAGAAGGAGCTCGCGGGAAACATCACCGCGAGCTGGGGCGACCAGATGCGCTCGTACTTCCTCTACGGTCAGCAGCTCGTGAAAGACCTGCGCACCGGGCACGAGTCCGGCAACCCGGCGGCCGTCTTCGATGGCGACCTCGACGGGTTCATCTCTGCCGGCATCCGCTGGCGCAAGCGCAAAGACGAGGACTGAGTCCACGAAGAAGGCCCCGGAGGAATCCGGGGCCTTCTTCGTATGCGACTGATCAGCGACCGGCGCCCTGCAGGGAGCCGGTGACTTCGTCGTAGCTGAACACGATGCAGTGGACAGTGCGATCCTTCCAGCGGCTCCAGGACGCCTGCGTCGGCGAGTAGGGGTAGATGTCCAACTCGGATTCTTCGTATGACAGGCCGACGAACCCCTCGAACTGCTCACGGCAGCCTTCCCAAGCGAGCTCGTAGATCGCGTCGTCGCCGGGATACTCGCCGTCCGGGAGGTCGTACTTGTAGAAGACCTCGTCGGTGTGCGGCTGGTCGCAGGGCACGACCGGCACCTCGAAGATCTCGGTCGCCTCATCGTCGTATTCCACCAGCGGAATGCAATCGCCGACGGCGAGCTCGTCGAACGACACCATCTCAGCGCCCTCGATCTCGGAAGGATCCTGTGCGCCCTCGCCCGCGTCATCGGTCGACGGCTGCTCGCTCGGAGTGGAGAGAGGGACGGGATCGGCCTCGACCGTCGAGCCGAGCCCGAGCGTGAGGAGAGAGACGGCGAGGGCGAGAACGGTGCCGAACACCGTCACCCCCATGCCCGTGATCCCGGGCCACTTCGTGCCGCGGAGGAACAGCGACACGAGCGAGACCACGAAGGCGAGTCCGAGCACCACCCAGCCGACGATCGCGATCGGAGGAACGCACGCGATGACCGCACCGACCACGGCAGCGCCCAGCCCGATGAGGCCCAGTACCGAGATCTTGCGCGCGGGTACCGGGGCAACGGGAGAGGCCGAGTAGCCGGGGTACGAGGTGGCGCCGGGATAGCCGGTGACGACCGGATATCCCGGCACCCCCGGCTGTGTCGGCGCGGTGACCGCGCCGGCGTAGCCCTGGGTCTGCGTCGGCACGGAGTACGGCGGTGCGAACGGCTCCGGGTCGGCCGGCGCAGGGCCGGCCTCTGCCGTCGCCGCGGCGGCCTCTGCCGTCGCCGCCGCGGCCGGCTCTGCAGGTGCGGCCGGCTCTGCGGGGGCCTCGGGTTCCTGCTGCGGGGCGGAGCGCACGTGCGCCGTCCACTGCTGCCCGTCCCACCACCGCAGGCTCCCCGCACCGTCGTCGTACCATCCCGCAGGAGTGGTCGCCATCGCTCTTCCTTTTTCTGTCGTCGGTCGGCGCTCAGCCGATCGTGGGCTCCACGGGCACGCGCGCGATCTCCTCCATGAGCTCGTTCGTGATGATGATCTCGTACGAACTGCTCTGCGGGACATCGAAGGGGACGATTCCTTGCGTGGTCTCTCCGCTCTTGAGCTCTCCGGGGGTCACCGTCGCATCGCCGAAGAGGGCATACTCCCCGATCGTTCCTTCGGCGGTCTCCACCGTGAAGTAGATCAGCGGATTGACGTAGGTCGTGCCGTCGACACCCTCCCAGGTCACGTCGATCTCGAGGTAGCCGCCGTTCTCCGGGGCGAAGC
>Ga0075364_10002213_pt1 | contig 10907 bp, 10 predicted proteins | sample EndMetdeltDD1764_FD_71517 | JGI IMG/M metagenome (GOLD analysis project Ga0075364, IMG submission 71517) | Populus endosphere microbial communities from Tennessee, USA - Endosphere MetaG P. deltoides DD176-4 | ecosystem: Host-associated > Plants > Roots > Endosphere | place: USA: Tennessee...
TCTCCGTCAACCCCAGCTGAGCTCCACACCCTCAGACCACGGTTACCGGTTGAACGGAACCCGGCGGCGAAGGGCTGCATGCGCCAACGGCGTCGCAGCAGCCCTCGCCGCCGCTTTCGTTTTCAGGCGTCAGAACCCCTGTGATCAGTCGACGACGGTGATGGTCTGGAGCATGCCGTGGTGGAAGTGTCCGAGCCCATCGGTCGCAGCCGGGATGAAGCAGACGACCGTCCATTCGCCGGCATCGAGCGTCACGTCTTGCGGGCCCGATGCGCTGCCCGGACCCGCTGGTGCGAAGAACCCGCCGATTCGCGCGTCGTTGGCGAAGGTCTCCGGACCTCCGGCCTCGAGCTCGTCCAGCGACTTGCCGGTGGTGGGTTGGAAGATCACCATCTCATGGGGTTCGGCTCCCTCGTTGGCGACGGAGATGCTGTACGTGCCGGCCCGCAGAGTGTCGGGCATGCCCACGAACTCGTAGTCGCGGGTGACGATCGAGAGCGGCCCCGGCTCGGCGACGAGTGCCGCGGTCGTGGTCGGTGCGTCAGTGGTTGCGGGTGCCTTCGTGGATGGCGGTGCTTCCGTCGAACTCGACGCTTCTGTGGATGGCGGACCTGTCGAGTCCGATGCGGTGCTCGCCGGCGCGTCGGTTGCTGGGGCACTGGTCGCGGGGGCGACCGATGACGCAGGGGCCTGCGCCAGGGCGGGTCCGTCGGCGTTGTCGCTGCCGCAGGCAGCGGTGCCGACGACGAGTGCGAGAGCACAACCGGCGAATGTGATGCGGCGGGCAGTGCGGGAGGTGAACATGTTGGCTCCTTGATCGAACGACCGGATGGTCGTGGGCACATGTTCCGATGTCGCGCTTGTAAGCCGCTTGGGATCCGCTGCAATCGCCGTCGCGGTATTGCGTTGTCGCGGGCTGACCCGGCCCGTTACCATCTGGCGGCCGATTGATTTCTGGTTCACCGAGCAAGCCCGTCCAGAAAGGTCCACGAAACCAGGCCCCAGCCTGAGGACAAACGGAAGGTGTCCAGGAAAACCGTCAACAGGTCGAAACCCCGGTCAGCTGGGGTTCCGCACACAGCGGGCTGTAGCGCAGCTTGGTAGCGCACTTGTCTGGGGGACAAGGGGTCGCAGGTTCAAATCCTGTCAGCCCGACCAATAACACCAGGTCAGAGCCGGTCCGCACGGGCCGGCTCCGACCGCATCCGGAGCCGCTGGTGCGAGGACGAGCCACGTGACGGGCGGCGGCCAGCGGAACCGTCGCAAAGGCGCCGCACGCCCCGCTCGGGGGCGCTCCGAGATCCGTTAGGTTGACAGTGCGCGTGGGACCGAGCATCAGGAGTCTCCGATGGCGCACACGCCGCTCCTCAACACGCTGCAACGTGCGGCTCACGACGTCAGCCGCGACGATTCGGATCCGCACGGCGACTCCACACGACCACCCGCCTCGGCCACCCGCCGTCAGTTCCTCACAGGAGCGTTGGCCACGGGGGCCGCGGTGGCGTGGGGTCTGGGAGAACGCTGGCCGGCCGCCGCCGCCAGCGGGCCCCGGATCGTGGTGGTCGGCGGTGGGCTCGCGGGCCTCAGTTGTGCGTACCAGCTGAAGTCGGCCGGCTACGCCGCGCAGATCTACGAGGCGTCGGATCGGGTCGGCGGACGATGTTGGTCGATCAACGGCTTCTTCGACGAGGGCCAGGTCGCCGAGCACGGCGGTGAGCTGATCGACCAGGGGCACACTGCCGTCCGTCAACTGGCGCAGTCGCTGGGCCTGAAGCTCGACAACCTCGTGGCCTCCGAGCAGAGTGGTACCGAGCCGCGTTTCTACTTCGACGGCGCGCCGTACTCGTACACGGACGCGACGAAGGACATCAAGGCGATCTGGCAGAAGATCAAGAGCGATGTGCAGGCGGCCAGCTACCCGACGCTCTACACCTCGTCGACGCCGCGAGGGCGAGAGCTCGACCAGATGTCCATCGTCGATTGGATCGAGGAGAGTGTTCCAGGTGGCGTGTCCTCGCGTCTCGGGCAGCTGCTCGCCGTGGCCTACAACATCGAATACGGCGCCGAACCCGACGAACAGAGCTCGCTGAACCTGCTCTACCTCCTCGGCTACTCGGGCCAGGGCCAGCTGCGCATCTTCGGGCGGTCGAACGAGAAGTATCACGTGGTCGGTGGCAATGAACAGATCGCACAGCGGCTCGCGGCGAACCTCGCCGGCCAGGTCAATCGAGGGATGGCCCTGACCGGCATTCGCCGGCGCGCCGACGGCTCGTTCACGCTCGCCTTCACCCAAGGCAGCCGGAGCGTCTCCATGATCGCGGATCACGTCGTGCTGGCCGTGCCCTTCTCGATCCTGCGCAATCTCGACATCGGCTCTGCCGGGTTCTCACCCGTCAAGCTGCGCGCGATCCGAGAGCTCGGCATGGGAACGAACTCGAAGCTGAACGTTCAGTTCACCGAACGCGTCTGGCGCTCGCAGGGACTGAACGGCGATTCGTATGCGGACACGGGATACCAGAGCACGTGGGAGGTAACCCGGGCGCAGCCGGGCACCGCCGGCATTCTCGTCGACTACACGGGCGGCGACATCGGCGCCGGCTTCGGGAGCGGAAGCCCCGTCCAGCACGCCCAGGTCTTCACCGCCCAGATCGAGCCGCTCATCCCCGGTATCGCTGCCGCGTTCAATGGCAAGGCCGTTGTCGACTACTGGCTGGGCAACCCCTACACGAAGGGCTCGTATTCGTACTGGAAGGTCGGGCAGTACACAGCGTTCGCGGGTGCCGAAGGGGAGCGCTCCGGCAACTGCCACTTCGCCGGCGAGCACACGTCGATCGACTTCCAGGGCTACCTGAACGGTGCCGTGGATTCGGGGTACAACGCTGCAGCGGAGATCATTGCCGACCTCAGATAGCACCCGACGAACAGCACCCGACATCGGGTGGTTTCTGTCCGGTACTGTCGACGGAGGTGCGTTGATCACGTCGAAGGGCACACAAAGGGAGTCGATGATGAGACGGAAGGCCGCGTTCTTGAGTGTCGTGAGCATCATCGCGTCAGCGGGCGCGGGAGTGGCGTTCGCGGCGAATTTCACGCCGGGCTCGTCAGGCCTCGGTGACCCGTTCTTCCCGCTCGGCGGAAACGGCGGGTACGACGTTCAGAACTACGGGCTGACTCTGTCCTACGACCCACCGTCGAACCAGCTCGTCGGCACCGCGCAGATCACCGCAACGGCCACGCAGGATCTCTCGCAGTTCGATCTCGACCTTCGAGGCTTCACCATCACCCGCCTCGACGTCAACAGCTCGGCAGCTGCATTCACGCGCGACGGCCAGGAGTTGGTCATCACCCCGGCAGCAGGTCTGCGTGCCGGGCGGTCCTTCACGGTCACGGTTGGGTACCAGGGCAACCCGACCGTGGTCACCGATCCCGATCAGTCGATCGAGGGCTGGGTGCCCACTGATGACGGGGCGGTCAGCGTTGGTGAGCCGCAGGGCTCGCCCGGTTGGTTCCCGTGCAACGACAACCCGCAGGACAAAGCGACGTTCGACTTCGCCGTGACGGTCCCCGCCGGGCTCACGGCGATCGCCAACGGCGTGCTGGTCTCACAGGCGACGAGTGCCGGGAAGACCACGTGGGTGTGGCACGAAGCCGATCCGATGGCCACCTACCTCGCCACCACCGACGTCGGCCGCTTCGATCTGACGACATCCGCGGTGGACGGAATTCCGTCCTACGTCGCCGTCGACCCGCAGCTGGCGAAGGGGCAGGTGCTGTCGAAGTTGCCGGACATCGTTCGCTTCTACACCTCGATCTATGGGCCCTATCCGTTCTCCGCCGTTGGCGCGATCGTTGACTCGGCGAAGAACCTCGGCTACTCGTTGGAGACGCAGACCAAACCGCTGTTCCCGTACGTACCCGACGAAGCGACGCTCGCGCACGAGCTGTCACACCAGTGGTTCGGCGACTCGGCGACGCTCGGCCGCTGGCCCGACATGTGGCTGCACGAAGGCTTTGCCACGTGGTCAGAGTGGATCTGGAGTGAGCACACCGGTCGCAAGACCGCGGCGCAGTACTTCAAGCAGCTGTACTCGACTCCGGCTCATGACGATGCCTTCTGGAACCCGCCGCCCGGCAATCCCGGTTCGCCCGACCGGCTCTTCGACGGCACGATCTACAACCGTGGCGCAATGACGCTCGAAGCCCTCCGCGAAAAGATCGGGGACGATGCGACGTTCTATCGCATCATGAGCTCCGAAGCGCAGGAGCATCGGTTCGGCACGGTGACCACCCCGGGGTTCATCGCGATCGCTGAACGCGAGTCCCACCTCGACCTCGACGCCTTCTTCCAGACGTGGTTGTTCACGCCTGGCAAACCGACGAGCTGGTGAGCGGCGACGCCTACAGACTGGCAACCGGCGAGCCGTGGTGGAGGATCATCTTCCACTCCGACCCTGCACGAACGAACATGTTGGTGGCAGCGATCGTTCCGGTCATCCCGCCGTCGACCAGGTTCTCGTCGAGCGAGATCCACGCGACGTCGCCGACGATCTGCATCTGCTCGTTGGTCACGATGAACTGGTTGCGGCCGGTGCCGGCGAAGATCCGCCGCCACGACTCCTCGATCACGGGCCACGTGCGCAGGATCGGCCAGCCGGGGTGGGTGCAGCAGGCGCGGTCGCTGTGCTCCCACACCGCCGCCATCGCGTTCAGGTCGCGTCGCTCGTGAGCGTCGTAGAACGCTTGGTTGGCGAGCATGACCTCATCCGTCACGCTGGATCCTCCGTGTCTCGGCCCGCCGGCTCCGGGTCGGGCAGCACGGCGTCGCGCCACGCGTCAGGGTCTTCGACACGATGGAGCTGAGCCCTGGCGGACTTGCGCGACCGGGGCGCTCGGGCCGGCTTCGGCCCAGCGCGCTCCTGGCTCTGTCGATCTTCGGTGCCACTCTCGTCTGAGCTCATCGCGTCCTCCTCGGCCACCCCGATTCGTCGCCAACTTACGACTTGATCAGGCGTTCGATGGCCTTCGTGGCCTCGGTGACCATCCGGTCGGCGTCGTCGGCGACTGCGTGGGTGACGCAATGGCGGACGTGCTGGTCGAGCAGGCCGACGGCGACACTCTGCAGGGCCTTCGTCACCGCACTGACTTGAGTGAGGACATCGATGCAATACGTGTCCTCGGCGATCATCCGTTGCAGCCCACGGACCTGGCCCTCGATCCGCTTGAGCCGCTTCAGGTAGTCGTCCTTGTCCATCGAGTAGCCGCGAATCTCGGCCGGTGTGTCGGTCGTCATGGAATTGATGATAGCGCGTGGGTTGACATACCCCCCACGGGTACCTACAGTGGGTGCCGTACCCCTAGGGGGTATCACTAATCGAGGAGCGAGCAATGGACGAACCGACCGTCACCGTCACCAGCGTGTACACCGTCAATGGCATGACCTGTGCGCACTGCGTCGCGGCAGTCACCGCAGAGGTTCGCAAGATCGACGGGGTCACAGACGTCGAAGTCGATCTCGGCGCGGGTGAGGTCACCGTGCATGCGCACGGGCCGATCGACCCCGACGCTTTCGCGGCCGCCGTCGACGAAGCCGGCTACGAGGTCGCGGGTTGAGAACGACGACGAAGCTGGCGACGTTCGCGGTCGTCGTGGCGATCGTCTTCGGTGCCGCGTGGGCCGTGGGCGCCGCGGTCGGGCCGATCGACAACGGCGGCGGCACGAGCCACTCGTCGCACGAGGCCGCCACGAACGCAGCGGATCTGCCGCGCGGCCTCGCTGTCGCCGAGGCCGGTTACCGGCTCGTGGCCGAATCGACGACCGTTGCGGCCGACGCGCCGTCCGAGTTCGCGTTTCGCATCGTCGACGACGAGGGCATGGCGGTGACAACGTTCCAGGAGCTGCACGAGCGACCACTGCACCTGATCGTGCTTTCACGCAACCTGGTCGACTACTGGCACCTCCACCCGGTGATGGACTCGGCAGGGGAGTGGCGAGTCGAGCTGCCTGGTCTGGCCGCCGGTTCGTACCGCGTGTTCGCCGACTTCCAGCCCGTGGGCGCCGCCAACTTGACCCTCGGCACCGACCTCATCGTGCCGGGCGACGTGTCCTCCGTCGAGGTGCCCGATCCGATGACGGTCGCGACCGTTGACGACTACACCGTCACGATGACCGCCACGCCAGCAATCGGCGACACCGAGCTGACCTTCGTCGTCGAGCAGAACGGCGTGGCGGTCACCACCGAGCCCTATCTCGGCGCGGCGGGCCACCTGATCGCGATCCGAGCCGGCGATCTGGCGTTCCTGCACGTTCACCCGCACACGGGCGATTCGTCGGTGATCACCTTCACCGGCGAGCTGCCAACGGCGGGCACCTACCGGCTGTTCTTCGACTTCTCCCACGGCGGGGTGGTTCGCACCGCGGCCTTCACGGTCGTCGTCGGCGAGAAGATGTCGACGACCACAACACACGAAGGTCATTGAGATGTCGACCGACACGGCAACACACTCGCAAGAACAGATCCAGCTCGACATCGGCGGCATGACGTGCGCGTCGTGTGCGGCCAGGATCGAGAAGAAGCTCAACCGGATGGAGGGCGTCACGGCCTCGGTCAACTACGCGACCGAAAAGGCCAAGGTGACCTTCGACGATCGCGTGACGCCGTCCGACCTGATCGCTCAGGTCGAGGCGACCGGCTACACCGCGACCGTGCCGGCACCGACCCCGAGTTCGCCGGCCGAAGCCCCGCTCCCCATCGATCCATTGCTGCAGTTGCGGCAACGGCTGATCGTGGGCGCGATCCTTGCCGTCCCCGTGATCGCAATGGCGATGATCCCGTCGCTGCAGTTCGACGGCTGGCAGTGGCTTTCGCTGACCCTCGCAGCACCCGTCGTCACATGGGGCGCGTGGCCGTTCCACAAAGCAGCCTGGGCCAACCTTCGTCACGCCGCGGCGACGATGGACACGCTGATCTCGGTCGGCACTCTCGCCGCGTTCGGGTGGAGCCTGTACGCGTTGTTCCTGGGTGACGCCGGCGAGCTGTCCATGCGCCACGGGTTTTCGATTCGTCCCGAACGGGGCATGGGCGCGAGCCAGATCTACCTCGAAGTCGCGGCCGGAGTGACGGTGTTCATCGTCGCCGGCCGGTTCCTGGAAGCACGGGCCAAGCGGCGCTCCGGTGCGGCATTGAAGGCGCTGCTCGAGCTGGGCGCGAAGGACGTGGCGGTGCTCCGCGGGGGAGTCGAGAAGCGGATACCGGTCGAGCAGCTGCTCGTCGGCGACCGCTTCGTCGTGCGCCCGGGAGAGAAGATCGCGACCGACGGGATCGTGGAGGAGGGCACCTCGGCCGTGGACGCCTCGTTGCTCACCGGCGAGCCCGTGCCGGTGGATGTCGGGCCCGACGACGAGGTCACGGGTGCCACCGTCAACGCGGGCGGCCGACTGGTTGTGCGCGCCACTCGCGTCGGTGCTGACACGGCACTGGCGCAGATCGGTCGGATGGTGGAGGACGCGCAGACCGGCAAGGCCGAGGTGCAGCGCCTCGCCGACCGGGTCGCGGCGTTCTTCGTGCCTGCAGTGATCGCGCTCGCGGCCGCCACGCTCGGGTTCTGGTTCGGTGCGGCCGGGACCGATCGAGCGACGACCGCGTTCACCGCCGCGGTTGCTGTGCTGATCATCGCCTGCCCGTGCGCCCTCGGTCTCGCCACCCCGACAGCGCTCATGGTCGGCACCGGGCGCGGCGCACAGCTCGGCATCATCATCAAGGGGCCGGAAGTTCTGGAATCGACGCGGAAGGTCGACACCGTGGTGCTCGACAAGACCGGCACGATCACGACCGGCAAGATGTCGCTCGCGCACGTCGAGACGACCGGGGGCACCACCGTCGAAGAGGCGTTGTTGTTGGCCGGCTCGCTGGAAGACGCGTCCGAGCACCCGATCGCGATGGCGATTGCGGCTGCGGCGCGAGCGCGAGGTCTCGAGCTCGTACCGGTCGAGTCGTTCAGCAACATCGAAGGCCTCGGCGTGCAGGGGGTGGTCGACGGTCACGCAGTCGTGGTCGGTCGTGAGCGCTTCCTGGCGGGCTGGTCGCTTCAGCTCGACGACGTGCTTCGTACCGCGCGTGACGACGCGGAGGCAGACGGGAAGACGCCGATCTTCGTCGGCTGGGACGGCGAGGCACGGGCAGTGCTCGTCGTCTCGGACACGGTCAAGGCCACCTCGGCCGAGGCCGTTGCTGGTCTGCGCGCCCTGGGCCTGCGGCCGGTGCTCCTCACCGGCGACAACGAGCGGGCGGCGCGAGCCGTCGCCGCGGAGGTCGGCATCGAGGAAGTCATCGCGGAGGTGTTACCTGCCGACAAGGTCGATGTGATCCGCCGCCTGCAGGGCGAGGGCCGAGTCGTCGCGATGGTGGGGGACGGGGTCAACGATGCCGCCGCATTGGCCCAAGCCGACCTCGGGCTGGCGATGGGCACCGGCACCGACGTGGCCATCGAGGCCAGCGATCTGACCCTGGTGCGCGGCGACCTCCGCGCCGCCGTTGATGCGATCCGGCTGTCGCGACGAACCCTGTCGACGATCAAGGCCAACCTGTTCTGGGCCTTCGGGTACAACGTCGCGGCCATCCCGCTCGCCGCCGCCGGCCTCCTGAACCCGATGCTGGCCGGTCTGGCGATGGCCGCGTCGAGTGTGTTCGTCGTGTCGAACAGCCTCCGCCTGCGCCGCTTCTCATCCGTCAGCACCGCGTCGACGTGACGACCGCCATAGGGCGACGATGTTGACTTCAAGTGAACTTGAGCATTTATGGTCGGCTGGTTGACGCACCACGGCGTCGGCGCGAATGAAGGAGCACGCGTTCTCCATGGAGCACACAACGACCAGTCCGCACCCTGGCATCGATCCGGATGTGTACGCCCGCCGCTGGAGGATCCTCGCGGTCCTGTGCTTGAGCCTGACGATCATCATGATCGCCAACGGCAGCCTCAACGTCGCCCTCCCCACGTTGGCTCACGATCTCCACGCGTCGACAAGCTCGTTGCAGTGGATGGTCGACACCTACGCCCTCGTCTTCGCTGGACTGCTGTTCACAGCCGGCACACTCGGCGACCGGTTCGGTCGCAAGCGCGCGCTGCAGGCCGGCTTGATGCTGTTCCTCGTCGGTGCCGCGATCGCAGTCACCGCGACCAGTGCTTCGACCCTCATCGTCGCCAGAGGGGTCATGGGGGTCGCGGCAGCGTTCGTGATGCCGTCGACGCTCTCGATCCTCACGAACGTCTTTCCCGCCCACGAACGCGCCCGTGCGATCTCGATGTGGGCCGGGGTCGCGGCCGGTGGCGCCGCGCTCGGACCCACCGTCTCCGGGTTCCTCCTCGAGCATTTCTGGTGGGGCTCTGTGTTCCTGATCAACGTTCCGCTGATCGTGCTCGCGATCGTGTTCGGTCGCAGATTGGTGCCCGCGTCGAAGGACCCGGATGATCACCCCCTCGACCCGCCGGGCGCGCTGCTGTCGATCGCAGGGATCGGGCTGCTCGTGTACGCGATCATCGAGGCGCCCGGCAACGGCTGGGCATCAGCGCACACCGCGGTCACGTTCGCGGCCGCAGCCGTGACGCTGGCGCTCTTCGGCCTGCGCGAGATGACTGCCGAGCACCCGATGCTCGACCTGCGCCTGTTCCGTGACCGCCGGTTCAGCGTCGCCTCAGCGGGCATCGGGCTCTCGTTCTTCGCGATGTTCGGCATGTTCTTCCTGATCTCCCAGTACCTGCAGCTGGTGCTCGGATACACGCCTCTGGAGGCAGGGCTGGTCACGCTTCCGCAACCGGTCGTGATGATGCTGATGTCGCCGCAGGCGCCCAAGCTGGTGGCCCGCTACGGCGTCGCTCGCAGCGCGCCCGCCGGGCTGATCATCACCGGGCTCGGCATGACGGCGTTGGCCACCGTCGGAACCGACAGCTCGCTGTGGAACGTCTACCTGGCACTGATCCCGCTCGCGATCGGGATGTCGATCACGATGACGCCGTTGACGACGCTGATCATGTCGTCGGTGCCACTCGGACGAGCCGGTGTCGGATCGGCGATGAACGACACGACTCGCGAGCTCGGCGGGGCACTCGGCGTGGCCGTCCTCGGTTCGGTTGCGACATCGCAGTTCACCTCGTCGCTCGGTCAGCACGGCGCGCAGATCGCCGGGAAGACACCAACGGGCTTGGCTGATGCCTTGGAACGAGTCGGCACCCTCCCCGCCGTAACTGGGCAGACGCTGGCCGCGCTGGCGAGGTCGGCGTTCGTCGACGGCCTCCATGTCGCCGCCATCGTCGGAGGCGTCGTCCTTGCGGCAACGGCGGTCGCGGCACGATTCCTCCTCCCGCAACCGGTGACGGTGCACCCCGAAGCGCGAGCTGTGGAAGAGGTCACCGCCGTCGCGTGATCAGGCGCGGCGGGGACTCATCCCACTCAACGAGGCTGGCGGGCGATTCATGTGCGGCGCCCGCGCGTTCGGCTTGCTAGGTTTCTGACGGATCGTCAGAAACGTCGTCGGGAGGGGCCGAGATGTCGAACAGCACTCCGGATCAGCCGACGCGCGTCGAGCCGCGGGTCAGAGCCACGGCGGTCGAGCGTCGCTTCGGGTCCGGTGCCGACACGGTGCACGCGCTCGGCCCGATCGACTTCGACATCGCTGACGGTGAGTTCGCGTGCATCGTCGGTCCGTCCGGGTGCGGCAAGTCGACCTTCTTGCGCGCCGTCGCGGGCCTGATCCGGCCCTCGGCCGGCGAGATCGTCATCCAGCACACGGACCCCAGCCAGGTTCCACTGGCGATGGTGTTCCAGGACTACGGCATCTTCCCGTGGAAGACCGTCGAGGCCAATGTCCGCTTCGGGCTGCAGGTCAGCGGAGTCGGCAAGGCCGAGGCCAAGGC
>Ga0075364_10002214_pt1 | contig 10904 bp, 4 predicted proteins | sample EndMetdeltDD1764_FD_71517 | JGI IMG/M metagenome (GOLD analysis project Ga0075364, IMG submission 71517) | Populus endosphere microbial communities from Tennessee, USA - Endosphere MetaG P. deltoides DD176-4 | ecosystem: Host-associated > Plants > Roots > Endosphere | place: USA: Tennessee...
GTCCTTGATCGAGTTGCCGGGGTTGGTCGTCTCGATCTTGGCGTAGACAGTCGCCTTGATGCCCTTCGTGATGCGGTTGATCCGCACCAGCGGCGTCTGGCCGATCGCCTCGAGAATGTTGCCGAAGACGCGCGTCTGCTTGTTCACGGGTTCAAGGATAGCGCGAGACGGAGGCCACCGCGTCAGCGGCGCGAGGTCAGTCGATACAGCAGCAGCGCGGCGCGCTTCGTCTGGCTCGGCAGGGTCGAGAGATCCGCGGTTTCCGAGGGCGAGTGGTCGTCGGTGCCCATCAGGCCGATGCCGTCGATGATGCTCTTGACCTGCCCCGAGATGAACGACACGTCGGCGGCGCCGGCGCGGTCGGGGCTGACGGCGGCGACGCGGCCGGCGCCGACGTCCTGGCTCGCCTTGTCGTAGGCGACGAGGAGCGCCTCGTTGCCGGGCGACGGCGGCAGCGACGGGTAGCCGTCCTCGAACGTCAGCGTCGCCTGCGTCTGCGCCAGCGGCGATTCGGCGACGACCGCCTTCATCGTCTCGCGCGCATGCTGGAGCTGTTCCTTCGACAGGGTCCGCAGGTCCCCGATCGCGACCGCGCGCGCCGCGATCACGTTGGTCTTGCCCGACGCCGAGCCCTTCACCAGCACCGGATCCACGTCCATCGTCGTGCCGCCGAGGATGAGGCTCGGGTTGAACGTGAGGTGCGCCTCGCCGGCCAGCTTGCGGCGGAAGCCGTCGAGGATGCGCGCGAGCTCGTAGTTGGCGCCGTAGCCGAGATCGGACCGAAAGATTTGTGACGAATGCCCGGTCCGCCCCGTCACCTCGAGCTTCCATGAAGACGTGCCGCGGCGCGCGATGACGGCGAACTTCGGATCGCCGGGACCGTCCTCGAACCCGAGCGCGTACTCGGCCCCCTGCGCCGCGTCGACCAGCGCCTTCCGCGCGAGCGCCTGCGGATCGCCCGAATCCTCCTCGTCGCCGGTCATGACGACCACGACGTTCATGTCGGCGAGCACGCCGGCGCTCTTCAGCGCCTTCAGCGCGGAGACGATGATGACGTCGCCGCCTTTCATGTCGATGATGCCGGGCCCGCGCGCCTTGTTGCCGTCGAGGCGCTGGAACGTCTGGAAGGGGCTGTCTTTCTCGAAGACGGTGTCGAGATGCCCGATCAGGAGGATCCGCGGGCCCTTGCCGGGATGCTCCGCGACCAGGTGTCCCGCGCGCTTGAACGGAGCGCCGTCCACCCACGTCGTCTTGAACCCGAGGTCGTCGAACTCTTTCCTGAAGACGTCGCCCACGGCGCGCACGCCGGTGAAGTTGTGCGTGCCGCTGTTGATGTTGACGACTCTCTCGAGCAGCGCGAGCGCCGCGGGATTGCCCGCATCAACGGCGCCGACGATGGCTTTTTCAGGGGTTGAAGCGATCTGCGCCGCGGCAATCAGCGCGGCGCATATGAGAATGCGCATCCCGGCAGTTTACTTCGTTCGCGAATCCGGAAGGTCAACGGCTCTCGCTACGTTGCTCATCAAACGCGTGGGCCGTCGGCTTCCCCGGCTCTTCGGACTACCCTCAATTCGCTCGCATCGATGTGCGACGCAATGCTTACGAGTTGCACGGTCGTCGTCGGGCCTGCATTCGACTGCGGCCTGAATGCGAGCTGAAGCGCGTCCACATAGCCCCGCGAGTTCTGCATCGACCAGGCCTCGATCAGGTACTGGCCAATCATTGGTCGCCAGAAGTCAGACGGCAACGGATGATTGTAGTCGTCGCTCATCCCAACAGATGGCTCGATGACGAGCGTGTCCGAATCGATGTCGACACTGATGAGCACAGCCAGGGCATCGAACGTCAACTCGAGCGCGCCGATGCGATTTGGCAGATCTCTATGACCTGCCATCGCAACACGCTCGAGAATCAGCAGGGCTGGCGTATCGAAAATCCCGCACTCGTTGCGCACCGCTAGCCCCCACCCTTCTCCGCGAGGCGTTTCGCTCCCTTGATGATCTTAATCGCCGTCAGGGCCTCTTCATTTCCTTCCGCGGCCTTGATCGCCGTTTGGCCTACTTTCATCGACCGAAGCCATGTCGCAACCTTCTGAACCTGGCCTCCGCCTCCACCCCTCGCCAGGATGGCCTCGGTCACCGTCATGTTTTCGAGGGCCAATAGCCCGCCGAGTATCCGCCTCGCCGCACGCGGCAAGGGCATCGCGAGGGAGACACCGTCCCGCGACCGGCATGATGATGGTGTCGTCAAGCAGTCGGCGAGCATGCTCTGAATCGGGAAGGCAAATCCAAGCGCAACCCTCGTCGCCACAGTCGCAACGCCGACCGCTTTGGCAACCGGCGCCGTCGTCGTCGCAATGTCACTCGAAAGGACAACCAAAGAGTCGTAGTACGCGCCGATTGTTGTCCATTTGCCGTCGCGCATCTGTTGGATATCGCCGGCGAAAAGCCTGAATCCGTTGCCGGGGTTCATCTGGAGGAGCAGGAAGTCCGTCTCACCTATTCTGTACGGAGCGATTCCATCCAGCGCAATCACATAGTCTGTACCGAACATGTCGACGAATCTCAAGGGGTTGTTGCGCGCATATGCGTACGCGTTCCAACTCTGCGGATCGGCGGGATTTCCTCCGATGTGTTCCGGATCGCTCGACGTGAACCGGCCCAGCCGCTGCATGTAGTAGCGCGCCTGGAAGTAGTCCATGCTGCTCTCGGGATCGCGTTCCGCGCCCGTGAACCGCTGCGCCGCGCGATCCGGCGCGCTGGCGGGCTCGTCGCCGAACGGGAAGTAGTCGTGCCGCGCGACCACGTTGCCGGCCGCGTCGGTCACCGCCCGAACCGACCCGAGCGCGTCGGTGTGGTAGTAGCGGACCGTGCCGGACGGTGGCGCCTGCGCCAGCGCAGGCGCGGCAGCCATGCACAGCAGACCGACCACGGCAGACAAGACTCGGCGCATCACTGGATACTCCCTCTTCTGATCATCCCCAACAGGCTGCCGCGTGCGAGTCGCGCGCCTCACTGGACACCTCCGCTGCGGAAGCGCGACGCGGGCAGCGCCATCTGCTCGGGCCGCCGGTCCGGGGGCGGAGCTTCAGCCTGTGACTCGAACAGCCGATCGCTCTCGTCTTCTTCGTTGGCCTCCGGCGCGGCGCCGCCCATCACCGTGATGCTCACGTTTCGTACCTGGTTGAACGTGCCGGTCACGGTCGAGCGTGCGTAGACGTACAGCTGATACGTGCCGCCGGACAGATGCGCGGTCATGCTGAAGCCGCTCGGCGTGAACCGCGAGCCGTAGAGCGCGCCGATGTCCGGCCGGCTCGCGCCGTAGGTGGCGGAGCCGACGTAGATCGGCGGCTGCCCCATCGGCGGGTAGGCCCAGACGTCGATCCAGTCGACGCCCGTCCCCGTCGACGCGCCCCGGTCGACCGCCCAGCCGGCGATGCTGAAGTTCGACAGCACCGTGCCGCCCGTCGGAAGGTCGAGCGACATGAGCGGCGTCGACTGCACGGTGACGTTGGCCGCAGCCGACCAGGCGGTCCAGTTGCCCAGCAGCGGATCCCACCCGCGGGCACGCACCGCGTAGAGGCCCGGCGCCGGCAGCGTCGCGACCGAGTTGAAGCCCGAGTTCAGGAACTGGCTGCCGTAGACCGCGGCGACGTCGCTGCGCGCCACGCTCGGCGTCACCGACGCCAGGAGGATCGGGTTCTGGTTGAAGTCCGCGTTGGGGTACGCGTAGACATTCACCGTGGTGATGCCGACCCCGCTCGGCGCGTGCGAATCGAGCGCCCACCCGCCGATGCCGATGGTGGCACCTCCCGCTTGCCCGTTGGCGGGCGCGTCGAGGGCGATGTGCGGATCCGGTACGGGATCGTCGTCGAGGATCGTGACGGTGATGGTGGATGGCGACCCGAGCGTCCCGCCCATCGGCGAGTACAGCGACACGGTGAACGTCTCGTTCGGCTCGTCGACGCCGTCCTGGTTGATCGGGATCAGCGCCGTTTGCGTGCTCCCCGAAGGGGATCCGATCTGGAACGTGACCGGGGCGCTGATGGCCGTGTAGTCGGCGCCCGCTCCGCTGACGGCCGTTCCGTTGGCCGTCGCGTAGTAGACGCTGACGGCCGCCGTGATCGGCGTCGCCGTCAGGAGCCTGATCGGGATCGCGAGCGACGCGGCCCCCTCGGCCACCGTCGCCGTCGCCGCGGTGAACGACACCTGCGGTGCGCCCACGACCGTGATGCTCGACTGCATGTCGATGCTGAACGTCCCGGTGACGACGCTGCGCGCCTCGGCGTGAAGCGCATACGTGCCGGACGCGAGGCCGGCGGTGATGTAGTTGAACCCCGAGTAGCGGAACCGCTCGCCGAACAGCGCGGCGATGTCCGGGCGCTCCCCGCCCAGCGAGGCGGCACCGAGATTCGTCCGGACTCCGGCGCTGTTCACCACGTAGATGTTGACGGCAGTGATCCCCGTGCCGCTCGCCGACGCCCTGTCGATGACCCACCCGCCGACGCCGAAGGACGGCCCGACGGTGCTGCCGTTGGCAGGCGCGTCCAGGCTCTTCCCGGGATCGCTGGCGATGGTGATCGTCGCGCTCCGCGACTGCAGGAACTGGCCCGTCGAGGTGCTCCTGGCCGCCGCGACGATCTGCCACGTCCCCGCGGTCAGGGCCGTCGTCGTCAAGTGGAACCCGGACGGTCTGAAGCGTTCGCCAAAGAGCGTACCGATATCGCTGCGGTCCCCGCCGTACGGGGCGTTGCCGAGCTCGACGGGGGGCCCTGTCGGCGGAAAGGCCCGCACGCGAACCAAATCGACGCCGGTGCCCGACACCGAATTGCGGTCGATGGCCCAGCCGGCGACCGTGACCGCCTGCCCCGATTGCGTGTTGTTCTGGGGAATGTCCAGCGCCATCGCCTGCGTCACCTCCATGGTGATGCGCACGGGGGCGGAGTCCCGCCACGAGCCGTCGGCCGTCACGTGCACGGAGGTGTAGATGTCGTAGTCGCCGGCTGCGAGCGGCGCGACGAGATAGTCGAAGCCCGATGCGGTGAACTGCGCGCCATACGCCGTGCCGACGTCAGGACGCGGCCCACCGTATGTCGCGGCGCCCAGGAGCGTCGCGGTCCCGCCCACCGGCCGGGCATACACGGACACCGCGTCGATGCCCGTCCCGGCAGGCGCGCGCGTATTGATCGCCCAGCCGCCGACGGCGAAGTAGCCGACGAACGAGGATCCGTTCAATGGCGCGTCGAGCGTGACGACCACGTGCGGGTCGTTATCCAGCAGCGTGACGTCCAGGATGGCTCCCACGTCGGCGCCGATCGGATCCGAGAGGGTGACGGTGAAGTGCTCGTTTCCTTCGTCGGCGGTATCGTCGGTGAGCGTCACGGTGATGGGCTGCGTGGCGCCGGAGACGGACCCGATCGGGAACGTCACCGTCCCGGACGTGGCGACGAAATCCTGACCGGCCTGCGCCGATCCGTTCGCGGTCGCGTACCGCACGGACACGGGCTGCGTGAGCGGCTGGCCGCCTGGAATGGCCAGCACGAGTGTGGCGCTGACGGATCCGGCGTTCTCCGGAGCAGACGCCGTACTCGGGGCGAAGCCCACGGTGGGAAGAGGCGCGGCCACGCTCGCGATGAGCTTGGAGCCGAGATAGATGTAGTCCTGGACCCATTGCGCGCCTGTCCCCGCGCCCGCGTACTCGGCCAGCAGCTCTCCCGAGAGGCCGTGCACGAAGTAGTCGCTGGCACCGTTGGCGCGCAGGCGAAGGGCCCGCATGTTGTCGGCGTCGTAGCGATACGTCGTCGTCGACACCACCTGCGTCTGCGCGTTGGTGACGGCGATCGTCTCCATCATGTTGAACGGCGTGTAGGTGAAGGTCGTGCCCGGCGCCTCGTCGAGGTTCCCGTTGTCGTCGTAGCCGTAGTCCGCCGCCTCGACACCGCCCGTGACGTGCCGCAGGCGGTTGGTGATCGGCGAGTACTCGTAGGTGACGCTCCCCTTCGTCTTCCGGTTGCCGTCGGCGTAGTACGTGAAGTCCGTCGCCCCGAAGCTGCCGTAGACGTGTGCCAGGCGATCGATCGAGTCGTAGTCGAACGTCTGGCTGAATTGGGGGCGCGTGTCGGTGATCGACCGCACGTTGCCGGCGTCGTCATAGCCATACGTCAGGTGCAGCGGGCCGGCGTCGAGCCCTTCCGGGCGGGACCGGATGTCGAACCCGACGTGATTGGTGAGCCCGTTGCCGGAGCGGAACTCGGAGATCGCGCCCGACGCGTGATAGTCGATCTGATCGGCGAAGGTCGTGCCGCTCTCTTCGTAGACCCGCGTCACGCGGCTGCCGTTGCCCGGATCGATGTCGTAGCGGACCTTGCGATGATTCGGATATTCGATCCGTGTCAGGTTGTCGAGACCGTCGTAGTCGTACAGCGTCGTGAACGACTGGCCCGCGATCTGGTCCGTCCGCTCGCGCAGGCGATCCGTCGCATCGTAGTGGAATTCGCTGAAGACGTAGCCGTTCCACATCTCCTTGCGGTTGGGGCCCTCGTACCGGATCTCGACGTCGTGCGCCGTTCCCGGCGCGTCGATGTGCTTCAGCCGGTTCAGCCCGTCGTAGCTGTAGGTGAAGTCCTGCTGGCTTGCGTCGCGCTTCGCGAGGACATTGCCGACGTTATCGGGGGTGTAGGTGACGGTTCCCGACTCCGGGTGCGTTTCTGAATCCAGAAACGTCTTGGCGTTGTAGTGCCAGGACCGGCCGGGCGCGCCGTCGGGAGGCGTGACGCCCGTCAGCATGCCGAGCGGATGGTAGGTGTACTCCCAGCTCTTGTTGTCGGCGTCGGTCACCTTCGCCAGGCGCCCTCCGGACGGCGCGCCGAAGTAGTCCCAGACCTGGGTCGTCGTGTGGTCCTCTTCGTCGCGAATCGACACGGTGCGGCCGCTATACGAGTACTCGACGTACGACCCGCCCGGGTGTGTCCGCCGCTTCAGTCGTCCGAGGGCGTCGTAGGTCAGCGAGTCGCCGCGATCGGTCGACGAATACGGCGCCCCTTCGTAGACCACGTAGCCTTCGGCGTCGTACTGCGTCGACGTCCGCACGCCGGCCGAGTCGAGCGTCCGGATCTGTCGGCCAAAGCCGTCCAGGTAGGCCGTCGTGACGCGGGCGCCGCGCTTCGTCTCGATCTCGCGGCCGTTGATCTCGTTGTAGTTCGTCTCCGTCGGGGTCACGCCCGGCGGCGAGACCAGTTCGACCCGCCCCAGATCGTCGTAGTCGAAGTGCGTCCGGTGATTCTGATCGCTGGTCTCCTCCCACGCCACGGTGCCGTCAGGATTGATGCTGCGGTGGATCTCGTACTCCGGCGTGGTCGTGTCCTTGGCTACTCCGAAATCGAACGTGACCGTCGTCGAATGGTTGTTGGCATCGGTCGTCCGATTGCGGTTTCCGTACGCGTCCCGCCCGAACGTCGTCCGGACGCCGGCCTTCGTCTCCGCCTCGAGAAACGCGTTGATATTCTCGTACTCGTAGCTGGACGCGAAGGACTGGCCGTCGACGGTGACGGTTTCAGTGGCGACTCGATTGAGCAAATAGGTAGAGGCCTCGAAATCGTAGTCGAACGTACGCTCCGTCACGCGCTGCTTCTGCCCGTTTTCGGTGACGCGCCAGGGCTGGCGGTAATCGGCGAAATTCGAGTCGCGGTACTCGTACGTGGTCGTGTAGGTCAGACCGTCCTGTGTAATGTCCTTGGACGTCAGCGCGGCTGCGACCCCCGGCAGATCCGTATAACCCAATTGGACCTTCGCCACCTCGGCGCCATTGGCATCGCGAACGGTCTTACGATCGAGCAACCAGCCCTGCTTGAACGGTTTCCAACCGTGCTGGAATTCGATCTTGCGTCCGCTCGGCATCGTGACCGTCCCGAACGCCTGGCCGCCGGGCGGCTCGCTCAACTCGAACTGCCACGTCCCGGGGACGATGTCCGGACCCTCCGTCGACCGCGAGCTGATGACCGACCGCGCGATCCCCTCGTAGGGCGGCAGGATTTGTTCGGCAAACTGATACGTCACCTTGCCTCCTTGCGGCGTGGTGACCGTCACGGAGCCGTCGTTGCCATCGTCGTACGAGTATTCCCAGGCCGGACCCACGGGAGGCTTCGCTTCGGTCAGGCGCCAGCCGGATTGCAGCTCGGGAGAGGCGAATTCGCAGTCGTACGACCACTCGCGACCGAGATAGATCATCTTCCGCGGGATCATTCCGCATTCGGAGGACATCTCGTCGTATTGGAACTCGACGGTCCGAGTCGGAGTCGGAGAGAATCCGAGCATCTGGAACACGCCATTCAGACGCAGCGGGCGAATGTCCGTGGCCGCCCCGCCTTCCCAGTCGAAGTCGATCGAATTGCCATAGAGATCGTGGACCTCCGCGACCATCACACCACCCGACGGATTGCCGGTCTCAAAGGTAGCGACCCACCCGTTCGGCATTTCGAGCGTCCGGGTGCTCTTCGTGTAACGCCAGTAGTCGTCCGTGAGAAAGACGTCGCTGCCGAACACGCCATCCCGTGGATTCAGCTTCCGGACACTGCCGTCGGCCATGATCAACTGGGGATACTCAGAAAAGTCGTTGGGATCCCCGGCTGGTCTTCCGATACGCCAGGGAATGCCGGCAAGCCCAAATCGCCACAGGCCGGTCTGATGGTTGTAGGTCCGGATGAACCGCAGGTCGAAACCGGCATTCCCTGGGAGCACGAGATCCGTGAACGTCAGATTCAGATCGCCGTTGACCATGTCGATGGCCTCGAACGGCGCGGCGCTGAAATAGCTCCGTTCGGGGTCGAGGCCGGCCGGCGAGAAATCCGGAGGCGGACCGCCCTGGGCCGACGACCGCGCGCCGCCATTGAGCAGTACGACTGCCGCCGCGATCGTGGCGGCGGCGATGCGAATCAGCCGCACGGCTGGACGCCCGAACGTCGCCACGCGGCGGCGCTTCAGTTCCTCGGTCATTCCCCAACTCCCTTCGTCAGTTCTCATGGGCTCCGGACGGCGGCCGTCGTGTGACATCGACGCAGGCACCTACTGAATGAACTTCGGCACGGCGACGACGCCCATCCCGCCCAGGTTCCTGGTGAGTGTCGTCGTGTAAGCCGAGCCGGACAGCTTGATGGACCAGGTGCCGTTCCCGAGGTAGACGGCGAGGTCGGCCTTCCCGTCGCCGTCGTAGTCGCCCCGAATCGGCGTGTAGCCGGAGCCGCCGGACGTCTCACTGACCGCCGTCGTGTAGTTCGTGCTGGACTTCAGCCCGTACCACAGCCCGGTCGTCGTGTTGTAGACCGCCAATTCGGCTTTGCCGTCGCCGTCGTAGTCGGCCGCCACCGGGATCCATCCGGGCCCGCCGGCGTCCTGCGAAAGGCTGGTGCCGTAGTTTCCGGACGACAGGATCACCGACCATCGCGGGAGGGCGTTCGGCCGGTACACGGCGAAGTCGAGCCGTCCGTCGCCGTCGTAGTCGCCGGGCGCCGGCGTCCAGGTTGGACCGCCGAACGTGGTCCCGAAGGCCGCCGTGAAGTTGCTGCCGGAGGTCAGACCGTACCAGGCGCCGGTCGCCTGGTTGTAGACGATCGGGTCCGTCTTGTGGTCGCCGTCGAAGTCGGCTGCGACCGGCATCCACCCGGGCCCTCCGGCGAACCTGGCCAGCGACGTCGTATAGTTCGAGCCCGAGAGCAGCACGAGCCACTCCCCATTCGTCGCGCTGTACAGACCGAAGTCGGTCCGGCCATCGCCGTCGTAGTCGCCAGGCGCCGGGAGGTACCCGGCCCCGCCCCACGACGTCGTGCTCGTGATGTCGAAGTTGCCGCTCGACAGGCGCGACGTCCAGACGCCCGTCGCCGGGTTGAAGACAGTCATCTCCGATTTCAGGTCGCAGTCGAAGTCGCCCGCCCGGCGGAGATCGCTCTCGGCGGGACGCTGCACCGTGACCGGAGCGGATGACGCATGCTGGTGCGCGTTGTCGATCGAGGAATACGCTTCCACGTACACGACGTAGGTCCCCGGGGGCACGCAGACCGGCACGTCGAAGCCTGATTGCAGGAACTGCGCGCCGTACGTCGCCGCCACGGTTGGTCGGGCGGTGAAACTCGACGTCGTGACGAGGTATTCCGTATGCGGCGCGAGCATCTGCGTGGCGTAGACCTTGACGAGCCCGATGCCGCTCGCGGACGCGTGGCGCTGATCGATGGCCCATCCCGAGACAACAAGGCCGTTGACCGTCGACGAGGGCGCCGGCGCTTGAATCGTGACCTGCACGGTCGGCGGCAGCGGCCCGAACTGTGCCGTGATCGCGGCGGCGGCCGTCACGTGGCAGTCACCCGTTCCCGAGCATCCGCCCCCGGTCCAGCCCAGGAACTGCTGGCCGGCGGCCGGCTGCGCCGTGAGCTTCACGTTGGCGGTGCCGCCGGAGAAGATTTCGCTGCAGTCGCCGCCGCAGCTGATGCCAGAGGGAAGGCTCGTGACGGTGCCGTTTCCGTTCAGCGTGACCGACACCTGGAACGCATCGATGCCCCAGGTGCCGCTGTGGCCGAGATCGGTCAGTTTTTCCTGGAACGAAGCCAGCGGCGTCGTATTTCCTTCCAGCATGGCCCGTTCGATGCTGTTGTCGACGTTGGGCTGATCGAGATCGATGCGATCGCGGAGCGACGTCCGGCCGTCGTATGCGGTGGCGTCGAGCTTGAACGCCTGCCTGGTGTGAAAGGTCCACGCCGCTGCGCCTGCGGCGCGAGCATTCGCGATCGCCATACGGAATCTCTGCGCGTCTGACAAGTCGGCAGGCGCCTCGCCGCTGATGGGCAGATTGCTGTCCCAAGGGGTGGGCTCGCTGTAATAGAGGCTTCCTGGGCACTCCGGCGGCCCGCAGTGCAGGGA
>Ga0075364_10002216_pt1 | contig 10903 bp, 10 predicted proteins | sample EndMetdeltDD1764_FD_71517 | JGI IMG/M metagenome (GOLD analysis project Ga0075364, IMG submission 71517) | Populus endosphere microbial communities from Tennessee, USA - Endosphere MetaG P. deltoides DD176-4 | ecosystem: Host-associated > Plants > Roots > Endosphere | place: USA: Tennessee...
CCCGGGTCACGGGCCACACCGTGGTGAGACGACGCAGGACAACCGCGAACGCCAGGCCGAGGACGAGTTGCAGAGCCACCACCACCACGACGATCACGAGGGTCGCGGCGACCGCGAGCCACCAGGTGCGGCTCCCGAGCACGTCGACGTAGTTGTCGAGACCGACAAACGACCTGTCCCTGGGGCTGGTCAGGGGTGCGGTGCGCAGCGAGGTCCACACCGCCCGGCCGACGGGCCACACCGTGACAACCAGCAGCACGACGACAGCGGGCGCGAGCCAGCGCCAGGCCCTCATCGCAACCCACCTCGGATCGCAGCCTCGACCTCGACCTGGGAGACGTCCGGCGTGGTGTCCTGGTTGACGCCGGCGACAGGCAGCCAGGTCTCATCCAGCGCATCGAGGACCGTCAACCAGAAGGGGGTCGCCGGCACCGTCACGCCGGTCTCCAGGGCTGCACGCGCAACGTCGATACTGCGAAACTCCGGCGCCACAGCCGGGTCGTTGAAGGCCGCCAGACGGCTGACGCTGTGCTGCGGACCCGTCATGAGCTGCTGCAGCGAGGCGGGCGATGTCAGGCAGTCGATGACGTCGAAGGCCTGCTCCGCGTCTCGCGCACCTGCAGGCACCGCGAGGCCGACCCCCGCCAGGGGGGCCACACCTGCGTTGCCAACCGCCGGGTACGCGGCCGCCCGCATGTCGACCTGGACCGACGCCAGCGCAGGATCGGCGATCGCTGACGTGGACGCCAACAGGAAGCCGCCGGTGGGTCCGGCGAAGCGGGTCAGCGCGTCGGAGGACGGGCCCGGCCCGGCCCCTGCCTCGTCGTAGAACTCGACAACCGACGACGCGGCGCGCCCCGCGTCGGAGTCGAGCCCGACCTTCGCCGACCTGCCCTCCCCCGAGACGATGCTGCCACCAGCGCCCGCGACGAGAGCCGTGACCCACTCCGACAGGCCGCTGCCGTCACGGTCCTCGATCTCGATCGTCACGCCAAGCCGCTGCGCACCGGCGACGAGGTCGTCCCAACTGATCGGCTGCGAGGTGTCGAGGCCGGCGCGCTCAGCGATGTTCCCGCGGAACCAGAGCACCTGCGGGTCGAGGAACCACGGCGCGACAACCAGGTGTCCGTCGTGGGTGGCGGCGGCGAGTGCGGCTGGCCCGATCCCCTCGGACCAGGCTGCTGCTCGGTCTGCTGGCACCGGCGCCAAGAAACCCGCACCGGCGAACTCGGTTGTGAAAGCGGTGTCGAGGCTCAGCAGATCCATCGACGAGTCCTCGGCGAGCAGCCGCCGGACGAGCAGGGCGTGCCGCTCGGTGACATCGGACGGCAGTCGCTCGACCTCGACGCGGTAGTCGGTGCCCGCCTGCTCGGTGCAGGTGTCGGCGAGCGTCTCGGCGTCGAACCGGTCGGGGCCCACGTACCAGGTGACCACCGGCAGATCGCGTGCGGCGGGCACTCCGGAGCCGCAGGCCGCCACGGCACACAGCAACGTCGCCGCGGCCACTCCCCCGGCCCGGCGATGCCACCGTGATGCGGGTCTCCCTGGTGCCCTCACGGGCGCAACTTTGCCACAGGGCGGGTCGGGGCGACGGTCGACGCACGAACGACGCGAGCCCGGCGCGGCGGGCTCGCGTCGTTCGACCGCCTCAGATCAGAGCGAGACGTCTTCGAGCATCTCGGTCACCAACGCCGCGACCGGGGAACGCTCCGATCGGGTGAGCGTCACATGGGCGAACAGCGGGTGCCCCTTGAGCTTCTCGACCACCGCGACAACGCCGTCATGGCGGCCGACCCGCAGGTTGTCGCGCTGTGCGACATCGTGCGTCAGGACGACCTTGGAGTTGGCGCCGATGCGCGACAGCACCGTCAGCAGGACGTTGCGCTCCAGCGACTGCGCCTCGTCGACGATGACAAATGAGTCGTGCAGCGAGCGTCCGCGGATGTGCGTGAGTGGCAGCACCTCGAGCATCCCGCGATCGAGGATCTCCTCGATGACGGCCGCGGAGGCGACGGCACCGAGCGTGTCGAACACCGCCTGCCCCCACGGCCCCATCTTCTCGGACTCGCTGCCAGGCAGGTATCCGAGCTCCTGACCGCCCACCGCGTACAGCGGGCGGAAGATCACGACCTTCTTGTGCTGACCACGCTCCATCGTCGCCTCGAGACCGGCGCACAGGGCCATGGCCGACTTGCCGGTGCCGGCCCGGCCGCCAAGCGACACGATGCCGATCTCGGGATCGAGCAGCAGGTCGAGGGCGATGCGCTGCTCCGCGGACCGGCCGTGGATGCCGAAGGCATCGCGGTCGCCGCGCACCAGCTGCACCTCTTTGTCGGCTGTCACGCGTCCGAGGCCGCTGCCCTTGTCAGAGACCAGCACGAGGCCCGTGTGGCACGGCAGCTCTCGGGCCTCCGGGAGGTCGAGGGTGCCGGTCTCGTAGAGCGTGTCGAGGTCGAGGCTGTCGATCTCGAGTTCGCGCATGCCCGTCCATCCCGACTCCAATGCCAGCTCCGCGCGGTACTCCTCCGCGATGAGGCCTACCGCAGAGGCCTTGACGCGCATCGGCAGATCTTTGGAGACGATCGTGACGTCCAGCCCCTCCCCGGCGAGGTTCTTGGCGACCGACAGGATGCGGGTGTCGTTGTCGCCGAGGCGGAAGCCGGACGGCAGCGACGAGGAGTCGGTGTGGTTGAGCTCGACGCGGATCGTGCCACCCTCGTCACCGATCGGCAGGGGGACGTCGAGGGTGCCGTGTAGAACCCTCAGGTCGTCGAGGAACCGCAGTGCACTGCGCGCGAAGTAGCCGAGTTCGGGATCGTGACGCTTGCCCTCCAGCTCGGTGATCACCACCACAGGGATGACCACCTCGTGCTCGTGGAACCGGTTGACGGCGTTGGGATCGGCCAGCAAGACGCTGGTGTCCAGGACGTACGTGCGGCGAGTCGTACCCTGCTTCGATGACGTGCGCGGTGCAGCCACAGCTGTCTCCTCAACGGGCTGGCGCGCGCCTACGCCGGCCCTACTCGTGGGTAGGCGTTCCAGGCTCAAGCGCGAGCGTCAACACACGATGAACGTACGACTGCGAGATCACGATTTCGGGAAAGACACGCAGGACGAATGTGACGTCCGTGTGAACGTCTGTCCCAGGCGGCCAACCACGGTCGCCAGGGAGGCCGCCCGCAGGCGACCGTGAGCGCAGCGAGGCGACATAGCTGCGTTCTCCGGCTAACCGAGCCCGATCGCTCGCCAGGCTTCGCCGGACGGCGGCTTCGCCGGACGGCGGCTTCGCCGCGACACGCTCACGGCCGCTTCGCTCCCTAGCCCGCCCCGACGCTCACTCGCAGAGCTCGCTCGGTCTACGCGCTCGGTCTACGCGCCGAAACGACGTTCGCGGGCGGCGTACGAACGCATCGCGCGGAGAAAGTCCACGTGGCGGAAGGACGGCCAGAGGGCGTCGCTGAAGTAGAACTCCGAGTGCACGCTCTGCCACAGCAGGAAACCGGAGAGCCGCTGTTCGCCCGAAGTGCGGATGACCAGGTCGGGATCGGGTTGCCCACGGGTGTAGAGGTGCTCGGCGATGTGGTCGATCTCGAGGGTCGACGCGACCTCCTCCAACGAGCGCCCCAGCGAAGCCTGCTCGACCAGCAGCGACCGCATCGCGTCGGTGAGTTCTTGGCGGCCGCCGTAGCCGACGCAGATGTTGACCCGCATCTGCTGCACATCGCTGGTCGACTCGGCCAGACGTTTCATCCGGGCGGCGGACTCCGCCGGCAGCATGTCGAGATTGCCGATCACCGACAGCGGCCAGCGCCGTTCCTCCGCGATCTGCTCCATCAACGTCTCGACAGCCGCCAGGATGCTGTCGACCTCCTCGGTCGGGCGCTGGAGGTTGTCGGTCGAGAGCAGCCACAGGGTGACGATCTCGACGCCGAGATCGTCACACCACTGGCTGAACTCGATGATCTTGTCGGCACCGGCCTTGTAGCCGTGCTCGTACTTGGCGCCACCCCGCTTGGCCCATCGCCGGTTGCCGTCGACGATCGCGCCCACGTGACGCGGGAGACGCTGGGGGTCGAGCCTCTTGGCGAGGCGGCGCTCGTAGACGCCGTACGCGAGGTCGGTGACTCCCATGGGGGAAGCGTAACGCTCACCACAGCCGCAGCCGTCGAGCGCGGGGGCGTTGTCCCCGGTGCCCTAGGCTGACGGCATGAGTGAGCGCCAGCGAACGACCCGCGTGATGGTCATGCCGGCGCACCCATATCTTCGCTTCTCCTCGGGGGTGATGGCATGACGAACAACGGACCTGAGACGGCCGTCCACGAGGCTTCCGAGCGCATCCGCGAGACCGTCGATGAGATCAAGCCCAAGCTGCGCGGATGGCTCCACGCCATCACGGTTCCTTTGGCGTTCTTCGCCTTCATCGTGATGCTCGTGATCTCTGACGACGTGATGGTGCGCGTCGGCGTCGCGGTGTTCATGGTCTGCGCCATGATCTTGTTCGGCGTCAGCGCGGTGTACCACCGCGGCACGTGGAACGACCGGGTCCGTGGATTCTGGAAGCGCTTCGACCACGCCAACATCTTCCTGATGATCGCCGGGTCGTACACGCCGTTCTCGTTGCTGCTGCTCACCCCGTCACATGCCGCCATCATGCTGTCGCTGGTGTGGGGCGGGGCGCTGCTGGGTGTCGCGTTCAAAATCTTCTGGATCGGCGCACCGCGCTGGCTGTACGTCCCGCTGTATCTGATGCTCGGCTGGGCGGCGGTGCTGTACTTCCCGGAGTTCTCGGCGGAGGCGTCCACACCGGTCATGGTGTTGCTGATGACCGGCGGCGTCCTCTACACACTCGGCGCCGTCGTCTACGGCTTCAAATGGCCCAACCCCTCGCCGACGTACTTCGGCTTCCATGAGGTCTTCCACGCGTTCACGATCGCCGCGTTCATCGTCCACTACATCGGCGTCAGCCTGCTGGCGTACCAGCAGCACTGATCGGCATCGACGAGATGGCTAGCCGCGAGATATCCCGAGATGAGATCGCCGACCGTGTGTCGGCTTACGTTTACGGCAACATCCTGACGCTGGCTGCGCTTGTCGTCCTGCGGCACGACGAGGTCGAAAACGGAGCCAGTTTGGCCATCGTCGCCGGCACCGCGTTATCAACCTTCGCGGCGCATGCCTATGCCGAGCGACTCGGCGCAGAGGTCCGGGGGGCCGAGCACGCGTCATGGCGCGTTGTCCTGCGCGACAGCACGCCCATCATGTCGGCAGCGGCTGTCCCGGCGGCGCTCATGGCCGTCGGAGCACTCGGATGGCTCGAGCCGCCGGTGTGCCTGCGAATCGCCGAGGCGTGGGTTGTCCTTCGTCTGGGCCTCACCGGGTTCTTTATGAGTCGTCTACGCGGTAGCCCGGTGACGGTGCGCACCTGGATCACGTCGATCGGCATGGCCACCGTGGCCGTCGCGATCGTTGGCGTGAAGGTTGTGCTCACGCACTGACAACGGCGGCGAACTCCTCGACGGTCGTGACGGGGCGACGGCAGACGAACCCCTCGCAGACGTAGGCCGATGCCCGGCCGTCGACGAGACCACGCTGGTCGAACAGCGGCACGGCGAGACCGACGTCACCGGCCACGACGACGGCGCCCGGAGACACCACCTGCAACGCGGCACGGTGCAGGGCGGCGCGCTCCCCGGCCTCCCCGACGACCGCGATCTCGAGGGGGCCGGCGAGGACGGCCTCTGCAGCGGCCAGCGTCCACCCCGCAAACCGAGGAGCACCCGTCGCAATCGTCGCCGCCGAGGTGATGGCCGATTCCGCGGCCTCGCGGTAACCGTGCTCGCCGGTGATGGCCGCGAAGGCGATCAGCGCGTGGGCAGCAGCGGACGTACCGGACGGATAGGCGTTGTCCGAGGCGTCCTGAGGACGCACCACCAGCGCCTCGGCGTCGTCCGCGGTGTCGAAGAAGCCTCCCGCCGGATCGACGAAGTGGTTGACGACCCGATCCAGCAACACCCGGGCACGGTCGAGCCACACCGCATCGCCGGTCACGCCGAGCACCGACAAGAAGCCCTCCGCCAGCGAGCCGTGGTCCTCCAGCACCGCGGCGTTAGATCCGGCCACTCCGTCCCGCGAGGTGCGGACGAATTGCTCACCCCCGAGGTGCACCTCGGCGAGCAGCTTGGCTGCGGCGACCGCGGCTGCCGTGAAGTCGGGCTCGTCGAGCAGCACCCCCGCCTCGGCGAGGGCCGAGATGGCCAGGCCGTTCCACGAGGCGACAACCTTGTCATCGCGCGCTGGACGCGTGCGCTCGGCCCGAGCAGAGAGCAGCGTGGCCCGGATCCTCTCCCACCTCGCCTCGTCGTCAGGATCGACCCGCAGCTGAAGGGTGGAGAACCCCCGCTCGAACGTCCCCGCCCCGGTGACGCCCAGAAGCTGCGCCGCCCAGGCACCGTCCGCCGCACCCAGCAGACGCATCAGCTGGTTGGGGTTCCAGACATAGAACGTGCCCTCATGGCCGTCGCTGTCGGCGTCGAGGGCCGATGCGAATCCACCCTCAGGAGTCCGCAGCTCCTCCAGCAGAAAACGGCCCGTCTCACGCACGACTCGCTCCGCCATTGGCGACGCGCTCTGTCGCCACCAGTGCAGGTAGACCCGCATGAGCTGGGCGTTGTCGTACAGCATCTTCTCGAAGTGGGGCACCCGCCAGAAGCGGTCGACGCTGTAGCGGGCGAAACCGCCCGAGAGCTGGTCGTACATGCCGCCGCGTGCCATCACCTCGCACGTCCCGGCGACGAGTTCGAGCGATTGCGGTGATCCCGTGCGGGCCGCGTGGCGCAGCAGGAATTCCAGGACCATCGACGGCGGGAACTTGGGGCTGGTACCGAAGCCACCGGCCTCGGCGTCGTACTGCTTCGCCAGGTCAGCGACAGCGGCGTCGAGCTCGTCCGGCCCGAGAGCGCCGCCCAGTGGATCGATCGTCGACCGGAGGTGTTCCATGACGTCCCGGCTGACCGTGAGCACCTCGTCGCGCCGCTGCGTCCACGCTTCCGCGAGAGCCTGCAGCACCTGGGTAAACGCGGGTGTGCCCTGGCGTGGTTCGGGCGGGAAGTACGTCCCGGCGAAGAACGGCTCACCGTCGGGCGTCAGGATGCACGTCATCGGCCACCCGCCCTGGCCCGTCATCGCCTGGGTGGCCCGCATGTAGACCGCGTCGATGTCGGGGCGTTCTTCGCGGTCGACCTTGATGTTGACGAAGTGATCGTTCATGTAGGCCGCGGTCGCAGGATCCTCAAACGATTCGTGCGCCATGACGTGGCACCAGTGGCAGGCCGCGTAGCCGACGCTCAGCAGGATCGGACGGTCGAGCGTCTTGGCGAGCTCGAGCGCCTCGGCGCTCCACTCCCACCAGTCGACCGGATTGTCCGCATGCTGCTGGAGGTAGGGGCTCGTGGCATCGGCCAGACGATTCGACATACCACCACCCTAGGTCGCCGAGCACCCCGCAATTCGTGCGATCGTGCACCGCCGCCGCCCGACAACGTGCGATCACGAACCGATCGGCGCCTCAGACCCGTGCAGAATCGCACGGTTTCGAGGAGGCTGCGGCTACGTGCGGTCGTGCGGGCTAGTGCGGCTGACACCGGGATCGGCGTCCTCGCCCTCCCAGGGCTTCTGCGCCTTGCGCGCATGGGTCAAGAACGAGCGGCACAAAAAGAACACCGCAATACACAGCAACACGACGATGCCGAGGGCCACCCAGCCGGGCTTGACGTCATTCGGGTCAAGCGGCGTGTCACGTGTTCCCGCCGTGGCCAGACCGGCAAGAAAGACGTAAGCGCTCATACCCGAAGCCTACGCCCGCAACCCCGACCCTGATTTGCGGGGTATTGCACGCATTCTTCACCCCGAAGCGGTGCATCAGGCCGCAAATCTGGGTCGGGGTTGGGTGGGGTTGGGTGGGGCGGTCAGCGCAGGCCGGCGAAGAGATCGTCTTCGGGGATGGTGGTCTGGACCTTCGACTCCACCAGTTGGAAGTCTTCGTACGGCCATGCCTCGGCCTGGATCTCGTGGGGCACGGCGAAGAACCAGCCGTCGGGGTCGATCTGCGTCGCATGGGCGAGCAGTGCCGCGTCGCGGACCGGGAAGTACTCGGCGCACTCGATCTGCGTTGTCACCCGCTCCTCGTCCTCGGGTTTGCGCACCCAGTCCTTGAACCGCTCCGCATAGGGGTTCTCGAGACCGTGCTTCTCCATGGCCCGCGCGATGGCGTCCATGCGCTTCCAGCTCCAGCCCGAGTGGTAGTAGAGCTTGGCGACCTGCCACGGCTCGCCCGCGTCGGGGTACTGGCCCGGATCGGCTGCCGCCGCGAAGGCGTGGACGCTGATCAGGTGGCACATGATGTGGTCGGGATGCGGGTAGCCGCCCTTCTCGTCGTACGTCGTCAGGACGTGGGGCCTGAACGATCGGATCAGGCGGACGAGCGGCTCGGCGGCCTCCTCGACCGACATCAGGCCGAAGCAGCCTTCGGGCAGCGGCGGCTTGGGATCACCTTCTGGCCATCCGGAATCGACGAAGCCGAGCCAGTCCTGGCGGACGCCGAGGATCTCGCGCGCGCGGTCCATCTCTTCTCGACGGATCTCGGAGATCAGCTCGGGGTTGTCCTCGATGCCGGGATGTTTGAACTGCGGGTTGAGGATGCTGCCGCGCTCACCGCCCGTGCACGTCACGACGTGCACGTCGACGCCCTCGGCGACGTAACGCGCGGTCGACGCAGCGCCCTTGCTCGACTCGTCGTCGGGGTGGGCGTGCACGTGCATCAGGCGAAGCTTCTCGGCCACGGTTCTCCTTTGGGGGCGTGCGCAAATCCTTGCACCTGCAGCAACAACTGCCGCGAGCCGGGTGTTCCGCCACCGACCGGCCGGTCGACGGGCCGTTGAACCCCGCCTGAGACACTGGAGCCGTGACCGACCTCAGCTCCCGCTACGGATCCCGCCAGCGTCCCCGATGGTTCTGGCCCGCCATCGCCGCGGTCGGCATCACCCTGGGCATCGCCTTCGCGGCCTGGGTCGGCTTCCAAAAGGACCCTGTCACCGGACGCTTGTGGGGCTACGAGGTCATCAGCGCCGATCAGGTCGCCGTCAAACTCGACGTCATCCGCCCCGATCCGCTGGAGGTCACCTGCACGGTCTACGCCCAGGCCGAAGATCATTCGATCGTCGGCGAGAAGACCGTGGACATCCCGGCATCCGAGCAGGAAAAAGTGCGGGTCGAGATCGACATCGAGACCGAGCGCAAGGCCGTCAACGGCGTCCTGAGAACCTGTGCGCCCACTGATTGAGTGCTAGTCTTGTGAGTTCACCCCGGGCGCTATCCCGGGGTGCCGCACGTAAAGGAGCGCTCACATGACTCAGCCCACCGAGACCGACACCATCTGGGTGACCCAAGAGGCGTACGACCGTCTCCAGCAGGAGCTTGAGCACCTCAAGGGTGAGGTCTGGACGGACATCACCACCAAGATCGCCGCTGCGCGTGACGAGGGTGACCTCAAAGAGAACGGCGGTTACCACGCTGCCCGCGAGGAGCAGGGCAAGACGAAGGCCCGTATCGACCAGCTCGAGAGCATGTTGCGACGTGCCGAGGTGGGCGACAAGCCCGCCGACGACGGTCTCGTCGAGGCCGGGATGATTGTCACGATCCGCTTCGACGGCGATTCCGACACCGAGACGTTCCTGCTCGGTTCGCGCGAGCTGCTCAGCATGGACTCGAGTGTCGAGATCGACGTCTATTCCCCGACCTCGCCGCTCGGTGCGGCGATCCTGGGTAAGAAGGTCGGCGACTCCGCCAGCTACGAGACGCCCAACGGCAAGAGCCTCGGCGTCGAGATCGTCGCTGCCAAGCCGTTCTGACGCGCGACCGCTTCAGACGAGGTCGTAGCCGAGGTCGGCCAGGCCGGCCAGGACCTCGGCACGATGCTGGGGGCCGCGCGTCGCGACCTGCACGTCGACGTCGACCTGCCGCACCCGCAGCGACTCTGATGCCCGGTCGTGGTTGACGTTCAGCACGTTGACCTGCATCGCCGCGAGATCACCGAGGAGCCGCATCAGCTCCCCGGGACGATCGGAGATGCGTGCGCGGAAACTCAAGAACCGGCCGGCGGCCGCAAGACCGTGGCGGATGACGTCGAGCAACACGAGGGCGTCGATGTTGCCTCCTGAGAGCACCGCGACCACGGGACCTTCGAACTCCGTCGGCCGCTCGACGAGGGCTGCGACGGCCGCCGCCCCCGCTGGCTCGACCAGCAGCTTGGCCCGCTCGAGCAGATGGATCAGCGCGGTGCTCATCGATTCTTCGCTGACCGTGATGACCTTGTCGACCCAGGTCTGCAGGATTTCGAAGGGGATGTCACCGGGCTGCGCGACCGAGATGCCATCGGCCATCGTCACCCCCATCTCGGTCTGGACGGGCCGTCCCGCGGCGATCGAGGCGGGATAGGCGGCGGCGTCCTCGGCCTGGACCCCGATGACCCGCAGATTGGGCCGCTCGGTGCGCAGCAGTGCCACGCCGGCGGCAAGCCCACCTCCACCCAACGGGACCAGGATCGTCCGCACGTCGGGGCACTGCTCCAGGACTTCGAGGCCGAGCGTTCCCTGGCCCGCGATGATGTCCTCGTGGTCGAACGGGTGGATCAGCACAGCCCCCGTACGCTCAGCGAACTCACGGGCCGGCACCAGCGCCTCGGTGACCCCTGAGCCGTGGAACTGGATGTCCGCCCCATAACTCTCGGTTGCCGCGACCTTCGGCAGGGCGGCACCGACCGGCATGAAGATCGTGGCTTTGATTCCCAGCAGCGACGCCGCGAGCGCGACACCCTGGGCGTGGTTTCCGGCACTGGCCGCGACAACGC
>Ga0075364_10002218_pt1 | contig 10900 bp, 5 predicted proteins | sample EndMetdeltDD1764_FD_71517 | JGI IMG/M metagenome (GOLD analysis project Ga0075364, IMG submission 71517) | Populus endosphere microbial communities from Tennessee, USA - Endosphere MetaG P. deltoides DD176-4 | ecosystem: Host-associated > Plants > Roots > Endosphere | place: USA: Tennessee...
GCCCCGAGTACGTCACCGGGCGCACCTTGGCCGGGTCGATCAGCACGGTCTCGGGGTCGTTGCGCCACGCGTCGTCGTCCCAGGACTGCTCCCAGAGCGTCGTGGTCAGATCCACGTACTCCTGCGCCCGGGCGTAGCGGTCGTCGTGCGCGGCCATCGGGCCGAGTCCGAACATCTCGCCCAGGGTCCCGTAGGCCGTGCCCGTCACGACGTTCCAGCCGATCCGGCCCTCCGAGAGCCGGTCGAGGGTGGCGAAGCGGCGCGCGAACGAATAGGGCAGCTCGGTCATCGTCGACGACGTCACGACGATGCCGATGTGCTCGGTCGCATCCGCGATCGCCGTGGCGAACACGACGGGGTCCATCGAGGGGAACATGACCCCTTCCGTGACGACCTCCTCCGGGATCTCGCCCCCCACCTGTGGGTAACCGTAGGTGTCGGCGAAGAAGAGGAAGTCGAAGCCGCCGTCCTCGAGCACCCGCGCGAGCCGCTTCCAGAAGCGGATGTCGTCCCACTGCCCCGAGCGTCCGTCGGGGTGACGCCACGTCGGGAAGTCGTGGTTCGGTTCGACCATGTTGAATGCGCCGAGGATCATGCGGAGACTCCTTCCACGACGACGGTGCGGGCGTGACTCCGTGGAATCACGCCCGCACCGTCGGTCGGGTTCAGTTGAGGTAATCGGTGGTGAACAGCGCCGACGGGTCGTACTCCGTGAGCGTGTCGCCGTTCGGGTCGGTCAGCAGGTCGTGGCTGATCAGCCAGTCGGCGTTCTCCTGCCACACCTCGGCGGTCTGGTCGCCCACGACGCCGGAGGCGGACGGGATGAACTTCTCGTTCTGGATCTTGCTCACGTAGTCGACGATCTCCGGGCTGAGGTCATCCGGGAACAGCGCGAGCAGCGCGGCATCGGCGGCCTCGCGGTCCTCGAGCGTCGCCTCGTAACCGGCCTGCATGACCTCGGTGAAGTCCGCGACGATTTCCGGGTTCTCGTCCATGTAGGCCTGCGAGGTCAGCAGCAGTCCGCCGTAGGTGTCCGGCAGGCCGTAGTCGGTGGTGGACCAGCTGCGGATGGCGTTGCCGCCCTCCTCGATGATCCACGAGTCGCCGGGGAAGGCGAGGGAGGCGTCGATCCGGCCGGCAGCGAGGGCCGAGTAGATGTCGGTGCTGAGCATGACGCTCTCGACGCCGCCGCTCCCGCCGTCCGCCGCGATCATGTCGTCGGCGATGGCGACCTCGTAGGGGGAGCCGAAGGTGCCGAAGCTCTTCCCGGCCAGATCCTTCGGGGAGGCGTAGGGCGACTCCTCCAGGACGGCGAGGGAGTACGGGGCGGTCTGGTAGGTCGCGAACGTCGACACGACGTCGGCACCCGCAGCGGCCGACAGGAGCGTGGAGCGCAGGTCGCTGCCCAGTCCGAAGTCGGCCGAGCCCGTGGACACGAGCGTCTCGGCCGGGGATCCGCTGAAGGGCACGAACTCCACTTCGATCCCCTTGTCGGCAAACCAGCCCTGCTCGATGGCGTAGGCGATGCCGTTGAGCGACGGGTCGGGGAGGTAGCTGAGTGCGAAGCTCACCGTGGTGAGTTCGGCGTCGTCGGTCGGCGCGGCGTCGCCGCCGCCGGACGAGCATCCTGCGACGAGCGAGACCGTCGTCACGGCAGTGAGAGCGAGAAGACCGCGGGCGATGGCCCGGCGGCGTGGACGTGTGAGTTCGGGTGAGCGCATGGGCGCTATCCAATCGCGCAATTATGTTGCAAATGACGCCATCAGGTTTCAATCTTGTGACATTTGCGCGGAGGCGTTCAAGACGTGAAGCGCGGCGCCCGGACCCTGCGCAGATCGCACGGCACGAAACACGACGGAAACACAGACGGGGTCCCCTCGGCCGGATCGGGGTCGCTTCTGTACTGCGGTGCGCACTCACGCCACTTAGCGGCGAATCCCTCGTGCACATTCCCGCGCCGATTTCCGACCGCGTCCTGCGGTGGCTCGGGGCGCGACGCGCGCAAGCAGAAGATCCCGTCGCGCACCAGTCCTCGTGGCCGGGGAAGCGGAGTTACTAGCGTGGAGGAATGACGCGCGACGAGTATCGGCCGGAGGACCTCTACACCGGGCCGATCGACCTGCCCGGGGCGGGCACGGTCGACCAGGAGGAGACCGATCCCGACACGATCGAGATCAGCTACGACGAGCAGCGCTATCCCGCGCGGCCGAGGCGGCTCCGCCCGCGCGACCACTTCCGTGGGGGGAGCGTCCGCCGCATCACGACCGACCCGCGCACGGCGAACGGCACCAACCCGTCGTATGTCGAGTGGCTGGTGCGACGGTCGATGCTGAAGGACGCGGATGTGTTGGCCCGGCAGCTCTCCGGCCAGCCGACGATGTGGCGCAACCCCTACGCGCGCCCCGACGCGCGCCGGGCCATCGCGACGAGCGACGTGTGGTTCACGGCATACCCGATCTCGCTGATCACCCGGCCCGGAGAGTCGTTCCTCGCGGCGCTCGGCGACGAGGAACTGTGGTCGGCGTTCGAGCGCGTCGGCATCAGCGCCATCCACACCGGACCGGTGAAGCGAGCCGGCGGCATCGCGGGATGGCTCGAGACCCCGAGCGTCGACGGTCACTTCGACCGCATCAGCACGGCCATCGACCCGGCGTTCGGCACCGAGGACGAGTTCCGCGCGCTGTGCGACGTCGCGGAGACCCACGGCGGGAGCGTCATCGACGACATCGTCCCCGGCCACACCGGCAAGGGAGCCGACTTCCGGCTCGCGGAGATGGGCTTCAAGGACTACCCGGGGATCTACCACATGGTCGAGATCCTGCCGGAGGACTGGCGGATGCTGCCTGCCGTGCCCGACGGGGTGGACAGCGTCAACCTCGACCCGGCGACCGAGCACGCGCTCGCCGAGCACGGGTACATCATCGGCGCCCTCCAGCGCGTCATCTTCCACACCCCGGGCGTGAAGGAGACGAACTGGAGCGCGACGGCTCCCGTGATCGGCCCCGACGGCGTCACGCGACGCTGGGTCTACCTCCACTACTTCAAGCAGGGGCAGCCGTCGATCAACTGGCTCGACCCGACCTTCGCGGGCATGCGGCTGGTCATCGGGGACGCCCTGCACTCGCTCGGCGAGCTCGGCACCAGCGCGCTGCGTCTGGACGCGAACGGGTTCCTCGGCGTGGAGAAGAGCGCCGAGGGTCTGCCCGCGTGGTCGGAGGGGCATCCGCTCTCCCACGCCGCGAACCACATCATCGCCGGGATGGTGCGCAAGGTCGGCGGCTTCACCTTCCAGGAGCTGAACCTCACGATCGAGGACATCCGCGACACCGGTGCCGTCGGCGCCGACCTGTCGTACGACTTCATCGGCCGCCCCGGCTACCACCACGCCCTCGCCACGGGGCAGACCGAATTCCTCCGGCTCGCGCTGACCACGTCGCTCGAGCTCGGCGTCGCACCCGTGCAACTCGTGCACGGGCTGCAGAACCACGACGAGCTGACCTACGAGCTCGTGCACTGGGCGACCCGGCACGGGGAGGAGCAGTACCGCTTCCGCGGACGCGAGATCCCGGGCAGCCAGCTGGCCGAAGAGGTGCGTGCCGACCTCACAGAGAGCCTCACCGGCGCGGCCGACTACAACCGCGTCTTCACGCAGAACGGGATCGCCTGCACGACGACCTCGGTCATCGCCGCGACGCGGGGGATCCCCCGCCTCGACGAGATCACCGAGGCCGACGTCCCCGCCATCCGCGACGCGCACCTGCTGCTCTGCGCGTACAACGCGTGGCAGCCTGGCGTCTTCGCGCTCTCCGGCTGGGATCTCGTCGGCATGCTCACCGTGCCGGCGGGCGAGGTCGCCGACCTGATCGCCGCCGGCGACACCCGGTGGATCGAGCGCGGGGCGCACGACCTGCTCGATGTGGACCCGGATGCGACGCGGTCCGCTGCGGGGATGCCGCGCGGGCGCGCCCTCTACGGCCCGCTTCCCGCGCAGCTCGACGACCCCGCGTCGTTCGCCTCGCGGCTGTCCGGCATCCTCGACCTCCGCCGGGCGCACGGGATCTCCACGGCGACGCAGGTCGACATCCCCGAGGTCGCCCATCCCGGGATGCTCGTGCTCGTGCACCGGCTCGACAACGGCGACGCGGATGCGGACGCTCCGATGCAGGTGACCGTCCTCAACTTCTGCGCCGAGCCGATCGAGGGCACCGTGCGGTCCGAGCAACTCCAGCCGCAGAGCGAGGTGGTGGACGCGTCGACCGGCGAGCCGGTGGGACGCGTCGACGACCTGCAGAGCTTCTCGGTCGCGCTGCCCGCGTACGGCGCGATGTTCCTGCTGCTCGGCCCGGGGGAACCGGTCGCCCTCTGATTCAGAGGAGGGCGGCGTCGATGCCGGCGAGCGGCACCGGCAGCCAGTCCGGACGGTTGCGCGCCTCGTAGATCGACTCGTAGACGGCCTTGTCGAGCACGAGGGCCCGCAACAGCACGGGGTCGAGCTCGACAGATCCGGGCGCACCGACATACGCGTCGACGAACGCCGTCCGACATGCCGCCGCCCATTCGGCCGCCCCGGGTCCGCCGCCGACCGCGCTCGCATAGTCGAAGGACCGCAGCATCCCGGCGACGTCGCGGGGAGGGAGGTCGGGGATCGCCCGCTCCTCCATGGGGCGGAGGGGCTCGCCTTCGAAATCGACGATCCGCCAGCCACCGTGCGGCACCGCGAGCACCTGCCCGAGATGCAGGTCGCCGTGCACCCGCTGCAGCCGCGGCCACGGGTGATCGAGTGCCGCACGGTAGACGGCGTCGATCGCCGCGAGCCGGTCGGCGACCGCGGGCACCTCGGCCGCGGCGATCCCGAGCCGCCGCCGCCAGGCGACCGCCGTGGACGCCACGTCCTCCGGCCCCGCGGCCACCGTCCCGAGCGTGACGCCGAGCGCGCCGTGCACTCCGGCGACGGCGATGCCCAAGTCGCGCGCGGCATCCGTGAAGTCGCGCCCCTCCCGTGCCGCATCGAGCGCGACCGCCCACCCGTCCTGCACGCCCGGGAGGAACTCCTGCGCGAAGCCGAGGGTGCCGTGGGCGGTGCCCGCGTCGCGCCCGACATCCGGCCAATGGGCGTCGAGGCTCCCGAGGAAACGGGGCACGTACGGCGATCCGGCATCGCTCAGCGCGCGCTGCACGGTGACGTCGGGATTCTCGCCGTGGTGGAGGGTGCGGAAGATCTTGAGGATGATCGTCGGCTGCCCGTCCTCGTCGAACACGATCGACGTGTTGGACTGCTCCGCGGCGAGGACGCGTGCACCCGTCACCCGGCCGACGTCGACCCCCATCTGCGCGAGCATCCCGATGGCGAAGTCCGGATGACGCGTCGCGTCGACCCGATACCCGTCGGCATCGTGGACGACGACGGCATCCGTGTCGCTCGGCGCGGCGACGAGGGAGAGGGGCACGTGGTAGAGCGCCGGCAGCGATCCTGCGTCATCCATCAGGAGGTATCGCGTGGCCCCCGTCGTCGTCTGCGCATCGAGGAGCCGGAATCGGGGCACGTGGCTCTTTCCCGCGTACCACCGCTGTCGCGCCACCCAGGCGCCGAGATCGTCCATGAACCGCACACCTCACCATGACCCGGGAGCGAGCCGATGAACAGGGCTGGACCGGCGGGTGGGGGAGGCGTTATAGCGCCGGCGGCGGGTCGGGCCACGATGCAGGAGGTCGCTTCCCGGCGGCGGGGTCCATGGACCACACCGGGTGAGCGACCGGGTGAACCGCGGCATACCGTCCGATCGGACCGCCGCGAGCCGCTTACCGTGGGCCGGGGGCACTCGGAAGGGCGCCTCCACGGCTGACCGGAGGAGCTGACTGTGGGCGACCATGCGAGTCTCGATCCCACGCGGACCGCGACCCCGAAGACAGGCGTCGGCCCTGGCCGTGCGGTGCTGATGGTGATCGCGGCGGTCGGAGTCCCCGTGTCCACGCTCCTCGTCGTCGCCGCCCTGCGCGGACACCTCGCGTGGATCGGCGTGTTCTGACGGACTCCGCGCCGTGTCGAGTGTCGTTCCGGACTGCCGGCCCACTCGTGATCCTTCCGGTGTGATGCGCCGACGCGCGACCGGAGGACGGGCGTATCCTGGTCGGGCGCCACAGACGGGACCCCGATCCGTCCACCGGGGCCGATCTCCGCGGGCGCGATATCTGCCCAGGCGGCGCGGCGGGCGGCAGACGATCGACCTCAGTACGGCGCCGCCAGGACGACGATGACCATACACGCAGTACCCCGGCTGCCGCCGGGGCTCACCGAGCGCGATCGACTCCTCACGCGCCTCGAGGCGCCGACACCGCTCGTGGTGCTGCACGCGCCGGCGGGGTACGGCAAGACCGTCGTCCTCTCGCAGTGGGCGACGACGACGGCGCGTGCCGGCCTCTGGGTCCGGGTGCGAGACGGCGGGGGTGAGCCCGCCTCGTTCGCGCAGCATCTGGCCTCCGAGCTCGATGACGCGGGGTTGCTCGATGACGAGAACCCCCTGCGCACGGCAGCCGAATCCCTGAGCGGGTCGACGGATCCCTGGGCATTGCTGGCGCGAGGGCTCCGCCGGCTCGGGGAGGAGTTCACGCTCGTGCTGGACGAGAGCGAACTCCTCTACGACGAGACCATCGACGGGCTCGTCCGGCTCCTCGCCGATCTGCCCGGTCTGTCCATCCGCGCCGCGACCCGCAGGGCGAGCGGTCTGACGAAGAGCACGATCGCCTTGTCGTTCGACCTCGATCTGATCGACACCGCGACGCTCGCCCTGACCGCCGGTGAAGCCGCGAGCATCCTGGACGAGGACATCGAGGCAGAGGTCGTCTCGCACGTCATCGACAACGGTGCGGCGCCCGCCCTCGCGAGGATCGTGGTGCTCGCCGGACGCCAGACGCCGTCGGTTCCCCCCGGGGCCGGGCCGGGCGGGAACGTCTTGGAGACCGCGGTCGATGCGTTGCTGTGGCAGCGCGCGCAGGCGTGGGACCCCGCGTTCACGACGTTCCTCGAGGTGCTGTCGCTGAGCGAAGTCGTCGATGTGTCGTTCGCGGCCGAGCTGACCGGAGCGCCGGACGCAGACGGCTGGCTCGATCGGGCCGAGCGCGAGGGCCTCGGCTACTGGAGCGCGCGGACGCTGCGGTCGGAGCCGCTGTTCGTGTTCTCGCCGGTGTTCCGGCGGATCGTCGAACGCTCGGCGCGAGCCCGACTCCCGAAAGCCCGCCAGCGCGAACTCGACCTGAGGATCGCGCGCTGGAACCTGATGGCCGATCGCCCGTTCCCGGCGCTGCGCGGCGCCGTCCTGTGCCATGACTGGCAGCTCGTCACGGACGTTCTCCGGGAGCACTGGTTCGATTTGTTCCGCAGCTCGGCGCAGGTGCGCGAGCTCTTCCGCGGCATCCCCTCCCTCACGCTGCGCTCGTACCCGCTCATCAGCATGTTCCTCGCCATCCTCTACAACGCGGCCGGAGTGCACCGGCTTCGCGCCATCGAGTACTTCGCGCTCGCCGCGTACGGTGCGCGCACGCAGCGCGCCGGCAGCCGCCCGGCGGATCGGGCGCTGCTCGCCATGATCGAGTCGGTCGCGTCGCGTCTGGCGGGGCGAACCGAGGCGTCGGCCCGCGCTGCCGCGTCCTGTGTCGAGCTGCTGCACGACATGTCCCCCGCCGAGCGCGATCGCCTCGGGCGCAACGAGGCGACGGCGTACAACCAGGCGGGCCTATCGCTGTACTACGCGGGCCGAACCGCAGAGGCGATGGACTGTTTCCGGCGTTCTGTGGCCGTGGGAGAGGAGCGCGGGCTGCTCGCGGGTCTGCAGGGGCTCGCGCAGCTCTCCGGCGCGCTCGCGATCGCGGGCGAGCTGCCGGACGCGGCGGATGCGGTGGCCGCGGCGAGCGCACGTCGATGGCCCGATTCCTGGCGCGACGGCTACGCCGGCAGTCTCTACCAACTGGCCCAGACCCTCCTCGCGCTCGAGGCCGACGACCCGGAGACCGCCGCGACGCACCTCGCGACGCTCGATCGGCACCGCTCCACAATCGAGCACTGGGTGCTGCTCGAATATGCCGACGTCCTCATCCGTCTTCTTCACGGGCAGGCCGAATCGGCCGCGGTGCATCTCGAGCGCTCCGAGCAGGAGCACCGCGCGCGCCGGCTCAGCCCCGAAAACCACGATCAGCTCCGCGCGCTCCGCGCGCTGGTGGCGGTCGCTGCCGGCGATACCGGCGCGGGCGAACGCGCCATCGCGAAGATGACCCCCGGTCCGAGGCGGGCGATCGCGCGGGCGCGAGTGGACATCGCCCGCGGCGACGCGCCGCAGGCGTTGCGCTCCCTCGCGTCCTCGTCTGTCGACTCCGCGTCCGTCCGCGTCCGTGCGGAGCATCTCGCGCTGACGGCGGCGGCACTCGCCCTCACCTCGCACACCCCGGTGGAGCGGGACAGCGCGCGGGGCGCTCTGCGACGACTGCACGCGCTGCTCGATGACCGCACGATGCGGCTCCCGCTGGTGCTCGTGCCCGTGGAGGGCCTCGATGCCCTGCAGCAGCTCGCGGACGAGGGGGACGTGCCGGCCGGCGTCTCCGAGATGATCCGGAGCGCCCGTGCGCGAGCGGCGATCGGCATGCAGCGCGCGGCGCCCAGCCTCAGCCAGCGGGAGCTCGCGGTGGCGCGTGAGCTCGCCAGAGTCGACACGGTGGCGCAGATCGCGGCATCGCTGTCCGTCTCGCCGAACACGGTGAAATCGCAGCTCCGCGCGATCTACCGGAAGCTCGGGGTGAGCACGCGTGAGGAGGCGCTGCGTGCGCTGTCTGCGACGGGGATCACCGAGGGGTCGACGCCGGTGCGGTGAGCGCGGCCGCCGGCCGACGTGCGATCCGTCGCAGCGCGGGGAGGGCGCCCAGCCCGATCAGCGCGACGATCGCCGCCGACGCGTACAGCGCGACGTAGTTGTCGTCCGCGCCGGAGACCGGATCGGGGCCGCCGAGCGTCAGGAGCGCGGCCGCGGCGACCGGTGCGAGCGTCTGGGGGATCGTCTCGGCGACATTCAGCACGCCGAGATACGCCCCCGCACGTCCCGGGGGCAGCGCCCGGAGTGCGAGCGCGAAGTTGATCGCGAGCGAGGTCCCCACCGCAAGCCCTCCGACAGCAGCGGCCACCCACAGGGCGGAGGGAGCCGCGGCGAACGCACGGATCGCGGCGGCGGATGCGAGCCCGAGGGCGCCGAAGACGAGCAAGGGCACATATCCGCCGTATCGCTGTGCCCACGTGCCCGCCACCGCCGCACCCACGACGACACCCGCACCGCCGACGAGCGTCGTGAGCGTGGCGACCGGGGTGGCGGTGACCGTGTCGTGGGTCATGCGGTCGAGGATCAGATACATCGTGAACGCGGTCGTGAGCGAGAAGGCCGACTGCATGGCGAGGCGCTGCAGCCAGATCCAGACGAACGCCCGCGGTACGGAGCCGCGGACGGATCCGGTCCGACCTTGACGGGACCCGCTCGGCGGATCCGGGATCGTCAGGGCGCCGCCCACGACGACCACGGCGGTGACGGGCATGACCAACGACACGAGCGGCAGGTGCGCGGGCAGCAGGGCTGCCAGCAGCAACGGCGGCACGGCGCCGAGGAACGCCGCCGCGGTGAAGAAGCCGGATGCGGACGCCCGTCGGGATTCCGACACGACGTCCGCCAGCAGCGCAGCCGCTGCGGCGAGGGTGGCGTTGTACGCCATCTGCACGAGGATCCACCAGAGCGCGAGCGTCGCGAACGTGCCGGCGGCGTTGAGGCCGACGACCCCGATCAGGCCGACCACCACCCCGCCCAGCATCCACGGTCGGCGCCGGCCGAACCTGCCACGGGTGCGGTCCGAGAGCGCGCCGAACAGCGGATTGGCGAGGAGCGCTCCGACCGCACCGAGGGCGAGGAGCGAGCCGAGCGCCGCAGCGCGCTCGTTCGCGGGCAGAAGGTCGGCGATGCGTACCGGCAGCCCCGCGACGGCGGGTGCGGTGAGCGACCCGAGCGCGACGAGGTTGACCGCCGCGAGCAGCGCGATGCGGCCCCCGCCGCCGCGGGGGGTCGGCGCGGTCATGAGAGGGACGCTCCCAGCGGCGAATCGTCCTTCCGCCCCGGCAGGATCAGGAACGAGCCGCTCGCGGTCGTCGTGGCGAAGCCCATGAGATCGTCGGTCTCGTCGAGTCGGTGCTGGGTGCGCACGAACGCGTCGAGGTCGTTCTGGAACGAGATGAACAGCAGCCCGTCGTCGGGCGCCGCCCCCGCGCCGACGGCGTTGCTGTAGGCGTAGCTCCGGCGCAGCATCAGCGCACTGCCGGTGAACGACGGATGCGCGGCGCGCACGTGTGAGCGGAGCGGCACGAGGTATTCGCCTTCGGGGGTCTTGGCGGTGAGGTCCGCCTCATCGGTCGGGGCGCCCCCGGACAGCGGTGCACCGTCGATGCGCGTGCGGCCGATCACCCGGTCCTGACCCGCGACCGGCTGGGCGTGGAAGCGGGTGATGTCCAGGCGCAGCCGGCGGATCACGGCGATCGTGCCGCCCGCGGCGGGGCCGGATCCGATCCAGACGTTCGCCGCCCGTTCTTCGGACGTGCGTGGCACGATCACGCCGTCGAGATATCCGAGGGGGTTGCGCGCGACGGTGCCGGTGCCGGTGCCGCGCACGCCCGCCTGAGACCAACGTCGGCGCGCTCCGGGAACAGCGCCCAGGAGCGCTGCGGCGACTCCCGGCACGACGGCCGCGTCGGACGCGCACACCGAGATCAGCAGATCTCCCCCCGTGAGCTCGGCCGTCAGCGAGGTGTCGCCCGCGAAGATCGGCAGCTCCGCCGCGCCCGGCAGGGCGGGATCGAGGATCCGGACGAGCCGCGGGCCCATCC
>Ga0075364_10002219_pt1 | contig 10900 bp, 11 predicted proteins | sample EndMetdeltDD1764_FD_71517 | JGI IMG/M metagenome (GOLD analysis project Ga0075364, IMG submission 71517) | Populus endosphere microbial communities from Tennessee, USA - Endosphere MetaG P. deltoides DD176-4 | ecosystem: Host-associated > Plants > Roots > Endosphere | place: USA: Tennessee...
TCTGCTTTTTTAATCACCGACTCAACCACTTCACGTCCCTCATACAATTGCTTTGAACCAGGATTAAAAGCAAGCTTTGTTCCTTCATTTTCTTTGATAAAGTCTAATGCCTTGCGATACGGTGTTTGCCAATCTCTTCCCATACTCGTGAGATAAAGATAGTCTGCTGAGACATCAATGAGTTCAAACTCATGCTCTCGTTCGACATCATGGACGAATATCGTTCGATCGCTTTGGAAGTTGATAATCACGGAGAAATTGGAAGGAGCTTTTTTGGTTTGGCTGACGAAGAGACGATCAACGTGTTCTTTGGCTAAACCATTGCGGATGATAAACGAGAACTCATCATCACCCATTTCTGTACAAAGTGTCGCCTTTAACCCAAGTCTTGTGAGCCCAACCGCGACGTTTGTGGCATTGCCGCCAAGACAAAAGTCATAGCGATCGACATCAATCTTCTTGCCATGTTCAAAACACAAATTCCCATCTTCAAGCCGCACCTGTGTCTTTGCATTATGAATTGTCATAAAAGCATCGACTGTTGATTCTCCAATGGTAATGACGTTGTAATGACGCACCATATATTAACAATATCGCAAACTGAACATCTTTTGCAAGCATTTGTTATATAATAGTACTTAATGAAAGTATTCATGGGCATACTTGCTTTCCTTATCATCACCGCGGCAGGTCTTTGGTATTACGTGCAGTACACTTATCCAGCAACGAGTCCACAAACATCAGCTCTTTATTTTAGCGAACATCTTCTTCATCCTCATGCCAAATTGGATAAATATATTATTGGTTTTCTCCCCTATTGGCGAATCGATGATATGAAATACGTGCGGCTTGACGTCCTCTCAGAAGTTAATTACTTTAGTCTTTCAGCTGATGGACAAGGACATATCATCAAACAACTTACTAATGAGACAGAACCTGGCTGGCGCGAATGGGACAAGCAATCGCTTCGAGACTTTATCACCAAGACTCAAATCATGGGAACAGACTTTACGATTACCATTGCTGTCCTCGAGAATGAAACCATTGAAAGTATCTTGGACGACAAGATTGCTCAAAAAGAGTTGATTAGTGAGATTATCGACTTAGTAAAAACAAATCACTTAAATGGCATTACGCTTGATTTCGAATATCTTGGCGAACCGGATGAAGAATATCGTATGGCATTTACTAGCTTTACCAAAGAGCTTTCCGCACAAATGCATGCACAAGTTCCAAACACGCATCTCTCATTGACGCTGATGCCACGAGACAGTCAAGCTGATGGTCTTTTTGATCTGCCCAAACTCGTTCCAGTGGTTGACCGATTTATCGGTATGTCCTATGACTATTACGGCGTCGGAGCAACGATCGCAGGACCCGTCGCACCAATGAAAGGATTTAAAGAGGATAAATTCTTTTATGATGTTGAGACAACATATGCTAATTTGCTTAAAACAATCCCGGCAAAGAAACTCGTGATGGGTGTTCCCTATTATGGTTGGGATCGGGCGGTTATTGATGGCCAAACAATCCAGAGCAAAACATTGCCAGCAGATGATCCAAACAATTCAGCAGTCGTTATGTCCTATGCCAGAATGCGCGAGAGTAACGATATTAAGAAAAGCCAATGTCAGTGGGACGACTACGCGCTATCTACCTGGTGTTGGTATACCGATGAGGATAATATCGATCACCAAGTGTGGCTTGAGGATAATAAATCGCTTGGCATTAAATTTGATTATGCAAAGAAGCAAAAATTCGCAGGAGTGGCAATTTGGAACTTGGGCTATGATAAAAATTATCCCGACTTGTGGAATCTGATGAAAAATAAATACCAAACGAAGTAGAATCTTGCTATACTTGGTTGATGTGGCTCGCTCTGACTATCATCGCAACCTTTTGTTTTGCATTTGCAAGACTGCTTCAGAAAAGTATTGTCTCCAATGAAAAAACAGATCCAATTGCATACTCCGTTTACTTTCAGCTCTTAGTCGCAAGCATTCTTCTCCCCGTCGCACTCGTGAATGGTTGGGAGTTTCCTCCGATTGAAAAGGTATGGTTTGGACTGTTTCTCACTGCACTCTTTTATTGTTTAGCAAACATTTTTTCCTATAACGCGCTGAAGAAAATTCCTGTTTCTGACTTTACTATTATTATTGCGACAATACCAATCTGGACAATGCTCACCAGTATGATTGTCCTCAAAGAAAGTACTAATCCAATAAAAGTGTTCGGCATCTTGCTAACCGTTATTGGCATCATGGTTGCTTTTTACACCCAGAAGAAATTTATCGCAAACAAATATCATCTCTTTGCCCTGCTTGCCGCAATCTGTCTTGGCTTTGCATTTACAAACGATGCGTTTATGCTCAAAACCTTCAAAGCTTCCACATATAGCTTTGTTTACTTCTTTTGGCCGGGCGCACTCCTCGGACTCATCTATTATAGAAGACTCAAGGGAATTACCATCATTGTCCGAAACGGTTGGGTCAAATCAGTGATTCCAAGCATCCTTTTTGCAACAGCAGCTTTGGCGGTAAATAACGCCTACAAGATCGGCGGAGAGATTTCACAAATTGCTACCATCACCCAAGCAAACATCATTCTTGTCATCTTGTTTAGCTATTTGTTTCTTCATGAAAAAACGAGAATCACCCAAAAGATTATCGGTGGAAGCATCGTCTTTGTGGGGATTATCTTAGTGCAGATGAAGTAAGTTAATAAAACTTCTCAATGATTTTGTTTGCCAACAACGTTACCAAAATTGCGATGATCGCTCCTCCCACGATATCCAAAAGTAAGACTTCTTGTGTCATTAGCTTATTGTAAGCAAGGAGTATTGAAAGCAAAGCAAACAGCAAGCCTGCTCGTTTATATTCAGCAAATACTACCGCAGCAATCGTTAAACAAATGAGGATTTGGTTTTCAAAGAAAGGCGTTTTGACGACATACTCGAATAGTGGATATAAATAGGAGGTAACAAACTGTGTTGGATTTTGAAATGACATATCCAACAGTTTGATCGCAATAAAAGAAAACGACAAAGCGAATATGCCAATACTGAGCAGCTTTTTGCGTTTCGTTGGTTTGGATAAAACAATTGCGACAATAAAGAGGACAAGACTGAGGAGATAGGGATGAGAGGTCACAAAAGTAAGGAGAATATTCATACTACAATCCTCCACTCAGCTGATTAAAGGAGTTCAAGAGAGGAAGCACTTGCTCCATCAGATCCCTCAGAAGTAAGACTTCATACGTAACGGCGACAAGCGCCCCCATCGTTAAACAAGTTGCAATCAAACCAATAACCGTTGCTCCGATTCCCTTTTGTGTCAGGTAACGAAACGCTGACCACAGGCCAAACGGCGGGAAGAACAAACTCATAAAGTAAAGCGATAATTGTTTTCCAAACGAAGTCTCAAGCGGACGGTCTCGCAATTGCTTGCCACAATTGGGACAAAAGTAGAATGTGTCACTAACCGAAGCTTTACATTTGGGACAGACCATAGGATTATTATATGTTATTTTTTCTTAAAATTCAGCGCACAAGAATTGATGCAGTAGCGTTGCCCAGTTGTTTCTTTAGGACCATCATCGAAGACATGTCCCAGATGTGAGCCACAATTTTTACAAATCACTTCAGTACGCTTCATCAACAAACTATTGTCTTCGTGGAGTTCAACATTTTCTAAATTCATCGGTTGATCAAAACTCGGCCAACCTGATCCACTTTCAAATTTTGCATCACTTGAAAACAAAGCATGCCCACAAGCTGCACATTCATACATCCCCGTCTCATGATTGTCATAATACTTCCCCGTAAACGCTTGCTCCGTCCCCTTCTCGCGCAAAACATGATATTGCTCAGGCGTTAGCTTTTTCTTCCAATCCTCTTCGGACATAATTTTTTTATCAGCCATAAAATAAGTATAGCAGATCGACTATGCTGCAAGTTCGTATTTCTCTGACGGCATTGTTTGTTCACTCACGAAGGTCGAGAGATACTGATTGCGGTTCTCCAGTCTTCCTTGTTTCATCTTTTCTGCTTTCGAAAGCCCTTGCAAACGCTTTTTTACATTCTGTAATCGCAATGCCTTCGCTTCATCTTCTTTTCCTTCCGCTCTTAAGCTTTTTTCTTCTTGCGTTTCGTCATACCACTTAGCATTCTTTAATGTGACCTCTGCATTTTCTGCATTCACTATTTCATCTATCTCCTTTACTCTTTGCGTAGAGCGATGTAACTCGCCCGCAAGTAATATCATCTCTTGTTTCAATTTGCCCTCAATTCCTTCAAAATTGCCAGCTTCTGCTGCTTTGAGAATAGCTTTAGCATCTTTATTATAGGCAGTGGTGCCAATAAGGTCCTTACCTGATTCCATTGCTTTACGAAAATGATCTTGATGAGGTTTTCCTCGAAAGTCATCAATCACATCTTGAAACATTCCTTTTATGACATTGGGAGCATTCCTTATTTCGTGAAGAATAGCATCCGTTTGAGCACGATCAGCTGCTGATGCGACAATACCACGATTTTTAAACCCAAAAAGGGCAAATTGCGATTCTCGTTTTCGAACTTGCGCTTCAAGGAGTAACTTTTCGTCTCGAGATCCTGTTTTTCGTATTTCGTTTTCTCTCGCTAAAGTTGCCTCGGTAGGAACACCCAATAATTTCTCAGCCATTCTGTCACGCAGACTACTTTCAGACTGCTTTTCTGACGTTACGAATTTTGGTCTAGTATGTTTGGAATCAATCGGAGCTCCGTCTTCTGTTATCTCGTGTAAATTCTTTCTCACTTCCCCCAATGCATGATGTGAGTGAGCCCGATCTGCAATGAGACGAGGAATAACATCTGAGGTATGTACTTTCTTATGTTCTCTAGAAGCACCGCTTAATATGCTCTCTTTGAGAGATCTCCGTTCTCCAGTTACTTCTCTTGGCAAAGAAGAACCTTCAACTAATTGGTCAACAGCTGAAATATCTGACATTGTATCTTTCATACTAGTATAGTTCCATTGTCACATCAAGCATATTAGCAAAATAAAACTATTTAAAATTGATATTAAGGTGATAATATCCTTACAAGAGGAAGGAGACGATAACCATATTGACATACCCTATAATGCAGAGTAGAATCACCCCTGATGGCAGCATTAGAACGATTTATTTCTCCTCAAACAAAAAGAAAAATTAAGCTTGGAGTTGCAGGAGCGGCCTGCGTGGGAGGATTGGGAACAGGCGGTATAGGAGCTCAACACCTCATAGATCTAGACAATAATGCAGAAAAGCATCTCCAGGCAACAGGCATTTCAGCACCTACAAATAAAGAATTACATGCAGCAAATAATAGAATTAAGATTTTTAACATCGATACTGTTGAAAAAAGAGATCCTGACGCTCATCCCAATATGATGAGTACCGATGAGGCAAGAGCGATACAACATCGAGCTACTGACTATCCAATAAGGAAGCACTATCTGAAAACACGAGGACCAGAAGATGATGTTGCTTGGACTTTAATGGGAGCAGGAGTAATATTTATGCTTGCAAGCATAAAAATAGTGCCAAAAGAATTCTTGTAAAACATCACTCCCCTTCGTAAATCTCCGTATATGCTACAATTATGATATGCCTATGAAAGAACATCCGCGTTCACGATTGAGAAGAAGAAACCGGATTACCGAAGCAAAAATTCTCATCAGACACCTGAGACGAATAGGCTGGAAAGCTTCTCTTGTGTATCTGTTAAAACGTTATAAAAAACAAGTTTTTTGGGGAGTTGGTATTCTGTTTGCAATTCTCTTGTTCATCCCTATCTTCACCTACGTTTACTTCGCCTCAGATCTCAAAGATAAAGTCAGTATCACTGCTCGCAGCAAAACAGGACTTACCTTAACCGATGATGAGGGAGAGACGTTTTTCACCTTTTATCAACCCAAAGAAGTAACCTATATCCCTATTGCACAAATTCCTAAATCTATGCAAAACGCCGTCATTGCATCTGAAGATAGAAACTTTTATACCAACCCTGGCTTTTCAGTAAGTGGCATGGGACGAGCTTTTGTCCGCAATCTCATTGCCGGTCATGTCGTTGAGGGAGGTTCAACGATTAGCCAAGAACTCGTCAAGATTGCCTTACTTAATTCTGAACGAACCGTGCTTCGCAAATATCAAGAACTCGTTTTGGCAACGGAGCTGAATCGACGATTTAGTAAAGAAGACATTTTGGAAATGTATCTTAACTCAGTTTATTTTGGTGAAGGAGCATTCGGGATTGAAAACGCAGCACAAGCATACTTTGGTGTTCCGGCCAGCCAACTCACACTCGAACAATCGGCAATATTAGTTGGACTTATTCCGGCTCCCTCAGCTCGTTCCCCACTTACTAATGATCCGGACATCGCCCATCGAAATGCAAACGTCGTCCTCAACTCAATGGTTGAAGAAAACTATATTACGCAAGACCAAGCAGAAGCAGCCAAGGATACCACGCTTACCTATAACCCTGCACCAAAAAAAGTTGGGAATAACACCCTTGCCCCTCATTTTGCACTGTATGTCAAAGATCAATTGATTAAGAAATACGGTGAAGAGCGGATTATCAGAGAAGGATTTAAAGTTCAAACGACCATGCATCGTCCATGGCAAGAATATGCTGAACGCGCGGTCAAAACACAATTGAATTATCTCCAATGGAACGATGCCCATAACGCAGCAGCCGTTGCTATTGATCCAAAAAATGGCCGAATTAAAGTCATGGTCGGCAGTGTCGATTGGGATAACGAAGAATTTGGGAAAGCAAATATGGCTGTTACTCCGAGACAACCTGGATCGAGTTTTAAGCCGATCATCTATGCTGATGCACTCGAACAAAAGAAGATTACCCCGGCAACTATTTTGCATGACGCACCAATTGAATATGGTCCATACAAACCTGAAAACTATGATAAGACTACTCGTGGAGATGTCACCGTCCGCCGTGCACTTGCTAATTCTCTTAACATCCCAGCAGTTGAGGTTATGAATATGGTTGGGGTTTCGAGTGGATTGAATATGTCCCGCAAACTGGGAATCACCACGCTTAATGAAAGTCCTTCGAGTTATGGTTTGCCTTTGGTATTGGGAAGTGGTGAAGTGAAATTATTGGAGCTTACCAACGCATATGCAGTCTTCGCAGCACAAGGTGTGTACAATCCCCCAACAGCGATTATTGAAATAAAAAACAAATACGATAAAATCGTTGATACCAATAATAAAAATTTCTTTTCTTTCTTCACGGACGCGTTTAGCAATATAACCAACTTATTTACCGGATCAAGCTCAAACGAAAGACGGCAGGCACTCAGCAATGATACCGCCTTTTTGATCTCCTCGATTCTGTCAGACAATTATGCTCGTGCTGAAGAATTTGGTGGCGCGCTTACCATCTCACGAACCGCAGCTGTCAAAACAGGAACAACCAACGATTACAAAGACGCATTAACAGTCGGCTATACGCCGGGTCTGGTTGTGGGTGTATGGGTTGGTAATAACGATAACAAACCTATGGATAACATTGCAGGATCAATGGGCGCTGCTCCTATTTGGCGAAATATGATGAATACCTTTTTGATTGGAATGCCTGTCGAAACATTTATTAAGCCTTCATCTATCGTTAGTGTCCAACTGTGTTTGACACCAGGAACGAGTACAAAAACAATCACTGAATACTTTATTTCAGGGACACAACCTGAAGGATGCAGTATGCCAACATCATCTCCTACACCAGCAACGAGTGAGACACCAACACCTGGACCAACCAATCAACCAACGGAAACTCCGACAGAGACACCAACGCCTTCACCTACGACAAATGACGTGCAAGTAACAGCAACACCAGCGGTGCAAGGCATACAAACAACTCTCCAACCAACTGTTCAGCTTGACAGGCCAAGACAAAATCGATAAAGTAAGGAAGATTCGTAAAGGGTACGATGAGAATTTATCTTACATGAACAATCAACGATATACTGTTGAGGATCTTTTTTTGCTGGGGGTCACGCAAAAAAGAACTTCGACATTGATTACGATGCGATTGCTGAGCAAGCAACTCACAACCTCTGAAATTCCTTTTACTGACGAACTTCTCAAACAACATCTTCCCAATGTTCTGCGTACCCAGTGCTACAATGACGACAATCTTCCGTTTGCTATTGAAGTACGCAATACTGAAATCGGTCATCTCTTTGAACATGTGTTACTTGAATACCTCTGTCAGCTCAAAATAGCCAAAGGAGCAACACAAGCAGAATACTCAGGACGTACCAATTGGAATTGGATCAGGAATCCTCTTGGCACATTCTCAATTCGTCTCAGCTGCGGCATGAAAGATGCCGATATCTTTCCGCTCGCTCTGGAGAAAACCATAACCCTTATGAAAATTGTTATGCAACACAAGCAAGAAGCATTGTTTACTCCTCCTCTCCAAACCAGCCGCAATGGTCAGAAAAATGGTAAACGATTACGGAAGAACAACTCTTCCAAAGTAATCGGTCGCTAAGTCTTCTGTCGGTTCTACCGGCATCATATTATGCATGGCTCCCTCAACAGTCGATTGCGCCTTCTTTCCATATTTAGTCATACAATTAGAATAAACCCCAACAGTAAGAAAAAAACGAAAGTAATGTAAAAATAGGGAAAGAATAAAAGAAGATAAGGATAAGTGATGGAGCTATCTCTTTCTGATTCGTGTGCCTTTTTGATTGTCTTCAATGATGTAACCTAATTTTTCGATTTTAATTCTCATACGGTCGGCATCGGTAAACTGTTTTTTACTTCGAAGTTCTTCGCGTTCTTCAAGAAGTTGTTTGATCTCAGCAGGAACAATACCTTCTTCGTTTCTAATTCGAGCAGTTTCTTCTTGCAGATTAAGCCCTAAAACCTCATCCATTTTTAAAATACTGTTGGCTTTCGCACTTGCCGGCTCATCAGCTTTTACCAACTCCCACATAACTGCTAGAGCTTTTGGCATATTGAGATCATCATTGATTGCCTCAAAAAATCGTTCTTCATACTCTTTGACCGCACCTTCTGGTTCTCCCATTTCAGCTACGTCTTGTCGCAGCTTTTTCAACGCATTGGTCGCAGCATCAAGCGAGGCAAAGGTGAAGTTCATTTCTTGACGATAGTGCGTTTGGAGATATAAATAGCGAAGACTCAATGGATCATATCCTTCTTTTTCTAAATCATAGATCGTGTATAAATTGTTTTTACTCTTACTCATCTTTTCACCATTGACCAAAATAAATGCTCCATGCACCCAATAATTAACAAACTTTTTCCCAGTCGCTGCCTCTGCTTGGGCAATTTCATTTGGATGATGGGTTTCTCTCAGATCCATGCCTCCGGTGTGGATATCAAACGTCTCACCAAGATACTTCATACTCATTGCGCTACATTCAATATGCCAACCAGGGAATCCTTTTCCCCACGGACTTTTCCATTCCATCTGTCGTTTGATGCCGGTACTCTCCGGTGGACTAAATTTCCATAAAGCAAAGTCCCGTTGGTTTCTTTTCTCGGGATTAATTTCAACCCGTGCGCCCGCTTTAATTTCATCCAAGTTAGAAAGCTCTCCATATTTTGGAAAAAGAGAGGTATCAAAATAAATTCCGTCAGTGATTTCGTAGGTGTAGCCCGCTTCTTCAAGTCTTTTTACCAAATCAATTTGCTCTGCAATATGATCAGTTGCTTTGGCAAAGGTCAATGGATCTTGTAAATTGAGTTTGTGAAAATCTTCGATAAAGACATCTCCATAAAATTGTGCCACTTCCCACGCAGTCTTGCCTTCTTTTTGTGCAGCCTTCTCCATCCGATCTTCCCCCAAATCCGCATCTCCTAAATTATCTCCAGTCAGATGCCCGACATCAGTTAAGTTAATGACATACGTTACGTCATAGCCATTGTACTTAAGTACGCGTAATAAAATATCAGCTGACGTGTAAGTACGGAAATTGCCAATATGTGCAAATGAATAAACAGTAGGACCACAAGTATACATCCCCACTTGAAGAGGATGAATAGGTTTGAAGTTCTCAATCTTTCGACCAAGTGAATTATAAAGTTTTAACATCTGATTGCATTATAGCCTGAGCGTGGAAGAAATTCAAAGAGGAAGTCACATATTGTGGCTCTTGTTTTCTAAACGCAGTTTTTCTACTCGTGAAAAAGCTTTTTCCATTACTCCTTCAAGTGCTATTAAATCATCTTCCTGGTCACTAGACCGCACCACCTTAACATTACTTTCCTTACCAAGCACGTCCAGAAACCATGTCGTTGCTTCAGGGGTTAAGTTGCTACCGTCGAACAGTCTTTCATCATCAACCTCTGTGCAGAATAATAATGGCTGTTCCGAAGAAGACATATGTTTCAAATATGTTTGTTTTTCGAAATGATCTTTCTCTTCAGTCATGAAAACTTGATTGTTATTAAAGATTATAAGATGCCTACTGTTATCTGACTCAACCGGTAAAACCACTCCTACAAGTGTTGTAGTCTCTTCATGATGTACTGATATTGCTTTACCAAAGTTGCCTTCGGCTAGCTGTTTCCAATTTTCTCTCAAACTAAAGATAACTTCTGCTTTTCGACCAATTTCATTAAGGTGATCTCTTCCATACTGGGTAAATCCACTATAGTAGACATCATTCGCTCGCCCATAAACCGACTCTGGAGACATTCGCTGAACGCGTTGGTCCATCAGTGCTCGCTGTTGTTCTCTTTGTGCTGATACTCTTTCGTGCAACATACTTATCTCCTTACAAAAAAACCCTCCATCGTGGAGGGTTTCATTTTAGATTTTCTTTTCTATCTCTCACGAAACCCTCACTCGAACCCGAATGAGACAATGTGCAACAATGATAGA
>Ga0075364_10002220_pt1 | contig 10899 bp, 7 predicted proteins | sample EndMetdeltDD1764_FD_71517 | JGI IMG/M metagenome (GOLD analysis project Ga0075364, IMG submission 71517) | Populus endosphere microbial communities from Tennessee, USA - Endosphere MetaG P. deltoides DD176-4 | ecosystem: Host-associated > Plants > Roots > Endosphere | place: USA: Tennessee...
CGGGCATCGCGACGTTCATCTCGCCACCCTGCCCGTGAAATACCGGATCGCGAAATGTCTCGTTGTGTTCCGACCGCCGGAAATGCGGCAGCACATCGTCAAACGACCAGCCGGGGTTGCCCGCCGCAGCCCAGTCGTCGTAGTCGCGCGGATGGCCGCGCATATAAACCATGCCGTTGATCGCGCTCGAGCCACCGAGCGTGCGGCCGTGTGGCATCAAGATCGCGCGGCCGCCCGCGTTTTCCTGCGCAACCGTCTCGTCGTGCCAGCGCAAGGTGGGGTGCGTGCCAAGGCGGATCATGCCGAGCGGCACGTGAATGAGCGGGCTTTTGTCCGGCGGACCGGCTTCGATCAGGCAGACCGTGACGTTGGGATCGGCGCTAAGGCGGTTGGCGAGCACGCAGCCCGCCGAGCCAGCGCCCACAATGACGTAATCGAATTCGCCGCCGCTCTCCATCGCAACCTTGGTAACATCTAGCGCCGTCGCGCGTAAACGGCGCTGCGGTAAGTCGGATGTGCCATGCCGTAATGCGTGGCGCATGCGCGGACTTTTTCAGATAGCCTCCGCCTGAATATCAGGCGTCAAATGCCGCAAACGCTGTTCGACAAAATCTGGAACGCCCATCTGGTCGGAACGCGCGCCGATGGCCGCACGCTGATCTACATGGACCGGCATGTGCTGGACGACGTGCGCGCGCCGCATGCTTTCCGGATGCTGGAACGGCAGGGCCGCGACGTTCGCCGCAAGGACCTGACGCTAGTCGTGCAGGATCATTCGGTTTCTACCTCGCCCGCACGCACAACGCGCATCGACAAAGCGGCTGACGTTTTTGTCGACGCCACGCGCGAGGCCGCTGCTCGGCACCATGTACGGCTGCTCGACGTCGGCGATCCGGAACAAGGCATTTCCCACGTCGTCGCGCCGGAACTCGGCATGGTGTTGCCCGGCGCGACCCATGCCTGCGCGGATAGTCATGCACCGACGGTCGGCGCCCTGGGCGCGCTCGGCTTCGGCTGCGGCACGACAGAACTCGTGCATATCCTCGCGACCCAGACGATGACCCTCGTGAAGCCGAAGCAGATGCGCATCCGTTTCAACGGCCGCCTTGGCAGCTGCGTGAGCGCGAAAGACGTCATCCTGCACACCATTGGCAAATTCGGCATCGACGCCGCACAAGGCTACGCGGTCGAATATGCGGGCACCGCCATCGAGAGCATGCCGCTCGAAGGCCGGTTCACGCTCTGCAACATGGGTACGGAGTTCGGCGCCCGCACCGGTTATGTCGCGCCGGACGAGGCGACATTCGCATGGCTATCGGGTCGGCGGTTTGCGCCAAAGGGTAACGAGTGGGAACAAGCTTTTGCCTGTTGGCGGACACTGAAGTCCGACGATGACGCCAGGTTCGATTCCGACGTGTCGATTGACTGTGACGGCCTCGAACCTCAAGTGACCTGGGGCACTGACCCGAGCCAGACGATACCAATCTCCGGCGTGGTGCCGCCCTCGCCCGCCGGTCATATGGCCGCCCACGACCGCGCACTCTCTTATATGGGCTTCACGCCGGGGGTGCCGATTGCCGGCACGAAAATTGACCGCGTGTTCATCGGCTCCTGCACCAATGCACGCCTGTCCGATCTCGAAAGCGCAGCTGCCGTGGTACGCGGGCGCAAGATTGCGGATGGCGTCAAGGCGATGATCGTGCCCGGCTCGACCACCGTGAAGCGCGAAGCCGAAGCGCGCGGGCTCGACGCCGTGTTCCGCAACGCAGGATTTGCGTGGGAGGAATCCGGCTGTTCGATCTGTGCCGGCGGCAATCGCGACGGCGCGAAACCCGGCGAACGTTGCGTCGCCACCAGCAATCGCAATTTCGAAAACCGGCAAGGCGCCGGCGTGCGCACGCATCTTGCAAGTCCCGCCATGGCCGCCGCTGCTGCCATCGCCGGCAAGCTCGTCGACGTGCGGCAGATGATGGACGGGCACTGAGATGCAACCGTTCACCTCACTCACGGGCATCGCCGCGCCGCTTCTGCGCGACGACATCAACACCGACCAGATCTGTCCGGTGCTGCCGTTGCGCGTGCTTGACCCGGATTACGGAGCGCAGCTCTTCGCGCGAATGCGCAAGCGGCCGGACGGCAGCGACAATCCGGATTTCGTTCTCAACCAGCCGCAGTACCGCTCCGCACATATTCTGGTCGCAGGCCGCAATTTCGGCTGCGGCAGTGCGCGTGAAAGTGCCGCCTGGGCCGTGGAAGCCTTCGGCATTCGCTGTATCGTTGCACGCAGTTTCGCCGAGCTGTTTCGCAACAACGCAGTCCGCAATGGGGTTCTGCCTGTCGTACTGCCAGATGGGGCGATGGATGTATTTCAGGCAAAAGTGGTGGCCGTAAACGGCGCAACCAATTTCATGGTCGACCTGTCGCAGAAATTCATTGTCTGTCCGGACGGCTCTGTTTTCCCCTTCGAGTTCGACGCTGCTGACCGCGCCGCATTGCTGCAAGGTCTCGACGAGATCGGCCTCACGCTCCAGAATGCCGCCGACATCGCAGCCTGGGAGCTGCGTTGCCGCAAAACACAGCCGTGGCTTCAATCAACGGATCGTCAAGCCGAGCCCAAATGAAAATAGAAAATGCGGATGTCATCATTGTCGGCGCAGGTCTCGCCGGCCTTTCAGCGGCGCTGACCGCGCGCGAGAATGGCGCATCGGTCCTCGTGATCGAATGCGCGCCGGAAGAAGAGCGTGGCGGAAACTCCCGCTTCTCCAACGGAGCGATGCGCGCGGTTTACAAGGGCGTTGACGATATCGCGCAACTGGTCGGGGAGATTGGCCCGGATGAACGCGCACGCACGGACTTCGGCGAATACACCCGCGAGCAGTATTTCGACGACATGGGCCGCGTTACGCAGTATCGCGCGGACTCAATGCTGACCGACCTCCTCGTTGAGAACAGCCGCGAGACGATGCTGTGGCTGCGCAAGAACGGCGTGAAATTCTTCCCGCTCTATCAGTGGCACCAGCGTTATCCAGACGGCCGCATCAAGTTTGCCGGCGGATCAGCGGTGGAAGCCTATGATGGCGGCGAAGGCCTCACCAACTCTCTATACGCGGCGGCTGAAAAAGCCGGCATCCGCGTTCTTTACAAGACCCGCGCCAAATCGCTGATCGAAAAAGATGGACGCATTGTCGGCGTGAATACCAAACGCGACCGCGAAACACTGGAAATTACCGGCCGTGCGGTCGTGCTCGCGGCAGGCGGCTTCGAGGCCAATCCGGAAATGCGCACGCGCTATCTCGGCCCCGGCTTCGAACTTGCCAAGGTGCGCGGCAGCCGCTTCAACACCGGCGACGGCCTGCGCATCGCGCTCGATGCCGGCGCGATCCCGCACGGCAACTGGTCGGGCTGCCATTCGGCAAGCTGGGATCTAAATGCACCAGACGTGAACGAACTGGCTTACGGCACGGTGTTCAAACGCGACGACTACATGTTCGGCATCATGGTCAACGTGCACGGCCAGCGCTTCGTCGACGAAGGCGCGGATGTTCGCGCCCTCACCTATGCCAGGCTCGGCCGCGTCGTGCTGGCGCAGACCGGCCAGATGGCGTGGCAGGTTTACGACGGCAAGACGATCCCGCTGTTGCACGAGGAATATCGCCACCGCCGCTCAGCGCGTTTTCGCGCCAACACGCTGGAAGAGCTTGCGGACAAGATGGAAGGCATTGACAAGGCGGCGTTCCTGCGCACGGTCGCTGAATTCAACAAGGCAGTCCGCCGCGATGTGCCGTTCGATTCAAGCGGCGCGAAAGACGGTCGCGGCACGCAGGGCCTCACTATCCCGAAATCCAACTGGGCCGAAACCATCGATACGCCGCCGTTCGAAGCCTATGGCGTCACCTGCGGCGTAACCTTCACCTTCGGCGGCTTGCGGATCACCGAGAACGGCAACGTGATCAACACCGACGGCGAGCCGATGCCCGGCCTCTACGCTGCCGGCGAAATGGTCGGCGGGCTCTTTTATTTCAACTATCCGGGCGGCGCGGGGCTGATGGCGGCTGCGGTGTTCGGCCGCATCGCCGGTGCAGCGGCCGCAAAAGCCACAGTCGCAAACGCTTGAATGGGGCTTTGCCCATGCAAACGCGCGGTCTTCCGCATGCGCATGGCCTTCGCGCAATGACGAACCTATTCCGAGCGAACGCGATAAAGGAATAGTATCAGCAATAAGCCAAACGGGCGGCTGGAGCCGTCGCACTCAACCGGAGGAATCGCCTTTGTCACGCTTTTGTTCAGTCGCGTTGCTGCTCGCCGCCGCTCCCCTCGCCTTCGCTTCCACCGCTCAGGCCCAGACCAAGATCAAGGTCGGCACCGTGCGCGCCACCGTGATCGGCGGTGTGGTCGCGGCCAAGGAGCGCGGCTATTTCAAGGAAGCCAACCTCGACGTAGACATCGAATTAATCGATGCATCGTCGGCGTTCGTGTCGGCACTTGCGACCAACGCACTCAATATCGTCGAAGGCGGCGTCAGCGCCAATCTGTTCAACGGCATTCATCAGGGCCTGCCGATCAAGAGCGCGTTCGACTCGACTTCAACACCGATCAATCACTGGCTTATGCTGCGGCCGGATCTCGCCGACCAAATCAAGTCGGTGAAAGACCTCAAGGGCAAGGTTGTCGCGATCAACGCACCGAACTCGATTGCACTCTATGAAGTCACCCGCATCCTTGAAAGCGCCGGCCTCACCATCAAGGACGTCGAAACCAAGGTCATTCCCTTCAACCAGATGGGCGTCGCATTCCAGACCAAAGCCATCGACGCCGGCCTCGAAATTACGCCGTTCACGCAAGTTCTCGCCCGCCAGAACATCGCCAACCTCTGGATCAATTCGGACGAGACCGTGAAACCGAACCCGGTCCAGATTTCAACCTCGATGTACAACACCGACTGGGCCGCAAAAAATCCGGAAGCGGCGCAGGCATTTTTCACCGCGCTGCTTCGTGGCGTACGCGACTACTGCAACGCCTATCACCATGGCTCGTGGCGGCCGGAACTGCTCAAGCTGCTTGTCGCCAACGGCGTCTCCACCAGCGTCGAAACCATCGACTCGATCCCGTGGCCGGTGCGCAATCCGGAAGGCTACGTGTTCAAGGACTCGGTCGCCGATGTGCAGAAGTGGTATGTCCAGCAGGGCCTCGTGCGCGAAGAACTGCCACTCGACAAGGTCATCGACACCAAGTTCGCCGAGAATGCGAACAAGGCGCTCGGTCCATTCAAGATCGAGAACACCACGAGCACGCTGAAGGGCTGCGGGCGCTAGTTTTCGCTCGAATACAATTTTATTTTTGCGAGTTGAGGCGCGGCGAGCCGAGTTCGCCGCGCTCCATGTATCCATCACGATACCGTTTCCGCACCTCAGGAACGACCGGTGGGCAAGGAATTCCGTATTTCCACTCGCCGCGCGAGTGAATACGAGAAATCATCTCATCTCGTTATGCCCCATAGCCAGTAACCACGAGCGGCGAACTTGGATTTACATGCCAAAGCGTTTGTAGTTAAGCTTTTATTAAGTTGAGTGCGTATGCGTATGGTGTCCGGAATGGCGTATCAGACCCTCTTTTCGCCGATCAATCAGCACGGATCGGTTCGCCCGAAGGCCCGTCGACGCTTTCCTTCCAGCACTCCGATTCATCTGCTGAGCGCGAAATCGTTCGATCTCGATGATGTGGACGAACTCTGTCTCCTTGCAGAGGAGTTCGAAAACGGCCTCGCGCCCTCATTGTCATCTGTAGGTAAAACCGTAGCGCTCCTTTTCTTCCAATCGAGCACCCGCACGCGATTGGGGTTTGAGTCAGCGGTTGTCGGACTGGGCGCCCATGCAATCGGCATGGAAGACATGTCCTCTTCGCGCACGAACAGCCGCGTCGGTGAATCATTGGAGGACTGCGCCGCGGTCGTATCCCGGCTTTCCGACGCAATTATCGTTCGGCATCACGATCAGGGAGCCGCGGCGCGAATGGCGGAGAAATCCGTTTCGCCGGTGATCAATGCTGGCGATGGCTGGAACGAGCACCCAACTCAAGCTTTGATCGATGTCTACGCCATGCGGCGTGGCCTGGGTTCCATCCGAGGCAAGAGCATTGCCTACGGCGGAGATCCGCGCGGCCGCGTGGTGCGATCCTTGATGTACCTGCTGAGGCTTGAACAGCCGAGAGAGATCGTATTTTGCCCGCCGCCCAAATATGAAATTCCGGCGGATATCGTCGCGACCCTGATGGAAAGCCAAATTTCCTACAGGATCATTACCGACGTTGAAGATGCGTTGCGAGAGTGCGACGCGATTGTCATGGCGCCTTACGACATGTCAGAGGTTGCCGAACCCGCAACATCGACATTCGTCTCGCCGCACGCCACGGCGTCCCACTTCATGATCGACGCGGAAAAGATTCTTCGGACGGGCTCCAAGGCACTGCTTTATCACCCGCTGCCGCGATTTACGGAAATTGATCCGTCGTGCGACGCGCTGCCCAACGCAAAGTATTTCGAGCAGGTGCGTCTTTCTCGCTTCATGCGTATGGCCGTGCTCGACCGCGTTCTTTCGCCGGTCTGATATCCAGCCTGAATTTCAGCCTTTTTTGCGCGCCAGGACGGAATGCACCGGCCGGGTAGCGGAAGAAGCCCCCGGCAAGACGGGCTTCGCGATAACTTTTCGAACTTCCGCAGCCGACACCGGCTTGCTGAAAAGGTAGCCCTGGATAGCGTTGATCCCAAGAGCCTGCACGCTCTCAAGCTGCGCGATCGTTTCAACACCTTCAGCAATATGTTCGATGTGAAGATCGCGGGTCGTCAGAACAATACCTTTGATAATCGCCGCGGTTCGCGGTGAATTTTCTATGTTCTGACAGAACTTGCGGTCGATCTTGACCTTTGAAAAAGGAAAGTCGTTCAGATACGCAAGCGATGCGTAACCGGTACCGAAGTCGTCAAGGGATATGCCGATATTGCGGCTTCGAAGCTCTTCGAGAACGCTGAGTGCCGTGTCGCGATCCTCGATCAGCACGGACTCCGTAATCTCAAGATCAAGCCGCGTGGCTTTCAGTCCCGTTTCCTCGAGCGCGTTCAAGACGTCCTTGATGATTGCCCGGCCCCGCCTGAACTGGACCGCAGACAGGTTCACCGCGACATTGATGTCCGAGGGCCAGTGAACCGCCTCGGCGCAAGCCGTCTTTAGCACCCATTCCCCGATGGGAACGATGAGGCTGGTCGCTTCGGCGATCGGGATAAACACGTCCGGGCCGATAAGGCCCAGTACGGGATGACGCCAGCGCAACAATGCTTCGCAGCAGATGGCGCGGCCCGAACGCGGATCGAAGATCGGCTGGTACTCAAGATAGAGCTCGCCCTTTGCCAGGGCCGAATGAAGCTCATTTTCGATCTTGGCCCGCTTTTCCTGCCTTTCCGAAAGCGCCGCCGTATATTCGACTATCTGAGCGCGCCCGCGCCGCTTGGCTTCGTAAAGCGCCAAATCGGCGTTTCGCAGCAGGAGTTCGAGATCCGACCCGTCGCGTGGCGCAACCGCATAACCGATGCTCGCCCGGCAAGCCGCGCTGGTAAAGCCCAACGGATACAGCTCGGACAAGCTGACGAGAATGTTTTCAATGACATCTCGGATCTTGGGCAGATGTTCGTCTGTGAGTATCACCAGAAATTCATCGCCGCCGAGGCGAGCGGCTTCATCACCCGATCGTAAACGGGCGAGAATCCGCTCCGCAGCCTGGCGCAGAACGCTGTCGCCGATCGGGTGACCAAAGTTGTCGTTGATGTCTTTGAAATTGTCGAGATCTATGGCGAGCAGCGCCGCATACTGGTTGGCGTTCGCGGCTGCCGGGATTTGCTTCTCCGCAAGACTCAAAAATGCGGCCCGGTTCCAAAGCCCGGTCAAAGCATCGCGATGTGCCAACGTTTCAATTCGCTTGAAGGCATGATGCCGCGAAACAAAATTTTCAAAAACAGCGCGCGCGATAATCGTTGAACCGTAAAATAAAATTCCGATAAAGCTCGCCAAGATGATGTGCGCAATATCACCGTTCAAAACGAGCGCGATAATAAACGGCGCACAGGTCAAGGCGATCTGACCGATCGTGATGAGCGGCCGGCTCGCATTCCTCGACGAGATGCCCGCGATGTAACCCATCACGCAGCAACTGATCAGAAACTCGACCTGACTTCCCGGGTACCTGAGGACGGCGTAGGCACCGGAAAGGCCGACCAGGCCCGCAAATGCCCAGGCTCCCAAGAGGGCGCGGAGCTCCCATTTTCCAAGCGATGCTTCGTTGCGCTGTTCACGCACCGCCCGGTGATAGAGCAAGACGCCGAGTGCGCGCAGCGCTCCGACGAACAGAAACCCGATAAACAGAAATGCAAAGGAAATGTCCCAGCTCAACCACCATGAGGCAGCCATGGCGATCATAGCCGCGGCAGTCGCGCCGAGCATCGCCTTGGAGGTTCCGGTCGGTCCGTAGAGCGCCCGCACAAGCTCCAGATGAAGATCCGCATTCGGAGCCGACAGACTCAATCTGCCGAAACACCCACGGAACGCGGCGCGCAAACTCGTCATAATCAGGGGGCCCTTTGGGACTACCCGCGATTAAGCCCCAGAGTCCTTAACCGTTCTAAAAAATTGCGATTTTGGCCGGCAGAATTGGGCGGCTGGCAAAGAAAACCCGCTTACTTGGCTAAATGCATTGCTAACTCGCCTAAACCCCTTCCGAATTCGTCAACCAATGTTAACGGCAAAGCCTCGGAAGGATTTGCACGGCAATGGATTATTTCACATTTAGCCGGCGTGCGGTAACGAGTGCAGACAAGCTGATCACGGCGGCCAGCATGATGAAAAAACTGGGCGCGAGCTTGCTGCCGGTAAAATCGATCAACCAGGTGCTGATAAAAGGTGCAAGCCCGCCGAACAGCGCTGCCCCAAACGCGTAGCTGATCGACAAGCCCGTGGTGCGCACGCGTGTCGGAAAGAGGTCGGCCATCAGCGCAGCAAGACCGCCCATATACCCGGCCAGCAACACGCCCAGGATCGCCTGAACCGCAAGAAGCGATTGCACCGTGGGCGATGCCTGTAGCCAGACAAACATTGGATAAATCGACAGCAGCAATAGCACCGCGCTGCCTATCGCAATCGGAGTTCTTCCATGTTTGTCCGACAGGGCTCCAACAACGGGGATCAACAGTACCTGTATGGTCCCGGTCAGAAGACCCGCGGCAAATCCGCTCGATGCCGGCAATCCAAGTTGCCTTGCGGCAAATGTCGGCATGAAGAGGATCGTGTACATCATCGCATTACACAACACGACGACTCCGAAAGACACGAGCACCCTCAGCTTCCCGTCACGCATCGTTTCAGTCAGCGGCGCCGGGCTCGGCTTGGCCGATTCGAACTCAAGTGTTTCGTCAAGATGGCGGCGGATGTAGTAGGCCACAGGGCCGATCAGCAATCCGAATATAAACGGGGTCCGCCATCCCCAGGCTTCGATTTGCGCAGTCGTCAGATTGGTTGTGAGCAGGACGCCGAACAGCGTCGCAAGAATTGTCGTCAAGCCTTGGCTTGCGAACTGCCAGCTTGAATAAAAGCCGCGCCGTTGCGGGTTTTGCTCGGCAAGAAATGCAGTGACGCTTCCGAACTCCGCACCGGCGGAGAAGCCCTGGATCAGGCGGGCAATCACAAGAAGCACTCCTGCCCAAATACCGATCGTCGCGTAGGTAGGCGTGAATGCGATGATGCCCGTCCCGACGATCATCAAAAGAATGGTGAGGACGAAGGCGGGCTTCCGGCCATAACGGTCCGCATAGCTGCCGATGATGAACGCGCCGAACGGACGTATAAAAAAGGTGACGCCGAAAGTCGCGAACGTCAGCAGCAGCGAAGATGATTCATTTGACGCAGGAAAAAAAAGCCGACCTATCGTCGCTGCGAAGAACCCAAAGACGACAAAATCAAACCACTCAAGCGCATTCGCGATTGAAGCCGCCACGACGGCTCGCCAAGGGGCGGAAGAGCTCTTTGAAGCGGCGGAATTCACGCTCATTGAGCCGACTCTCTCCGTTTATCGCTGACGGTGGTAGTATCATTACACAGGAGTCGCAGTCACACACTTGAATAACGTGCAGCGATTTACTCCAACAGCCATTTTTCAACACGCAGCTTTAAGCCAGCTTAAACTACAATCTAAGGTTGATATTTGTTTTTTTACAGCGGGCGTTGGAGTCGAGGCCGGCGAGTGCGTCGCCTACGCGTGTCCCGGCAACTGCCGATCAGCTTGGAAAATCTGATTGAAACATAACAGCCTCAAGTTCGTTTTACCTCCAGATACCGCATTCGGGTAGACGAGGGGCTGAATGACCAACGAGGTCGATATCGCGCCACCCATAGTCGGGCACGGCGCTGTGCGGCTTTCCGCCGTGGAAATCGACAGCTTCAATGTCGAGGCCAAGGACGACGAGGGTTTTCTGGGCGATCGCGCCAACAAGGGGGCGTTCCGCGACATTCTCGACGATTGGCGAAAGCGCGTCAGCGCCGGCGGCAAGGATCCGCTGGGAAAGGTAGATACCTACGAGATAAGCCGCAAAGAACTTGATGAAACTTTCGCCAGCGGCGACGCCCAGGCGGCCGGCCTCATTCAGGGCGCCATTGAGGACTTTGCCAAAGAACTTTCGCAAGTGATCCGCCGCTTCATGAAGTTGAAGGCGTGGCAAGAGACGGAGCGGCTGGTGATCGGCGGCGGCTTTCGCGAAAGCCGGATCGGCGAACTCGCCATCGGGCGCACCGCCGTGTTGCTGAAAGCCGCGGAGGTCAAGATCGAGACCATCCCTATCCGCAATCACCCCGACGAAGCAGGTCT
>Ga0075364_10002221_pt1 | contig 10896 bp, 7 predicted proteins | sample EndMetdeltDD1764_FD_71517 | JGI IMG/M metagenome (GOLD analysis project Ga0075364, IMG submission 71517) | Populus endosphere microbial communities from Tennessee, USA - Endosphere MetaG P. deltoides DD176-4 | ecosystem: Host-associated > Plants > Roots > Endosphere | place: USA: Tennessee...
GGCCTGGTGGAACCGGCGGGGCAGGCAGGCCTCGCAGATCTCACCGTGGTCGAGGAACTGGTAGGTCGGACAGACGAGCTTGTAGTCGTGCAGCGTCATCACCATCGGGATCCCGCGGCGAGCCACCGGCCGAAGGATCGAGGGCGAGAGCTGGTGATAGATGTTGTGCAGATGTACGACGTCGGGCCGGAACCGCTGCAGCATCTGCTCGATGCCGGCACGGGCGCTCGGCCGGTAGATCACCCCGGCCGCCGCCTTGGCGCGTCCTGCCCAGGTCTCGGCCGGAGGGTTCAGCTCCATCCGGGGGGCGAAGACGTCCTCGTTCGGGTCAGGCTGGTTCTGCGGGTGCTGCATCGACCAGAAGGCGACGTCGTCACCGGCTTCGCGCTGCAGCCGTGCGAGGTCGAGCATGTACGACTCGGCTCCACCTCGCCGGTAGAGGAACTTGTTGACGTGCAGGACCCGCATCGCTCTCCATCTTGGTCAGCCGGAGCCCTGGCTCGCAGGCACGTACGCTCACGGGTTCAGGGGGGCCATCGGCGGAGCGCTGGGGGCCAGCCGCTTGCCGCGGCCGCCGATGTGGCTTGGCGAGTTGTCGTCGACCACCATGAGCTTCTTGTAGATGCGCTTCATGTCCGAGAGGAACTCGTGCTGCGCCCCCGAGGTGCGGTGGACACTGCCGAAGAGTGGGAACCCCCACGCTTGCTGGAACTGGTCGAGCACCCGACCGGACGGACCCCACTCGGTCGCGAACTGGACCGTGTCCCGCCCGGTGTTGCCGACGACGTACGCGCCGTACCTCTGCAGAGTGCGGGCCAGGATCTTCGCGGCCGGGCTGTGCAGCCGACGTACGAGCTTGGAGTCGGGCGGGAGGGCGAGCAGCGACCCCATCCGCATGGCGGCCTGTGCGCCGCCGTACGCCTGAAGACCGCCGGTGCCATCGTGCTGGTACCGGTCCGCGTTGTGGGCCGGCCAGCGGAAGCCGCCGTTCATGTGGGACAGGTAGCGCGCCCCCCACACCTCGATCTTGACGGCGTGGGGGATCACCCCGCCTGGAACCCACTCGCCAAGCCGGATGGTGCCACCGTAGGCGGTGAGACCCGAGGCCCCGTGCGCACCACGGTGGATGTGCCGCCCGGTGTCGCCTCGGAGGATCGAGCCGCCCTGCCATGCGGGAGGCGCGGCCATGGAGACCAGGCTGCCGTCTGCGCAGGCGTGGAACGGCTGGGTCTCGATCAGGGTGCCATTGGGCCTGAGGATCGCCGCCGCGTGGTTGGGCGTGCGCCCGAAGAACCCCGGGTCAGTCCTGAACCCGGGAGCGACGGGAGCCGAGGCGACCAGCACCCGGCTCGTGCGCTCGCCGCAGCGACTGCGGTTCGGATCCCAACCGGCCGGCGAGTAGTAGATCGGTCGAGAAGGTGCATCGGGTGTGGCCACCAGGATGTCTTCCTCGACGGCGAGAGTCACATCGGCTGGCTTGCGCAGCCCTGCGGGCACCAGGTCGGCGTCCGCGCCCAGGGGCATGTTCCAGATCGACCGCTTGGGGTAGGGCCAGATCCTGGGGTCCCGGGTGCCGTTGCGCAGCATCGCCGGGTGGGTCCGCCAGGAGGCCGGCATTCCGGCAGGTAGCCGGACCGAGGGCTTGGGCTGCCAGTTGGTGGTCGCCGTCGGTGTCGCTCGGGAGGCCACACCAGCCGATCGTCCTCCGCCCGCGCACGCGACCAGCAGCACCATCGCCATCGCGGCCACCAGTGTGACGGAAGTCTTCTTGACCGCGCGCTGGCGCGACCCGCCTCCCCGTCTCCTCACTCGCAGCGCCCCTCCCTAGGTGGCCGAGAACCTCGATATTGCCTGGGGCGGTTCCTCGCGACATCGCACGGCAAGCGCCCCGACGCGGTAGCCCCGGTGTTTCAGCGTCGTGGTGTGGCTCCGGTCCGTGTCCTCTCGAAGCGGACAGATTAGCGGGAAGATGCTGGACCGTCGAACCGCGCCCAGCGCAGCCGGCAGCAGACCGCGGCACTGTTGGCGGGTGCCGAGGTCGGTCGCGCCGGCGGGCCGTCGCGTCGAGGCGTGGCGCTATCCGCCGGTGAAGTTCTTCTGCAAGCTCTTCACCGAGTTCTTGCTGACGTCGTAGCCGGTCACCGTGTAGCCGTACTTGCCGGGCGACAGGTTCGCCGAGTAGCTCCAGGTGGAGCCACTGGTGTAGGGGTTGTCCACCGTCGCCTTCAGCGGCGTCGCGGCGGAGCCCCACGATCCGTTCGGCTGGAGCCACAGTCCGCTGTTGATGTCCTTGATCTGCACGTAGACCCTGTCGATGATCCGGTCGTCGGTGAGCGTCCCGGAGAAGATGACCGGCGAGCTGGTCGGGACGGTGGAGCCGGCCGTCGGGCTCAGTCCCGACAGCGTCGGCTTGGTGGTGTCGAGGCCGGCGGCCGTCACGCTGGCAGAAGACATGTAGTAGACCTGGTACTGGGTCGAGGTGTCCCCCTGCACGAGGTTGCGCGCCTGGCTGAGGAAGGCGACCTTGGACCCGTCGTTGCTGAACACCGGTCGGAAGGACTGCGCGTCCGCCGCCCCGCCGAACCACGACAGGCTGAGGAGCGTGGTGGTCTGCGTCTGGCGGTCCATGAAGAAGACGTCGCCCGAGGGGTTGCCGTCGTTCGGCGTCAGGTTGTTGGCGAAGGAGTTCCAGATCGCGTAGCGCGAGTCGTCGCTGAGGAAGAGGCGCAGACTGTCGCCGTTCGGGTCGGAGTTCGGGGCCGAGCTCGCTCCGAGCCGGTCGAACTGCCCCGTGGGGCGGTCCCATACGAAGGTGTCACTGGTGCCGATGACGTCGCCTGGGGTGAAGATGTCGTAGGAGTTGAACGCGATGCTGTTGCCGTCCGGGGTGATGTAGGGCCGTCCCCCCGTGCCCGGGTTTCCGTCCAGCCTGGTCGTCACCCTGATGGTGGTCCCGGCGACCATGTCGCGCAGGAAGATGCCTTCGCCGTTCTGCGACGGGCCCGGGACCATGTTCGAGGCGAACGAGGAGAACGCCACGTAGCGTCCATCCTGGCTAGCGGTCCCGCGGTAGCTGGTGCTGTTGCCGAGCCCTCCGGTCGAGGTCTGGCTGACAAGCGTGGTCGTGTGTAGGAGACGGTCGCGCAGGTAGACCTGCTCGGCTCCGTTCCCGCCGAGCGGCGACAAGTTGGTCGCCTTGGAGCTGAACGCGACGAAGCGGCCGTCACCGGTGATCATGGGACGGCTGGAGGCACCACCGGTGCCGGCCTTGCCGGCACTGTTGACGCTGATGAGCTCGGTGGTGCCCGCTGCCACGTCGCGCACGAACACCGAGCGGCCGAAGTTCTTGACCGGGGCCAGACCCTGGGAGTCGCTGACGAAGGCGATCAGGTTGCCGTCGTCACTGGGGTAGCTGAAGCTGCTCCAGCCGGTGGCGATAGCTCCGCTGTTCGACACGCTGATCGGGATCGTGGTCCCGGTGACCATGTCCTTGCGGTAGACCCGACGCTGGAGGCCGGACGTCCCCGGGACCAGGTTGGTCGCGTAGGAGTCGAAGGTGACATAGCGGCCGTCGCCGCTGATCTGCGGGCGGTCGGAGTGGTCGTTGGCCGGCGACCCATCAGGCGCCGTAGAGACGAGCACGGTGTCGGGACGGCCCAGCGAGTCAGCGTGAGCCGGACCGCTCGGGCCGACCAGGGCCAGCGTGGGCACTACCAGGGCCGCGCCGACCAGAAGATGACGAAGAGAACGATCCATGTTGAGCCTGCCCCCACGCTCTAGAGGTGCGATGCCTTCTCGGCACTTGGTCTGGTGCACCCGCCCGAATCGTCGCCCGCGCCGCGCACAGCCTGGTCAGCGTACGTGGTCCGAGCGTGCAATGGGATGACCCAGTTGGGTGGTCAATACAGGTTGTGGGGCCACCCGTCTGCGAGGGAGGACCTCGCCCACCGCAGCCATTGACCGGCACGTAGCCTGACGAACGTGCCCGCCGCCGTCCCCAGGTCCGGATCCGTGCCCTGCTCGGTGGTCTCGGCGCGGACCCGCCCGTGGCGGAGCGGGAGCCGGCGCGGCGAGCGAATGCTCGGCTGATGGGGCCCGGACTGGTGCTGGTGGTGCTCGTGGTGTCCGCCACCCTCGCGGGCGCCTGGGGGCGCGCCGGTGCGGCGCTGCTCGCCGTCGCCTCCCTGGTCTGGCTCCTGGTCAACGGCCCGATGGAGGGTCGCGTGCTCGTGGAGGTCAGCGCGCATCACGGCCTCACGGCGGCCGATCTGGCGGGGCTGGCGGGCCTGCTCCTGGCCGCCGTGATCGCCCTGCGGGGGCGCCTCCGGTAGTAGAACGCCGCTCCCCCTGGGCCTGTGGTGGCCCGGGGGGAGCGGCGGTGTCGGACTGCTCTGGGGTCCGGAGGGTTCCGGATCCCGCGTCAGCTGCTCAGCTGACGGTGAACTTGGCCCACGGTGTTGGCGACTGGACGTTCGTGGTGGTGTCCGTCACCCGGAGGCCGACCCCGTAGGTCCCGGGCGGGAGCTGGGCGGAGAACGACCAGTTCGTGCTCTTGCTGGGCAGCGTCGCGCCGGACACGGCCAGCTTCTGGTACTGCCCGAACGTGCCGCCGCCGCGGTACCAGGCGTTCCTGGCGTAGCTGTAGATCGCGACGGTGATGGACGCCACGTTGACGTTGTCGGTGGCCGTGCCGGTGATGGTGACCGGACCAGAGCTGACGTTCTGGACGATCTGGCTGAAGTTGCCGACGGGGGCCGTCGTGTCCTGTCCCTGCGTGACGACAGTGCCGGTGGCGTCCAGGTTCGTGACGCCGCTTGCCGGGCGCAGCACCTGGCCGCTGAACGGCGGGAGCGTGAACTGGGTGACTGTGTTGCCGTCCAGGTCCGTGGCCGCGCCGGTCAAGGTGACCGTCAGGGGTAGCTTGTCCGGGTTCACCACGGCCAAGCCGTTGGCGAACTGGCGCTTGTAGAGACCGTTGGAGGTCGCCATCGCGCCGGTGGGTGTGCCCAGCCCCTTCGCGATGGGGTAGGGGTTGAGCTGCCCCGACACCCCCGCCTGGGTCTGCGCAGGGCTGAAGGCGAAGGAGGAGTGGCCGTTGGCCGCCATCAGGAAGCTGGCCATGGCGTAGGCCTCCCACTGCTTGGTCTGAGCCACGGTGGGGTTGGTCCACAGCTTGGTCGAGAACAGTCCGGCCCGGCCCATCGACTCCATGTCCACGATGGTGTTGACGTTGTCGAGCCACTCCGAGAGCGTTGGGAACTTGGTCGTCGGGTCCTGGTGGGCGCGGAGGAACTCCTCCATCTGTGAGGCCGGCAGCGCAGCTGCGATCGGGCGCGAGGTGGCCGCGGCGTTGCGCCAGTAGCTGTATCCGTTGCCGATCACGTTCCCGACGATGGTGCTTCCGGGCAGCTGGTTGACGAACTGGCTGCCGACCTGGATCAGCTGAGAGCGCCAAGCGGTGGCGGTGTACGTCGTTCCGGTGCTCGGGTCGATAGGCAGCGCGGTCACGTACTGCGGGGCGAAGACGGCCATGGTCAGCATGTCCTCGAAGCACCCGTCGTAGCCGCCCTGGGTCATCCGGGTCTGGCAGTTCTGGACCGAGCGGGCGCGCCAGGCGGTGCTGGCGGGCTCCATCAGGGTGAGGCCGAAGTTGTTGGACTTGATCCGGTTGCCGTTGGCGTCGTGGGCGAACGCCGACTCGGGAAGACCGGCGGCCGTGCTCAACGGGTCACCGAACATCGCGTTGGAGTAGGCCAGCAGCGTCAGGTTCGGGTTGGCCGCCTTCATGGCCGAGACGTACTTCTGGAACGAGACGGGCATCGCCACGATGGCGTTGAAGCGCTGGGCGAAGGCGACCGCCTGCGCCTGGGTGTAGTTGTGGCTGGGAGCGACCTGCTCCAGCGTGTACTCGTTGGCGACCTCGGCGCTGCCGCTGACGAGACCGTTGCGGTCGGGGGTGATCGCGCTGGCGGACGTTCCGAGCAGGGTTGTGGGGGAAAGGGCGGCGGCTAGGACAGCGGCAACCGCCACGAGGGCAGGGGACTTCATCAGGTGGTGCTCCATTGGGGGACGAACAGCGGGGGAATGTCTTCGCTGGGGGAGGCGAAGACCTGTTGCCTTGTGGTGCTCTGCAGTAAAGACGGTGGGGAGGACCGGTAACGACGGTAGGGAGGAACGGCCCGCTCTCGTGGCGAAACAGCCGGAATCCAGCCGATCGGTCACCGTTGGTCTAGCGCCATCGACTTAACCCGTCTCGAGCCTTGAGCGGACGCCGTCGGTCGACCTTGACGGCGTCTGAAACAGACGCCGTCGGTCGACCTTGACGGCGTCCGTTGCAGACGCCGAGTCTTCCCTCAGCTGTAGACGAGCACGCTCCCCGAGTGCGCGGCCAGCGTGACCGAGGTGCGCCAGACGCCGTCGAGGTCCTTGGCGCGTTTGGGTAGCGGAACGGTGACGGTGCTCGAGCCCGGGTTGACCACGGTGATCCCGTTGGCGAAGGTCCGCGAGTAGGTGCCATTCCTGGCCGCCGTCATCGCACCGGTCGGCCGGCCGATGTTGGCGGGCATCGAGTACGGGTTCTTCGCGCCGGTCGCGCCGGCCTGGGAGTTGCTTGTGGTGAAGGCCCAGTAGGAGTAGCCGTTGGCCTGCATCAGGAAGCTGGCCATCGAGTAGGCCTCCCACTGCTTGACCTGGGCCGCGGTGGCGCTGACCCAGAGCTTGGTGCCGAACAGGCCGCTGATCGCCTGCGACTCCATGCTCTTGATGGTGTTGACGTAGTCCATCCACTCAGACGCGGTCGGCCACTTGGTGACTGGGTCGGCCGCGGCGCGGGTGAACAGCTCCATCTGGGCACCGGGCAGGCTGGAGACGATGGGCTGGGTGTTGACCGGGTTGTGCCAGTAGCTCCAGGCGTTGCCCACAGCGTTGCCGATCAGGACGTTGCTTCCCAGGGATCCGCGGAAGGAGCTCACCAGGTTGATCAGGGCGCTGCGCCACTGGGTCGCCGAGTACTGCTGTCCGGTGCCCGGCTTGACCGGAAGTCCCGTGACGTAGCCCGGGGTGAAGACCGCCATGGTCAGCATGTCCTCCATGCAGCCGTCGTAGCCGCTCGCCGCAAGCGCCTGCTTGCACAGGCTGATGCTGCGCTGGCGCCACTGGGCGTCCGTGGGCTCCATCAGGGTCTGGTGGAAGTTGTTCGACTTGATGCGCGCGCCGCTGGTCGTGTGGGCGAACGACGACTCCGGCAGGCCCGAGGAGTTGGCGGTCGTCGCGAACGTCGCGTTGCTGTAGGCCAGCAGGACGAGGTTCGGGTTGGCGGCCTTCATCTGCTGGACGTACTTGGAGAAGGACACCGGCATCGCGACGATGACGTCGAACCGCTTGGCCAGGGCGACCGCCTGGGCCTGCGTGTACTGGTGGGACGTCGCGACCATCTCGGGCGTGTACGTCAGGTTGACCTGAGCCTGCCGCGGCAGAGCGGGCGCGATCCCGTTCGCGGTGCTTGCCGACGAGGAGGTGCTGGACAGGAACGGCGCCGCCAGAGCGACGACGGCGACGACGAGGGTCACAAGACGAGCAGAGACGCTGTGGGAGCGGGCGCTATGGGGCACGTTGAACTCCGATGGGGTTGGGGATGATGGGTGCGGGCACAGCGGGCGCCGCCTCCTGAGTGCCCCCATGCACTCTGCTGACCCTGGTGTGACGCGCGACGCCGAGATCGCCGCATGCAACCCACCGCGTCAGCCCTGCAAGACCCGAGCTGCCACCTGCTAGGAGGTGAGCGGTCCGCACGCTACCGGACGGATGACTACCCCCGAAAAACGAGACCGAAACCCGAGAGTCACCCCAAACTCTCCTCTGGTCCAGACCAGTCTCCCCGGTCGGCCGTCATGGCTGTGTGGCTCCAGGGCACGGCCGCTTGGACGGCCGCGCGCCTCCGATCAGGTGACGGTTGGGGTCAGCGGCGACGCGGGCGTGAGGCTTCGCGCGCCGAGGAGGGCGTATCTTCCGCAGCGTCCACCAGGGCCGTCCAGGCCAGGTTGGTAACAACTGCGGAAAAAACACTTAGCATGAGAAAGTCCAAATTGAGGTAACACTGCTCACGCCTCGGGCACACTGGATTCATGACCGTGCTGCTGCTGGTCCTGATCACCTGGGCTCTGGGGTCGATCCCAGTTGCGCTCGTGGTCGGCAAGGTGCTCAGCCGCAGCGGCTCCCACGAGCTTCCGATCGCTGACCAGCCCCGCCAGGACGCGTTCCACTAGCCCGACCGGCTGGTGATGGCGGCGGATGTGTCCTAGGACACGCCCTAGTACGCGCCGCGCGACCTCACGACGGCACCGAACGTCTTCGCCAGGATCGAGAGGTCCTGGAGCATCGACCAGTTGTCGACGTAGTAGAGGTCGAGACGGACCGCTTCGGACCACGAGAGGTCCGAGCGCCCCGACACCTGCCACAGTCCGGTCATCCCAGGACGCACCCGCAGCCGGCGCCGGGTGACCCGGTCGTACTCGGCCACCTCCGTGGGCAGCGGCGGCCGCGGACCCACGAGGCTCATGTCCCCCCGGAGGACGTTGATCAGCTGCGGGAGCTCGTCGAGGGAGAAGCGCCGCAGCCACACCCCGGGCCTCGTGACTCGGGGGTCGTCCTTCATCTTGAACAACCCGCCTCGGAACCCCTGCTCCGCATGGAGGTCGGCGAGGCGAGCCTCGGCGTCGATGACCATCGTGCGGAACTTCAGGCACTTGAACTCCGCCCCGTCCCGGCCGGTCCGCGTCTGCCGGAAGAAGATCGGCCCGCCGTCGTGAAGCTTGATCGACAGGGCGATGAAGACGAACATCGGCGCCACGGCCAGCAGCAGGCCCGTGGTGACGACGACGTCGAAGAGCCGCTTGGCCCGGCGGGCGGCCCGCATGTGGCGGGGCGGGTCGATGTGGACCAGCGGGAGCCCGCCGACCGGGCGCACGTGCACCCGCTCGCGGGAGACATCGGTGACGCTGGGCGCCACCACTACCTGGACGTCGAGCGCCTCGAGCTGCCAGACGAGCTCGCGCATCTCATCTGCCCCGTCCAGCGCGCCGCCGGCCACGAAGATCACGTCGGCGTTCGTGGCCTTCAGGATCTCCAGCACCTGGTCGGTGGTGCCGAGCACGGGGGTGCCGGTCGGCGTCTCCTCGGCGGCGCAGGCGGGCGGCACGACGGCGCCGAGGACCCGGTAGCCGAGCCACGTCTCCCGCCTCAGCACCCGCGCGATCTCGTCGATCTGCGCCAGCGAGCCTGCGATCACGATGTCGTGGGTGAGCACCCCCGCCTTGCGCGCCCGGTGGATCGCTCGGCGCAGCAGGGCCCGGTGGGTGACCAGCGCCACCGACCCGAGACTGAAGACGAGGACGAAGAAGCTGCGCGACAGCTCGTACTTGGTCAGGTAGCTGGCCACACCGGTGAGGCCCGCGGTGAGCAGGCTGGCGTTGACGACGATCTTGTATTCCTCGACGCCCGAGCCGAACAGCCGCTCCCGGTAACCCCCCAGCGCAGCGATGACCGCGATCCACGCGAACAGCATCAGTGAGCCGACGGTCCAGATGTTGCCCCGGAACTGGGGGCTCCCGTCGAACCAGCCGAGGGACGCGCGCAGCGCGATGGCGGTGATCGCGACCGCCAGCATGCCGGCACCGTCCAGGATCAGCGCCGCTCGAGGCAGGTAGCTGAGCGCGTGCCGTGCCGGTACCGCCTTGAGTTCCTGGCTTGATATCGAGCGTCCATCGACCTGACCACGCATTGGTTCCCCCCAGTGCACTCTTCATCCACGCCCAGTAGCGACCCGTCCGACGATCCCTGTGGTGCCGCGCCGGTCGGGTGTCAGCTGGGCGTCAGAGCCCGTGCTCAAAAGTGCTGCGAACAGAACCCCAAACTATAGGCGTTCGGGCGCGGTGTGATGGTCCAAATGGACCCCTAGGGTTCTAGCCCATACCCCCCGAAATGACCATTCCCCCGGTTCGTCAAGCCAATCTATACGGCGCGGCACCGGCGAGGCCAGAAATCGGTCGTCGGCTATCAGAACGACCGGGTCACTGCGGCGTCAGCCGCCGGTTGGTGTGATGTCGCGGACGGCTTACGGCGGGCATCCCGTCTCCGACGCCCGTGGCAGGATGCGCGCGTGCGTCACTCGTTGGCGGGGCGGGCCGAGAGCCCGCTCCAGGCCCGGCTCCTCGCGGAGCTGAGGGACGAGGGGCCGCTCTCCAAGGCCCAGCTGGCCACCGCGCTCCAGGTCTCCCGGACGACGGTGGGCGCCGAGGTGGCGCGCCTCGGTGAGCTCGGTCTGGCCGTCGAGGCGGGGCCGGCGGCGTCGCGCGGCGGCCGGCGCTCGACGATCGTGGACCTGTCGCCGGACATCCGGTTCGCGGGCATCGCGATCGGCGCGACCGGTCTCTCGGTCGGCGTCACCGACGGGCGGCTGACGACGCTTGGGGTGCAACGCCGCGAGTGCGACATCAGGCAAGGTCCCGAGGTCGTGCTGGCCCTCGCACTCCAGACGCTCCGCGAGGTGATGGCCCAGGTCGGGGTCGCGCGGCTCAGCGGAGCCGGAGTCGGCGTGCCGGGCCCGGTCGACTTCCACCGCGGGCTGCCCGTCTCGCCGCCGATCATGCCCGGCTGGGACGGCTACCCGGTGCGCGATGCAGTCTCGCGCGAGCTGGGCTGCCCGGTCGTGCTCGACAACGACGTCAACGTGCTGGCCGTGGGCGAGCAGCACGCCGGGGTCGCCCGCAGCGCCAGGGACTTCCTCTACGTCAAGATCGGCACCGGGATCGGCTGCGGGATCGTCATCGACGGCAGCCTCTACCGAGGGGTCGATGGTTGCGCCGGCGACATCGGCCACATCCGCGTCGAGGAGTTCGG
>Ga0075364_10002223_pt1 | contig 10892 bp, 9 predicted proteins | sample EndMetdeltDD1764_FD_71517 | JGI IMG/M metagenome (GOLD analysis project Ga0075364, IMG submission 71517) | Populus endosphere microbial communities from Tennessee, USA - Endosphere MetaG P. deltoides DD176-4 | ecosystem: Host-associated > Plants > Roots > Endosphere | place: USA: Tennessee...
TACAGCCTCACTCGCTCGCCGCTGCGCCGGCTCGCTCCGTTCGTCTGGCTCGCTGCGCTGCGCTCGCTCGCACCGTCGTTCGGCTTCGCCCCTCGGACTCCCCTACAGCCTCACTCGCTCTCGCTCGCTTCCTTGGCCGCGGCACATCTTGTTGAATGCCGGGTCTGAAGACCCGGCCTACGTACGGAGTCGTGCAGACGTAGGCCGGACCTTCAGGTCCGGCGTCCGCGCAATCAGAAACGGCAGCGGCCTGACGCGCACCATTCACCGATGAAAGGAATCGTGATGCGGCACCTGCTCGCTCTGGTGTGTCTCGGCGCGCTCGTCGCCTGCGACCCCGCCATCAAGAGCTTCGACGTCACGCCGGCGCAGCTCGCCTGTCCGGGCTCCGTCACGCTCTCGTGGCAGGGGCAAGGGGACGGCCTGCATCTCGACGCCGACCAGCCCGTCACGCCGGCGCTGCCGGCGATCGTGTCGAAGCAGGGATCGCGCACCGAGAACGTCTCGAAGACGACGACCTTTACGGCCTACTACCCTGGCGCCGGGCATCGCGAGAAGAGCGTGCAGGTCGGCAACGTGAACTGTCCCGGCGGGCCGGGCTCGTGCGGCCCGCAGACGCTCACCTTCACTGGCACCTGCTCGGGCGGCGGCAGCGGTCCCTCGTACGTCATGCAGAACCTGAGCGCCGCCGCGGCTCCCGGGAACATCACGCAGATCGTCAGCGACGCCGACTTTCCCGTGCACGTGCAGCACGCCGCCGTGAACATCCCGCTCGGCGCGGGCGGCGGGCCGATCGGCCCGCTCCCCGCCGTGGCGGCCGCCGGCAGCTACACGATCTCGGTTCCGGGGCAGGTCGGGATGAAGATCTGCGAAGGCGGACCAGTCGGCGGCGGCGGTCCCGCGCCGACGGTCCACATCACCGTCACGCCGACATGTCCGAAGTAGCGCATCTCAACCAGGAGCCATGCCGGGTCTAGACAACCGGCCCACCTCGAAGCGGCGCCGGTTCTGAAGAACCGGCCTACGTCAGGAGAGTCGACCTGCGTCGGACCTAAACGGGGGAACTCTGACCGGGAATCTCAGATGTAGGCCGGACCTTCAGGGCCGGCGTTCTTCGTGCCTTCCGTTCTCCTACCGGACGCCGGCGAGTGCTTCGCGCGTGAGTCCACCGCCGCGCTCCGCCAGGCCGGGCAGCCCGATCGGCAGTCTCCCCGTGATCGGCGCCTCTCCTGCCAGCGCGCGCACGGCCGAACGCTCCGCGCGATCGTAGAAATCGTAGGTCAACAGCATCGCCGGCAGCTCCGGCAGGAACGTCGCGGTATAGGGATTCCCGAACAGCACGGCGACGAACGGCTGGCGCGACGCCTCCGTCTGCCTCGCGATCGCGCGCAGCAGCGCCTGCATGTTCGACGGCAGGTCCATCCGTCCGCTGCCCGACGCCGCGCGCACGAAGACCGACGCGACGATGGCGTCGTAGCGCAGCGCCATCGCCCGCACCAGCTCGATCTCGCCGGCGGTCGATCGCTCCGACAGCTCGACCGACGTCACGTTGGGCCAGCGCTGCTTCAGCTCCGGAATGAACGTCCGGCTCGGCGCCGCTATCCGCCAGCCGCTCGGCGCGTCGAGGATCGACAGATACAGGATCTGCGCGTCGCGCGCCGCCTTCACCGGCACCTGGCGGCGCTCGTCGCGCACGAGCGTGATCGATCGCCGACTGACCTCGTCCGCCACGATCTGATGCGCGCGGCCGCCGACCACGCCCGGCAGGGCGTCGAGGCTGACGGCGCGCGTCCGGTGCAGTCCCGTCCGCGCCTTCGCGCGAAGGATGCGCTCGACCGACTGGTCGAGCCGCGCACGCGAGATTCCGCCCGACTCCACCGCCGCCTTGATCCCCGCGAATGCCGCGCCGTCATCCGGGGAATGCAGGACGATGTCGTTGCCGGCTTTGATGGCGCGCACCGCGGCGTCGCCGGGCGTGTAGAGCTTCGTGACGCCCGCCATGCCCATCGAGTCGGTGTAGATCAATCCCTCGAAGCCGAGATCGCGTCGCAGGACGCCGGAGACGACCGGCTCGCTGAGCGTCGACGGCGTATCGGGCGCGGCGTCGAGCGACGGCATCTCGATGTGCGCCGTCATGACCGCGCCGGCGCCGGCCGCGATGCCGGCCTTGAAGGGCGGCCACTCCGTCGCTTCGAGCGACGCGCGCGGGTCCCTGATGATCGGCAGCCCGAGGTGCGAATCGACGTCGGTGTCGCCGTGCCCCGGGAAGTGCTTCAGCGTCGCGATCATGCCGCCGTCCTGCAGGCCGCGGACGTACGCGCTCCCGAGCTTCGCGACGAGCGCGGGATCCTCGCCGTACGATCGCGTGTTGATGACGGGGTTGCGCGGGTTGTTGTTGACGTCCACGACGGGCGCGAAGTTGACCTGCACACCGATCGCGCGTGATTCGATCGCCGTGATCCGGCCGGCTTCGTAGGCGAGCTTCTCGTCGCCCGCCGCGCCGAACGCCATGTTGCGCGGAAAGGCCGTCGCGCCTTCGAGCCGGAAGCCGGCGCCGGTCTCGAAGTCGGCCGAGTTCAGCAGCGGATAGGGCGCGATCGCCTGCAGCCGGTTGAGGATCGACGCGGCGGCCAGCGGCTGACCGAGGGTGACGGTCCCGTAGTGCGATCCGAGCAGCACGTCGGGCACCGTCTCCGTCCCGCCGAACACGTGGAACCCGCCGATCTTGTAGTCGTGAACCGCCTTCGCGAGCGCGTCGTACTCGGGTGAATCGGTGCTGAGATACTCCGAGCCGAACGACGAGACGAGGAGCTGCCCGACCTTCTCGTCGAGCGTCATCTTCTTGAGCGTCGCGGCCACCCAGCGCTCGGCGTCGGCGTCCAGCTTTCGGCTGCCGGCTTCCGGCTGCCGGCTCACCGCTGCCGGCTTGCGGCTGTCAGCTCCCAGTCCGCTGAGGCAGACGCCACAGAGCAGGACGCCGCTCACGGCAATCACACGCAGGTTCATCGCCGCGATCGTACGCGATTCCGCCTGAAGGCGAAAACTACAGGTAAGATGAGCGGCGTGAGCGTTTCCGAGCATCGGAAGGCGGCCGTGGCGTCCGTGCGCTGCGCGGTGCTGACGATCAGCGACACGCGCGCGCTCGAGACGGACGTCAGCGGGCGCACCATCGTCGAGCTCCTCGAAGGCGCCGGCCACGTCGTCGCCAAGCGCCAGATCCTGCGCGACGAGCCGAAGGACGTGCGCGACGCCGTCCTGGCACAGCTGGGTGGCGTGGAGGCGATCGTCACGACGGGCGGCACCGGGATCACGTCGCGCGACAGCACGTTCGAAGCGGTCGAGGGGCTGCTCGACAAGCACCTGGACGGTTTCGGCGAGCTGTTCCGCGCGCTGAGCTACCAGGAGATCGGCAGCGCCGCGATGCTGACGCGCGCCACCGCCGGCGTCGCGCGCGGCACCGCGATCTTCATCCTGCCGGGCTCCGAGCATGCGGTCCGCCTCGGCATGACGAAACTGATCTTGCCGGAGCTTGGCCACGTCGTGCGGGAGCTCAAGCGATGAAGAACACGATGCGGCCGATCACCGGTACCATTTCGCTCGAGGACGCGCTCGCGATGATCCTCGACGCGGCGGCGCCGATCGCGCGCACGGAACGGGTGCCGCTCGCCGCCGCCGACGGACGGGTGCTCGCCACACCCGTCACCGCGGCATTGGATGTCCCGCCATTCGATCGCGCCGCGATGGACGGCTTCGCGGTGCGCGCCGAGGACACGTTCGGGGCGGGCCGCCACGATCCGAAGTCGCTTCGCGCCGTCGAGAAGGTCTACACGGGACAGGTGCCGCAGAAGCGCGTCGGCGCCGGCGAGTGCATCGAGATCGCCACGGGCGCGCCGATGCCCGAGGGGGCCGACGCCGTCGTGATGGTCGAGGAAACCGAGCGCGGCGCGGACGGCGAGATCCGGATCTTCACGCCGGTGTATCCGCGCCAGCACGTCGGACGCCGGGCCGCCGACATCGCGGCGGGCACGATCGTGCTCGGCGCCGGCGATGTCCTGACGCCCAGCCGGATCGGCGCGCTGGCGGCCGTCGGCGCGCTCGACGTGGACGTCTACGCGAAGCCGCGCATCGCGATCCTCTCGACCGGCAACGAGATCGTGGAGCCGGGCGAACGCCTGGGACCGGGGCAGATCTACGACATCAACCGCTTCACGCTGTCGTCCATCATCTCCGCGCACGGCGGCGTCCCCGTCGCGCTGCCGACCGCGCCCGACACGCTCGACGCGCTTTCGGCGGCGATCGACACGGCGCTGGCCGAGGACGTGCTCGTGTTCTCGGGCGGCAGCTCCGTCGGCGAGCGCGATCTGATCATCGACGTGCTGCACGCCCGCGGCGAGGTGCTCTTCCACGGCGTCGCCGTGAAGCCGGGCAAGCCGACCGTCTTCGGCCGCGTCGCCGGCAAGCCCGTGCTCGGCATGCCCGGATACCCGACGTCGTGCCTCTCCAACGGTTACATGCTGCTCGTGCCGATGCTGCGCCGCATGGCCCGCCTCCCGGACCACCATCCGCGCATCGTGCGCGTGCCGCTCGCGCGCCGCATCGTCTCCACGACGGGACGGCATCAGTTCTACACGGTGCGGCTGGCCGACGGCAGCGCCGTGCCGGCGTTCAAGGCGTCGGGCGACATCACCAGCATGGCGCACGCCGACGGCTACATCGAGATCCCCGCACAGATCGACATCGTCGAAGCCGGCGAGATGGTCGACGTGAAGATGTTTTGACCATGCACACGTCCCCACTCACGCGAGCGCCTGGATTCATGCTGCCCGACCAGAAGGGACGCGCGCGGTCGCTGCCGGATTTTCTCGCGCGCGGACGGCTGCTGCTGACGTTCCATCGCGGCACCTGGTGACCGAACTGCCGCCACCGGTTCGGTGAGCTTGCCGCCAACATCGCCGCGTTCACAGCCGGAGGGGTCCAGGTGGCCGGCGTCCTGGCGCAGAACCGCAGCGCCGTGCGCCGCTACGTGGAAGAGACGGGACTGCCGTTCGACATCCTGATCGACGAGCGGCGCGACGTCCTCCGCGCCTACGGCGTGTGGCACCGCATCGGGCTGGACGCGCTGAACATCGCGAGACCGGCGTGGTTCCTGATCGATCAGGACGGCGCGATCCGCTGGTCGTTCATCGGCGACAAGCAGACCGAGCATCCGACGCCGGAGGAGATCCTGGCGGCGTGTCAATGCTGAATGCGACATTCAACATTCGCCATTCAGCATTGACGCCCGCGGTCGATCAGCGGAAACGCTTGTTGACCGCGTCCCAGTTCACCACGTTCCACCACGCGGCGAGATAGTCGGGACGGCGGTTCTGGTACTTCAGGTAGTAGGCGTGCTCCCACACGTCGACGCCGAGGATCGGCTTCTTGCCTTCCATCAGCGGCGAGTCCTGGTTGGCCGTGCTCTCGATCACCAGCTTGCCGCCGACGTCGATCAGCCAGGCCCAGCCGCTGCCGAATCGCTTGACCCCGGCGTCGTTCAGCTGGGTCTTGAACTTCTCGAAGTCGCCGAACGTCGAGGTGATCGCCTCGCCGATGGCGCCGGTGGGCGCGCCGCCCTTGCCGGGGCCCATGATCTCCCAGAACATCGTGTGGTTGATGTGGCCGCCGCCGTTGTTGCGGACCGCCGCCTTGATGTCGTCCGGGATGCTGTTGATCCCCTTGACGAGATCCTCGACGCTCTTGCCGGCCAGCTCCGGGTGCTTCTCGAGCGCCGCGTTCAGGTTGTTGACGTACGCCGCGTGATGCTTGTCGTGGTGGATCCGCATCGTCTGTTCGTCGATGTGGGGCTCCAGCGCGTTGTAGTCGTAGGGAAGCGGGGGCAGTGAGTGCGGCATCTACGTCTCCTCAGTGAATGTCGAGCATGCGGTCGAGCGCGAGCTTCGCCCAGCGCTTGGTCTCGTCGGGCACGATGATCTGGTTGTGAATCTCGCCGGCGACCAGCCCCTCGAGAATCCACAACAGGTGGTTCGGCGATACCCGGAACATCGTCGAACACAGGCAGCCGAACGGGTCGAGCGTGACGACGGTCCGTTCGGGAGCCACGTCGTGCGCCAGGCGGTTGACGAGGTGGATCTCGGTCGCGACGGCCCAGACGGATCCGGCGGGACTGCCCTTCACCGTCTCGATGATCTTCTCGGTCGAGCCGCTGACGTCGGCGGCCTGGACGACGTCGAAGGTGCACTCCGGGTGCGCGATCACCTTGCCGTCCGGGTATTTCTTCCGGAACGCGTCAATCTGCGCCACGGTGAACCGCGTGTGGACGGAGCAGTGGCCCTTCCACAGCAGCAGCTTCGCGTTCCGCGCCTGTTCGGCCGTCAGGCCGCCGCCGACTTCGTGCGGATCCCACACCGGCATCCGGTCGAGCGGCACGCCAAGCTTGTACGCGGTGTTGCGGCCGAGATGCTGGTCGGGCAGCATCATGAGCTTCTCGCCCTTCGTCCAGGCCCACGTCATCACCGCGGCCGCATTCGTCGAGGTGCAGACGACGCCGCCGTGCTTGCCGACGAAGGCCTTGATGGCGGCGGACGAATTGATGTACGTCACCGGGACGATGGTGGTGACGTCCACGCCCATCTCGGCGAGCTCGCGCCACGCGATCTCGAGCTGATCTTCGTCGGCCATGTCGGCCATCGAACAGCCGGCGGCGAGATCGGGCAGGACCACTTTCTGGTTCGGCCCGCGGAGGATGTCGGCGCTCTCGGCCATGAAGTGCACGCCGCAGAAGACCACGAACTCGGCGGTGTGACGCGTGGCCGCCGCGCGCGCGAGCTTGAGCGAGTCGCCGGTGAAGTCGGCGAACTTGATCACTTCGTCGCGCTGATAGTGATGGCCGAGGATGACGAGACGATCGCCGAGCGTCCGCTTCGCGGCGGTGATCCGCGCGTCCATCTCGTCGTCGGAGAGACGCAGGAATGTCTCGGGAATCGGCTGGCGCTCGCCGATGCTCTGTTTCTCGACCTGCGTGAGGAGTTTAATGTCCATCTTTATCCGAGGGGCTTCGCCCCTCGGACTCCCCTGCACGCGCTCTCGCGCGCCGCTTCGCCGGCGCGCTCCGACCGCGTGGCTCGCGTCGCGGCGCTCGCTCGCATCATGAAGCGCGACTCGCGACAACCTTCGACGACTCCGGATCGTCCGCGTCCGGACCGGTGATCACGTTGTACAGCGTATCGCGTTCGTAGGGCTGGCGTCCCGCGGCGCGGATGAGCCGGCGGATCGCCCTGGTCGTCATGCCCTCGGGCGTGCGCGATCCGGCCATGTGGTAGATGTGCTCTTCCTGCACCGTGCCGTCGAGGTCGTCCGCGCCGAACCACAGCGCGAGCTGGGCGGTTTCCACTCCCGTGGCGATCCAGAACGCCTTGATGTGCGGCACGTTGTCGAGCATCAGGCGCGACACGGCGTGGACGCGCAGCGTCTCGATCGCGCTCGGCGCCGGCAGCTTGCGCATCTGGTTGTTGTCGGGATGGAACGCGAGCGGGATGAACGCCTGGAGGCCGCCGGTCTCGTCCTGCAGCGCCCGCGCGCGCAGCATGTGATCGACGCGTTCCTCGTACGTCTCGATGTGGCCGTAGAGCATCGTCACGTTGGTGCGCATGCCGAGGCCGTGCGCGAGACGATGAATCGCCAGGTAGCGATCGGCGCCGCACTTGTCGTCGCAGATCTTCTTGCGCACGCGCTCGGCGAAGATCTCGGCGCCGCCGCCGGGCAGCGAGTCGAGTCCCGCCTCCTGCAGCTCGCGCAGCACCTGCTCGTCCGTCCTGCCGTAGAGATCGGCGAAGAACGCGATCTCGACCGCGGTGAAGCACTTCAGGTGCACCTCGGGACGGATGCGCTTGAAGCCGCGGAGCATGTCCGTGTAATACGAGAACGGCAGATCCGGATGCAGGCCGTTGACGACGTGGACTTCGGTGAGCGGCTGGCCGGCGCGCTGCCGCAGCTTGTCCCACGCCTGCTCGAGCGACATCGTGTAGGAGCCTTCGTCGCCGGGACGGAGGCGCGCGAACGAGCAGAACAGGCAGCTCGCGACGCACACGTTGGTGGCCTCGAGCCGGATGTTGAAGTTGTAGTAGGTGCGCGCGCCGTGGCGCTTCTCGCGCTCGCGGTTGGCGAGCCAGCCGAGGGCGAGCGAATCCGGGCAGTTGAACAGCCGGACGCCGTCCTCGAACGACAGGCGGACGCCGGCGTCGAGCTTCCCGGCTATGTCATCGAGCCCCACGCCGGCCAGACGCGTGCGCATACAGCCTTCATATGTTACTCCGTCCGCAGGCCACGCCGGGATCCGCCCGGGCGGCGGGCGCGACGGACGAACGTGCGTGCTATAGTCGGACGGTTCAACGCCCGGCGGTCACGCGAAGTGGGTGCGAAGCCCACGCGGTGCCGCCACTGTAAGCGGGGAGCGTCTTCCAGAAGTCGACAGACAGCCACTGCCTCGCCGGGTCTGAAGACCCGGCCTACAGAGCAACGTAGGGCGGGTCTTCAGACCCGCCGGACGGGAAGGCCGGAACGACGCGACGATCCGCGAGCCAGGATACCTGGCCGCCCGGGCTCAACGGCGATCCATCGAAGCGCGTCGCGTGACGGTGGACGCCCGACTTCAGCGGCGCGAATGCACGCCGCACGGAGGCCCGAGTGCCGTCTCTTGTACACCTGCTCTCTCTCGCGCTCGTTTTCTCGTCCGGTCCCGCGTCCGTCACCGGCGTAGTCGTCGATTCGGCCGGGCGCGCGGTGCCGCGTGCCGCCGTGCAGATCATCGCCGCCGACGGATCGACGGTCGCGACGACGGTCACCGGCGCGGATGGAACGTTCCGCGTCGCCGACGCGCCGGCGGCGTGCCGCGTGGAGGCGTCGTTGACCGGGTTCTCGAACGCGTCCGCCGCGTGTGACGCGGCGCCGCTGCGGCTGACGCTGAACGTCGCGCCCGTGACCGACGCGATCGTCGTCTCCGCGACCCGCACCGAGGCGCCGGCAGGTCAGGTGGCGGCGGCCGTCACCGTGTTCGACAGGGCGGAGATCGATCGGAAACAGCAGCCGCTGCTCGCCGATCTGCTGCGCGACGCGCCGGGCGTCACCATCGTCCGCGCCGGCGCGCCGGGCGGCGTGACGTCGATGTTCATCCGCGGCGGCGAGAGCAACTACACGAAGGTGCTGCTCGACGGCGTCCCGCTGAACGAGCCGGGCGGTTCGTTCAACCTGAGCGACGTGACGACCGAGAACCTGGACCGCGTGGAGCTCGTGCGCGGCGCCAACTCCGCGCTGTTCGGGTCCGACGCGATGACCGGCGTCGTCCAGATGTTCACGCGGCGCGGCACCTCGGCCAGGCCCGAAGCGCGGTTCGCGATCGAGGGCGGGAGCTTCTCGACGGTGCGCACGTCCGGCGGCGTGTCGGGCAAGCGCGGCGGAATGGACTACGCCGCCGAGGTCGCCGGCTTCACGACCGACAACGATCTGCCGAACAACGCGTTCGACAACGTCACCGTCTCGGGATCCGGCGGCGGATCGCTCGGACACGGCGCGACGCTGCGCACGATCGCCCGGTTCGAAGGCGGCACGGCGGGCACGCCCGGAGCGACCGCGTTCGGCCGGCCCGACCTCGACTCGTTCTTCAACCGGCACGACGGCGTCTGGGGCGTGAGCTTCGACCAGACGTCGGGCGCGCTGCGCCATTCCGCGAGCTACGGCCTCGCCGTCTCGCACCAGCGGTCGGCGAACCTGCTGGAGGATCCGCCCTACACGCCGGCGTTCGGCTCGAGCGGCGCGCCGTTCCAGTTCTTCGACTTCCTGTTCGACAGCCGCACGGATCTCACGCGGCACCGCGCGAGCTACCAGGCCGACGGCACGTTCACGACGGCGCACGCGGGAACGCACGTCGACACCGCGCTCGTCGACTGGGACGGCGAACGCGCGACGCTGCGCGACGCCCTCGCCGACACGTCGCAGGACGCCTCGCGCGACAACGTCGGCCTGTCGCTGCAGCACCAGGCGCTCTGGTCGCGCGTGTTCGTGACGGGCGGCGTGCGCTTCGAGCACAACGCGAGCTTCGGCAACGCGACCGTGCCGCGCGTGGGGGCGGCCGCCTACCTCCATTCCGGCGACGGCGCGCTCGGCGCCACGCGCGTACACGTGACGGCCGGGCTCGGGATCAAGGAACCGACGATCCTGCAGTCCTACAGCCCCAATCCGTTCTTCCTGGGCAATCCCGCCCTGGAGCCGGAGCGCTCGCGCGCGTTCGATCTCGGCGTCGAGCAGCGGTTCGCGCACGACCGCGCGCGCGTGGACGTCACCTGGTTCGACAACCGCTACAAGAACATCATCGGGCTCGAGACGATCGACTTCACGACGTTCGCGTCGCAGTACTTCAACATCGGCCTGACGCGCGCCCGTGGCGCGGAGCTGAGCGGCGACGTCGCACTCGTGTCGGGGTTCCGGGTCAAGGCCGCCTACACGTTCACGGACTCCAGGATCCTGGAGAGCACGTCGGCGTTCAGCGAAGTGCTCAAGGCCGGCAACCCGGCCCTGCGCCGCCCCCGTCACGCCGGGTTCACCGACGTCGCGTGGCTCGGCCGCCGCGCGTCGATCAGTGTCATCGGGACGTTCGTCGGCGAGCGATCCGACAGCGACTTCGCCTCGCTCTTCCCGGCGATCACCGTCAACGACGCCTACGCGTCCTGGGACGTGCGCGCCTCGGTGCCGGCCGGACGCCGCCTGACGCTGACAGCCGCGATCGACAACCTCTTCGACAGCGATCACATGGAGCCGCTCGGCTATCCCGTGCTCGGCCGAGCCGCGCGCGTCGGCATCCGCGCGCGCTTCTGAACCGGTGATCGCGTGCGACGGTCCCC
>Ga0075364_10002224_pt1 | contig 10884 bp, 11 predicted proteins | sample EndMetdeltDD1764_FD_71517 | JGI IMG/M metagenome (GOLD analysis project Ga0075364, IMG submission 71517) | Populus endosphere microbial communities from Tennessee, USA - Endosphere MetaG P. deltoides DD176-4 | ecosystem: Host-associated > Plants > Roots > Endosphere | place: USA: Tennessee...
ACGTGCACGTCAAGGTCATCGAGGGCGCCAAGGAGCGTATCCAGGTGTTCAAGGGCGTCGTGATCCGCCGACAGGGCGGGGGTATCCGCGAGACCTTCACGGTGCGCAAGGAGAGCTACGGCGTCGGTGTCGAACGGACCTTTCCGGTGCATTCGCCGAACATCGACCACATCGAGGTGGTCACGCGTGGCGACGTCCGCCGCGCCAAGCTGTACTACCTGCGTGAATTGCGTGGCAAGAAGGCCAAGATCAAGGAGAAGCGCTGACCGGGCGCGCCTGGGCCGGCCATCCAGTGTTGACGCGGCGGTTTCTTGAGCCGCGACCCGTGCTGGATACGCTGATCCCGTGACCGACGCCGGCGACTCCCCACCCGAGCCCCAGCCCGACGCTGGTAAGCCGGAACCCAAGGTTTCGATCCGAGAGCCCGACGCCCCGGACGAGGCGCCCGCCGCCGCCGAGGAGGGCGAGGCGAAGCCCGAGAAGCGCTCGACGCTGCGGGAACTCGCCATTCTGGCGGTGATCGCGGTGGTGCTCTACTACGTGATGTTGACGTTCGTGGCCCGTCCCTACCTGATTCCGTCCGAATCGATGGAGCCCACGCTGCACGGATGTACGGGCTGCACCGGCGACCGCATCATGGTGGACAAGCTCAGCTACCGCTTCGGCGCGCCGCACCCCGGTGACGTGATCGTGTTCAAGGGCCCACCGTCGTGGAACCTCGGCTACAAGTCGATCCGCTCACCCAACACCGCGCTGCGCTGGGTGCAGAACGGGCTGTCGTTCATCGGGTTCGTGCCTCCCGACGAGAATGACCTGGTCAAGCGCGTCATCGCGGTCGGCGGACAGACGGTGCAGTGCCGGTCCGACACCGGCTTGACGGTCGACGGCAAGCCGCTCAAGGAGCCGTATCTGAAACCCGCCACCATGATGGCCGACCCGTCGGTCTATCCGTGCCTGGGCAGCGAGTTCGGGCCGGTCACCGTCCCGCAGGGACGGCTGTGGGTGATGGGCGACAACCGGACGCATTCGGCGGATTCGCGTGCCCATTGCGCCAGCACCCCCACCGACGCGCTGAAGGGCATCTTGTGCACCGGCGATCCGAACGCGGGGACCGTGCCGGTGGGCAATGTCATCGGTAAGGCCAGGTTCATTGTGTGGCCGCCCACTCGATGGGGTGGTGTGGGTTCGGTGAACCCCCAACAGGGTCAGTAGCCTGGCTGCTGTATGACCCAGACCTGGCCGCCGCGGACGGTGATCCGCAAGTCCGGGGGTTTGCGCACCCTGGAATCCGCGCTGCTGCGCAGCGGTCTGGGACCGGTGGCCGGCGTGGACGAGGTGGGTCGCGGCGCCTGCGCGGGCCCGCTGGTGGTCGCGGCGTGCGTGCTGGGGCCCAATCGCTTGGAAAGCCTTGCCGCCCTTGACGATTCGAAGAAGCTCACCGAGAAGGCGCGGGAGAGGCTGTTCCCGTTGATCCGCCGCTACGCGCTGGCCTATCACGTGGTGTTCATCCCGTCGGTCGAGGTCGACCGGCGCGGCGTGCACGTGGCGAATATCGAAGGCATGCGGCGTGCGGTGGCCGGCCTGGCGGTGCGGCCCGGGTACGTGTTGAGCGACGGCTTTCGGGTGCCCGGATTGCCCGTGCCGTCGCTGCCGGTGATCGGGGGCGACGCGGCGGCCGCCTGCATCGCCGCCGCGAGCGTGCTGGCGAAAGTCAGCCGGGACCGATTGATGGTCGCGATGGACGCCGAGCACCCCGGTTACGGATTCGCCGACCACAAGGGCTACTGCACGCGGGCGCACAGCCTGGCCCTGACCCGGCTGGGTCCCTGCGCGCAGCACCGATACTCGTTTATCAATGTCCGCCGGGTGGCGACCGGGTCCGACGTCACGGTGGTGGCCGAATTCAAACCCGACCTACCGGACGAGCGGGGTGAGTACCAGTGAGGAAAGATGGGACACGGGTTCTGGGTCGCCAGGCAAACTGGCTGGGAGGACGTCTGAGCAGATGAGTGCTGAGGATCTCGAAAAGTATGAAACCGAGATGGAGCTCTCGCTGTACCGCGAATACAAGGACATCGTCGGCCAGTTCAGCTACGTCGTGGAAACCGAGCGGCGCTTCTACCTGGCAAACAGTGTGGAGATGGTGCCGCGCAACGCCGAGGGCGAGGTCTACTTCGAGCTACGCCTGTCCGACGCGTGGGTGTGGGACATGTACCGGCCGGCGCGCTTCGTCAAGCAGGTTCGGGTCGTGACGTTCAAGGACGTCAACATCGAAGAGGTCGAGAAGCCCGAGCTGCGGCTGCCCGAATAGCGCTACTCGTCGGACGCGGGTTGACCCTCGCCGTCGGGCGGCAGCTGGCCCCGGGCGTCGATGACCTTGCGTGCCACGTCGGCCAGCTTGATGTTGAGGCTCTGGGAGTGGCGCCGCAGCAGGTCGAACGCCTCGTGCTCGCTCAGGTTGTTGAGCAGCATCAACATGCCGACCGCCTTGCCGATTTCGCGGTTGCTGAGCAGCCCCTTGCGCAGGCTGGCGGCGTCTTCACCGTGCGCGATGGCATTGATGGCCACGCTGGCGAACGATGCCAGCACGGCCGCCCGTCCGGCGGACTCGGAGTCGAACTGGTTGGGCTTGTCGCTGAACAAGTTGAGCGCGGCGCCCTTGCGCTTGTCGACCAGCAACCGAAAACCCATCGCCCCGCGCACCGGCGTCTCTTCGAGCAGGCGGGCGGCGAATTTGGGCCACTGCGACGGCGTGCTCAGATCCGTCTCGATCTGGGGAGTTTCTTCCTCGATCGCGTCGATGCAGGGGCCGTCGCCGGCGATCCGTTCCAGCGCGTCGATTCGCTGCGCCAGCTGGTCGCTCGCGCCGACGGTGGCATACCGGTCCTGCTGGCGCACCATCAGGCTGGCGTGGTCGCAGCCGGGCACGATCAGGGTTGCCGCGACGCAGATCGCGGCGTACATCTCGGCCGCGTCGGGCCCCTGGTAGATGATCTCGGCGAGCGCCGCGAAGACCGTCATCGGATCCGCCGTAGTCCCGCCTGGCGTGTTGGATTCTTCCTCCACGTCTTACCTCCCCTCGGTGCTGGCTGGAACGGTGAAACCGCGTTGCGATAGCCGTAGATTAGCCGGTCATTGGGATAACCACGCCAGCTGACTTCACACATCTCTTTGCTGAGCCTGCGCGTCGGTACTGAATTCGGCGTTTGGGTGTCCTCGCCGACGGGAAATCCACCCCAAATGGGACTCACAGTCGCCGTTACGGGGCCAACGGGGGAAATCGGTATTTCCGCCGTCACGGCACTGGAGCGCGAACCCGCCGTCGACAAGATCGTTGGGATGGCGCGCCGGCCGTTCGACCCAGCGATTTATGGATGGTCGAAAACGACCTACGAGCAGGGCGACATCCTCGATCGCGACGCGGTCGACGGGTTGGTCGCGCAGGCCGATGTGGTAGTCCACCTGGCCTTCATCATCATGGGTTCGCGCGAAGAGAGCGGACGCATCAACCTGCAGGGCACCCGTAACGTGTTCGAGGCAACCGTCGCCGCCCCGCAGCCGCGGCGCCTGGTGTACACCTCGTCGGTGGCGGCGTATGGCTACCACTCCGACAATCCCGTGCCGCTCACCGAGGACGTGCCGGCGCGCGGATGCGCCGCGCATTACTACTCGGCGCAGAAGGCCGAGTGTGAGGCAATGCTGGCCGAGGTCACCAAGGGTTCGTCGCTGGAGGTGTTCCTCCTGCGGCCGTGCATCGTCGCCGGCCCCCACGCGCACGCGCTGGCCGACGCGATGCCATGGAAGAAGCTGCCCGCCCCAGTGCGTGCGGTGGGCAAGGCGGTGCCGATGCTCAAGCCGGTCGTGCCGGATCCGGGCTTTCCGCTGCAGCTGGTCCACCACGACGACGTCGCGACCGCAATCGCCCTGGCCGCCAGCGCTCCCGTGCCGCCCGGGATGTACAACATCGCCGGCGACGGAGAGGTGACCGTCACGGACGTCGCCAACGCGCTGGGTGGCCGAGGGGTGAAGGTTCCCGCCGCAGCCGCCTCGGCGGCGTCCGCCGCGATTTCTCATCTGCCGATGGTCCCGGCCGCACTCGAATGGCTGCACATCGCACGGACGTCGGTGGTGATGGATACCACCAAGGCCAAGCGGGAACTCGGCTGGCGGCCGACGCACACCTCGGCCGATACGTTGGCGGCGCTGGCGTCGGCCGTGTGAGGGCGGTGTGACTCCGCCGGCCGTTGGCCGAGGTACGTTGGCTGCGTGAGGTTTCAGCGCTCAGCGGGGTCGGACGATGTCCCCGCCGACTATGACGAGCACGCGGTAACCGTCACGCCGCCCAAGCACGAGGCGGCGGGCCTGCGCGCGGTGATGGTGGCGCTGCGTCGTGGGCTGGAGCAGATGGGCGCGCTGCGCACCGCGGCGGAACTTGCCCGGCTGAATCAGCGCCATGGCTTCGACTGCCCCGGTTGCGCGTGGCCGGAGCATGGTGGCCGCCATTTGGTCGAGTTCTGCGAGAACGGCGCCAAGGCCGTCGCCGAGGAGGCCACTAAGCGCGTCGTCACGGCGGACTTCTTCGCCCGCCATTCGATGGCCGAACTGTCCACACACCCCGAGTACTGGTTGTCCCAGCAGGGCCGCCTCGCCGAACCGATGGTGTTGCGCCCCGGCGACGACCATTACCGGCCGATCGGCTGGGATGCCGCCTACCAGCTGATCGCCGAGCACCTCAACGCGCTGGACAGCCCGGACGAGGCCGTGTTCTACACGTCGGGGCGCACCAGCAACGAGGCCGCCTTCTGCTACCAGCTGCTGGTGAGAAGCTTTGGCACCAACAACCTGCCGGACTGTTCCAACATGTGCCACGAGTCGTCGGGTTCGGCTTTGACCCAGTCGATCGGCATCGGAAAGGGGTCGGTGACCATCGATGACGTCGCGCATGCCGACCTGATCGTCATCGCCGGACAAAACCCGGGCACCAACCACCCGCGCATGCTGGCGGTACTGGAGAAGGCAAAGGCCAACGGCGCCAAGATCATTGCGGTAAACCCACTGCCCGAGGCCGGACTGATCCGGTTCAGGGATCCGCAGCGGGTGAGTGGTGTTGTGGGACATGGCATCCCGATCGCCGACGAGTTTGTGCAGATCCGCCTCGGTGGGGACATGGCGTTGTTCGCCGGGCTCAGCAGGTTGTTGCTCGAGGCCGACTCGCTTTCGCCGGGCACCGTTATTGACCGGGGGTTTGTCGAGACGCATTGCGCCGGGTTCGACGAGTATCGGCGCCGGACAATGGAGATCGACTTCGACACGGTTTTCGCCGCCACCGGCGCTGAGCGAGCGCAGCTGGAGCGCGTCGCCGCGATGCTGATCTCGTCGCGGCGCACGGTCGTGTGCTGGGCGATGGGACTGACCCAGCACACCCACGCGGTCGACACGATCGGTGAGATCACCAATGTGCTGCTGCTGCGCGGCATGATCGGCAAACCCGGCGCTGGGGTGTGCCCGGTGCGTGGGCATTCCAACGTGCAGGGTGACCGCACCATGGGCATCTGGGAGAAGCCGTCCGAGCAGTTCCTAACGTCGCTGGATCGTGAGTTCGGCATCACCAGCCCGCGCATGCACGGCTATGACACCGTCGGCGCGATCCGCGCCATGCGTGATGGGAAGGCAAAGGTGTTCATGGGCATGGGCGGCAACTTCGCGTCCGCCACCCCCGACACCACCGTCACCGAGGCGGCCCTGCGCAGTTGCGCACTGACCGTACAGGTTTCGACCAAGCTCAACCGCAGCCACCTTGTCCACGGCGACACCGCGCTGATCCTGCCGACGCTGGGCCGCACCGACCGCGACATGCGCGGTGGCCGGAAACAGGTTGTGTCGGTGGAGGATTCGATGTCGATGGTGCACCTGTCGCGGGGCAGCCTGCATCCGCCGAGTGACCAGTTGCGCAGCGAGGTGCAGATCGTCTGCGAGCTGGCCCGCGCGCTGCTCGGTCCGGCGCACCCGGTGCTGTGGGAGCGGTTTGCCGCCGACTACAACACCATTCGCGACGCGATCGCCGCGGTCGTCCCGGGCTGTACCGACTACAACCGCAAGGTGCGCCAGCCCGACGGATTCCAGCTGCCCCACCCACCCCGCGATGCGCGCGAATTCCGCACCAGCACAGGCAGAGCCAACTTCGCGGTCAACCCGCTGCGGTGGGTTTCGGTGCCACCCGGGCGGCTGGTGCTGCAGACGCTGCGCAGCCACGACCAGTTCAACACCACCATCTACGGGCTCGACGACCGCTACCGCGGGGTGAAGGGCGGACGCCGCGTGGTGTTCGTCAACCCCGCCGACATCGAGGCACTGGGCTTTCGGGCTGGTGACCGCGTCGACTTGGTGTCGGAGTGGACCGACGCCGAAAGCCAGCTACAAGAGCGGCGGGCCAAAGACTTTCTGGTGGTGGCCTATTCGACGCCGGTCGGCAATGCCGCGTCCTACTACCCGGAGACCAATTCGCTCGTCCCGCTCGACCACACCGCGGACAAATCGAACACCCCGGTGTCCAAGGCGATCGTCGTCCGACTGGAGCCGGCGTCGTAGTGGGGCAGGTGACGGCGCGCCGGCGGGTCAAGCATCTCGCCGCCGATCAAGCGGTCACCCGGCCGGAAACCCTGGCCGTCGAGGAGCCGCTGGAGATCCGGGTCAATGGCCGCCCGGTCACCGTGACCATGCGCACACCGGGCTCGGATATCGAACTCGCACAAGGCTTTCTGCTCACCGAGGGCGTCATCGCGCATCGCGAAGACGTGCTGACCATTCGCTACTGCGACGGGCGCGGCGATGACGGCGAGAACACCTACAACGTTCTCGACGTGACCCTGGCGCCCGGCGTGCAGCCGCCCGACCTCGACGTCACCCGCAACTTCTACACCACGTCGTCGTGCGGGGTCTGCGGCAAGGCGTCGCTGGAAGCGGTGCGACTGATGAGCCGGTTCTCGCCCGGCGAGGACACCGCCTCGGTCGCCGCCGGCACGCTCAGGGCGATGCCCGACCAACTCGGTGCCGCGCAAAAGGTTTTCGCGAGCACCGGCGGGCTGCACGCCGCGGCGTTGTTCGGGGTGGACGGCGCCATGATGGCGGTGCGCGAGGACATCGGCAGGCACAACGCGGTCGACAAGGTCATCGGCTGGGCGCTCGAGCACGACCGGGTGCCGCTGGGCGCCACGGTGCTGCTGGTCAGCGGGCGGGCATCGTTCGAGTTGACGCAGAAGGCCGTGATGGCCGGTATTCCGATCCTGGCCGCCGTGTCCGCGCCGTCGTCGCTGGCGGTCTCCCTGGCCGACGAATCCGGGATCACGCTGGTGGCGTTCCTGCGTGAGGAGTCGATGAACGTCTACACCAGGGCCGACCGCATCACCTAGTGCTGGATTGAGATCCCCAGCACGCGGGTAGCCGTTCGTATCGCTCACACAGCTGAGGAGACGACCATGCTGCACGAACTGGTATCAGCCGCTCAAAGCAATCCCGAGGCAGCGGGTTTCATTCTGCGCGGAATCAAGGGGATCTTCGTCGCGATAGGCAGCGTCATCGCGGCCATCATCTGTGCCGTCGTCGCCTCGATGAAGGGGCGCAGCGCGCTATTTTGGGGAATCTTGGGCTTGTTCTTCAGCATCCTGACGCTGATCGTCGTGGTGATCATTCCCAGCAAGAAAACCTAGCGTCGGCTCTGTTGTGCACGAATCCCCGACTGGGGATAACGGGTTGCTGCGCTGCCCCCGACACGTCGATCACCGCCTGCCTTGTCGGGGCCCGCATGCAGGTTGACCCTCATGACGACCGAAAAGGCCTCCCAGGCCGAGAAGACACTGACCCGGGTCCAGCTGGGGGCGATGGGTGAGGCGCTCGCCGTGGATCACCTGACGAAAATGGGATTGCGGATCCTGCACCGCAACTGGCGTTGCCGCTACGGCGAGCTCGATGTGATCGCCTCCGACGCTGCCACCGGCACGGTGGTGTTCGTCGAGGTGAAGACGCGCACCGGCGATGGTTACGGAGGCCTGGCGCACGCGGTGACCGAGCGGAAGGTCCGCAGGCTGCGCCGGCTGGCCGGGCTGTGGCTGGCCGGGCAGGACGAGCGCTTTGCGGCGGTGCGGATCGACGTGATCGGTGTGCGGATCGGACGCCGGCGCACCCCGGAGATCATCCACCTGCAGGGGATCGGCTGATGGCCCTCGGGCGCGCGTTCTCGGTCGCGGTGCGCGGATTGGACGGAGAGACCGTCGAAATCGAGGCCGACATCACCTCGGGGCTGCCGGGCGTGCACCTGGTGGGCCTGCCCGACGCCGCGCTGCAGGAGTCCCGCGACCGGGTCCGAGCCGCGGTCTCCAATTGCGGCAACAGCTGGCCGCAGTCGCGGCTCACGCTGGCCCTGTCGCCGGCGACGCTGCCCAAAATGGGTTCCGTTTACGACCTCGCCCTTGCCGCGGCCGTGCTTTCGGCGCAGCGCAAGAAGCCGTGGCACCGCCTGGAAAAGACCGTGCTGCTCGGTGAGCTGTCGCTGGACGGCCGGGTCCGGCCGGTGCGCGGTGTGCTGCCCGCCGTGCTGGCCGCCAAACGCGACGGCTGGCCGGCCGTCATTGTGCCGGTGGACAATCTGGCCGAGGCCAGCCTGGTGGACGGCATCGACGTCTGGGGCGTTCGCACCCTCGGGCAACTGCGGAGCTGGCTCAACGGATCCGCCGGCCTGGACGACCGGGCCAGCCCGGCCACCACCGCCCCCGAGCCGGTGGTCGATCTGGCCGATGTGGTGGGCCAGTCACAGGCGCGCTTCGCCGTCGAGGTGGCGGCCGCGGGGGCGCATCACCTGATGCTGACCGGCCCGCCGGGAGTCGGCAAAACGATGCTGGCTCAACGCCTCCCGGGATTGCTGCCGCCGTTGTCGGACGGCGAGTCGCTGGAGGTCACCGCGATTCATTCGGTGGCCGGCCTGTTGTCGGCGGACACGCCGTTGATCACCAGGCCGCCGTTCGTGGCGCCACACCACAGTTCCAGCGTCGCCGCACTCGTGGGCGGGGGTTCGGGGATGGCGCGCCCGGGCGCCGTCAGCCGGGCGCACCGCGGGGTGCTGTTCCTGGACGAGTGCGCCGAGATCAGCATCGCCGCGCTGGAGGCATTGCGAACACCGTTGGAGGACGGCGAGATTCGCCTCGCCCGCCGCGATGGCGTGGCCCAGTACCCGGCGCGATTTCAGCTGGTGCTGGCCGCCAACCCCTGCCCCTGCGCGCCGGCCGATCCTCAGGACTGCATCTGCGCGGCGGTGGTCAAACGGCGTTACCTGGGCAGGCTGTCCGGACCACTGCTGGACCGGGTGGACCTGCGGGTGCAGATGCATCCCGCACGCGCGGGCGCGATTTCGGCCGCAGATGGCGAGTCGACATCGCAGGTTCGCCGCCGGGTGGCACTGGCGCGCGAAGCGGCCGCCGAGCGCTGGCGGCCCCACGGATTCCGCACCAACGCCGAAGTCAGCGGGCCCCTGCTGCGACGCAAGTTCCGTCCCGACAACGTGGCGATGGAACCGTTGCGCACGGCGCTGGATCGCGGACTGCTGAGCATCCGCGGCGTCGATCGGACATTGCGCGTGGCTTGGAGTTTGGCCGATTTGGCCGGGCGCACCTCGCCCCGGCTCGATGACGTCGCGACCGCGCTGAGCTTCCGGCAACCGGGATCGCGACGATGAGCGATCCGGTGGCACACGCTTGGGCCTACCTATCTCGGGTAGCGGAACCGCCGTGCCCGGAACTCGCCGGCCTGGTCCACAATGTTGGCCCGGTGGAGGCGGCCGAACGGGTCCGGCGCGGGCTGGTCGACGAGGACCTGGCGCAGCACACCGAGTCAAGGCGCGAAATCGACAGGGCCGCTGATGATCTCGAGCTTCTCGCCCGTCGTGGCGGGCGATTGATCACCCCCGACGACGACGAGTGGCCGGCGCTCGCGTTCGCCGCCTTCGCGGGTCCCGGGACGCAGGCGAGGCCGCGCGGCGGGCCGCCGATGGTGTTGTGGGCATTGGGTCCGGTCCGTCTTGACGAGGTGACGCAACGAGCCGCCGCCGTCGTCGGGACCCGGGCGGCAACCATATACGGCGAACAGGTTGCGGCCGATCTGTCCGCCGGGCTGGCCGAGCGCGATGTCGCGGTGATCTCCGGCGGCGCCTACGGCATCGACGGCGCCGCCCACCGCGCGGCGCTGGCCTCCGACGGTCTCACTGTGGCGGTTCTGGCCGGCGGCCTCGACATCCCTTATCCGGCGGGGCATTCGGCGCTGCTGCACCGCATCGGGCAGCACGGGCTGCTATTCACCGAATACCCGCCGGGCGTCCGCCCGGCCCGCTACCGGTTCCTGACCCGCAACCGCCTGGTGGCCGCGGCCGCCGGCGCCGCGGTTGTGGTGGAAGCGGGCCTGCGCAGCGGGGCCGCGAACACCGCGGCCTGGGCACGGGCATTGGGCCGGGTCGTGGCAGCCGTGCCCGGGCCCATCACGTCGTCGGCGTCGGCGGGTTGTCATGTCTTGCTGCGCAACGGCGCGGAGTTGGTCACCCGGGCCGACGACGTCGTGGAACTCGTGGGTCGCATCGGCGAGTTCGCCGCCGAAGAACCGCGTCCCGCCACGGCGTTGGACGGGCTGGGGGAGGCCGAGCGCCAGGTCTACGAGGCATTGCCCGGCCGCGGCGCCGCGACGGTCGACGAGATCGCCGTCGCGTCCGGGTTGGTGCCCGGGCGCGTGCTGGGCCCGCTGGCGATCCTGGAGGTCGCCGGGTTGGCCGAGCGCCACGACGGCCGGTGGCGAATCGTTCGCGCCAAAGCCGGCCGGTCCGGCGCGGCGGCGCGGCTCGTATAGTCG
>Ga0075364_10002225_pt1 | contig 10879 bp, 9 predicted proteins | sample EndMetdeltDD1764_FD_71517 | JGI IMG/M metagenome (GOLD analysis project Ga0075364, IMG submission 71517) | Populus endosphere microbial communities from Tennessee, USA - Endosphere MetaG P. deltoides DD176-4 | ecosystem: Host-associated > Plants > Roots > Endosphere | place: USA: Tennessee...
GACAAGCGTGGCAGGCAAGCCGCCAAGGCGGCACAAACGGCACACGACGCGGTTCAGGCCGAATGGCGCTCCCACCTCGGCACGCGACGCTTCGGCCAGCTGCGCGAGGCACTCGAAGACCTGCGCGCGATCACCGATCCGTTCTCGTGAACACCGTCTTGCCCGTCATCGCCGGCCACGCCTGCGGCGCGTCTTCCCACGCCACGACGCGGTCGACGGCGGGCGCGAGATCACAATGCGCCGTGAGTAATTCGAGGATCTCTGGGATGACGGCTCGCGCGTTCACCCTTCCGGTGACGAATCGCAATCCGCGGGTGTACATCGACAGCAGCGGCATCTCGACCGCCCCTTGGTAGTAGATGCCGGTGTCGGTGCACACCCCGTCGGGCCAGGTGGCGCGCATCGTCGCCGCCAGCACGGCCGGATCTGCCGTGGTGTGCACGGTGATCGGATACGGATCCCACGACTTGTCCGGCTTCACCCGGTCATGCGCTGTGGCGCCCAGCTTCTCGGCCATCGCCAGTCGCTGCGGGTCCGTGTCCACATAGTCCACCTGCGCGCCGTAGGCCGACGCAAAAGCGGCGGCATACAGCCCGATCGAGAGGCGGCCCGCAACCAGCACACGGCGATCTGCCGGGTCGAGTGCGGCCAGCTCCGACCGGTACGGACCGACCGCCCGCCAGCCGTCGGGGATGTTGTCCGACAACGACGCGATCGCAACCGGGTCGACACCGTCGGGCAGCGGCACCAGCATTGCATCCGCATACGGCACCAGCAGTAGGTCGGCCATGAACCCGCCGCCATCGAGGCCCGCCAACGGCGCCATGCCGTACATCGCCATCAACGGCAGCGACGCGCACGTCCCTGTCACACCTCGACGACACGCGGCGCACGTCCCGCAGCTGATCTGGAACGGCACGATCACCCGATCGCCCACCTTGACGTCGCGGACCGCCTCCCCGACCGCCACGACGTCGGCAACACCCTCGTGGCCGACAGCGTGCCCCGGCGGCATCGGCAGCCGCCCTTCGGCGACCGCCACATCGAGGTCGCAGCACGCGACGGCCACCGGCCGGACGATCGCCTGCTCGGGTGCCGCTACCTGCGGGTCGGGTGCATCTCGCCAGGCATATTCGCCCGCCGCCTCGAACATCAACTGCTGCATGCCGGACCTTTCTTTAGCGACCTTTCAAGTATTGTTGAGCGATCTTTCAAGTAAAGTCAAGGCATGCCCCGCCCGGATCGAAGCCGAGCCGCGCTGCTGGACAGCGCCGCCGTGTTGTTCCGCAGGCAGGGCTACGCGGCGACCGGCGTGAACCAGATCCTGGAGTCCGCCGACGTCAAGGCCGGCTCGCTGTATCACCACTTCCCCGACGGCAAGCAGGAGCTCGCTGCCGCGGTGGTGGACGTCGTCGGCGGCGACATCGAGCGACGGCTGCGGTCGTTCCTCGACAGCGACTTGGCGGTCGCCGACATCGTGGAGGCCTGGATCGATCTGATGAGCGCCGGACTGAGCTCCGATCGGCGCGACGGCTGCCCCATCGAGCCCATCGCCACCGAGTCGGTGAACGCCAGCACGCAGGTGCGCGACGCGTCGGCCCGGGCCTTCGGCGGCTGGTGTTCGGCCGTCGCCGACCGGCTACGCAGCGACGGCTGGCCCGACGACGACGCACAACAGACGGCGCTCGCCGTGATCGCGCTTCTCGAAGGGGCTTTGATCCTGTCGCGGATCGCCGGCGATGCCGCCGCACTGGGCGCCGCCAAGGCGGCCACGCGCACCCTGCTCAGCCCAGCGAGCGGAGCTCACGGCGCGAGCTGATGCCGAGCTTGCCGTATACGTTGCGCAGGTGATACTCGACGGCCTTCTCGCTGACGTACATTTCCGCAGCGATCTCCTTGTTGGTCATGCCCTTTCGGACCAGCGCCACCACGTCCTGCTCGCGCTCGGTGAAGTCGAGCGGCGATTGCTTTGCCGCCGTTCGGATTCCACACGACGCCAGGTCGTCGGCGACGGCTTGCCGGTAGGGCTCGGCGCCAACGCCCGCGAACATCTCGTGGGCGGCACGCAGATAGTCGACGGCATCGCGGCGATTGCCTCGGGCGTGCAACAGGCGACCGTAGCGGTGCCGCAGTAGCCCGCGATCGAGCAACCCGTCGTCGGGCCGGATGGTCGAGAGAGCGAGCTCGAACAGCCGGGCCGCCTCGTCGGGGTCGCCGGTGGCGGCGGCCAGCCGGGCCCGCAACCCGGCCACTTGGCCGCTGATGTTCATTCCGGTCTGTTCTACGTAACGCGTCAGCCGGTCGAGTTCCGTTGCGGCGTCGGAAGTTTCGCCTGCCTCGATCAGACCCTCGATCAAGATCGGCCACCACGCCATCATCGCCATCTGCGAGACCACGATGCGGGTGTCCGACGCCAACGGTCGCAGCACCTCTATGACGCCCGCCGCGTCGCCGCGGGCGCGGCAGATCGCTGATTTCAGGATTCGCGCCAGCATTTCGGCCCACGTCGTATCCGCCGCGCCCGCCGCGGCCCGCTCCACTTCGGCGAGAGAACCTTGCGCTTCGTCCCACTGGCCGCGCGACGCAGTGACCGCACCGAAGACGAATTCCGCGCGCCCACGCATCCAGTCGTGGCGGGCGTCGTCGACAATCGCTTGCGCGGCCCTCGCGTGAACCAGTGCCTCGTCCCAGTCGCCGACGATGAACAGCCCGCGAGCCAGGTAAACGTGCGCGGCGGGCAGATTCTGATGTGACACACCGTCCTTCGCCATCTGGATCGCGGCGCGCAGATCGCTGATACCGGCGCGGGTTTCGGCCGCGTACAGCTTGAGCAGCCCCCGCACCACCAACAGCTCCGCGTCAGCGCCATCGATCTCACCGACGCGGTCCGGCAATCGACGCGCAAGCACGGCTAGTGCGGCCGGTGCGCCATTGAGGGTGAATTCGGCCGACGCCAATGAACCCCAAGCGGTGCGGGCGATTTCGTCGTCGGCGCCGTCGAGTGACAGTGCAGCCTTGGCCGCCTGCGCCTGGCGCCGAGGCTCGCCCTGCAGGATGTAAATACTGCTCAACCGGACGTGCGCGTCGGCCCGGACGCTGGGCTCGGCATCGTCATGCGACGCGGCACTGGACAGCAATCGCTGTGCGGTCTCGGCGTCTCCGGTCTCATACGCGTAGCTGCCGAGCACCAGATCACGCATCGGCCCCGGGTCGCACGCCTCAATGGTCGGTAAGACCTCGGCGATGCGATCCAACTGTCCGATGACCAGCAGCAGTCGTGCGCCCCGAAGCAGCCGGGCGTCGGCCTGCTCACGTCGCGACGTCAGCGGCGCCGCCCACAACAAGTACCTCGCCGCCAAACCAGCGTTCCCCCGACGGATCTCATCGACGGCCCCCTTGTCGAGTTCGTCGGCGAGCTCGTCGTCGGCACTGTCTGCGGCGGCAACGCGGTGTGGCCATCCTGCGACCCGACCCAGATTGGCGGCCGCCGCACGATGCAGCGCCTGCCGCCGTGTCGGCGAGAGGTCGTCGTACACCGCGAGGCGATACAGCGGGTGCACGAAATCGATCGGTGTGTTCTGCTCGCCCGGAAGCCATTGCACGAAGCCAGCGTTGAGCAGGCCCTCCAGTGCGGCCACGGGTTCCGCCAGGCCGGCCACCCGCCCGACTACTGCAAGCGGGGTGCGCTGGCCGAGCACCGCCAGCGCCGAGGCCAACCGGTTGGGCTCCTCGGACATCTCGGCGAGCGCGGCGATCGTCGCTGACGACAGGGACCGCGGCGCCGGAAGCTCATAGGTGCTCGACGTCAGCTGCTCCGGGGTCAGCTCGTGCAGCAGCGTCTTCACGTAGAGCGGATGACCACCGGTATGCCGATGCAGGCGCTCCGCCTGAGGGGCCGTAAGCGCGACGCCCACCCGGTGTGCCCACTCGTCGACGTGCAGCTCCGATATCGCCCCCAATTGAACTGTGCAGCAACGAGTCTCATCGTTCAGAAGCCGATCCCAGCCGTCGGTTTGCGCGCCGCCCGGGCGACTCGTCAACATCAGCGCAACCCGTTCCGCGTCGAGCCGCCTGGCCATCGTGACCAGTGCCTCGCGCGACGCGGTGTCGGCCCAATGCAGGTCTTCCACCACCACCAGTACCGGGCGATGGTCCTCGCGTTCAGCGGTCTGCCGTAGAAGCTCGAGCCCCGCCGCAAACGAGCCGGCTGAACCCGCAGCGCCGAGTTGAGAGATCACACCGAACGGCTGCTCACGCGCGAGTTCGTCGGCCTCGGCCGACATCACGACGAAGTCATCGGGCAGCGTGGCGATGACCCGGCGGACGAGGGCGGTCTTGCCGAATCCCGCGTCGCCTTCGATCCACATCACTGCTGCGTGCCCGTCGGCGGCCCCTGCAAGGCGCTCGGAGATTGTCGTGAGCTCGGCGGTCCTGCCCACGAAAACCTGCTCCACTGGATGAAGTTAGCACTGGTCAGGGCGATTCGGACGGCTCATCGACGGCGCAGATCCGCTCCACTGCGGCCAGTAGCTCCATCGTCCCGTCGAAGGCGGTGCCCGACCGCGAACCGACGGTGCGCACGTTCCCGACCAGTCGCCCCGTTGTCGACATCTCGACATTGATCACGATCTCCATGCCGTCGATCGTCGGCGGCGGCAGGCGCGATGTCCCTAGGGAGCAACCCTCAGATTTAGGGGTCTTCCCTAGGGTGCGCGCCGCGCCCCGCGGCCATGGTGATGAGCATGAATACCAACCCGAAACGCATTGACGTGCACCACCACATCCTGCCGCCGAACTTCGTCTCGGCACTGAATAGCTTGAACATCAATTGGACCGGCGGTCCTGAAAAGCCGGAGTGGAGCCTTGATCGCGCCCACGAGACGATGGGCCAGATGGGCATCGACGCCGCCGTGGCGTCGCCATCGCCCGGCGTGTACTGGGGCGGCGACACCGGCTTCGCGGTGAAGCTGGCGCGCGAGACCAACGAATTCCTCGCAAGTGTCATGCGCGACGACCCCGAGCATTTCGGTGCTTTCGCGGTGCTGCCGTACCCCGACATCGACGCCTCGCTGGAGGAGCTCGAATACTCCTACGACACTTTGGGTGTCGACGGTGTCGTGCTGTTCAGCAGCCAGGGTGGCACGTACCTGGGCGATCCGTCGTACGACCCGATTTTCGAGGAGCTCGAACGGCGCAAGGCGGTCGTGTTCATCCACCCGACGACGATCCCGCCCGGCGCCGACGCGACGGGTCTGACCATCCCCTACGGCGTCGCCGAATTCACCTTCGACACCACCCGCGCCATCACGAACATGCTGTACGGCGGGACGTTCGAGCGCTACCCGTCGATCCGCTACATCGTGTCCCACGCAGGCGGCACCATCCCCTTCCTGGCGTGGCGCATCGCAGGTGCGGCGTATCTGCCCGAACTCGCCGACCGGGCCCCGAAGACCGACCCGCTGGCATTGCTGCAGAAGCTGTATTACGACACCGCGCTGTCGACGTCGGAGTTCGTGTTCGGCGCGCTGCGGGAGTTCGTGCCCACGTCACAGGTGCTCTTCGGCAGCGACTTCCCCTACATTCCGCCCGCGGTGCTGAAGGCCGAGAAGTACGGCCTGGAAAACAGCAAGGTCTGGGACGAGGGGGCCAAGGCGGCCATCGATCGGGAGAATGCCCTAGCGCTGTTCCCGCGATTCGCGTAAATTAACGAATCCGTCAAGCGGCGGCGCACGCAAAGACCAATGTTGCGGCGTCGCCGCCTTAACGGAGTTAGTTAGCCAGTTCGCCAAATACGCATCAGTGGACTTTTAGCCCAGTAAAAGTGCCGCTATTGACCGCTGACTAACTGTTGCCAATTTCGTTATTTGCACAGTTCGGTGAGCTTGGTATTGGCCGCGTCCGCTTCCTTTAGCCGCGCCGCCTGTTCCGGCTGGGAGTTCTGCGATCCTGCGGTGGCGTTCGCACCAATGTCCATCAACAGGTTGGCAAACTTTTTCGCCGTATCGGCGAGTTCTGTCGGAGCGGCAGGGTCGAGGCGCGCGAGCAGATATTGGCCGCCGTCGTACAGCGAGATCCTGGCGTTGGCCGCCACCGCCAGGCTGCCGGTGAGATCTTCAGGACCGCCGGGTGGTTGCAGATTGGTGTTGAGGGACACGCCCTTACGCACGACGTCGGTCGCGGTGCAGATCTTCTGCTTCGCATCGCTGCGCTGTGCGCCGGAGTAGTTCGGCGAGTTCGGCGTGCCTTCCCTGGATATCCGAAACAGCAGCCAACCGGACAGCGCGGCCGCGGCGAGCGCCACGACGAGGGTGATGGCAAGCAGGATCCGCCCCGAGCGCGACCCCCCGCCATCCGGATACACGACGGTGGACTCATCTTCTGATCGCTGCGGCATGAGGCCGATAGTAACGGCGCAGCCTTCGAACGAGCGCCGGGCTGGCCCCGCGAGTCGCTGGACGACGGTTTCGCTGCGTGGTTTGCAGACATATTCGAATTACCGCCGTCAAAAGGCTTTCGGACGCTTGTAAAAGTGATAAATATGTTGCTCAGACTGGAATTGCAATTAGCCAGTCATCCGCACGAGGGGCCCTTCTGGGGAAAGGAATCGGCAATGACGATTGCCAGCAAAACAACGATGTTCACCGCGGCGGTTGCAGTAGGTGTTCTCGCGGCCGGTAGTACCGCTCTTCCGACCGGACAAACACCAATTCCGTCGACTACGGCAAAGCAGGTAACAATTCCCGCGGGCCCAAACCTTGCCGCACTAGTTACGCCGAACACGTTGTTCGGAGCCGCCAGTGGCCTGGCGACCGGCGGCAGCTCGACCGCAGGCGGCGGTGCAACGCCGGTCGTGACCGCAGTAGCCCCCAGCAGCGGCTCCGGCGCGTCAACCGGCCAGGTAGCGGTATCGCAGTCAAGCCCGAACCTCTTTATCCCGACGATCTTCGCCCGCACGGCCGCGGCGCCGACCGGCGGCGGTTCGGCCGTCACCACCAGCGGCGCAACCACATTCGCTGCGGCGCAAACCGTCGGCGGTACCAACGCCTCGACCTTCGCGGGCCCGGCGGCGTCAGCCACTCTCGTTCCCGCGTCGGCGCTCAACTCGGTCGCCGGGTTGATCGGCGGGCTCGTCGGCATCTTCATCAGCAACGGCACCGAGGAACATCCCAACGCCGGGATATTGATCGGAAACGGCTGGGATGCGACCGATGGCCAGGACGGCGGCAACGGCGGTCTGCTCTTGGGCAGCGGCGGCGACGGCGGCAACGGAACGCTCGCTGATCCCGATGGCGGCAATGGCGGGCACGCAGGTCTGATCGGCAACGGCGGCGCGGGGGGCAACGGCTTCGTTCAGGTCGGCGTCGACGTCACCGGCGGCAAGGGCGGCAACGGCGGTAATGGCGGCGTCTTGATCGGTAGCGGCGGCGCAGGAGGCACCGGCGGCGGCGTACTCGGCAGTGGCACCGGTGGCGCGGGTGGCGACGGCGGCAACTCCGGCAACGTCTTCGGCAACGGCGGCGACGGTGGCGCGGGCGGTGCCGTGCTTACTCCTGCGGGCACTGCAACCGGCGGTGCGGGCGGCAATGGCGGCCATACAACAGCGCTCGGCACCGGAGGGAATGGCGGCGCGGGCGGCGATGCCACGAACATCGCGGGCGCCGCGACCGGCGGCGCAGGCGGCACTGGCGGCGACGGCGGCATCGTCACCGGCAACAGCGGTTCCGGCGGTGGCGGCGGCACGGCGACAACCACTTTGGGCAGCGCAACCGGCGGCACCGGTGGCGACGGCGGCAACACCGGCGGCTTCAGCAACGCAGGCGACGGCGGCAACGGCGGCGGTGCCACCACCACCGTCGGCGATGCCAATGGCGGCGACGCAGGCAACGGCGGACATGCGACGGGCACCGGCGCGGGTGGCAGCGGTGGCACCGGCGGCGATGCGACCAGCGGCCTCGGCAACGCCAATGGCGGTGACGGCGGCGACGCCGGCCAGGGCGGCGGGTTGTACGGCCCGGGCGGCACCGGCGGCAAGGGTGGTAGCGGCACGACCAGCCTCGGCAACGGCACCGGCGGCACCGGCGGCACCGGCGGAGCAAGCGGCCCGACGTGGCGCGGCGGCGACGGCGGCGACGGTGGCGACGGCACGTCCAAGGCGGGCACCGGCACCGGCGGGACCGGCGGCGACGGCGGCCATGGTGGCCTCGGCGCGCCCGGCGGAGCCGGCGGCAAGGGCGGAACCGGAACGGGAACCAGCAAGGCCAGCGGCGACGGCGCCGACGGCAACGACGGCGCCCACGGCTAGACGTCTAGGCCGATATCCAATACGCGCACGGAGTGGGTGAGGGCGCCGACGGCTAGGTAGTCGACGCCCGTCCCCGCATACTCCGCCGCGGTGTCCAGCGACAGCCCGCCGGACGACTCGAGTTTCGTTGCGGGGGAACGGGAGTCGCGGCGCTGTACGGCGATCTGTGTCTGCCACACCGGAAAGTTGTCCAGCAGAACGAGCTCGACGTCCTCGGCGAGCACCTCGTCGAGCTGCTCGAGCGAGTCGACCTCGACTTCGCACTCCAACTCCGGTGCGGCGGCGCGGACGGCGCGCAGCGCTGCCACCACCGAACCCGCGGCGGCGACGTGGTTGTCCTTGATCAGCGCGGCGTCGCCAAGCCCCATCCGATGGTTGACTCCCCCGCCGACGCGCACCGCGTACTTCTGCAGCGCCCGAAGCCCGGGCAGTGTCTTGCGGGTGTCGCGGATCTTGGCCTTGGTGCCCTCGACGGCTTCCGCCCACGCCGCGGTCGCCGTCGCGATGCCCGACAGGTGACACACCAGGTTCAGCATCGTGCGCTCGGCGGTGAGCAGACCCTGCGTCGGCGCCTCCACGACGAGTAGAACTCCGCCCGCGTCCAGCGGTGCACCGTCTTCGACGCGCTCCTTGACTCGGTAGCCGTCGGGCCCGATCACCTCGTCGAGCACCAACAGCGCGATGTCCACGCCTGCGATGACGCCGGGCTCACGCGTCACCATCGACGCGGTCGTCGTCGCATCGGCAGGCACCGTCGCCAGCGTGGTGACATCGGGTCCGTAGCGCAGGTCCTCCTCCAGGCCGCGCGCGATCACCCTGCGAGCTTCGGTCAGCTCGTCGGCACTCAGTTCCATCAGCAGGCCACCGCCGGAACCAGGCTGTGCGCCAACGCCGGGTCGGTGTGCGGATAGTCGGATCGGTGATGGCAGCCGCGCGATTCGGTTCGGGCCAGTGCCGCGGCGGCAACGGCGCCCGCCGTGGTGGTCAACGCGACATCTTCAAAGTCACTGCGGGACTTGAGAACACGTGATGTCGCGGTGTCGAGTTCTTTCGCGAGCCGTTCGAGGCCGTCGCCGTCGCGCACCACTGACGCATACCGGGTCATTGTCCGCTGCAGGTCCGCGCGCGGCAGGGCGCGGCGGCGCGACTGTTCCGGTAGCACCGCTCGGCTCGGCCCGGCGGCCACCGCATGCTCGGCGGCCGCTTTACCCGCCCGGCCACCGACGACCAGGCCCTCGAGAAGGCTGTTGGACGCCAACCGGTTTGCGCCATGCAGACCCGTGCGAGCCACCTCGCCTGCGGCGAACAGGCCCGTCAGTTCCGTGCGTCCGTAGACGTCGGTGACGACACCGCCGCAGCTGTAGTGCGCGCCAGGTACGACGGGAATGGGCTGGCGCGTCGGGTCGATGCCCGCGGCGCGGCAGGCCGCCGTCACGGTGGGGAACCGCTTCTTGAAACCCTTGATGGCGCGCGCGTCGAGGAACACGCACGGATCGCCGGTTTCGACCATCCGCGCGTCGATCGCCGCCGCCACCACATCGCGCGGTGCGAGATCACCCATCGGATGCACCCCGGCCGTTACCGAATTGCCTTGCCGATCAAGGAGAATCGCACCCTCACCGCGAACGGCTTCGGTGATCAGCGGGCGCCGACCGCCGGCACCACCGTCGAAGAGCATCGTCGGGTGGAACTGGATGAACTCGAGGTCGCTGACCGGCGCACCGGCCCAGGTCGCCAATGCGATGCCGTCGCCGGTCGAGCCCTCCGGGTTCGTGGTCGCGGTGTACAGATGCCCCAGTCCGCCGGTCGCAAGGATGACCGACGGCGCGTGCACGATGCCAAGCCCGTCGTCGTTGAGCACGAGCACACCGGTGATTGCACCGTCGGACTGAAGCAATTCGAGCGCAACGTGATTGCGCCGAATGTCCAGCAGGGCCGCGGCATGATCAAGCGCCCGCTGCACCTCCGCGCCGGTTGCGTCGCCGCCGGCGTGGATGATGCGGCGGCGTGAATGTCCGCCTTCGCGGGTGAGCGCCCACTGCCCCGGCGCCGCTTCGTCGAAACGCGCGCCGTCGTCGACGAGTGCGGCGACAGCGCGGTAGCCGTCGGACACAATCGAGCGCACCGCATCCGGGTCGCACAGCCCGGCACCGGCGGCCAACGTGTCGGCGATGTGCTGCTCGATCGAGTCGCCGTCTTCGCGTAAGGCGTCGGGCAATACCACGGCGATGCCGCCCTGCGCGTAGAACGTCGCGGTGGTCCCCCCAAGCTCTGGAGCCTTGCTCAGCACGACCACTTTTCGCCCGCTGCGATGTGCGGCCAACGCCGCGACAAGGCCGGCCACTCCGGTGCCGATGACGACGACGTCGGCGCGCTGCTGCCAGTAGCCGCGCCCGCCGCAGGCCGCCGCGGTCATTCGCCGCCGCCGGGCGTTCCGATCTCGATCATCCGCTGCACGCTGGCGCGCGCCAGCCGGGCGGTCTCGGGATCGACATCGACCTCGTCGCGGCCTTCCACCAGGCAGCGCAGCAGCGCGGCGGGCGTGATCATCTTCATGTACTTGCACGACGCCCGGTC
>Ga0075364_10002226_pt1 | contig 10878 bp, 9 predicted proteins | sample EndMetdeltDD1764_FD_71517 | JGI IMG/M metagenome (GOLD analysis project Ga0075364, IMG submission 71517) | Populus endosphere microbial communities from Tennessee, USA - Endosphere MetaG P. deltoides DD176-4 | ecosystem: Host-associated > Plants > Roots > Endosphere | place: USA: Tennessee...
GCGTGACGTCGGGAACCTCTTCGGCCAGGCGCTGGTCGAGCGACTCGCCCTCGCGCTCCTCCTCGGCGGTCATGCCGTTCTTGGTGACGCCGCTCCAGTCCTCCGGCGGGTCGACCACTTCGTCGCCGTCGGCGTTGAGGACCTCGTCGGAGTCGGTGGACTCCATCGGGCTCAGCATGTCCTCGGCGCCACCCAGGTCGTTGGCGGAGGTGTCCACGTCATCGGTACTCATGCCGTACACGTAGCCGTCCGGCGGATTGTTAAACGGTCGCCTGGGTATGCCCAGCTCATGAGCAGACCTGATTCAGTGGGCGGTCCGGGCGACAACGACGCCGACGCCGATCCCGACATGGTGAAGTCCACCACCGAGCAGTCCGATCAGGCAGAGGGCTCCGACGACGACGCCGAGACCGGGGGCTAGACGCCGAGCGCACGCTTGACGTACGCATCGCCCGAGTGCGCCCGCCAAGAAGCGCGCGCTCGCCGACCTAGATCGTGATGACCACGTACTCGCCGTCGGCGTGCCGGGCCCGGATGGTCTTCTTGTCGTACTTGCCGACGCTGGTGCGCGGCACCTGATCGACGAACGTCCACCGCTCCGGCAGCCACCAGCGAACCACCTTGTCGGCCAGGAACTCCCGCAGCTGTTCCGGCGTGTGCTCGGCGCCCTCTTCCAGGACCACGACCGCCAGCGGGCGCTCCTGCCACTTCTCGTCGGGCACTCCGACGACGGCGGCCTCCAGCACACCGGGGTGCCCGATCAGATGGTTCTCCAGTTCCACCGAGGAGATCCACTCCCCGCCGGATTTGATGACGTCCTTGGCCCGGTCGGTCAGCGTCACGAAACCGTCGGCATCGATGCGTCCGACGTCACCGGTGCGCAGCCACCCGCCGGCGAACTTCTCGGCGTCCCGCCCCAGGTAATAGCCGCCGGTGATCCACGGACCCCGAACCTCCAACTCGCCCACCGACTCTCCGTCGGCGGGCACCGGGTCACCGGCGTCGTCGACGACGCGGACCTCCACACCGCACATCGGACGGCCCTGAGTGGTGCGCATCGCCCAGTGCCGGTCCTCGGTGACGCCGGGAAGCGGTTTGGCCACCGTTGCCAACGGCGAGGTTTCCGTCATGCCCCACGCCTGCTGGATGTACACCCCGTGCTGTTCCTGGAATGTCTGCATCAGTGACAGCGGCACCGCGGATCCGCCGCAGGCGACCAGTCGCAGTGACGAAACATCATGGCCCGGGCTCTTTTCCAGGCAGTGCATCACATCATTCCAGATCGTCGGCACCGCACCGGCCACGGTGGGCTTGCGCGACTCGATCAGTTCGATCAACGACGCCCCGTCCAGGAAGCGGTCCGGCATCACCAGATCGGCGCCGGCCATCAGGGCCGCGTAGGCCAGCCCCCAGGCGTTCGCGTGGAACATCGGCACGATCGGCAACACCACATCGCCACTGCTGACGTCCAGGGCATTGGCGGTGCAGGTGTTGAGCGAATGCAGATAAGTCGAACGATGGCTGTATACAACACCTTTCGGATTTCCGGTGGTGCCGCTGGTGTAACACATCGCCGCCGCCGAGTTCTCGTCGACATCGGGCCAGTCGAACTCCGCCGGCTGCCCGGCCAGCACGTCTGCATAGCGCAGCACCTTCACGCCGGTGTCGTCGAGCGGCCCGGTGTCTCCGTCGCCGGCGATGATGACGGTGTGCACCGTGCTCAGCAGCGGCAGCACCGGGGCGAGAAGCGGTATCAGCGAGGCGTCGGCCACGATGACCTGGTCCTCGGCCTCGTCGGCGATGAAGGCGATCTGTTCGGCCGACAACCGGATGTTCAGTGTGTGCAGCACCGCGCCCATCGCCGGTGCGGCCAGATACACCGCCAGGTGCTCGGCGTTGTTCCACATGAAGGTGCCGACCCGCTGGTCCCCGGTGATGCCGAGACCACGTAATCCGTGGGCCAATCGGGCGGCCTGCTCCCCGAGTTCGCGGTAGCTGATGCTGCGGTAGCCACCCTGTCCGGTGGCGGTGGTGACGACACGGCCACCGTTCACTCCGCAGGCGTGCCGCAGAATCGCGGCGATGGTCAGGGGCCAACTCTGCATGGTGGACAGCACGCGGGCGATGTTAGTGCCCGCGAAGACCCGATTTGCAACGATTCACCATCTGGCGGCGATGTACCGGGTAGAAGATTTCGAGCACCTCAGACAGGGGGCGCGCCATGCGTCCGATCGCAGTGACCGCCGGATTGCTCGCCGCCGCATTGCTGGCGGTCCCGCCCCCGGCATCAGCCGAGCAGACCGCCCTGGAAACCATCGGGATGCTGGAGGCGCAGGGTTACACCGTGAACGTCGACCGGATCGGCAGCGCGCCGTTGGAGCAGTGCACCGTCACCGGTATCCGCAACCCTCAGCAGGTCACCCGCTGGGTCAGCGTGCGGGACGACGGATGGGGCAGTCACGGCGACGATGACACCGAGCTGGTGGAAATCGTGGTCAGCCAGTCGATTTCGGTGTCGCTGGACTGCAACCGGTGAACCGCGGGGTTCAGACCCCGACGGGTGCCAGTTCGCGTACCGCGTCAAATGCCACGGCGTCGAACGGCGAGTACATCGGCGCCGGTGCGGCCACCCGGAACGCGGTGACGCTGCCGTCGACGTCGGCGACGTAGAGCCGGTCACCGGCGGTGTTCAGCGCGGCCGCGACCGGGCGGGCGCCGACGGTGATGGTCTCGACGACCTCATGGGTGACCGTGCACAGCACCGCGACCTCGTCGTAGTCGACGACATAGGCGCGGGCACCGTCGGCCGAGAGCGCCATCTGGATCGGCAGCGTGCCGGCACCGATGCTGGCGGTGATCGCGAAGGTCTTCGGGTCGATGACCTCGATGACGCCGCGGGCCTGCAGATCGGACGTCAGTGCGTAGACGTTGCCGTCGGCCGAGACCGCGAGGTCGCGGATCGGTGCGCCGAAGGCGATCGACTTGCGCGCCTTGGCGGTTTCGGTGTCCACGACCACGACCCGGCTGCCACGGCTGGTGGTGACGGCGACGTAGAGCCGCCGGCCGGTCGGGTCGACCGCGAGCGCGTCGATGGCGGAACCGGCACCTGCGCCGATGTCGACGGTGCCGACCCGGTCGGCGGTGATGTCGATGACGGCCACGTCCACGTGGTCGTGTCCGGCGCGGGCGGCGTAGGCACGCTTACCGTCGGGGCCGACCGCCACCGCGGTGACCGAGAAAGCCAACGGGTAGTTGCCCACCACCGAATTGGTGCGGGTGTCGATGACCTGGACGGTGTCGGCCTCGATATCGCTGGTCACCACGAAAGCGCGGTCGTCGGTGAGTGCCACCGCGAAGGGCTCGCCATCGACGGCCACCACGGCGGGTGCGCCGGCGCTGTCGGGGCGCAGCACCGCGACGCTGTCATCGCCGTAGTTGGCGACCACGATGGAGTCGGTGTTGGCCGTCAGGTCGGCGATCGGGCCGCGGTTGATCGCCACCGAGCCCGCGAAAGCGGTCTGCGAGTCGTTCAGCGCTGCCGCATTGGCGCGCACGAAAACACTTGCCATCTGTTCGACACCTCCGCCGGATGACTATCCCGGCACTTGATTCAGTCGCCAGCGCTCAGAGTTGAGCGCGTTTGCAACGAGTCTAGCGACGAAAGAAGGTACCCAATCCGGTCGTCGAGCGCGCACCCAGTTCGCCGGCCGTCTACCTCTCAGACATCCCTCAGGAAATAATCGTTATGCAGTTGTGACCTGTCCGTAGCAACTCCACACAGCAAGCTGAGATGCAGTTTTGACGTTACAGCGAACACGCTTCCGGGCCGAAACCCCATCCGTCACACAAAGAATTCTCAGAGCTCGCCGGGAAAATGCAACACAGATCACAGCCGACACGCCAGCAAACTTCGGCGATCATGAACGCTGCGTCGGCGTCCGCCCGTATTGACGTAGCTGAATAATTAGCGGAGCGCTACGGCAGCAGAATGTAGGACAGTTCCGGAAGGGCCGCCACGGTGCGCCCCGACCAGATGTGCGGCGCCTTGTCGGTCGCGGCCATCTCGGTGATCCGCAGGTAGAGCCCGTCGGCCCGGTTGGAGGTGGCGTCCACCCACGCCACATGACCGGTGTCGGGAGCCTCCAGCACACCCGGCGGTATCACCACCAGCGCGCGGTCCCGGGGTTCCTTCACCACGGTCCAGCCCGCCGCCCGCGCCGATGCCGCCAGATCCCGCGGCGCCCCGTCGACCGCCGGATAGGACCGCTTGCCGGAGGCGAAGTACCACTTCTCCATGGCGCCCCACAGCGCGGACCCCTCTTCGCCGGGGTTGCTGTCGACCGTTCTGCCGGTCGCCCGCGGCTCGGCCGGGCGCATCGATTCGGTGGCACACGGTGGTACAACAGGGTCATCGGAGCCCGTATCGAGCATCGCGTCAGTGACGTAGCCGCCGTCGGCCAACCGATTCCACAGATCCGTCGACACGTCGTAAGGGCCGCCGGTGAAGACCGTCCCGCGCGCATGACAGGTGATGGTGATCCGGGCGCCGTCCCGGACGCTGCCGACCCGCTGACTCGCCGTCGACGGCGCCGAGCGCACGTTCAGATCCCGGCTACCGGTGTTCACCGTGACCGTCGCCGAACTCTCGGCCGATTCCGGCGCCGCCAGCGCGGGCGCGACGGGCAACAACATCGCCGACGCGGCCAGCAGAGACAACCGTCGATACATCCCAGTCGTGTGCACAGCAAGCCTTTCGGACACCGGTCGGGAAAAGCATAAAACCGTCCGGGTCAATTTGCTGGCAGCACACGAACTATTTGCCGAGTCGATATCTGGCGTAACAGGACGCGCCCGGGCCGGACCGACTTCTGCCTGGTGGCGGCCTCAGCGCCACTGGTAGCGGGTCTTGGGCCTGCCGGCCTTGCCGTAATCGGTGTTGCGGGTGACCGTGCCCTCGTCGGCCAGGCGCTCCAGGTAACGCCACGCCGTCACCCGGGACACCCCGACCTGCGCGGCGACCTCATCGGCGGTCAGTCCCGGTGCGCAGTCGCGGACCGCCCTGGCGATCTCATCGGTGGTCTGCGGGGCCGCGCCCTTCGGGGTCACGGCGCGGTCGGCGCCGATGCGCAGTTCCGCCATCGCGCGGTCCACCTCGGCCTGACTGGCGGCCTCGGTACCGGCCGGCAGCGCGGTGCGGTAGCGCCGGTACCGCTCCAGGCGGTCCCGGAAGGCCGCGAACGTGAACGGCTTGAGCAGATATGCCAGCGCCCCGTGCGAGACCGCGGCCCGCACCATCTCCAGATCACGTTCGGAGGTGATGGCGATGATGTCCGGCGCGGGCGCCAGCCCGGACAACCCGGAGGCCAGCGCGATGCCGCTGGCATCGGGCAGGCCGAGATCCAGCAGCACCAGGTCGATCGGCTCCCCCGCCGCGGCCGCGGTCGCCGCCGCACGCATCGCGTCGCGGGCGGTGTGCACCACCGCCGCCGGCGAAAAGCCTTCCAGGCGAGCGAGATAGGTGCGATGCGCCTCGGCGATCAGCACATCGTCTTCGACGATCAGCACGCTGATCACAGCTCGATCACCACCGAAACCACCGATCCGTAGGTCACATCGGTGCTCAGCGTGCCACCGTGGCGGTGCACCACCTGGGCCACCAGCGCCAGCCCGATGCCGTGTCCGTCGGCGTTCTTGGTGGAGTACCCGCGACGCTGCGCCTGGGTGAACACGTCGGCGTCCATCCCGGTACCGCTGTCGGCCACGATGATTCGCAAGGCCTGCGCGTCCTGGGTCACCGTCACCTCGACCCACGGATCGTCCCGGTCGCACGCATCCATCGCATTGTCGATGAGGTTACCCAGCACGGTCACCAGTTCCTGACCGGTCAGCGCGACATCCGAAGGCAGCTGGGTGTCCTCGGTGACCGTCAGCGCGATACCGCGTTCGTCGGCCTGGGCGGTCTTGCCGAGCAGCAGCGCCACCAGGGCCGGCTCGCTGACCGCCTCCGACAGCCGGTCCACCAGCCGTTGGGACAGCTCCAATTCCTTGGTCGCGACCGCGACGGCATCCTGCGGGCGGCCCATCTCGACCATGGTGATCACGGTGTGCAGCTTGTTGGCCGACTCATGGGCCTGCGCCCGCAGTGAGTCGGTGAGCACCTGCAGCGAGCTCAGTTCACCGAGCGCGCCCTGCAATTCGGTGCGGTCCCGAACGGTCACCACCTCGCTGCCCGAATCGGGCACCTTCGCGCGGTTGACCACCAGCACCCGTTCATCGGTGACATGCAATTCGTCGCGCACTCCCGGATCGGCGACCTGAAGGAACTCCGGCAGGTCGGCGACCGACACCGGGCCGGGCGGCAGTGCCAGCAACCGGCGGGCCTCGTCGTTGACCAGCACGACCCCGGCGCGGTCCAGCACGATCAGACCCTCCGAGACCGCGTGCAGGATCGCGTCGTGGTGGTCGTACATCACCCTCAGTTCGTCGGGACGCAGCCCGCGCGTCTGACGCAGCAACCTGCGCCGGATACCCCACACGCCGATCAGCGAAACAGCAAGGGCGACAAGGCCCACCGCCGCGATCACCGCCCACTGGTCGCGCCACCGCTCGGCCAGGCTCTGCTGCAGGATGCCGGCGGCGACCAGGCCGATGACGCGGCCGTCGGCATCGTGCACCGGCGCCACCGCGCGGATCGACGGGCCCAGCGTGCCGGTGTACACCTCGGTGAACGATTCACCGTGCAGGGCCGGGTCGATGTTGCCGAGATACTTGCCGCCGATCTGGGCCGGGTCGGTGTGGGTGTAGCGGGTCCGGTCGGGAGCCATGATCGTGATGAACGCGATGTCGGTGTGCCTGCGCACCAATTCGGTGACCGGTTGCAGGGTCGCGGTGGCGTTGCCGTCCACGATCGCCTGCGCGGTCGACGGTGAATCCGCCAGCGAGGTGGCGATACCCAGTACCTGAGCCTCGGCGGCGGCATCGCCGTCCCGGCGGGCGTCGAGCAGGGCCAGTCCGCTGCCCACCACCACGATCACGGTGATCACCAATATCTGCAGCGCGATCGCCTGGCCCGCCAGCGACCACCGCGAAATTCGGTCGGCCACCACCCGGTGCACCTCCCGTGAACGAAATGAACTAAAACGTGACCTGGCTCACGCCGTACCCGACCATCCTTACATGACTACTTCCCAGCAACCGTCCCCGGCGACGCCGCCGCAGGACGCCCCGCCCAAAAAGCGGGACCGTACCCACTGGCTCTACATCGCCGTGATCATCGCGGTCGTGGCCGGCGTCGCCGTCGGCATCATGGCCCCGGATGTCGGCAAGAGCGTCGGCGTGCTCGGCACCATGTTCGTCGCGCTGATCAAGATGATGATCGCCCCGGTCATCTTCTGCACCATCGTGTTGGGTATCGGTTCGGTCCGCAAGGCCGCGACCGTCGGCAAGGTCGGCGGCCTGGCTTTCGTCTACTTCCTGGCGATGTCCACGTTCGCACTGGGTATCGGCCTGGTCGTCGGCAACCTGCTGCACCCGGGTGAGGGACTCAACGTCACCGATACCGCGGGCAAGGGGGCCGAACTCGCCGACAAGGCCCATGAGGCCGGCGGTCTGCTGGACTTCGTCCAGGGCATCATCCCGACCTCGATGTTCTCGGCGCTCACCGAGGGAAGTGTGCTGCAGGCGCTGTTCATCGCGCTGCTCGTCGGATTCGCGATCCAGGGCCTCGGTTCGGCGGGCGACCCGATCCTGCGCGGTATCGAGCACCTGCAGAAGTTGGTCTTCAAGGTGCTGGTGATGATCCTGTGGCTGGCCCCGATCGGCGCATTCGGCGCCATCGCCAACGTGGTCGGGCAGACCGGCTGGGCGGCGGTCGGCCAGCTGATGACCCTGATGGTCGGTTTCTACCTGACCTGCGCGATCTTCGTGTTCGGCGTGCTCGGTTCGCTGCTGCGGGTGGTGGCCGGTGTGTCCATCTTCAAGCTGGTGCGCTACCTGGCCCGCGAGTACCTGCTCATCGTCTCGACGTCCTCCTCGGAGTCCGCGCTGCCACGACTGATCGCCAAGATGGAGCACCTCGGCGTCGACCGCTCGACCGTCGGTGTGGTGGTCCCCACCGGGTACTCGTTCAACCTGGACGGCACCGCGATCTACCTGACGATGGCCTCGCTGTTCATTGCCGGCGCACTCGGCGATCCGCTGAGCGTGTCCGAGCAGATCGGCCTGCTGGTGTTCATGATCGTCGCCTCCAAGGGCGCCGCCGGCGTCACCGGTGCCGGGCTGGCCACGCTGGCCGGCGGCCTGCAGGCACACCGCCCCGACCTGCTCGACGGTGTCGGCCTGATCGTCGGTATCGACCGGTTCATGTCCGAGGCTCGCGCGCTGACCAACTTCTCGGGCAACGCGGTCGCCACCCTGCTGGTCGGGTCGTGGACGAAGACGATCGATCGCGAGAAGGTGGACGCCGTCCTGGGCGGATCCGATCCGTTCGACGAGGTCACCATGCTCGACGATCACTCGGACCGGGCCAAAGAACCGGCATCGGGGAAGGTCCCGGTATCGGCATAAGGCTCGGCGTAGGAACCTGCGGCGTCGGAACCACCCATCGGTGGCTCCGGCGCCGCAGGCGTATGTGCCCAGAGCGACGCAGGATCTGATTCCCCGGGTCGCTTGCGCTCCTGCCCACCGATCTGATTCCCCGGGTCGCTTGCGCTCCTGCCCACCGGATCACCCCTCGATATGCGACCATCTGCCCATGAACCCGCAGGACGACCCGGAAGCCCGGATCCGTGCGCTGGAGCCCATCGAACTCGGCTCCGAGAACGCCAGTCCGACGAGCCACGGGTCCGGCTACGGCGCACCGCCACCGCCGCTGCTGCCTCCCCCGACCCAGCAGTGGCCGGATCAGTCGCCGTATTTCCAGCCGCAGTACCGTCAGCAGCCGTACGGCCAGCCCCAGTACGGCCAAAACCCTTATGGCGCAGAGCCATACTCGACCGGGTACGCGACGCCCTACCCATCGGGCCCGTCGGGTTCCGGGTTCCGGCCGTGGATGGCGATCGTGCCGATCGTGCTCGTCTTCTTCCTGCTCGCGGGCGGCGCCGCGGCGTACTTCCTGTACGCGAACACCTCGGCGCCCGAGGTACCCGGGATCGCCGGTGGCGGTGACGTGCTGACCGACGGGCCCGAGGTGCCCGTCGTGCCCTCGCTGCCGACGATCATCACCATCCCGACCGACGTCGCCGAGCCGCCGTCGGACTCGACACCGGAGCCCGGCACCACCCTGACCATCAGCGGCATCGGCACCAACAAGTCGGTCACCTGCAACGACAACATCGTCATCATCAGCGGCGCGAACAACACGGTCGACATCACCGGCCACTGCACCGCAGTCACGGTGTCCGGATTCGAGAACATCGTCACCGCCGAATCCACCAGGGAGATCGCGGTCTCCGGGTTCGACAACAAGATCACCTATCGCACCGGCGAGCCCCAGGTGAGCGAGTCCGGCAGCGGTAACTCGATCACCCAGGGTTGAGTCGGCCGCCCTTGCGGCAGGGCCGGACGTTCATGTCGTGGCGATGCAGGCCGAGCAAACCCACCGTGATTGTTTTGCCCTTCCGGTACCTGCACAGCTGACGCACAGGATCGACTTAGCTAAGGCTTAGATAATCTGTTAACTTGTCTCTGACATTCCGCGCGGGACATTTGTCCCACAGGCGGTACAAGATCGTTTTCAGTAAAGGCATTCGGGGATGCGCATCGTTTCGTTCGGCTTCCAGACATGGGGAGTCAAGACCCTTCAGGCTCTCGTCGACCTCGGCCACGATGTCGCCCTCTCGGTCACCCACCCGGCCAGCGACGATTCCTACAAGGGAATCTTCTCGGATTCGGTCGAGGACCTCGCCCGCAGTTACGGCATCCCGGTCCATCTCACCGAGCGGGTCGACCACGACACCATCGACCTGGTGAAGCGCGCCGAGCCCGACGTCATCGTGGTCAACAGCTGGTACACCTGGATGCCGCCGGAGCTCTACAACCTTCCGCCGCACGGCACCCTGAACCTGCACGACTCACTGCTGCCGAAGGGCACCGGCTTCTCCCCCGTCATCTGGTCACTGATCAGCGGCGAATCCCAGATCGGGCTGACGGTGCACCGGATGGACGAGAGCCTCGACACCGGGGATGTCCTGGTTCAGCACTCGCTGCCGATCGGGCCGCATGACACCGGCACCGAACTGGTCGAGCGCGGCATCGACCTGATCCCGGGCGCGCTGAAGGAAGCGCTGACGGCACTGGAGTCCGGCAACCCGCAGTGGCGACCGCAGGACAAGGCGACCCGCACCTATTTCCACAAGCGTTCCGAGCGCGACAGTCTGATCGACTGGACCTGGCCCGCAGAGGATCTCGAGCGACTGGTCCGGGCGCTGTCGGCCCCCTACCCCGCCGCCTTCACCCACTACCGCGGCGAGCGGATCGAGATTCTGCGGGCCAAGGTCTCCGAAATCCGTTACGGCGGAACACCCGGACGCGTGATCGTGCAGGAGGGCGGCGGTGCGGTGGTCTCCGGCCCGGAGGCCTACCGCGGCGGCAACCTCGGCCTGGTGATCACCCAGGTGCGCTCGGCCGACGGCACCGAGCACTCCGGTGAGAAGTTCTTCCGCCGCGGCGGCTACCTCACCAGCCAGCCCTGATCAGACGATCCGAAGCCGCAGGGCCGCTGCCGTTGCCGGGCCGACGACCCCGTCGACCTTGAGTCCACCGAAGCGGCGCTGGAATTCGCGCACCGCGAGCTCGGTCTCGACGCCGAACACCCCGTCGATGACGAGGTCACCGGCATAGGCCGCATAGGCCCCCTTGAGTCGGCGCTGCAGTTCGGCC
>Ga0075364_10002227_pt1 | contig 10870 bp, 7 predicted proteins | sample EndMetdeltDD1764_FD_71517 | JGI IMG/M metagenome (GOLD analysis project Ga0075364, IMG submission 71517) | Populus endosphere microbial communities from Tennessee, USA - Endosphere MetaG P. deltoides DD176-4 | ecosystem: Host-associated > Plants > Roots > Endosphere | place: USA: Tennessee...
GTCGTCGGCGCGGACGGCATCCGCAGCATCGTGCGCCAGCAGGCGGGCATCGACTTCGAAGGCAGCGTGTACGAGGAGTCCTTCATGCTGGCCGATGCCAATCTCACCGGCGACACGCCGCACGAGGAAGTCACCCTGTACTGGGCCACAGCGGGACTCACCGTGGTGGCACCGCTACCCGACCGCACCTATCGAATCGTCGCACCGGTCGCCGACGCTCCCGAGGAGCCATCGGCAGAATTTGTGCAAGAGATTCTCGATGCCCGCGTGGGTGCCGGCAGGCTGATCGTCACCGGCGTCGTCTGGGGCTCGCGGTTCCGCGTCCACCATCGTGTCGCCGATACCTTCCGCGCGGGCCGACTGCTGCTGGCCGGGGACGCCGCACATGTGCACAGCCCCGCCGGTGGACAAGGAATGAACCTGGGCATCCAGGACGCAGTCGCGTTGGCCGATGCGCTCGCCGCCGTCCTCGGCGGAGCGCCGGACGGCCTGCTGGACGAATACAGCAACGCTCGCCGCCCGATCGCCAAAGACGTTGTGGCGATGACGGATCGGATCACCCGGCTGGCCACACTGCCGCGTGCGGCACGCCCGATACGCAATGCCGCCATCGGTCTCCTGGGGCGGGTGCCGTCGGTCCGGCTGGCGCTGGCCCGCAGGCTCAGCGGTCTCGTGTACCGCTGAGCTGGACCATGCGGCCGCGGCTGCCGACATACAGCGCGGTGGCCGCGGCGACGATCTCGATGAAGGCCAGCAGGGTCGCTGCCGTCATGAGCGTGGACTGCGCAGGCGCCGCCATGTTCGGCGCGCCGTGATGATGCGCGGGAGCGGGCAGGTGTAGCGCGATCATGGCGAGGTTCATCAGGGCGACGACCACCCAGGCCCGCGCCGTGCCGTCACGCCACAGCTCGCGTGCGCAGTACAGACACGCCACGATCATCGCGGCGAGCAGGCCGACGACGATCACGTTGGACGCGTGGCCGAGCATCACCGCATGCAGGCCGGCCGACGCGGCCGCAAGCACTGCACACGCGCGGCGGGCGACCGTCGATGGTGAAGTCATATAGGTGGAGACTCCGGCAGCGAGCAGAACTCATCCCTCCCCGGAGTCGAGGCCGAGAAGTTTGACGGTTTCGGCACGCATCTCGACTTTGCGCACCTTGCCGGTGACCGTCATCGGGAACTCGTCGACGACGTGCACGTAGCGCGGGATCTTGTAGTGGGCCAGCTTGCCGCTGGCGAAGTCACGTAGGGCCTGGGCGTCCAGCGGGTTCTTGCCCGGCTTCATCCGCACCCACGCGCAGACTTCCTCGCCGTACTTCTCGTCGGGGACACCGATCACCTGCGCGTCGTCGACATCAGGGTGGGTGTACAGAAACTCCTCGATCTCGCGCGGGTAGATGTTCTCTCCGCCGCGGATCACCATGTCCTTGATGCGGCCGACGATGTTGCAGTATCCGTCGTCGCGCATGACGGCCAGATCGCCGGTGTGCATCCAGCCGTCATCGTCGATCGACTCGGCCGTCTTGGCCTCGTCGTTCCAGTAGCCGATCATCACCGAGTAACCGCGTGTACAGAATTCGCCGGTCTCCCCACGTTCGACGACCTCGCCGGTTTCAGGGTCGATGATTTTGATCTCGACGTGCGGGTGGGCCCGGCCGATCGAACTCGTACGCCGTTCGAGATCGTCGTCGATGAGCGTCTGGCATGAGACGGGCGACGTCTCGGTCATCCCGTAGGCGATGGCGAGCTCGGTCATATGCATGTCGTTGACGCAACGCTTCATGACCTCGACGGGGCAGACCGATCCGGCCATGATGCCCGTCCGCAGCGACGACAGGTCGCGCTGTGCGAGGTCGGGCTGTCCGAGCATCGCGATGAACATCGTCGGCACGCCGTAAACGCCTGTACACCTTTCGGATTCGATGGCGTCCAGGGTGAGCGCAGGATCGAATGCCGGCGCGGGGATCACCATGGTGACACCGTGGCTGGTGCACCCGAGATTGCCCATCACCATGCCGAAGCAGTGGTAGAACGGCACCGGAATACAGAGGCGATCATCGGGGCCGAAGTTGATCAGCTCGGTCGTGAAGTACCCGTTGTTGAGGATGTTGCGATGCGACAGCGTGGCGCCCTTGGGGAAACCGGTTGTGCCCGAGGTGTATTGGATGTTGATCGGCTCATTGTTGTCCAGTGAGTCCATCCTCGTGCGCAGATCATCGACGGAGACGCTCTCCGCTTTGGCGACCAGATCACACCAGTCATCGGTACCGAGGTACAGGACCTCCTGCAGTTCAGCGGCGTCGGCCCGCACCTCGTCGACCATGCTCACGTAGTCCGACGACTTGAACGACGTCGCGGAGATCAGGGTGCGGATACCGGACTGCTTGAGCACGTAAGCGAGTTCGTGTGTGCGATAAGCGGGATTGATGTTGACCAGGATCGCGCCGATCTTCGCGGTCGCGTACTGCACGATCGTCCACTCGGGGCAGTTGGGCGCCCAGATGCCGACGCGCTCACCGCGATCGATGCCGAGCGACATCAGCCCGCGCGCGATCACGTCGACATCGTCGTTCAGTCCGGCGTACGTCCATCGCCGACTGCTTGCCATGTCAACCAACGCATCGCCGTCGGGGTTGGCCGCGACGGTGCGTTCGAAGTTCTGACCGATGGTCTCCTCGAGAATCGGGATGTCGGTCGGACCCGCGTCGGTGGACTTCATCACCTCATCGTCGCGTCGAAACTGCGCACAGATCGCGAATCGGCCGAAATTCGTGCACTCCCCGCAGGCTCGGTATCCGAGAGGGTAAGGATGGGGGCATGGGCCAGATCTCTCCGTTCCGCATCGCCGTTCCCGACGCCGACCTCGACGACCTTCGGGCCAGGCTGGCCCGCACCCGCTGGCCGGAGGCCGAATGCGTCGACGACTGGAACCAGGGCATCCCATTGGCCTACACCCGCCAACTGGCCGATTACTGGGCCAATGAATACAACTGGCGCGCGCGCGAAGAGGCGCTGAACCGCTTCGACCACTTCACCACCGAAATCGACGGTCTCGACATCCATTTCATCCATCAGCGATCCGGGGCCGAGGACGCCTTCCCCCTGTTGATCACGCACGGCTGGCCCGGATCGATCGTCGAGTTCCACAAGGTCATCGAGCCGCTCAACGCCCTCGGGTACGACGTGGTGTGTCCCTCGCTGCCGGGATACGGCTTCTCCGCCAAACCGACCAGCACGGGTTGGGGGATCGAGAAGATCGCGACGGCGTGGGACACCCTGATGGGCAGGCTCGGCTACGAGCGCTTCGGCGCGCAAGGCGGCGACTGGGGCGCGGCCGTCACCACCCAGATCGGGCGCAACGCGGGGCCCCGGAGCCGCTCCGGCGGCGACATCAGCGGCTGCGTGGGCATCCACCTGAACATGCCGCTCGGGTTCCCGCCCGGCAAACTCGAGAACCCGACCGACGAGGAGAAGCGGGCGCTCGAGCGCGGGGAGTACTACCAGAAGTGGGATTCCGGCTATTCCAAACAGCAGTCGACGCGGCCGCAGACCGTCGGCTACGGATTGGTGGACTCCCCCGTCGGCCAGCTGGCGTGGATCGTCGAGAAGTTCTGGTCCTGGACGGACAGCGACGGCGATCCCGAGAACGTGCTGACCAAGGACGAGATGCTCGACAACGTGATGCTGTACTGGCTGACCGCGTCCGGGGCGTCGTCAGCACGGTTGTACTGGGAGAGTTTCAACGCGTTCGGCGGCTTCGACCGCGTCGAACTGCCCACCGGCATCGCCGCCTTCCCCGCGGAGATCCTCAAGGCACCGCGTAGCTGGTGTGAGGCCGGGTACAACATCACCCACTGGACCGATATGCCGCGCGGGGGTCACTTCGCGGCGTTCGAACAACCGGAGCTTTTCGTCGACGATGTGGCGAAGTTCTTCGGCGGGCTGCGCTAGGAGATTCCATGCGAACGATCGAGGCCGACTACCTCGTCGTCGGTGCGGGCGCGATGGGGATGGCGTTCACCGACACGCTGGTGGCCGAGTCGGACGCGACGGTCGTGGTGGTCGATCGCAACGACCAGCCGGGTGGCCACTGGACGACGGCCTATCCGTTCGTGCGGCTGCATCAGCCGTCGGCCTACTACGGAGTGAACTCCCGGGATCTGGGCAGCGACTCCATCGACCACGGCGGTCTCAACGCCGGCTACTACGAGTTGGCCAGCGGCGCCGAGGTCTGCGCCTACTTCGACGCGGTGATGCGTCAGCATCTGTTGCCGACGGGTCGCGTGACGTACCTGCCGATGAGCGAATATCTCGGCGACGGGCGCGTGCGCACACTCGGAGGCGAGGACATCGAGGTGATCGCACGCCGCGTCGTCACCACGCACGTGGAGATCATCGTGCCGTCGATGCGCGGACCGTCCTACGTCGTTGGTGACGGCGTCGAGTTGGTGCCGCCCAACGCTCTGCCGCGCATTCGCGAGGCCCGCGACCGATACGTGATCGTCGGTGCGGGCAAGACCGCCATGGATGCCTGCCTGTGGCTGTTGCGGCACGGGGTCGAGCCGTCGCGGCTGACATGGATCAAGCCACGCGACTCGTGGATGCTGGACCGCGCGGCGATCCAGCCCGGATCGCAATTCGCGCGGGGTGTGTTGCGGGACTTCTCCAATCAGCTGAACGCGGTGCTGCAGGCCGATTCGGTGCCGGATCTGTTCAGGATCCTGGAGGCCAAGGGATGTCTGCAGCGCATCGACACGTCGATCGAGCCGACGATGTACCGGTGCGCGATCCTGTCGAAGGCCGAACTCGAGGAGTTGCGGCGGATCGAGAACGTCGTCCGGCTGGGACACGTGCAGTCGATCGAACCGGGCCGGATCACGCTGGAGGGCGGAGCCCTCACTGTCGACGGCTCAGCACTGTACATCGACTGCAGCGCAGACGGTTTCGCGCGGATCGCGCCGGCGACGATCTTCACCGACGAGGGCATCGCGCTGCAGGCGGTGCGGACCTGTCAGCCGGCGTTCAGCGCCGCCGTCATCGCCCACGTCGAGGCGACGTACCCGGACAATGAAACGAAGAACGCGTACTGCAACCCGGTACCGTATCCGTCGGATCCGATCGACTGGCTGCGAATGATGCTCGCGTTCAACAAGAATCAGCTGCAATGGTTCTCCGACCCGGACATGATGGCGTGGGTTGACGCGTCTCGGCTCAACGTGTTGCACCACGTGTCGGCCGGTGTGAGCGAGCGCGCCCGGGAAAAGGTCATCTCGGTGCTGAACTCCAACATGCCGATCATCAACGACAAGCTGGAGAAGCTGATCGCCGAGGTGTGATGTTCGTTGTTCAGGCCAGCGAGTCTTCCCACGCCCGGTGCAACGCCGCATACTTACCGTCGCTGCGGCCGATCAACTCTTCGGGGGCACCGTCCTCGATGATTTCGCCGTGCTCGAGCACCAGCACCCGATCGGCGACCTGCACGGTGGACAGGCGGTGCGCGATGACGAGTGCGGTCCGGTCGGCGAGCACGGTCTCCAGTGCTCGCTGCACCATCCGCTCGCTCGGAATGTCCAGCGACGACGTCGCCTCGTCGAGGATCAGCACCGCGGGGTCGGCAAGGAACGCCCTGGCGAACGCCACCAACTGCCGCTGCCCCGCCGACAGCCGTCCGCCGCGCTTGGCGACGTCGGTGTCATACCCCTCGGGCAGCGCGTTGATGAACCGGTCCGCCCCAACGGCGGCGGCCGCCGCGACGACCTCTTCGTCGGTGGCGTCGGGCCTACCGAAGCGGATGTTGTCGGCAACGGTGCCTTCGAACATGAAGTTCTCCTGCGTGACCATCACGACGTGGCGACGTAGGTCGGCCTGGGTGAGGTCGCGTAGGTCGACGCCATCCAGCGTCACCGAGCCCGACGACGGATCATAAAAGCGTGCAATGAGTTTCGCGATCGTCGTCTTGCCCGCACCGGTGGTGCCCACAAGTGCGATCGTCTGACTGGCGGGCACCGTCAAATTCAGATCCGGCAGCACGGAACGCCCTTCGACGTACGAGAACTGCACGTCGTGGAACGCGATGTCACCGCGCACGGTGTCGAGTGCGACGGGCCGCTCCGGATCTCGGATGCCCGGCCTCTCGCCGAGCACACCGGCCAGCTTCTCCAGCGCCGACGATGCGGACTGGAACGTGTTGAAGAACTGCGAGATCTCCTGCATCGGCTCGAAGAACATCCGCAGATAGAGCAGGAACGCGGCCAGTGTGCCGATGGTCATCTCACCGTGCAGCACGCGGTAGCCGCCGTAGAGCAGCACCACACCGGTGGTCACGTTGCCGACGAGTTTCACACCGGGCATGAAGATCGCGAGCAACCGGAAGGTCTTCTCGTTGATCTCGCGGTAGTCGTCGGCGACGTCCTCGAAGATCTCCTGATTGCGAGGCTCCCGACGGTAGGCGTGTACGGCCTTGATACCGGTCATCGTCTCCACGAACTGCACGATCACGATGGCCGCGCTCTCGCGCACCCTGCGGTAGACCTTGGCCGACTCGTTGCGGAACCACCACACCAGTGCGACCAGGATGGGGAACGCGACCAGACACATCAGGCCGAGCCGAACATCCAATGTCACAAGCAAAATGGCAGTACCGACCAAGGTCAGCGCGGCGGTGATCAGGCTGTCGAAGCCCGTCTCGAGCATGTCCTGGATGGCTTCGATGTCGTTGGTGGACCGGCTCACCACCCGCCCCGAGGTGTAACGGTCGTGGAACCTGATGTCGAGTCGCTGGAAGTGTCGGAACACCCTGCGCCGCAACTCCGTCAGGACCTTCTGCCCGATACGGCCCGACCGCCGCAGGAAGAATATTCTGCTGACAGCCTGCACCAACACCACCGCGGCCAAGGTAGCCACGACCATCATCAGGGTGTGCGCGGAGCCGCCGTCGGCGATCGGAGGGATGCCGCGGTCGATGCCTCGCTGCACCAGAATCGGAACAGAAAGCCGCGCTGCGTTTTCCACCACGACGACGAGCGCGAGCAACGCTACGGTGCGGCTGTACGGCCGCAGCAATGAGCCGAGTAGCGCGCGGGCCTCGCGGCGGCGCGGCAGGCTCTCGTCGATCGGCAGGTCGTCGTCCTGCTCCTCGTCGAACCGACCGCGCCATTCCGTTGTGCTCATCGGCCCTCAGCCTCCGAGGTGACGAACCGCCGCTCGACGCGTTCGCGTTCCAGCGCTTCCTGCTCGCTGTACGTGTGGTCAAGCCGCTGACGGTCGTCGTCCGCCTCCCAGTCGCAGGCACGCTCGCAGCCATCGTCGAGTTCGTCGTCGGCGGCGAGCAGATAGCGATATTGCGGGACGGTGGCCAGCAATTCGGCATGGGTTCCGACGTGGGTGATGACACCCTCGTGCAGCAGCGCGACCTTGTCGGCGAGCAAGACGGTCGACGCCCGGTGCGCGACGACGATGCCGGTCACCGCGTGCAGCACGCGGCGCAGGGCCTCCTCGACGATGGCCTCGGTGTGCACGTCGAGCGCGGACAGCGTGTCATCGAGGACGAGGACCCTCGGCGCCGCCAGGATGGCGCGTGCGAGTGAAAGGCGTTGCCGCTGACCGCCCGACAGGCTCATACCCTGTTCACCGATGCGGGTGTCCAGGCCGAACGGCAGGTCGTAGACGAACTGTGCTGCGGCGACGTCGATGGCCTGGGCCATCTGCTCGTTGGTCGCATCCGGGGCGCCCAGCCTCAGGTTCTCGGCGACAGACATGGAGAACAGCGTCGGATCTTCGAAAGCGGTGGCCACGGTCGCGCGCAGCGCTGACAGCGTCAGGTCGCGAATGTCGGTGCCGTCGATGCGGATCGAGCCCTCGGTGACGTCATAGAGCCGCGACACCAGCGACGCCAATACAGACTTACCCGACCCGGTCGAGCCGACCAGCGCCAGCGTCTCCCCCGGTTCTACGGTGAAGGTGACGTGCCGTAGCGCCCAATCGTCGTCCCTTGCATCGGGGAACCGGAATCCGACGTCGACGAACTCCAGCCTGCCACCCGAGGGCGCGACGGCATTGGGCCCGTCAACGATTTCCAATGGCGCATCGAAGATCTCAGCGATGCGGTTGGCCGCGGTGAATGACTCCTGGGTCATCGACAGCAGGAAGCCCAACGACGCGATCGGCCATACCAGCGACAGCATCATCGTGATGAACGCGACGAGCGTGCCCATGGTCACCAGACCGTGCCCCGCGGCGTAGGCGCCGAAACCGAGCACCACGATCAGCGTCAGGTTCGGGATGACCTCGAGCAGCGTCCAGAACTTCGCGGACACCGACACCCTTTGCACCTGGGTGTCGTAGAGGTCGCTCACCTGTTCGTCGAACCGGTCGTACAGGTAGTCCTCGCGGCCGAACGACTTCACCACGCGCAGACCCAGCGCGGATTCCTCGACGTGGGTGGCCACGTGGCCCGACTGATCCTGGGCCAGTCGCGACAGTCGCACGTACTCCTGCTGGAAATGCAGCACGGTCGCGGCGATCGGCACGATCGACAGCAGCACCACCACCCCGAGCGGCCAATACATCGTCAGCAGGATCACGGTCACCGCGGCGATCTGGATGGTGGACAGCATCAGGAAGACCATGCCGAAGGACATGAATCGGCGGATCGTGCCGAGGTCGTTCATGATTCGCGACAGCAGCTGACCGGACTGCCAGCGCCCGTGGAAGCTCATCGGAAGAATCTGCAGCCTGGCGTAGAGATCCTTGCGGATGTCGGCCTCCACGCCCATGGTGGCTCGGGCGACCAGCCACCGCCGGATGAACCACAGCACCGCCTCGGAGATGCCGACACCCATCGCCGCGGCGCCGAGCACCCACAGGCCCTGCTGATCCTGATGGCGCACCGGGCCGTCGATGACTGCCTTGGTCATCAGGGGGATCGCCACGGTGGCGACGAGGGAGAGCAGTGCGGTCGCCACCATCGCGATCCAGCGGACGCGGTAGGGCATGAGATAGGGCAGCATGCGCCACAGATCCGAGCTCGCCCGCGCGCGCTTGGCCGGCGGCGCGATCGCCGGCGCCGCGCGAAGCGCGTTCGAAGAATCGGTCACTTAGTAGATCTTCCCATTGCGTGCAAACTGTTAACGTGCTGGACGCACCGTAAAACCTCAACAAACATTGAGGTCAAATGCTTCCTGGCAGGCCGCCAGGGCGTCCGGTCCGCGAGGGTACGGGCAGCTGGGCCCAAGCTCTCAGCGACAAAGTCGCTCTGAGGTTGGGACGCAGGACACGGGCGCCGGCGGGAGGGAGCGGCGACCGACCGCGGGACTCGGGCGTGTGACGCGGCTAGCGGTCGTCGCGATGTGTTTTCTGCAGCTCGTCTTCGGCCTGCTCCAACGCTGCTCGCGCGGCCCGTAACCGCGCGAGCAGATCGTCCTTCTCGTGCTCTTTCTGGTCGGCCCCCCTGGCCTCCTCCATCGCATTCAGCACGATGCCGATGAACAGGTTGAAGATCAGGAAGCTCGCGAGTAGCACGTAGCTGATGAAGTACACGATCGACCACGGCGAAACCGCTTGGCCCATCGCGACATTGTCGGGGAAGTTCTCCAGCGTGAGCATCACGAACATCGTCAGCATCGCCAAGCCGACGTTGCCGTAGTTGTCCGGATCGTGGTCGCTGAACAGCACCCAGCCGAGCATCCCGTAAATGAAGATCAGCACGAACGTCGCGCCCGCCAACGACGCGATGCCCGGCACGCTCCTGCCCGCCGCGGAGACAAGTATTCGGAGGTCGGGCAGGAACCGCACGAGGCGCACGATGCGCAACAGCCGCACCAGCCGAAGCAGCATCGCGTTCGCCCGCAGCGCAGGGACGAAGGAGGCGACGACGACGATGAAGTCGAAGACGTTCCAACCGTCCTTGACGAACTCGCGGGGATTCCACCGGTATGCCGTGAGGCGAATCAGCAACTCGACGACGTAGATGCCGAGGATGACGTTGTAGATCGTGGCGAGCAGGGGTTCGTGGCGGCTCGCGATATCCGCGTAGGTCCCCAAACCCAGCACGATCGCGTTGAAGACGATCACGCCGACGATGAAGAGCTCGAAGGCGCGGTTGTTGATCAGCGCGCGGCAGCGATCCGGGATCGAGCCCGAGTTCGACTGCGGTTCGGGTGCCTGTTCAGGCGGTGGAGCCCCGACAGCGTCGGGTGATTTGACCGTCACCCTATGTAGATAGCAGTACGCACCCCTGTCCGCTGGACGAACCACACTCTTTTTTGCGCGTACGTCAAACAATCCCGAAATAGCCGATGACACCGGCTGCCACCACGACGATCAACGGATTGGTCTTGGTGAAGACGAAGATCGCTGTGCAGACGGCTGTCAGCAGGTAAGCCCTCCAGTCGTGGTCGGCGGTCCGGCTCATCACCAGCGAGGTCGCCATGATCAGCCCGACGGTCAAGGGCGCGAAGCCCTTCTCGACCGCGATCCGCCACTTCGACTTCTGGGCCTTCTGCCAGAACAGCGTCACCGTGTACATGAGCGAGGCCGCGGGCACGACCATCGCGACTGTGGCGATGAGCCCCCCGAGAATCGCGCCGGGCACGCCCCCGACCGAGAGGCCGGCGCCGTATCCGACGAGGGTCACGATCAGGATGCTCGGACCCGGCGCGGTTTGGGAGATCGAGAAGATGTCGGCGAATTGCGCGTTGGACATCCAGTGATGGCCGTTGACCGCCTGCCGGTGCATGTCGGGCAACACCGCATTACCGCCGCCGATCGACAGCAGGGACAATCCCGCGAACATGCCGGCCAGCTGGAGGTAGGTGTTCACAGCGAGGTCTTCATGTCTGCGGGGCACGATCTCTCGGCCACGCCCACA
>Ga0075364_10002229_pt1 | contig 10868 bp, 8 predicted proteins | sample EndMetdeltDD1764_FD_71517 | JGI IMG/M metagenome (GOLD analysis project Ga0075364, IMG submission 71517) | Populus endosphere microbial communities from Tennessee, USA - Endosphere MetaG P. deltoides DD176-4 | ecosystem: Host-associated > Plants > Roots > Endosphere | place: USA: Tennessee...
CGAAGCGAACCTCGCGAAGGCAACGCACATCATCGACTTATGGCGCTTCGCGTTGGACGGCAGCGGCCGCAAGACACGTGTGACGCGCTACAATGCGCTCAATCCGGCACTCAAGTCGAACCAGGGCGTCATCAGCCCGGACGGCCGGTGGATGGCGTTCGGCGTCTCGACCGGCGCTATCGAGGTGAAAGTCGCCGGCCAGGGCATCGGCATCTTCCTGATGGATCTAAAGGCGGCGGGTTTCTAGTACGCCAACCCCGTACTTGCCCACCAGGCGAGACCCCCCGCAATCCCCGCGGCCAGCATGAAGCGCACCGGCCCCGCTCCCACCATTCCCTGCGAGCCTGCGGCAAGCTGCGGATCGCGTCCGGTGATCATCGGTAACACCAGCTTGCGTGACCGCCGGATGCGGTAATATGCGATAGCAAGCACGTGCACGGCGATCAGCGCGAGCAGCAGGTTGAAGCTCACCTCGTGCACTTCGGCAGCAGCACGGCCCTGTTCGAACGAGACGAGATACGAAAGCGGCCCGGACTCGAGCCCATCGATGTCGACCGCGAGCAGCCCAGTGCCGACCTGCACCGACAGCGCTAGCAGCATGGCGCTCACGCTGTAGCCACCGAGCGGATTGTGCCCCGCCTTGGCCGGGGCGTCGGCCGGATTGCGCAGGTAGGCTAACGTGGCCTGCGGCGATCGCACAAAATATGCGAAGCGCGCGGTGCTCGATCCGATCACGCCCCAGATCAGGCGGAACAGTATCAACGCCAACGTGATCAGGCCCGACAGGTAATGCCAGTCCATCGCGCCGCTTTCGGCGCTGCGCCAAGACAGTACGAAGAAGAAGACGGTTCCCCAGTGAAACAGCCGCGTGGGCACATCCCAGACCTTCGTTCCGTCCGTATTCATTGCCCTTGCACCTCCTCAGTCGTCGGCGACGCGGAAACTGTCATGGCAGCCCTTGCAGCTCGCGCCGAGCTGGCGCGCGCCCGCGCGGATTGCCGCTTCGTTCCCGCTTGCCACGATCCGCTCGAACGCGGTCGCCTGCCGGGCGAAGGCATCCTGCGCCGCGCGGAACTCGTGCGCGCGAGTCCAGATCTCGGCCTTGGCCGCCGTCCTGACGCGTGATTGCGGGCCGCTGCCCGCGGGATACCAAGCATACTGGTTGCGTGCGGCCGCGGAAATCCGCGCCGCCGCCTGGCGCAAGGCCGGAGAGCGGAAACCACCCGCGCGCACAGTGTCGTTCGTCGTCTTGAACGCCGCCCCGAGCGCACGGTAGTTCGCAATTCGGCTACGGATCGTATCGGCCGGGGTCGCCGCAATCGCCGCGGCTGCCGTCATCAGCAGGATAGGCACTATCCAGAAGGAACGTCGCATCGGTACTCCGGGGAAAGGATTGGAAATCAGGACGGCTTTGAGCCGCGATAGCGCTCGTGGCACTGCCGACAGGGCATCGCTTCGACCATCAGCCCCGTAACAGCGGACACATTGCCTGTCTCACCCGCCTTGGCCATGGCATCGGCGTTTCGTGCAAACGCCTCCATCGACTGGAGAAACTCGGCATGCTGCGACCAGACCTCGGGTTTGGACCGGCCGCCCGGCACAACCTGGCGAAACGCCTCGACCGAATCCTTGGCAGCTGTTACGATCGAACGCGTCGTTTCCGCCAGCTTCATCGGTGGCGCGGTGCCGGCGGCTATCATTCCCAGCGTCTTCGCGTCCCGATCGATCTGGAGCATCAGCTGCTGGCGTTCGAAGATGATCCCGTCCGCCTCCTCCTTGCTCAGCGCCGCCGCGCTCGCTGCCGGGGCAGACGCCGATGGCGTCACCTCGCCGATACCGGCCTGATGCCACGCGAACGCGGCGAAGCCCGCGAATATCGCCAGGGCGCCGCTTCCGCGGACTCTAAGCTTCGTCATGCTGTTCTCTCTCCATGAGCCGGCCCCGACCATACCCGCGGACAAACGGATGCGAGGGGAAACTGTGGTGCGCGGCGATCATCGCCTGGACGCGGCGCGATCGCCCCCCGACAGGCCCACGCGCACCGGCTCGCTGCCCACCGCCGGCACCACGATCTTGCCCGCCAGCAGCGCGCGATCCTGCTCGGGCGGGATGAACGCACGAACGCCTTCCAACTCGTAAGCGGCCGATAGGCCGTTGAACTGCCCCGTCACCGGATCCTTGAGCCCATCGGCCGCGCGCCGGACCGCGTTGTAGAGCCCCGGTATCTCGTAGCCGATGGTGAATTCGTAGTCCGACCATTTCGAGGTGGCGTTTGCCAGATATTCGCGCCAGTCGAGATATCCGCCCAGAGTCGCGTCCATGGTGCCGTCGGGCTTGAAGGCGATCCGCAGCCGGGCGTCGGTGAACGTCGTCGTGCTCGATACCGCACTGTCGCGCAGATAGAGCTTCTGGATCGGATCGGTCATGACCACGCCGTCAACGATCCGACCCTTAAACCGCGCGAAGGCCTTGCTGAACTCGGGCGCCTGGTTCACGCGGAAGGTGAAATCAGGCAATACCGTTTTGGATGCGCCATCGCGCCGCATGGGATCGGTGCTGTATAGAATGGTCACCGCCACATCATCGTCGTTGCGCTCGTCGTCGATGCCGCTGATCTCAATCAGCATGGCAAGGCCGCCCGCCCGGCGCATCTCGTTCGACAGTGTGGGCCGGAACCCGTTGCGCCTGAGACCGACAATGCAGCCTTGAATGGCGAAAAGCTGGTTGTCGATGCCACCGCGCCCGTCAGGCGAGACGTAGTTGCGGTGTTCGCTGGTGTGCGCTGGCGGCGTGCCGGAGCCATCGTCTCCATCGAGATCAAACCCGCGCACCACCTCTGCCCGCGGCGTGAGGAAGCCGGGGTCGGCGACGATGCCGGGCAGCAGTGCGACGTTCATCTCGTTGGGGCCGCGATAAGGGAGGATCTTGCGGTTGAGCCCGCCGGTCTTCGCCAGAAGAGCGCGCTGCTCCTCCGCCCGCTGCGGCGACATCAGTGCATAGTACTGCGTCTCGGCCGGCTTGGGATTCATCGTTTCGCACTGGTCTTCGCGCGCATCCGATATCGACGCGAGCCACGATACGACGAAGACCTTGCGGTCACCACTTGGAGTCACGGGGCGCAACCTGGCCGGTGCCTCGGTCACCACACGCGGCTCCGCCTCGTAGCGAGCGTTGAGCCATTGGATCTCGTCGAAGCGAAGCTGGAACGCTTGCTCGGGCGCTTCCGCCACCACCGGGCACGACAGACTAACGTTCTTCAGCGCATATTCGTAGAAAGCCGGGATATCGGCCGGACGCGGACCATCCTCCTGGGTATGACGCATCATTTCCGACGATTCAGCGTAAATCAGCAGAGGAAGCTTCTCGCCCGCACGGCACTTCTCCATCAACGGCGCCAGCGCCGGACTGCGCTTGTCGATGGACAGCGACAGCACTTCGGGGCCTTTCTGCGGGGCCTGCGACGTTGTGAATTTCAAAGGTATGTATTTTTCCTGGGTGCCGCGCGAGCGCCGCTGCTGCGGCTGCACGCTCCAATAGTTCGCTTCTGCGCGCACCCATTCGCGATAAGGCCGCGGGTTCGGTACTCCGCCCTCGACGCCGGGCACTTTCAGATAACTGGGGCCGATATAGAACTGCGCAGCGGCCGGCGACGCATAAAGCGAAGCCAGGATCGCCGCCAACAGGGCCGCTTCGCAATTGCGTCTAGTCATCGTCGTTCTCCGTCCGGCACGCGTCAGGCCATGACCTCGCCAATCGGCTTGGTCGCTCGCATCGCGCCCTCGCCCCAGGCCGTCACCGGCATGCCGAGCACCTGCTGGATCGTCAGCCCCACGCGCGAGCTGGGATCACCGTTGCCCGAGATGTGCTGGCCCGCTTTCCATCGGCCCCCGGCTTTGCCCGCCACCATGATCGGCAGATTGTCGACAGAATGGATCTTGGCGAAATTGCTTTCGGACGTCGCCAACACCAGGCTGTGGTCGAGCAGTGTCCCATCGCCTTCCTTCACTTCGTCCATCAGCTGCAGCATGGTAGCGAACGTCTCCATGCTGCGTTCGATGAAGAAAGTGGCCTTCGGCTGGTATCCGAGCTTTTCATCGATCGGCTCCTCGTGCGTCAGCTCGTGCAGCGCGACCGCCTCTCCGGTCTTGCGCAAGTTCGAACCGGCGGTCGACAACGCCAGATTGAACACCTTGGTCTGGTTGCAGGCCAGCGCCATGACCAGAAGCCGGGCCAATATTTCGTGGCTCTTCACCGCCGACTCCCAAGTCGGTCCAAGGGCGATCTTCTCCGGCTCGCGCGGCAGCACGCAGGCATCGGCCGGCGCGGGCTTCTGCAGCATCGTGCCGAGCTGCTCCTCGACCTGCCGGACAGAGGTGAAATACTGGTCGACCCGCTGGCGGTCAGCGCTGCCGAGCGTGCGCAGCAGTTCGTCGCGCTCGTCCTTTATCGAGCTCAGCACGCTTTGGCGCAGCATGATCTGCGGGTCGGGGGTGAACTCCGCCTTGTTGGGATCTTGAAAGCCGGTGCCAAACAATCGCTGGTAGAGGGTCACCGGATCGACCTCGCTAGGGTTGACCGTCGATCCCGCGCGCATGCTGTAGCTCACGCTGGGATCGCCCGTGCAGGCTACTTCGAGCGACTGGAAGCGCGTGCCCCTGCCGATGTGATCGGAGATCAGGCAGTCCATCGTCGGCAACTCGCTGTTGCCGCCGCCGACCCCGCCCTTGAGGGGAGCACAGCCCGCCATCGTGGCCATCACGCCTGACCAGTGGACCAGGTTGGGCTTACCGTCGAGCGTGCAGTTGAAATTCGAGAAGACTGTCACCTTGTCCCGATAGGGCATAATCGGTTTGAGCTCGTCCTTAAGGTCGTAGTCGCGGCCTAGCTTGCTGGGGAACCAGCGCGCGGCGTTGACTCCGCACCCCCAGAACCAGGTGCCGAAACGGGTGGGAATCGGCGCGCCGGTAGCAGCCAAAGCTTCGCCATTGCCGTCGAGGAACAAATCCAGCATCGGCAGGGCAACAGCAATGGCGGACCCTCGCATTATCCCGCGCAGAATACCGCGTCTTGTCCAATCAGCCATATGATCCTCCGATCGGTAAGCCTGTGTCATTTCGCCGCGACCCGCGTCGTGGCACCGCCCGGCACCGTGACCCGCGCGAAGGCCGGGCTGGTGGCAATGCGGCGCAACAACGAAGAGAAACGGTATCCGTCCTGGGCAAACTCGTGGCTGGTCGTCTCCAGCCAGCCCGCCTCGCCCCCGCCCGCCGGGTGACCGACGCCATATTCGAACGTGCGGCGGACCAGGCACTGGGGCACCGCCGGACTTTCGCGGAGCAGGTTCGAAAGCCCCATCAGTCCGTTGTAGGGCTTGTCCTCGAACATGCCGCTCGCGTCGATCAGCGCGTCATTCTCGTGGGTGCGGAATTCACCGAACGCATCGTAGTTCTCCATCGACAGACCGATTGGGTCGGTCAGTGCGTGGCAGCCGGCACAGGCCGGGTTTTCGGCATGGATGTCGAGCCGCTGGCGCGCGGTGCGGCGCAGCGGGTTGTGCACGTCCTCCGCAGCCGCGAAGTCGACGTTGGGCGGCGGCTGCGGCACCGGCTGGCACAGCAGGAACTCACGCACCGACTTGCCACGGATGGTGGGCGAACTGCGGCCCTCGTGCGTGGGGTCGAGCATGAGGAACGCGGCAAGGGTCAGAAAACCCCCGCGCGGGTCCTTGGGGCCGAAGACATAAGGCGCCCAGCCATCCATCCCCGCGACGTCGACCGGCACCTTGTAGAGCGCTCCCAAGTTGCGGTTCATGAAGGTCCGCTTGGTCGTGAAAAGATCGCGGTAGTCTCCCTTGCGCGTCACCAAGTGGTCGACGATCGTGCGCAAGCTCTGCTCCTGTGCGTCCTTCGCCATCTGCGAATTGAACTTGGGAAAGATCGCCTGGTCCTTGGACAAGCCCTGGAACTGTTCGTAGCCCAGCATATCCGAGAAGAACGAACGCACACCCTGCTCAAAGCGACCGTCCGCCATCAACCGGTCGACCTGTGCACCCAACTTCACCGGATCGTGAAGCTCACCCGCGGCGGCGGCATCGAGCAATGCCGTGTCGGGCGGCGCGTCCCAAAGGAGGAAGCTGAGCCGGGTAGCCAGCGAATAGCCATCGAGCCGGCGCTCACCCGGGCGCGAGGGATCGGGCTCGCTCGCTTCCACGCGAAAAATGAAATTGGGCGACATAAGCAGCCGGGCAAGGCCGAATTCCAGACCCTTGCGGAAGCTGCCCGAGCGCACGGTGGCAGCCTGAGCGAGTTCGATCGTCGCCGCCATCTCGCGCTGCTTCAGCGGCCGGCGATAGAGCAGGCGGCCGTACCTGGCGAAGAACGAGGTGGCGCAAGTGCCGTCAAATGCACCTGCCGCCGTGGCGGCGCACGGAATGATCGATCTCCGCTCCTCGCCGGCCAGGACGTGCGCCGATATCTCGCGCGCGCGCAACTCATACTGCTCGATGCCCGATGGAGAGACCGTAACCCTTCCCTCGCCGATTGCCATCAGTCCATCTTCGCGCCGAGACGGATCGAAGCGCCCGGGCACAGCGATACCGGGGCCGAAGACCTGCTCGATCGAGCGGATATACTGCGCCTCGTTCAGCCGACGGAACCCGCCAAACGTACCGACTGTTTCCATGACGCCCGACACGGGCGCCGGTTCGCCCAGTATTGGAACCGAGCTCCACGCGAAAGACAGGGTCGCAGCCAATCCCGCAACCGCGAGTATTCGCCGTACCGCGCTCATTCGCCTCAATCGATTTGCAATGCTGCGCAACAAAAAGCGCTCCCAACCCAATTTACGACAGTGTTTTCGGGTTGAGACTAATCTGTTTGAACAAGCTGATCACCTACGCTTTCACCATTCCCACAATGCGGAATTGATCAGCGCGTTGATGCTGACCGGATGAGGCAAAGCCGACTATCAAGAGCCGGCGAAGAGCTTTTAACGGAAGCCCTGGAGAACGGCGTTAGGGCCGCTTTTCCGGAGGTGCGAATTCGTCGATGAGTTCAATCTGATTTCCATCGGGGTCCCGGATTACCATCGTGGCAAATCCCGGCCGAAGACGCGGCTTGCCGAAACCCACAAAACCAGATTTCTCTAACCGGTCCAGTGTTGCAGCCATATCGGCTATCCGGATGACGATGAAAGCGCCCCCGGGCACGAGTTGTCCATGACCGCCGCCTACCATGACTATGGCAGAACCCCGATCAGGAGCGCCCCATGACAACGAGGTCTCATGATCGTTGTGACGAGCACCTTGGCTCATTCCGAGTGCTGTGTAGAACGCTGTTGTCTTCTGGAAGTCCGTAACCCGAATCTTGATAGCTGGCATGCCTGCAGTTTCAACGGTCTGGCCATGCGCGGCGGATGCCAGTGCCAGTACTATCGCTCCGACAGCCGTCCTACATTTTCGCATCGCCCTGTCCCCGCCACCTCGTATTACGCCTGCCAAGTTTGTGGAGACACATGGCAACGCGTTTGCAACCAGAGTCGTTAGAAAAACCGCATGGTGGGAAAAAATCTTCGGGACAGCGCCCGCTCGCCCGCTTCATCATGATCACCTTTCCACGGTCCGGAACTGCGAACCAAGCTGGCAGATCTTATTTCCCGCCGACCGCTTGTCGCCCGCCAAACGTGCCGACATACAAACCGCTCTTACCGACAAATGGGCCGGATCGCGGTGCGATCATGGCGAAGACGACCCGGCGGCCATCGCGTGATGGTGATGATTGATGTGCTTCACCGCCCAGATCACTGACGAAGGTCAGGCGGCGGCGTTTATCGCTCACCCAGTCGTGGAGGAAAAGGTCGAACCCGCGTCCTCCATAGCGTTGCGCCATCTCTTTCGCATCGGCGCGGCCAGCCCTGCTGAGCATCGCTTCAACGGCGGAAACCGGATGTCCCGTTAGACCGCGAATTGGACTCGACGGGTCCGATGCTCGATTGGATTCTTCAAGGCCAAAACGTTCATTGGGGAATAAGTGTGTTTCATTGTGAGCATCATCGGTCGGCATGTGTGTGATCTTGCCACTTTCGAGACCGATCATATACATCCCTTGGCTCAGCCAGCCCTTCTCGATCGTGAAGAACAGCACTGACTTTCCGTTCTGCGCGAAGTCGTAGGTTTCGATGATGGTGATCGGCGAATTGGTATCCGCCGGAGGGTAGGAATATGCGATGCGCCGGTTGGTCAACGCAGCCCTTGAACCGTCATGGACGAGTTCTCCGGTAGTCATTTGAGGGTTACCAGAGAATTCGCCCCACGCGATCCGCGATCCGCCGCCAGGCAACTGCTTATAATCGATGGCGATCTCACCAATCGCGTCGGCCTGAAGCGCTTGCGGTGGCATCGCTGCCGACGCGGGCATCCAGTAGAGCTCGCTTCTACCTTGATTTTGGCTTGCTTCATTTGCACGAGTAGCCGCTGCACTCGGCAAATTTGGATGAGCGACAATCAGGAAGCTGTCATCCGGGAGGTAATAGATTCTCGAAACTTGCCCGTTCGCACCCCACGGGCAGGTCAGACATCGTACCTTGCGTGTTCGCAAATCCAGCTCGTAGGCTGGACTATCGACCTTATCGGACCGTGTAAAAGCGATGCGAGTACCATCCAACGACCAGACAGGACGCTCTCCCCAATCGAGGACGCGTTCAACGGAAAATTCGGCGGCCAAGTAATCGGATAAATCGGCTGCATCGGTTGAGGAAATCCGCGCAGATGCGCTTCCAGCTAGTGTGGCGGCGGCAACAATCGGAATGACGGCCAAATTCAAAATCTGCCAAAAGATACCAGAAAAATTCCGTTTCATAGAGTTCTTCACCACCTTCCCCAACCGAATTTTCTGTAAGCAGGCCAGCCAAGCGCCGCCTAGAAATGCGGAGCCATTCGCCCATACTCAACCGTTTGCAGGAGCTTTCCCGCTGGGTGGAAAAGCCATTCGATCGGTATTGAGCCGCGCAACCGAAATTATCCGCGCTTCATCCCCTCTCCGCCATCATTTCGATATCGTACATCGACTTTCGCTGGGAGCATTTTCATGATGGGCGGAATCAGCCCCGTTCAGGGTCATTAACTTAGATTGGCACGCAAGTAGCCGAAGTTTACCGACCAGAGCAGCCGCTACTGCCGGGCGCGGTTAACTATGTCCGTCCACGATACCTTGAATGCTGTCGCGCTATGCCGACACCATGACGAGGCTCCTGCCCACTTCAGCAATTGCCGCTTTGCTTGCGGGTGCCCTGGCGCTTCTGCCATCGAGCGCATTCGGTGCTGTCGGCCTGGACGCACTGTCCGATGGCGAAGCGGCCGCTTCCGGCAACCAGTGCGATGCCGCGCTCGTACCGGCCGCCGGCAAAGTCCAGGCCGTTCCCGCGGCCCTGACCAAGGCTTCGGCCATTCTCGGCGGACATGTCAGCAGCCTCGAACAGATCACGCGCCAACAGGCCGGTCTTGCTCCGGCCGCCGCGCCTCCCGCGCTGACGCAAACCCGTGCGGACGGCGCGGCCAGGACGCCTTCCTGCAATGGTCTGGTGCTACGCACGCCGGCACTGCCCGGTCTCGCCCCGGCCCTGGCCCTGGCAACGCCGCTTCAAGGCGACGACGATTTCCTCGCCTCCAAGCGCCTGCGCATCAAACGGACCAGCTTCGATGCCGCCTGGGCCCGCGTCCAGCGGCAGAGCCTGTCGCGAGCGACGGTGGCCGAGCTTTCGCGGATGTCTTCGTCACGCACCAATCTGGCGCTGGTCACTGCCGTGAACGCGTGGGCGAACGCGCGTATCCGCTATGTCGAGGACAGCGTTCTCTACGGAAAGGCAGACTATTGGGCGGGTGCCAATACCACCTTGAGGCGGCGCGCAGGCGATTGCGAGGACATCGCAATCGCTAAACTGCAGCTCCTGGCGACGCTGGGCGTGCCGCGCTCGGACATGTACCTGACGGTCGCCCGCGACCTTGTGCGCAACGCCGATCACGCCATGCTCGTGGTCAAGCTCGACGGCCGCAACTGGCTCCTCGACAACGCGACCAGCGAAGTGCTCGATGCCAGCAAGAGCTACGACTACCGCCCGATCATGTCGTTCAGCATGACGGGCAAGTGGCTGCACGGGTATTCCGGGCTCTGATCAGCGCTCGGTCAGGGCCTCGTCGAAGGCCCGCAGGACCGGCTTGAGCAAGTAGGTCAGCACGCTCTTGCGGCCGGTGATGATCTCCACGTCGCAGATCATCCCCGGCATGATCGGCAATCTCCGGCCATTCTTCATCAGGAACGCCTGGTCGGTCTCGATCATCACGTTGTAATAGGCTTGCCGCTCGACCTCATCGTAGATGCTGTCGGCGCTGATGTTGCGGACATGGCCTTTGAGGCCGCCGTAGATCGAGAAATCGTAGGCAGTGATCTTCACGACCGCGGGGTCGCCTTCCTTGATGAAGGCAATGTCCTTCGGCGCCACGCGCGCCTCGATCAGCAGTTTGTCGCCGCTGGGCACGATCTGCATGATCTTCTCGCCGGGGCTGACGAAGCCACCGACTGTCGTGACCTGCACATCATTGACGAGGCCGGTCACCGGCGCGCGCAGTTCGCTGCGCTCGACGTTCGCCGAGGCGCCCTTCATGGTCTCCTCGTTGACTGCGATCTTGGTGGCGACCTCGCTTCGTTCGTTTAGCGCCTGCTGGCGGAAATCCAACTGAGCTTCGCGGCGCTGCGCATCGGCCTCGCTGATCGCCGCGCGCGCGCGCGCGACGCCCTGGCGCGACGCCGCAAGCCGGCCCTGGATGTCGACGAGTTCGCGCTGTGCCGTCAGCAGCTCGGTCTTGGGAACGATGC
>Ga0075364_10002230_pt1 | contig 10866 bp, 10 predicted proteins | sample EndMetdeltDD1764_FD_71517 | JGI IMG/M metagenome (GOLD analysis project Ga0075364, IMG submission 71517) | Populus endosphere microbial communities from Tennessee, USA - Endosphere MetaG P. deltoides DD176-4 | ecosystem: Host-associated > Plants > Roots > Endosphere | place: USA: Tennessee...
ACCCAAGACCCGCACCATCGTGGTGCAGGCCGCCACCTTCGCGCAGTTCGACAATGCGCGGCGCGCGGCCTCGCGCCTGGCGCAGGCGGGCGAGGCGCGCATCGTGCCCACGACCCGCAACGGCGCGCCCTTCTATCGGGTGCTGGTCAGCCGGCCGAACGGCGACGCGGGCCTGCTGCGCGCGCGGGTGGCGCAGATCGGCTTCCCGGAAGCCCAGGTGCGCAGCTTCTAAACGCCCCGGCCAAGCTTGCAGTGATCCCGCCGCGCGGGCGAATGTCGGCGCCGCGGCGCGCCGCGCGTCCTTTGGCGGCGCAGATCATGGAGTTGCCGATGAAGCCCCTCGCCCTGGCGTCCCTCGCCGCCCTCGCCCTTGTCCCCGCGACGGTCTCCACGGCGGCGCCGATGCCGCCGCCGGGCCCCTATTCGGTCGACATGGCCCACGCCAGCCTGAACTTCCGCATCAACCACATGGGCCTGTCGCGCTACACCGCGCGCTTCACGCGGATGAAGGCCCGCCTGGTCTTCGATCCCGCCCATCCGGCGGACCAGTCGGTGACGGCGACCATCGACGCCAACTCCCTGCAGACCAACTATCCCGAACCCGCCAAGCTCAACTTCGATCGGCAGATCGAGAAGGAGTTCCTGGAGACCGCCAAGTTCCCGACCATCACCTTCCGCTCGACCAAGGTCACGCCCACCGGGCCTGCGACGGCCAAGGTGGAGGGAACGCTCACCCTGCACGGCGTGAGCCGGCCGGTGACATTGGAGGCGACCTACAACGGCGGCTATCCGGCGGGCGGCTTCGATCCCAGCGGCTCGCGCGTCGGCTTCTCGGCGCACGGGACGATCCGCCGCTCGGAATTCGGCATCGCCTACGGCCTGCCCGCGCCTGGCACCACCATGGGCGTCGGCGACGAGATCGACGTGGCCATCGAGGCCGAGTTCACCCAGCCCGGCCCCAAGACGCCGGCGGCGAAGAAGCCCTAGCCCCGCCGGGCGTTGGGCGTGTAGGCGGGCAGCCGCTCGAAGCCGCGGGTGCTGGTGTGCGGGCGCATCACAGCGCCCGACATGTCCACGTCCCACTCGGGGAAGCGGTTCAGGATCTCGTCCAGCGCCGTGCGGCCCTCGACGCGGGCCAGCGCATTGCCCAGGCAGTTGTGGAAGCCCACGCCGAAGGTCAGGTGCGGCAGGCGCTCGCGGTGGATGTCGAAGGAATCGCCGTCGACGAACTTGGTCTCGTCCCGATTTCCCGAGGCGATGATCGCCAGCATGACGGCGCCCTCGGGGACCTTCGTCCCCAGCACCTCGGTGTCCTTGCCCACGTATCGGGCCACGGCGGGCCCGGGCGACTGGAAGCGCAGCAGCTCCTCGATGGCCTGGGGGATCAGGCTGCGGTCCTGGACGATCTGGCGGCGCTGATCGGGATGGTCGGCCAGGATCTTGCCGATCCAGCCGATCAGCCTGTTGGTGGTGTCGTTGCCCGCCCCGAACAGCAGGTTGCAGAACACCATGACCTCGCCCTTGGAGAGCTTGCGCGTCTCACCGACGTCATCGACGAACTCGGCGTTCAGGAGCTCGGTCATGGCGTCGTCGGACGGGTTCTTCGCGCGCCAGTCCACATAGTCGGCGAAGTGCGAGCCGCTGAAGTCGGCGTTGGTCATGTCCTGCGGCTTGCCCGGCTCCAGCGACTGGCTGGTGGCGTCGATGCGCGCCTTGGCCCGCAGTTGCTCCTCCTGGGGCAAACCCAGCAGCATGCCGATCACCTGCATGGGCATCACCGCGCCCAGGTGCTGGATGAAGTCGAAGGCGCCCTCCTCGACCAGCGGGTCGAGGGTGCGGGCGCAGAAGGCGCGGATCTCCGGCTCCAGCCTGGACATGCGGCGGGGCGTGAAGATGCGGGCGAGCACGCTGCGGTGCATGGTGTGCAGCGGCGGATCCTCGTTGATGAACATGCCCTTGGGCATGACCATCCGGCTCTTGATCTGATCGAGCACGTCCCCGTGGCGGGAGATGTAGACGTCGCGGTCCGTCAGGACCTCGGCGACGTCGTCGTAGCGGCTGACCGCGTAGAAGTCGTACTCGTTGTTGTAGTAGATGGGCGCCTTCTCGCGCAGTGCGCGGAAGGCCGGATAGGGGTCCCAGAAGTAGCTCTGATTGTACGGGTCCCAGTGCGCCGCCGTCTCGCTGATCGCGTTCATCTCACCACTCCTGGGCCGTCCTCCGCCGGAGCCGCTCCGCGCTTCTTTCGGGCGCGTCAACGGGCCGGCGCTCTAGCCTAGGCTGGGGATCGATCGGGGCGCAACGCGCGAATCCGCAGGCCTACTCGCCGATCGGGCCGGCGGCGCTCTGCAGGTAGTTGGCCTCGCCCATGGCCGAGAGCAGGGCGACCTGCGTCGACAGGTAGTCGATGTGCTCCTCGGTGGCGGCGAGGATATCGGTGAGGATCTCGCGGCTGACGAAGTCGCGGGAGGTCTCGCAGAGGGCGATCGCCTCGATGAGCGTCCCGCGCCCCTCGGTCTCCAGGGCCAGGTCCGCGCGGAGCACCTCGGCCACGCTCTCGCCGATGGAAAGCTTGTGCAGGTCCTGAAGGTTGGGAAGCCCGTCCAGGAAGAGGATGCGCTTCACCAGCTTGTCGGCGTGGCGCATCTCGTCGATGGACTCGTCGTAGACCACCTTGCCCAGGCGCTCGAAGCCCCAGTTCTGCAGCATGCGGGCGTGCAGGAAGTACTGGTTCACCGCGGTGAGTTCGTTGGTCAGCACGTCGTTCAGACGCTGGATGACCGAGCGGTCTCCCTGCATGGCGAGCTCCTATTCCGCGGCGAGCAGAAGGGGCGCCCTCTCCTCGTGGATCAGCCGCCGCATCTCGCAGACGCATTTGGCGCAGCGCACCCGCCCCTGGCAATGGTCGAAGATGTGAACCGGCTTCTGAGCGCCCGCTGCGACGGCCGCCCGGGCGTCACGCTCGCGGATTCCATTGCAATTACAGACGTACAAGGCTCGGCCTCCGTGACAGTCAGCTGACAATAACACGTTCCGGCGATCTTGCAACTCATTCTGCAACTCATTCGCAAATAGGCTTGCAGATGAGAATTATTCGCATTAGCAAACTTCCCACGGCCAAGCCGAACGGCCGAACCAGTGAGGGGACCCATGCTTCAGCGAACGATCAATCCCAAGGGCGTGACCGCCCGCCGCCGCGCCGCCGCGATCGGGGCCGGGGCGCTGGTGCTTGCGCCGGCCGCGGCCCTCGCCGACTCCGCCCCGCGGGTGGACGGGGTCACCGTCACCGGCAAGCGCCACGGCTATGGCGAGGTCGAGAACGTCCTGGCCAAGCTGCCGGCGGACCTGCGCGACATCCCCCAGTCGGTGACCGTGCTGAACAAGGGCCTGCTGCAGTCGCAAGGGGTGACTTCGCTGGCCGAAGCCCTGCGCAATGTGCCCGGCATCACCCTGGGCGGCGCCGAGGGCGGGCAGATCGGCAACAACATCAACCTGAACGGCTTCACCGCCCGCACCGACATCTTCCTCGATGGGATGCGCGACCGCGGCCAGTACTACCGCGACACCTTCGCCCTGGAGTCGGTGGAGGTGCTGATGGGCCCCTCCTCCATGCTGTTCGGCCGCGGCTCCACCGGCGGGGCGATCAACCAGGTTTCGAAGCGCCCGGTGCTGCGCCCGATCCAGGAGGTCGAGGGCTCGGCGACCACAAACGGCCTGGCGCGCGGCGTCGCCGACGTGAACCTGCCCCTCTCCGACCAGGCCGCCATGCGGGTGGCGGTGATGGGCCAGAAGGGCCCGGTCTCCACGCGGGACAAGACGCGGGTGGGGGATTACGGCCTCGCCCCCTCGATCCGCTTTGGCATCGGCACGCCCACCGAATTCACGGTCTCTGGCCTGGCGCAGCACAACCGGGACCGGCCGGACTATGGCGTGCCGCCGCTGAACGGGCGGCCAGCGCCCGTCGGGCGCGAGGCGGTCTACGGCTATTCCAGCGACCGGACGATCCAGGACATCGTCGCCATCGGCGGGGAGCTTCGCCACCGCTTCGCCTCCGGCTGGCAGGTGCGCAACCAGCTGCAGTACAACCGCATCCGCACCGACGCGGTGGAGACCGCCGGCCAGGGGATCGGCACGGTCAACGCCCGCGGCTACACCGCGCTTGTCCCGGCCGGGACCAGCGCGCTTGCGCCGGAACAGCTCTTCGTGCGCCTGCAGAGTCACGACCGGGTGATCCGCGACACCTCGCTCTACGACCAGCTGGAGATCAGCGGCGAGGCCGCCACCGGCCCCTTCCTCCACGCCCTGCTGGCGGGCGGCGAGCTTGGCCACGACAACTACCGCAACCAGAACTACACCCGGACCGCGAGCTGCAACGGGATCGCCCTGCCCGCCGGCTACACCGGCTGCGTCAGCCTGCTGAACCCGGCCTATGGCGCTTCGCCCACCTCGCTGGAGACGCCGACCAACCTGGCGCGCGGCCAGGCCGACACCGCCGCCATCTACCTGAGCGACACCATCACCCTGACGCCCCAGGTGAAGCTGGTGGGGGGCCTGCGCTGGGACCGCTATTCGGCGAAGATCAGCAACTCGATCAACAGCGCCAATACGCCCGGCAACACCGCCTTTGCGCGCGTCTCGCAGACGGTGGACTTCACCAGCGTGCGCCTGGGCGCCATCTGGCGGCCGACGAGCGCGCAGACCTACTACGTCTCCTATTCGACCTCGTTCAATCCGTCCCTGGAGCAATTGACCTCGACCACCGGGATCACCCAGCCGCTGGCGCCGGAGAAGAACACCTCCTACGAGGCCGGCGCGAAGTGGGGCCTGCTTGGCGATCGCCTGAACCTGGACGCGGCGCTCTTCCAGGTCCGCAAGGACAACGCCCGCTCGCAGAACCCCGACAACACCTACACCGCCGACGGCGACATCCGCGTGCGCGGCGTGCGCCTGGGCGCGGCGGGGCGGCTGGCGCCCCACTGGCAGGTGTTCGCCGGCTACACCCGCCTGGACGCCAAGATCCTCTCGGCCATCGCCGTGGGCACCCAGGGCATGGTCCCGGCCAATACGCCCAGGGACAGCGCCACCCTCTGGACCACCTACGACGTGGCGCGCCACGTCCAGGTCGGCGGCGGGGCGACCTATGTGGGCAAGCGCTTCCTGAACAACACCGACCTGGTCAGCGCGCCCGGCTACGTGCGGCTCGACGCCACCATCGCCTGGCGGACCCCGGCCTATGAGGTGCGCCTGAATGTCTTCAACCTGGCCGACCGGCGTTACTACGACGCGCTGATCCAGTCCGACGGCGGGCGGGCCGTGCCGGGCGCCGGGCGGACGGCCATGCTGAGCCTCGTTCTTCGGCGCTGAGGGAGGCGAGCCGATGCTGATCACCATCGAACAGGCGCTCGATGCGGCCGCCGTGGCGGACCTGCGGGGCGCCCTGGACCAGGCCGGCGAGGCCTGGGTCGATGGCCTGGCCACCGCCGGCTGGCAGGGGGCGAGCGTCAAGCGCAACCAGCAGATCGACGAGGCCTCGTCCGTCGCCGCCCAATGCCAGGCGATCGTGCTTGGCGCCCTCGAGCGCCATCCGCTGTTCATCAGCGCGGCCCTGCCCAACGTCGTCTATCCGCCGATGTTCAACCGCTACGGCGAGGGCATGGGCTTTGGCCCCCACGTGGACGGCGGGATCCGGCTCGACCCGCGCACCGGGCGCAAGCTGCGCACGGACCTGTCGGCCACCCTCTTCCTCAGCGCGCCGGAGGACTACGACGGGGGCGAGCTGGAAATCGTCGACACCTACGGCGCCCATAGCGTCAAGCTCGGCGCCGGCGACCTGGTGCTCTATCCGGCGTCCAGCCTGCACCAGGTGACGGCGGTCACCCGCGGCGAGCGGCTGGCGTGCTTCTTCTGGATCCAGAGCCTGGTGCGCGACGATGGCCGCCGCGCCCTGCTGTTCGAGATGGACGGGGCGATCCAGCAGTTGGCCGGGGCCGACGCCTGCGCCGACGCGCGGCGCACCCTCACCGGCTGCTACCACAACCTGCTTCGGCAGTGGGCGGAGGTCTAGAGAGGCGCCGTCAGGGCCCGTAGCCCATCTCGCGGTAGTAGCGCGCCGCGCCCGGGTGCAGCGGCACGCCCAGGTTCTGGGTCACGCGCCTGGGGTCGTAGCTGAAGGGCCGGACGAACCATTTGAGCTGGGCGCGCCGCGCGTCGATCGCCTTGGCGAGGTCGTAGGCGGCCTGGTCCGGCGTGTCGTCGCGGGCGAACACCGCCTCGCCCGAGCGGCCCACCGTGCGGATCGGCCGGTCGATCCCCCGCAGCAGCCCCCAGCGGGCGGTCACCCGCTCGACGTTCGGCTGGACGGCGAGCTTGTCCAGCAGCGGCTCGGGCAGGTCGAGGAAGGTGAGGTCGCGGGTCTGGCTGAAGGTCGTCCAGAGGTTGGACTCGATGTTGTTGGCGCCGCTGCCCAGGTCGCTGACGATGATATCGAAGGCGGCGTCGCGCGGGACGTCGATGGCCATCGCCGTCGAGCCGCCCCAGGAGGCCAGGGCCTGGGGGGTGAGGCCATAGTAGGCCAGCACCTGGGGCGCCAGCGAGCCGACGGTGAGCACCCGCACCGGCATCCGGCGCTCGCGCACCAGGCCAAGGTCGGTGATCCCCGCGCCCTTGCGCACCGCCACCAGCAGATAGTTGGGGTCTTCGATCCGGGCGATCAGCCGCAGGTTCCTGTAGGGACCGTCGCGGGCGTAGCCGCCCTCCCCGCGATAGGCGGCGGCCAGGATGGTGCTTTCGGTGACGCCGAAGTCCACCGGGGCGTCCACGCGCTCGAAGGTGCCGATCTCGAAGTCCTGCGGCCCCAGCGGCGGCGCCCGCTCATGGCGCCCGACGATCCTCGGGCCCTCGGCGCGGTTGCAGTTGCGGCAGAGGATCACCTGGTAGCCGAGCGGCGCCATCGCCTCGGTCATGAAGTCGCCCAGCTCGCCCCAGGGGCAGGTGTGCTGGCAGGCCGCGGCCATCACCGGGCGGTGCGCCGCCCAGCCCGTGATCCCGGGATCGATGGTGCGGCCCTCCGGCGCCGCCGGCTGGGCGAGGGCCGATGGCGCGATCCGCAGCGCGAGGGCGGCGAGCGCCAGCGCGGCGCCGAGCCTCACGGCTCGCACGACCCCTCGCTCGCCGGGAGGGCCAAGCGCCGCTCGCCCACCGGGCGGTAGATCCAGGCCGCGCGGGAGTCGGGATCGCCGGTGGCGGACTTCACCGCGGTCTTCGCCGCGGTCCTGATCGCCGTGAGGGTGGCGGCCAGGTCGTCGGTCTCAAGCTCGTAGACCGTGGCGAACCGGAAGGGCGGCGGGGGCCGCATGCGCTGCTCGTCGGTCAGCTCGTAGCGCTGGGCCGCGGCGACGCCGGGCACGGTCAGCACCTCCGGCACATGGACCTGGTCCAGATAGGCGCCGTAGGCGGCCTCCTGGCCCTCCGCGGCGTTGGTCAGAGCCATGAAGATATAGGCGGCCACCGCGTCCCCTCCCCGCCCCGCCGGCGTCTCTTGGATTGGTGCCCCAGGCCGGACTCGAACCAGCACTTCCTTGCAGAAAGCAGATTTTGAGTCTGCCGCGTCTACCATTTCGCCACTGGGGCCAGCGGGAAGCGGCGCACTCTAGCGGCGGGTCTTGCCGGGTCAACGCGGGCGGAAGAGGAATTGCGCGACGTCAAAGCGCAGGCTCCCGCGGGGCGTCCAAGTGGGGAGACGCTTGATTTTTGGCGTCTCAGACTGTAATTGATAATCAGTCGCAATAATTGCGGTGTTAGGGATTTGCGGATGCACGACATGCTGGCCGCCCCGATCGGAGCCTCCGGCCTCGCGAGCGAGGTCGTCGAAGGCCCGTTGGCGCGCCTGAGCCAGGCTCGGCCGGGCGACAAGGGCGTCATCATCGACGTGCGCGCCGAGACCCACCCCGGCGATCATGGCGTCGGGGTCGAGGAGCTGCAACGCCGCCTGCTGGAGTTCGGCTTCGTCGAGGGCGCCGAGTTCGAGGTGCTTCACGAAGGGGCGATCCGCCGCGATCCCATCGCGGTGCGCCTGGACGACATGCGCGTGGCCCTGCGCCGCCGCGACGCCGAGGACGTCTGGGTCCGCCTGCACCCCCGCGCGGACGACTCCCGCCGCCGTCCATGACCGCCGCCACCGTCGAGACCGTCCCCGCGATCGGGCGCGTGGCCCTGGTCGGCAATCCCAATTCCGGCAAGACCGCCCTCTTCAACGCCCTGACCGGCAGCCGCCAGAAGGTCGCCAACTACGCCGGCGTCACCGTCGAGCGTAAGGAGGGCCGGGCCCACACCGCCGACGGCCGCGCCCTCTCCATCCTCGACCTGCCGGGCACCTATTCGCTGCGGGCCCGCAGCCCCGACGAGGCGGTGACCCGCGACGCCGTGCTGGGGCGCCTCGCCGGCGAGACCGCCCCCGACGTGCTGGTCTGCGTGGCCGACGCCACCAACCTGCGCCTGGTGCTGCGGCTGATCCTGGAGCTGAAAGCCGTGGGCCGGCCGATGGTGCTGGCGCTGAACATGTACGACATCGCCCAGCGCCAGGGCCTTCGGATCGACCTGGAAGGCCTGCGCCGCGAGCTGGACTGTCCGATCGTCACCACCGTCGCCACCCGCAAGCGCGGGATCGAGGAGCTGATCGAGCAGGTCGACGAGCTGGCCAGGGCCGGCGCCGGCCGCAACCAGAGCACCTGGCGCGAGCCTTCCGCCGCGGAGATCCGCCAGGCCCACCGCGAGGCCCAGCGCATCCTCAAGGCCTATGTGCGGCCGCCCGAGCGGCCCGACACCCTCACCGGCCGGATCGACGCGGTGCTGCTGCATCCGGTCGCCGGCCTGATGATCCTGATGGCCCTGCTGTTCCTGATGTTCCAGGCGGTGTTCACCTGGGCCAAGCCGGCGCAGGACCTGATCGACGGCGGCTTCCAGGCGCTGGGCGGGCTGATCGCGGCCAATCTGCCGCCAGGCCTGCTCACCAGCTTCCTCACCGACGGGGTGATCTCGGGCGTGGGCAGCGTGCTGGTCTTCCTGCCGCAGATCCTGGTTCTGTTCCTCTTCATCATCCTGTTGGAAGACTTCGGCTACATGGCCCGGGCCGCCTTCCTGATGGACCGGATCATGGGGGGCGCGGGCCTGCACGGCCGCGCCTTCATCCCGCTGCTGTCGTCCTTCGCCTGCGCCATTCCGGGCATCATGGCCACGCGGGTGATCGACAACCGGCGTGATCGCCTGACCACCATTCTGGTGGCGCCCCTGATGACCTGTTCGGCGCGGATCCCGGTCTACACCCTGATCATCTCGGCCTTCATTCCCAACCGCGAGGTGGGCGGCTTCATGAGCCTGCAGGGCCTGGTGATGTTCGGCCTCTATGCGGCCGGGATCCTCAGCGCGCTGGGCGTCTCCTTCGTCACCCGCCGGTTCTTCTGGCGCGGGGCGGTGGAGCCCTTCCTGATGGAGCTGCCGAGCTACAAGTTGCCGGACGCGGAGAACGTCGCGCGCAACCTGCTGCTGCGGGCCAAGATCTTCATCATGCGGGCGGGGCGGATCATCTTCCCACTGATGATCGTCATCTGGTTCCTGTCGTCCTTCCCCGGCGCGCCGGCGGGGGCGACCGATCCGGCGATCAACTATTCCATCGCCGGGCAGCTGGGCCAGGTGCTGCAGCCGCTGCTCGCCCCCATCGGCTTCAACTGGCAGATGACCGTGGCCCTGATCCCCGGCTTCGCCGCCCGCGAGGTGGCGGTGGCGGCGCTGGGCACCGTCTACGCCGTGGGCTCGGGCGGCGGATCGCCGGCGACCCTGGCGACCACCCTGGCGCACCACTGGAGCATCGCCACGGGCCTGTCGTTCCTGGCCTGGTATGTCTTCGCCCCGCAGTGCGCCTCGACGCTGGGGGTGGTGAAGCGCGAGACCAATTCCTGGCGCTGGCCGATCATCATGCTCGTCTACATGACGGGCCTGGCCTACCTCGCCTCGCTGGTCGTCTATCGCCTCGCGGTGGCGGCGGGCCTGGGCTAAACCCCAGGCTGCGTTAACTATCCGTTCAACCTGCGCTTTAACTCGCCGTCAAACGCAGCCTGTCATGTTGTCCTGGCCATGTCAGAGAAACTGCACATCGAATCCCCCACCCACGCCGACCTGCAAATGGGTCGGCGCCCGGCCCGGCCCAGCCAGACCCTCGCCAAGCGCGTCCGCGAGGTCCTCCTCGCCTTCGGCGGCGAAGCGCACCGGACCATCGTCATCGAGCAGGTGGCCCGATCGCTCGGCCACGACGTCCGACAGATCCCGGACGACCTGCAGGCGGCGCTGATCCACTGCTTCGAGCAGAACTGGCGCGACGAGCGCCGGCGCGCGGCCCTGGGCTTCCACCTGCCCTTCGGCGAAGGCTCCCATCGCTGGGGCGTTCGCATGGCCGGGTCCGCCTCGATCCACTAGAGGCCCGCTTCAGGCGCCTTTCGGCGGCGGCACGCCCGGCGGCGCGCCTTCGCCGGCCAGGGCCGTGGCCGCGCCCTGCAGACGCTGCAGGAGCCGGCGCATGAGCGCCACCTCGTCTGGCGCGAGGCCCGTCAGCAGCGCCGCCTCATAGGCCAGCGCCAGGGGGGCGATCTGGGCGTGCAGCCCCCGCCCCTCCGCCGTCAGACTGAGCACATGGCTTCGCCCATCGGCGTGATGCTCGGCGCGGGAGATCAGGCCCCGCCGCAACAGGCCCTGGGCCGCGCGGCTCACCGTCACCTTGTCCATCACCGTGCGGGTGACGATCTGGCCCTGGGTAAGCTCGCCGTCCTCCATCAGCACACAGATCAGCCGCCACTGCGGGACGTTGAGCCCGAAGCG
>Ga0075364_10002231_pt1 | contig 10866 bp, 7 predicted proteins | sample EndMetdeltDD1764_FD_71517 | JGI IMG/M metagenome (GOLD analysis project Ga0075364, IMG submission 71517) | Populus endosphere microbial communities from Tennessee, USA - Endosphere MetaG P. deltoides DD176-4 | ecosystem: Host-associated > Plants > Roots > Endosphere | place: USA: Tennessee...
GTCGCCGAGCCGGGTGCCGGACGGCCGCTTCCCGAGGCGGTGCGCGCCTTCATGGAACCGCGCTTCGGGCGCGATTTCTCGGCCGTGCGCATTCACGACTCATCCGACGACCGGCGCGCCGCGCGCCGCATCGGCGCGCGCGCCTTCACTCATCGCGAGCATGTGTGGATCGGACCGGACGAAAGCGCGTCCGACCGCAAGCTGCTGGCGCACGAACTGACCCATGTCGTGCAGCAGACCGCACCGGGACCGGCGAAGGCGGCCGCGCGCGCGGTCGAGACGGGCGAGCCGCCGCTGCGCCGTGGCTATATCCGGAACAAGGCGGAGAAATATGCGCGCAACATTCCAGGCTACCGGCTGATCTGCCTGATCATCGGCCAGAGCCCGATCACCGGTGACACGGTCGAGCGCAACGCCGTCAACGTGCTGGGCGCGATGATGTCGCTGATCCCCGGCGGCAATCTCCTGTTCGAGCAGCTGGAGGAATCGCACGTTATCGAGGAAGCGTTCGAATGGGTATGGACGCGGCTGCTTCAGCTCAACATCACATGGACCCGGATCAAGGGTCTGATCAGTGACCTGATCGATTACCTGCCGGACTGGCCGTCCGACGTCATCGACTACGCGATCAAGCTGTTCAAGCCACTGGTCGACGACATCCTCACCTTCATCCGGGACGTGGTGGGCAAGATCCTGGAATTCATCGTGCGCGGCGCACTGAAGCTTGCCGGGTCCTGGGGTGAAAAGGTGTGGGAGATCATCAAGGCCGCAGGATCGGTGTTGATGACGATCCTCGAGGACCCGCTCGGCTTCGCCAAGAACCTGTTCGCTGCGGTGATCAAGGGGTTCAAACAGTTCGGCAGCAACATCTGGGAGCACATCAAGAGCGGCCTGCTCGGCTGGCTGTTCGGAACTCTCAGGGGGCTCGACCTGGAGATGCCCGAACGGCTCGATTTCAAGGGCCTGCTCTCCATCGGCCTGCAGATCGTCGGGCTGACCTACGCCAATTTCCGCAAGATCATGGTCAAGAAGCTCGGCGCCAATGGCGAGCGCAAGATGACGTTCATCGAGAAATCGGTGGAGGCGGTGAAGATCCTCGTCAAGGAAGGCTTTGTCGGCATCTGGCAACGCGTCTTGCAGATGATCGACAATTTCCGCGAGACCGTCCTCGGCGGCATCCGTGATTTCGTGATCAAGTCGCTGATCATGGGCGGCATCAGCTGGCTCGCGGGCCTCTCCAATCCGGTGGGCGCCGTGGTCAAGGTCGTTCTGTCGATCTACAACATGATCGTCACCTTCCTCGAGCGCCTCGACCAGATTCTCGAAGTGGCGCGCTCGATTTTCTCTTCGATCGGCGCGATCGCCGCCGGACGGATCCAGGAGGCGGCCGACTTCATCGAGCGCACCATGGCGGCGACGATCCCGGTGATTATTTCCTTCCTCGCGGCGCTGGTGCCCGTGACCGGCATCACCAACTCGATCCGCAACATCATCGCCAAGCTGCGCGGCGCCGTGACCGGCGCCATCGAGAAACTCGTCACCTTTGTCGCCAAGAAGGCGAAGAAGCTGTTCTCCAAGCTGATCGCCAAGATCAACAGCAAGCGAAAACTGCCTTCGGCGAATTTTCAGATCGGAAACACACCGCATCGCATCTTCGCCGAGAAAGCCGGAAAGAAGATCGACATATTCGTCGAGTCGCAGAAGCAAACCTCGGATGAGGCGCTTTCGGGGATGCAGCAACAGATCCCCGAATTCAAGGCCAAGGCTTCTCCCGAAACGCTTGCCGAGATCGTCGCGTTCATCAACATGTTCGACAAGGAAGAGGCGGACGCGGAGAAGAAGGCCGGCAAGGTCGATCCGTCCAGTCAAAAGCAGCCCGCCCTGAAAACCGTCGAGGACCTGAAGAAGGAACTCGAGCAGGGAAGCGAGCGCCTGACGAAATTAGGCCTCGTGCTGGCCGACAATGGCGACGTGCTGACGACCGATCCCACCGCGCTCATTCGCTTTCAGCGCTCGAAATATGCTCTGGAAGGCGTAGCGGGGAAGTACAGCGAACTCGCCGACCAGATGAAGGGCCAGAAGCATGATGACGCGGAGGCGTCCTCGCTATACGAACGCGACCATATTCCCGGGCTTGAGCCCTTGGAGCGGCTGAAATCCTTGTCGGAGGAGCTCAACAAGGGAGGCGGCGGCGCGCCAACCCCGGTACGCAACGGACCGGCAGCGAAGCCCAAGCCCAAGCAAGGCAAATCCGTCGCGGCGCCGGCGCCACTCGGGGCCTTCCATACCCGCAGTTCTAAAAAACCCGGCGCGACCTTCAAGGCCATCGTGGTCGACAAGAAATTCAACGTGCGCGGCGCCGCCGCCCAGGACAACAAGGCCTTCGACGCCGCCGTCGACAAGCCGACGCTGGAGCAACGCAAGACGGCGGCCGAAGCGGCGTTGTCCGCGCATGTCGAGGAGCGCGCAAACCAGATCGCGGCGGAATACGGCAAGGTCGAAGACAAGGAGACGCGCGACCGCGTCGCTCAGGGGTTAACCGACATACGGCAATCCGCAAAGGCGGATTTCGGCCTCGGCACGGCGCTCGACGCCGAGCAACCGGCGATCGAGGCGCCCAAGCCCGGCGAGGCGATCTCGAGCAGCATTCCTTTTGAGGACCCGGCGAACCCCAAGGATCGCAATTTCACCGAGGGTGAGGGCCGGTCGGGCAATTACAAGACGACCACCAACAGTTACAAGAACCAATTCCTGGTGTTCGACCATGTGCTCGACAGTTCCTTCGTTGAAGCCGTGAAGGGCTGGAAGGCGAACACGCTATGGGCGCCGGTACTGCCCAAAATCGATGCCGCCGCCGCCGAGAGCGATGACGCAAAAGCGCGCCGCGAGGAGCTGTCACAGACAAGGATTTTTGACGGTTCCAAGCTGGGCTCCTATTCCCATAACACCTCGCTCGCCGTCGGCATTTTCGTGCGCGTCAACGACCGCGTTGCATCCGAGGCCCGAACCTACAAGGAGCCCGAGGCGCATGAGCGCATTTTGAGAGAAATCAAGAGCGCCAGCCTGAACCCGATGGTGGAGTATGTGAAAAAGGGAACGGGAAGCCCGGGTTTGGCGGTGCAGAATGTGAAGACGGACGCCACGAAGGGTCTCGACGACCGATTCAAGCAGCACCGGGGCGTCATCGAGAACGGCTATCAGGCTGAACAGGCGATGGTCGCCAAGGCTAATGAGGAACCGCCCACGCGCAAAGCGGCTGCGGATGCGCAGATGAACATCATACTGGCTCGGATGAAGCTCTCGCTCCAGAGCATGAACGACGAGAAGGAAGCCTTGTTCAAATGAACGCCGTTGTGCCGCAGATGGAAGCTGCGGCACCGCCACCATGCTCCATCTTCATTTCCTTGACCGCCGACGCGTCGTCCGGATTGCTGAGAAAATGGTCCGCCCGAGAAATTGTGCGAAGCTGACGTTTCAGGCTTTTGTCAGCGGTCGCAGATGACGATGAGGTAGACCTAGAAGTTCAGGACCCGGCCTCGGCCCAGCCTTGCCGCATGCCCTTGAGCCCGAACTCATAAACCTCCTCCTCGTTGGGGGAGAAGTCGCGCCACACGCGGGTGGCGGCGGCGAGCGCCGGAACGGCGCGGCCGAAGGCTTCGATCGTCAACCTGCCATCATATTCTGCGGCCCGCAGCGCCTTATAGGTGGGGCCCCACGGCACATGGCCCTTCCCCGGGGTGCCGCGATCATTCTCCGAGATATGGACATGGATCATGTGGCGCTTGATCGTATTTATGGCGGCGACCGGGTCCTTCTCCTCGATATTGGCATGGAATGTATCGTACATCCCTTTGATTGCGGGATGATCGACTTCGTCCAGATAGTCGGCCAACTGATCCATCGTGTTGAGGAAGTAGCATTCGAATCGGTTCACCGCTTCAAGGGCAAAGCTCACGCCATGCTTTCCGGCATGGTCGCCAACGCGGCGATGAAATTCGATCCCGCGCTTGCGCTCATCCGCCGTGGGCCCGTTTCCGGTGAAGCGACCGAGTTCGGAGTGCATCGGGCCGGCGATGATCGACCCTCCAAGCGCCCTGGTGCAGTCGATGACCCATTTGGCCCGCTCGACCGCAGCCTGCCGCTCCATCTTGTCGTCCGAGAGTGGATCGTGCCCCGCGCCCAGCACGCTCGCGGTCGTGACGTCGAGATCCATCCTGGCAAGTTGCTCTCCGAGCCTTGCGTAGGAATCGATCGTGCCTTCGAAGATCGGAACCTCCACGCTATCATAACCCGTCCTCTTGAGCGCCCTCAGCACAGGCGCGTGTTCGTCGGTGACATGCCCTGTCCAGAGCAGCAGATTGAATCCGTACTTCATACGCGCCGTCCCATCGAGCTTTCTCACAGCAGGCAATTCGGGGCCAGTTCCGCGGCTTAGCCGCTTGCAGACACCAGCTGCTTCACCATCGCGTCAATCAGGCGCGGCAGGTCATAAGGGAAACGGGCCGTAATCAGGTTGCCGTCGACCACGCAGGGTTCGTCCAGGACCGTAGCGCCAGCGTTTTCGAGGTCGATCTGTATGTTCCACACAGCCGTGGCGCGCTTGCCTTTGAGGATCTTGGCGCTCACCATAACCCATTGGCCATGACAGATGGCGCATGTGGGCTTTCCCGCTTCATACATAGCGCACACCAACGCGCGCGCATGCTCGTCCATCCGCAGCGCATCGGGGTTCCAGCATCCGCCCGGCAGAAGCATGGCATCGTAATCCTCCGCCCTCGCTTCGTCCGTGTAGCGGTCGATCTTCAGCCAACCCGCATTTTCCATGAGGCGGATGGCGAGGACATGGGTGGCGCATTGCGGCGGGAAGCGGAGGCCGAGCGTGGGATGAAACTCACCTATGCGGGGCGAGACAACATGAACAGTGGCGCCGTGCTCGGTGAGCCAGCGATGAGCACCCAGAATCTCCACTTCCTCCACGCCATTGGTGCAGCAGATGGCGATGCGCTTGCCCTTGAGCAGACTTGGATTTGTAGGCGGATCAAGCAGGAAGCTCTTGAGCTCTCGGTTCAATTCGCCGTCAGCCGTCACCAACAATTCAGTCGAAATAGATGGGACCGGCGAAGAGGACATTAGCTGCTGCATGCGGTTGAAGGCCGTGGCTTGCGGAGACGCGCTCATCTTTCATGCTCCTGAACGAGGTTGATTGGCACATTCGTGACTAAAAGTATCAGAAAACGACCCCCTAAATGCACGGGTCTGTTGGTTGAGGGCGGTTTATCGGCAGGCATGGAATCCGTGGATGCCTTGAAGGTGCAGACTCACTCCTTGCGGCGACTCTGCAGCGTGATGAGGCCAGCCAAAGCAGCAGCGATAATCGCGATAGTCCATGTGAAGCCATGCATGTACCAAGGCGTCGCGTTGAGCTGAACTTTGCCTAGCACGGTGTTGGGATCCGGCGGCTTGAGGAAGAATGCGCCGTAGAGATGTGCGACAACGATGGAAGCGAGCAGCACAATGCAGAAGATCATGGCGACGACCATGGCCACCGTTACCAGCGAGCGCCTGGATACACCAGGTTGCGCCAGAGGCAGGAGGTTGTTGACAAGCCCCGCCAGAACGATCAGCGCGCAGCCAACCGTGAAAAGCGAGATGTTGAACGGCTGGAAGATCATCACAAGCGCGAATACGCCAAGCCCGATGATGCTGTATTCCAGCGCCCGCGCCGCCGGCGGCGTCAGTCCGCCATTGCCTTGCTCGCCATTTCTCATGCGCGCACCGCCTTTCCGTCGTCTGCGAACACGTGGGTTTGCGCGGGATCTGGAACGAGGTGGAGCGCCTCGCCAATCTTCACCCTTTTGTCACGCGGCACGACGACCCGGATGTCGCTGCCCGTCTTGGTGCGCGCGTGAATAAGCGTCTCGGCACCCATTGGCTCAATGAGCTCGGCAATGGCGTCGATCGTGTCCCTCGTGCCCTTGGAGACAACGGTGAAAGCTCGCGGGCGAATTCCCACGGTGACCTTTCCAGCCTTCAGGTTTGCGACCGCGGGATGGACGCTCAGATCGACATCCTGCTCATCGAAGACCACTTTCGCCTTGCCGTTTCCGTAACTCTTGAATTGTGCGTCGATCAAGTTCATCTGCGGCGTGCCGATGAAGCTCGCAACAAAGACGTTGGCGGGTTTTGCGAAGACCTCATGTGGGCTCCCCACCTGCTCGATCAGCCCGTCGCGCATGATGGCAATACGGTCTGCCATGGTCAGGGCTTCAAGCTGGTCGTGGGTGACTATGACAGTGGCTTTCGTGAGGTTTGACAGCACGGCCTTGATCTGGCCGCGCATGGAGTGACGCAGCTCCACATCGAGCCGCGAGAGAGGTTCGTCGAACAGAAAGCATTTGGGATCCCGAACAATGGCGCGGGCAACAGCGGCGCGTTGCTTCTCGCCCTCCGAAATCTGTCCCGGCAACCGGTCCAGGATGTCGCGAAGATGCAGGATGTCAGCCACCTTCCTGACGCGAGCTGCCACTTCCGTGCTCCCGATTGCTTCGCGGTGAAGGGGCATTGCAATGTTCTGCCCAACACTCAGCGCCGGATAGAGAGCATAGAACTGGAAGACCATTGCGATGTCGCGCTTCTCCGGCGGCAGGTCATTCACGCGCCGCCCTGCAATGACGACGTCCCCTGCCGTGGCGCGTTCGAGGCCGGCAATCGTGCGCAGCGTAGTCGTCTTGCCGCAGCCCGAAGGACCGAGCAGACAAACAATTTCACCTGCAGCCACGGACAGGTTGGCATCCTTGACGGCGACAAATGCGCCGAACTTCTTGGTGAGGTCGCGTATTTCTATGGTCGACATGATCACTTCCTGACCGTGCCGAACGTGACGCCACGCAGCAGGTGATCCTGCAAAAAGAAGGTGGCAAGGAAAACGGGAACAAGAAACAGGGTTTCAATGGCAGCCAGCAGCGTCCAGTCCGTTCCGCGCCCGCCGGAAGACACGGCCTGGTTCATGGCTACAGGCACGGTGCGTGTATCAGGACCCGTCAGGAGCAACGCAAACAGGAACTCGTTCCAGGTGAGGATGAGGCCGAAAACGAATGTTGCGGCAAGACCCGCGACAACCTGCGGCAGGCAGATCTTGAAAAACACTTTGATTTCCGACGACCCATCGATACGGGCTGCATCCTCGACGTCTGTCGACAACTCATCGAAGAAGCTCTTCATCATCCACACGGTAAATGCGAGATTGAAAGCCGTATAGAGCATGATGATGCCGAGATAGGATCCAGAAAGGCCCACGGCGCGGAACATCAAGATCACGGGAATGATGACGACGATCGCAGGCAGCATACGGGTCGTCAAAATGATGAAGAGATAGGTATCGTTGCCCTTGAGCGGATAGCGCGAGAAGCCATAGGCGGCCAACGTGCCGATAACGAGGGCAAGCAGGACGGATGCCGACGCGATCACGATGGAGTTGAAGAAGAATCGGTCAAACCCGGTGGACTCCGGCTGGCCGCCCGCCGTCATGACGCGGGAAAAGACCGAGGCAAAATTGTCCAATGTCGGTGTGAAGACAAACTGATCGGGGATGAGACCAAAGAATGACGTAGGCGAAAGCGTTGGCGGCACCGAAAGCGCCAGCCCCTGCGGCTTTATGGCCGTGAAGATGATGAAGAGGACCGGAAGGAAGTAGATGAAGCTAACAATCGCCACGACGAGCGTGCGGCCCCAACCCGCCTCCGCGATGCCGCCCACGCTACGAAAGCCAATCCGCTCCCAGAAAGAAACTCTGTCTGTCATGGCTCAGGCTTCCCTGTTCTTGGGATTGGCAACGTAGAGATAAAGGTTCGTGAGCACGATCACTATGAAGAGAATGATGTAGGAGATGGCGGCTCCCTCGCTTGTCTTGTTCTGTTCGTTGGCAATGCGGATCAAGTGGTAGGAGATCGTCATTGTGTCGTTTCCGCCCTTGGTCAGCACGATCACCAGGTCTGCCAGCTTGAAAGCTTCGATGGTGCGGAACAGCAGCGCCAGCATCAGGAGCCCGCGGATATAGGGGAAGGTGATGCTCCAGAAGCGCCGCCAGGCGGAGACCCGGTCAATGGCGGCTGCCTCGTAGAGATATTTCGGCACGGACACGAGGCCCGCCAGCACGAGCAGCATGACGAAGGGCGACCACATCCAGGCGTCGGCAAAAACGATACCGGCCACAGCGCCCGCCTTGCTGTCCATGACGATAAACTGGCCGCCCGCGACGCTATTGATCACATAGCTCAGGATGCCGAAGGTGGGATCATAGTAGTAGGTGAAGAAGACACCTGAGGCCACGACCGACAGCATCATCGGTGTGAGAACCAGAATCAGCAGATATTTCCGCAGCGGGAACTGCTTGGCAAAAAGCATCGCCAGGAGAAACCCCACGATCATCTGTACAGAAACTGTGCACACCGCGAACATGGCGGTGTTGATGAGGGCGTTCCAGTTGGCCGGCGCCGCGACCTCGTCGGTCAGGACCTTGATGTAGTTGTTGAGGCCGACGAAGCGGATGGACTGCAGGTTCGACTGGTAGGCAAAAAATGAAAGCCCCAGGGACCAAAGCAGCGGGAAGATGTTCATCACGAATAGAACGGCGATGGCGGGCGCGACCAGGAGCCCGCCATAATAGCGACGGCGGTGGGCATTCACCGCGAATGCCGCGGCGACCAAAGCCGACATGGCGCCAACGACCCAGAAGGAACCGGACGCTGGCAGCGTCACCACCGCAAGCGTGGAGACAACAAGCCCTACGAGAACTGCAAGCCGCCAATTGTCGGCCGAAAGCTCAAGAAGAGCCGGTGCAGTCTTGGCAGATTGTACGGCTGACATCAGTTGCATGAAACTTCCGTGGAAAAGCAATTCCTGTGCGTTGCTGAGCGGCCTCGTGCGACCGCGGTCGGCATCTGGCTATGTCTTTCAAATGGCCGGGGAAGGAGGACGAAGCCTCTTCCCCGGCCAAGCTCGCAATTGCCGCCGCTCGCAGAGCTCACGTGTCGTATTACTTGATCAGCCCTACCTCCTTGAGCAGGCGCTGCTGGAACTTGGCGATATTGTCCGAAGTCGTCTTGGCATCCTGCCTGCCAGTGATGGCGAGATCGTACTGGTCTTGCTGCTGGGTCAGCAACTCGAAGAACTGCGGCACGTGCCACACGTCCTTCTGCCAATCCAGCGAAGGAGCCCAAGCCCTGTTCCAGGGGCGGTAAGTTACGTACTTCGGATCCGAGTACACGGACTTGATGGCAGACTGACCGCCGGCCGCCGCAAACTGATGCTGGATGTTCGACGACAGCCACCACTTCACGAATTCCACGGCCTCCTTGATCTGTGCGTCGGTCGTCCAGGTGGTCAGCACGAAGGGCTGGCCGCCAATATTGGACCAGCGGACCAGCTTGCCGTCAGCACCTTTGGTTCCCGGCATCATGCCGAACACCAGGCCGTCTGAGACCTTCGAAGTTTTCGGATCAAGCGAGGCTTCGGCAAGGCCGATCCAGTTGACGCTCATGGCCACCTTACCTTGGCGGAACAGCTCATCCGACTTGAAGATGTCCATCGTGCCCGTCTTGGCGAGAGGCGGCATGTATGCGATCAGGCCCAGATACTTCTCCAGCGCCTTCACGGCCGCCGGCGAGTTCACAACACCTTCTGCTTTGCTGTTGGGTGCCTGGGTCTCATCCCAGATGTCACCACCCATTTGCCAAATAAAGCCGTTGATCTGCATCGACGAGAAGTCGTAGCTCTTGCCCGCCTGAAACGCGATGCCGTAAAAATCGTCTTCGGCAGGCTTGCCGGCCAGCATCTCGCCCTTCTTGCGGCGAAAGAATTCGCCGACGTTCTTGAAGTCGTCCCAGGTCATGGCGTCGAGCTCTTCGCCCGTGCAGGGAAGTTTCTGGTTGAATTTCGCCATGAAGTTCTTCTGTTCTGCTTCGTGGCAGATAATGTCCTTTCGCGCGAAGTTCACCAGCACATCGGGAAACTGCGGAAAGCCGTAGTAATTTTCCGACTTGTGCGGATAAGTTGAGTAGGAATTCAGCGCATTCGGATGGATGTCCTTGAACGTCTTCATGAACTCGGGATCTGCGTTGAGCAGATCGTTGATCTTCCGGAAATAGCCACCCTCGACGAAGGCACCCAGCCACTGCGAGTCCGACACGATGAAATTATACTTCCGCTCGCCTGATGTGAGCGACGCATTCACGCGGGTATAGAAGTCCGGCCACGGAATGAAATCCACCTGGAGCTTCACCGTGTTGCCGGACTTTGGCTTGTACTGCTCGTCGAAAAACTTCTTCATGATGCGCGTTGGTGGCCAATCCGGCACAGCCATCGTCAGCGTCACATCAGCGGCGAAAGCAAATGTCGTTCCCAGCACCAGCGAAGCGGCAAGCCCGGCCGCCATCACTAAGCTGTTGATCACCCTTGTCGCAGTCATCCTGGTTTCCTCCGTTTAGGTTACATTTTTTTGTTAACTCACTCGCCTCATGCCATCGTCCGCCCGCTCGAAGCGCGGAAGATGTAGAATTTTCTTGGATCGAGAATAACTGCCGCCTGTTGGCCGGGCTGCAAACCCGAAGCGGCAGATTCCGGCAACACCATGCGCAGCGTTTCGCCGCCGGCTTCCACGGATACGATCGTGACATCCCCCAGCGGCTCAAGCATGGAAATATTGGTCTTGAGGCCCTGCTCGCCCTTCCCAGCAAAGCGCACGTCGCTCGGGCGGATGCCGACCACGGCCGCTTCGCCTGCTTCTGCAGCTTGCAGCTTTTTCACGAAAGGCAATGGCCCAATTGCGGATTCGAGGGCAGTGTTGTCTGTGGCCAGTCTGCCCTTGAT
>Ga0075364_10002232_pt1 | contig 10864 bp, 12 predicted proteins | sample EndMetdeltDD1764_FD_71517 | JGI IMG/M metagenome (GOLD analysis project Ga0075364, IMG submission 71517) | Populus endosphere microbial communities from Tennessee, USA - Endosphere MetaG P. deltoides DD176-4 | ecosystem: Host-associated > Plants > Roots > Endosphere | place: USA: Tennessee...
GTCATGGGCGATGCACCGGAAGACGAAACCAAACGCAAGTTCCGGGAAGCGCTGGAGCGGAAGAAAGCCAAGTCAGCGGGCGTTTCCGACCATAAAGACGGTGGCAAGAAGCAGCCGAGGGCGCACGGACCGCTCGAGAGCCGCAGGGAGTTCCGCCGCAAGAGCGGTTAGCCGCGCACGCAAGGAGCGGAAAGACGACAGTGACACCCGAGTTCCTGCTGACGACGCTGATCGTGGTCGCGACGCCGGGGGCCGGCGTGCTGTACACCGTCGCCGCTGGGATATCGCGCGGATGGCGGGCCAGTCTGGTGGCAGCGTTCGCCTGCACGCTCGGCATCGTGCCGCACATGATCGCCGCGGTGACTGGATTGGCGGCCATCATGCATGCGAGTGCGATGGCGTTCTCCGTCATCAAGCTGCTCGGCGTGGCCTATCTGCTTTACCTGGCGTGGAAGACATTTCGCGACAAATCGGTATTCGAGGTGCAGACCGGTCCTGCGACGGTGTCGCCGTGGCGGGTGATCGTTTCTGGCATTCTGGTCAACACCCTGAACCCGAAGCTCACCATCTTCTTCTTCGCATTCCTGCCGCAGTTCGTCGCGCCCGACCGTGACGGTGCCGTGCTGCTGATGGTGTGGCTGAGCGCGATCTTCATGGCGGTCACGCTTGTGGTGTTCAGCGTCTACGGCGTGTTCGCCGCTGCTGTGCGGCGCGAGGTGATCTCGCGGCCAAGGATCGTCGCGTGGATGCGGCGCAGCTTCGCCGCGACCTACGTGATCCTGGCAGGCAGGCTCGCGGCGCAGACGCGCTGAGGGTCGCTGGCCAGCAGGCGCGCGGCGAACAGTGCGATCACCATCGCGGCCACGCAGTACAGGCCCTGATCCTTGAGTCCCCAGCCGACGGATGCCAGCGTGGCCGCACCCGCCACACACAAAAGCGCACCGACAGCCGCGCTGCGGCCACCGGGCGTCGAGACGAAGCCGCCATCCCACAGTGGCAGCGGGTCGTTCTCCAACGGCCGCAGCGTCACGAACACCATTGCGACCAACACCCCCATGATCAGCAGCTGCACCACCGACAGCGCGATGAATCCCGGCGCGCTCGTGTCGAACCGCGGATATCCGATGTAGTCGAACACCAGGTGTATCGCCAGCAGCGGCGGGATGTGCCAGAGGTACAGCGTCATGGCGCCCGAGTTGCCGATCGCTGCCAGCCACCACACCCGCGGTCGCTGCGCCCAGCGAATAATAGCCGGAGCGGCGGCAATCGCGAACGCGCACATCATGATTGCGTGACCCGCGAGCAGCAGCGACGGCGGCGTCATGTTCTTCAGCTGCTGCGTATCGATTCCGACGAGGCTCAGCTCGTACGGTCCAAGCACGAGCAGTGCCACGTTGATGGCGAACATCACGGTGCCGAGTGTCAGCGCCGCCCGGCCGGCGAGCAGGCGGCGGCGGTAGGCGACTCCGAACATGCCGGGAATCACCCACGTGATCATGTTCAGATAACCCAGGGTGGACCAGCCCCCGTTGATCCGGATCGCGTCGACCACCGCGACGCACGCGTAGGCGGCCGCGACGGCGAAGACGAACCGGCCAGTGGTGGTGATGCGGGCGAGCAGCGGCACAGCCGCGAGCACCAGGACATAAGCGCCAAGGAACCACAGCAGTTGAATGGAGATCCCGGCGACCGGTTCGTAGACATGCTCGGGCAGAACGGCGCTCAGCACCGCGAGCGCGACCCACCAGAACGCCAGGTAGTAGAACACCGGCCGGTACAGCCGGGTGCAGCGCCGCATCAGCCAGTTGCCCCAGCTGGTGCCCGGCGTCCAACTGTCGATGCACGCCGCGACGCCTGCGAAGAAGAACAGCGGCATGATCTGGAACACCCAAGTCAGCGCCTGGAACACCGGCGACGCGGTGAGCAGGTTGCTCCAGATGAACACGCCGTCACGCAGCGTGCTGGTGGCCATGACGGTGTGGCCGACGACGACGCCCGCCAACGCCACGATGCGGATGACGTCGATGGCCCGGTCACGGGTCGCCGGCGTGCTCGCCTCGACCTCGGCCGGGCTCGGGAAAAGCGCCATGCGGTAACGGTAAGCCCGTAGGGCGTAGGTAGAACCACTCAACTTTCGACTGCCGAAATCCGAACATGAACCCCACGCTCGGCGGTGGTTGGCGAACTAGAGCGCAGGCTCTCATTCAGCGGAAGCTGCCGGTGCCGCCGTCCACATGGATCGTCTGCGCGGTGATGAAGGAGGCTTCGTCGCTGAGCAGGAACGCCACCAACGCGCCGATGTCGGTGCGGGGGTCACCGATTCGTTGCAGTGGAACCTTTTTCACGGCCTTCTCGTAGTCCTCGGGGGCGAACTGACGCCACAGCTTGACGCCGTCAGACTCGGCGAACGGACAGACGACGTTGACCCGGATCCTGTCTTGCCCCCACTCCAGCGCGGCTACTTTCGACATGCCCCGGATGGCTTCCTTGGCGCTGGCATACGCACCCCAGCCGGGTTCGCCGCCAGTTCCCGAACCCGAGCCGAGGTTGACGATGGCGCCGCCGCCCGCCTGCGCCAGCACCGGATGCACGGCCTGCATGAGGAAGAACGTGGCACGCGCGCCCACCTCGTGGTCGAGGGTGAAGTCGCCACTCGTGATCTCGGTGAACGGTTTGGGTTCCTTGGTACCCATGGCGTTGTTCACCAAGCCGTGGAGGGCGCCGAAGTGCGCGACGGCCGTCGCGACGATGCGCCCGGGGGCATCGGGGTCACGCAGGTCTGCCGTTAGTTGCTCGGCGGAATGCCTTGCGGCTCTGAACTCCTCGGTCGTCGCGGCCAGGTGTTCATCCGAGATGTCGACGAGGAGGACGGCGGCGCCTCGCTCGAGCAGCGCTTCTGCGATTCCCCTGCCGATGCCGCGCGCGGCGCCGGTGACGATGAAGGCTTGTCCGCGAAGCGAGTCCGGATGTGAGTAGATCACGCTCGGTACATTTCGTAGGTGCTGCGAGCACCACCGGGCAGCTCGATGAACTCCACAGGAGTGCCATCCGGATCTTTGACGAAGAACATTCGTACCCCACCGATCTCGAACGGCTCTTGGTCCGGCTCGTACCCGGCGTGTGTGATCTGGCTGTACGTGTCGTCCAAATCGGGCACTGACAACGAGATGTTTTGGATGCCGACGACCCCGCGGCGCTTCGGGGTTTCGGCGGGTTTCGACCCGCCCAGGGATAGCAACTCGATCATCAGGCCGCCGACGACGCCGCCGACGACCCGACCCTCCTGCTTACGCGAAGCGTGCAGCGCGGCATCGAACGACTCGCCAGAGATCAACTGATCGAACACGACGTCCATGCCGAGCAGACCGCGGTAGAACGCCATCGCCCGATCCATATCGGTGACGCCGACGACCAGATGACAGAACCGCAGATCGCTCAGCTGGCCCACTCGTCAGTCCACCGTCGTCGGCGCGTCGGAGATCTTCACCAACCGCACGTCCGGGCGGGCGGGGACCGCGTCGGCGAGGAACCATCTGAATGCCAGGTTGCCGCGTGGATAGTCCAGGGTGGTAAGGGAATTCGGGTGCGACGTCATCCCGCGGGAGACGACGATCGTGACCGTCCCGTCGGCGTTGGGCACAGCGCTGTGGCCGTTGACCGAACTGCGCGCATCCGCGACGCCAGGGGTCGCCATGAACTGGTTCCACACCACCAGGTTCCAGAACCTGCACTGCGGCGGCCGATGGGTGATCACCAGCGCCTCGTCGTCCTCGAGCACGAAGCTGCCGTACGCGTAGCAGGCGTCGCGCGCCGACCAACCGAAGTTTGCATCCGGCACCTGATAGGGCTCGGCGAATGCATTCGCGGTCTGCGCGATTTCGTGCCCGAGCGTGTGCGCGTCTTCGCTGCGCACGCCGACGGCGAGCGGCAGGATCGCGAACATCGTGCGCATCCACGCTGTGCTGGCACGCAGGGCGGCCGCGGTTTCGGCATCCCCATGTCGGAAGGGGTCGGGCTCGTCGAGCGCCTCGATGCGCCACGCCACAGGGCGACCCGTCTGCGGGTCGGCTTGGTAGTCGCGCGTCATCAGCACGGCCGCCTCGGCGGTCGGCCCGAGCTCGAACGAGAAGTCGCCGTTGGCGTCGATGTCGAGATCGTCATCGCGCACGATCGCGACGATGCGGTCGGACCATGCGCCGGGCGACGGTTCGTTGTAGGCGGTCACCGAGAAGTAGACACTGTCACCGCGGTTGCCGCTGATGCGGTAGCGCCGCTTGGGATCGACCGGGCACATGAAGTAATAGGCATCGGTGTTGTCGCCACCCCATCGGCGGTCGGGCCGGAACGGCGAGTTGACCTCCACCCATTGCGGCCGACTTGGATCGGCGAAGAGGTAGGTGTCGAAGGCCACGCCGAGCGTCGTCGCGAGCATGCGGTAGCCGTCGGCGATGTGCCGGTCGTCGGTGACAGCCCGATCGCCTTCGAGGAAGCAACGATCAAGGCCGCCAAGGGTTTCGAGCAATCCGCGCCAAGCGGCGGTCGATTCGTGAGTCATGCGCCGATTCCTCTCAATATCAGGGTGGCCGTGCGTTCGGCCCAGGTGTCGTCCAGCGCAGCGCCGCGGGTCAGCAGTGCCAGAAAGGTGATACCGCCGAGGGCCTCGCTCAGTTCGGCCGCGGTCACATCGGGTCGAACCTCATTGCGCGCCACGGCTTCGTTCAGGCGTTCGGTCAGGCCGAGCGAAAGGATGCCGCCGAAGCGTTCCAGCAGCGCGGCGTGCAACGACAGGTCTGCGGCCATCTCGCCGACGAGGCCCGGCAGTGCCGCCCGGGCGGCCGGGGTGGTAAGCACGGCGACCGTGCGGCGCACCATCTCGCGCACATCGCCCTCCAGCGATCCGGTGTCGGGCAGCTCCGTCCCGCTGTCGATCGGGAACACCGCCTCGTGCACAAGGTGCGCCTTGCTCGGCCAGCGCCGGTAGATCGCGGGCTTACTCGTACCGGCCCGCTTCGCGATCGCGTCGACCGAGAGCTCGGCGTACCCGGTCTCGCCGAGCAGGTCGACCGTCGCGCGGAGCACCGCGCTGTCGATGCGTGGATCGCGAGGTCGGCCAAGGTCTGTCGTCATTACGAAACTCAGAGTAACATAAGTCGGCGTGACCCACGCCACACCAGATCTGGTCCGTCTCGACGACCTCGCCGAGCCCCGGTTCAGCCCCGACGCCGAGCAGATCCGCGAGATGATGGCCGCGCTGGCGGCCGACTGCACACTCGATGCGGATGCGTTGCACGCCAGAGCGATTGCGGATACGGGCCTCGACGACTTCGGGCCAGACGACTACCGGGAACGACTCGACGTCTACCTTGCGGCGCTGCATGAGATCGACGACATGCACGCGCCCGGCATCGTGAACTTCTTCGGCCAGCTGTCGCAGTGGCTGAAAAACCGGCTACTGCTGACCGACTTGGTGAAGCGCCACCCCGAGATCCGCGACATCGAACTGTTGCCGCCGGTGGTCATCGCGGGACTGCCGCGCACGGGCACAACGCATCTGCACAATCTGCTGGCTGCTGCGCCCACGTTCCGCACGCTGCCCTACTGGGAGAGCTTCGAACCGTTCCCCTTGCCCGCCGAGGTGGGGGTCGAGCCGGATCCCCGGGCGGCGCGCATGGACGTCGCGGTCCAGGTGATGAACATCGTCATGCCGCACTTCGCGCTCATGCACGAGATGACCACCGAGCACGTCCATGAGGAGATTCAGCTGCTGGCCAACGACGTCTCCACGATGTTCATGGAGACGCTCGCACACGTGCCGCGGTGGCGCGATTACTACCTGGCGCACGATCAAACGTCGACGTACGAGTACTTGGCCACCCAACTCAAGGCGCTGCAGTTCCTGCGGGGCGGCAGGCGGTGGCTGCTCAAGTCGCCTCAGCACCTCGAGCAGCTTCCCGTACTCGCGAAGGTCTTCCCCGGCGTGGCCGTCATCTGTACCCATCGCGACCCTGTGCCCGTGGCCCTTTCGATGGTCGCGATGATCACCTACTCCGCGCGCATCCACCGGTCGGTGGTACCGGTGAAGGAGATCGCCGCCGCCTGGATCGACCGACTGGAACTGATGCTGGCCGCGCTCGTCCGTGATCGTGAGGTCATTGCCCAGCAGCGATCGATCGACGTAACCTTCGACGACTTCATGGCCGACGAACTCGGTGTCGCCGAACAGGTTTACGGCCTCGTCGGAGAACCGGTGACCGACGAGGCACGCACCGCGATGGCCGATTACCTGGCCGGCCATCAGCGAGGCAGGCTCGGCCGGGTCGTGACGTCGTGCGAAATGTTCGGGCTCAACGAAGACGAGCTGCACACGCGGTTCGCGCCGTACGTCAGCCGGTTCCTGCCGTAACGAGTTGGCGGGACTGCCTCGCCTCCAGCACAAGTATGCCAACCAGGCAGATGGCCGAAAGGATTGCGACGGCAACAGCGAAAGTCACACCGGCCGTTTGCAATCCCCAATGCTGAGCCGCGACCCCTTCGCCCACCACGGGCAACGAGATCGCCACGTAGGCGACAACGAAGTAGGTGGAGCTGACCTCCGCGCGCCGGTCTGCAGGCGTGCGTTCGGCGACCGCTGCCAGGCCGCGGCTGAAGCTGATGCCCTGTCCAATGCCAGCTACCACCGCGGCCGCTACGAGTCCAATCAACGACGAAAGCGTCAGCGCCACAGCGAGAATCACCATGCCTGCCACGAGGATCGCACAGCCGATCGCGACGGCGCGGTTTGGGTTGAGGTTGCGGGCCGCGATCTGTGCGACCGCGGACGCGAAGAAGATCGAACCCGCGATGAGCCCGGCGACGGCATGGTTGTCGATGCCGACGACGCCCGCGACGAAAGACGGGGCCACCGCTGCAAAGAGGCCCGTCACGGCGAAGCCCGCGAACGCCGCGAGAGACGCGACGACGAAGACGGCGCGTACCTCGGCGGGGACCGACAGCCGCTGCACTCCGATGGTGCCGGTGCGCTGCGAGGTTTCCGGCACGACGAGTACCGCAACGCCGGCCAGCAGAGCCAGCACTATGTGCACGATGAAACTCAGGTGCAAGGGCGCGGGCGCGTATTCGACCAGCAGACCGGCCAGCAGCGGCCCGATTCCCAGCCCGCCCATGTTGGCAACCGTCGCCACCGCCGCGGCGCGGGTGCGCCACGATTCCGGCGCGGCCTCGATGACGGCCGCGGTGGCAGTCCCGGTGAAGACGCCCGCCGACAGCCCGGACAAGACGCGAGCGACCAGCAACAGAGACACCGAGTCGGCGACCAGGAAAACCGCCGCGCTCGCCAGCGCGAACACCACACCGGCCAGCAGCACAGGTCGCCTGCCGATCGCGTCGGACCAACGCCCGAACGCCAGCAGCGCGAACAGCACTCCGCCCGCATATGTCGCATAGATCACGGTCGTGGTCAGCACCGCGAAATGCATCTGCTGCCCGTACAGCGCGTACATCGGCGTCGGCAGCGTAGTGCCGACCATGATGGCCGCGAAGGCATAGGCCAACAGACCGAAGGCCAGGCGTGTCTTCGTCGAAGTTTCGGGCACGCTAAAGACTAGCGATCCAGCCTGGGCGCGTTATTCCGTCTTAGTGCCCACTGACGGCCTTCTCCGACCCGAACCCGGTCAAGGCCCGCACCTCGAATTCGGCGGCAACTTCCGGATCTTCGTCGTCCGGCGAGGTCAGCGTGCCGAGGATGCCCAGCAGGAACGCCAGCGGGATCGACACGATGCCCGGGTTGGCCAGCGGGAACCAGGCGAAGTCCACGTGGGGCAGCATCGAGGTCTTCGCACCCGACACCGCGGGGGAGAAGATGATCAGCACGATCGTCGAGATCAGGCCGCCGTACATGCTCCACAGTGCGCCGCGGGTGTTGAACCGCCGCCAGTACAGGGAGTACAGGATCGTGGGCAGGTTCGCCGCTGCCGCGACGGCGAATGCGAGTGCGACGAGGAACGCGATGTTCTGCTCGGCGGCCAGGATGCCCAGCCCGATCGCGAGGATGCCGATCACCACAACCGTGATGCGTGACACGCGCACCTGCTCGTCCTCGGTCACCTGGTGGCTCTTCATCACGCTGGCATAAATGTCGTGTGCGAATGACGTTGCCGCGGTGATGGTTAGGCCCGCGACCACCGCGAGGATCGTCGCAAACGCCACCGCCGAAATGACGCCCAGCAGGACGACCCCGCCGAGGTGGAACGCCAGCAGCGGTGCCGCTGAGTTCTGGGCACCGGGAGCCGCCAGGATTTCGTCGGGTCCGACGAGGGCCGCGGCGCCGTAGCCCAGCGCCAGCGTGAACAGGTAGAAGGCGCCGATGAGGACGATCGCCCACACCACCGACCGGCGGGCCTCCTTGGCGGTCGGCACGGTGTAAAAGCGCATCAGCACGTGCGGCAGGCCTGCCGTGCCGAGCACCAGCGCCAGCGCCAGCGAGATGAAGTTGATCTGCGACGTCAGTGAGGCGCCGTACTGCGCGCCGGGGGCCAGCACGTCGCGCTTGGCGACGGCTTGGGTGGCCGATCCCGAGACCTCCGACTGGGCTGCGCCGAGGATGTCGGAGAAGTTCAGGCCGAACTTCGCCAGCACCATCACCGTCATCAGTGCGGCGCCGCCGATCAGCAGGGCGGCCTTGATGATCTGCACCCAGGTGGTGCCCTTCATCCCACCGATCAGCACGTAGACGATCATCAGCAAGCCAACGACCGCGATGACCAAAGCCTGGCCGATATGGCCCTTGACATTGAGCAGCAGGGCGACCAAACCGCCCGCGCCCGCCATCTGGGCAAGCAGGTAGAACAGGCACACGGCAAGGGTGGTGGTGGCCGCGGCAATCCGCACCGGCCGTTGCCTGAGGCGGAAGCTGAGCACGTCGGCCATCGTGAATTTGCCTGCGTTGCGCAGTAATTCGGCAACCAGTAGCAATGCGACCAGCCAGGCGACCAGGAAGCCGATCGAGTAGAGGAAGCCGTCGTAGCCGTAGACGGCGATGGCGCCGGCGATGCCGAGGAAGCTGGCGGCCGACAGGTAGTCACCGGAGATCGCGATGCCGTTCTGCGGGCCGGTGAACGCGCGCCCCGCGGTGAAGAACTCGGCGGCGGTGGTGTTCTTCTTGCTTGCGCGAATCACGATGTACAGCGTGATCGCGACGAAGAGCGCGAAGATGCCGATGTTGGCGGCGGGATTGCCGACGGAGGCGCCTTTGGCGGCGAGGAAGTCGAGGGTCATGCCGCACTGCCTTCGAGTTCGGCGCGAATCGCTTCGGCGCGTGGGTCGAGTTCACGGTTTGCCCACCAGACGTAGATGCCGGTGATGGCGAACGTCGATACGAACTGGCCAAGGCCGATGAGCAGGCCGACGTTGATGTTGCCCCACACCTTGGTGGCCATGAAGTCGTGTGCGAATGCACCGAGCAGAACATAGGCGAAATACCAGATCAGGAACAGCGCGCTCATCGGAAAGACGAAGCGGCGCAACCTGCTTCGCAGTTCTTGGAACTCGGGGCTGGCCTGTACAGCCAGATAGTCGTGGCCGCTGACGGGGGTTTCCCTTGGCGGATGTTGGGTCTCGGGCATCGTGACTCCTGAGCTCGATGTGTAGTTGTGCATGCGGCAGCGTCGTGAGACCTGCGTCACAGTCAGCTTGTTCCCAGGCGACTCTAGGCTCAAACCCGCGATCTAGACTGGCCGAGTGGCGAAACTGCAGCTAGTTCAAGACCCGGCGGCCGACGCGCTGCTTGAGTCCAACCCCTTCGCGCTGCTGGTCGGCATGCTTCTCGATCAGCAGTACCCAATGGAAGCGGCATTCGCGGGCCCGAAAAAGATCGCCGACCGCATCGGCGGGGTGGACGCACGCGAGATCGCCGACTACAACCCAGAGGAATTCGCGGCTTTGTGTTCGAAAACCCCTGCGATACATCGCTTTCCGGGGTCGATGGCCAAGCGGATTCAAGACCTGTCGCAGATCATCGTCGACCAGTACGGCGGTGATGCCTCGGCGCTGTGGACCGCGGGCGACCCCGACGGGCCAGAGGTGCTGCGGCGAATCAAGGGACTTCCTGGGTTCGGCGAACAGAAGGCGAAGATCTTCCTTGCACTGCTGGGTAAGCAGTACGGGGTGACGCCGAAGGGCTGGCGCGAAGCGGCAGGCGATTACGGCAAGGCCGGATCGTTCATGTCGGTGGCCGACGTGAAGGACGCCGGATCGCTGGAGAAGGTGCGGTCGTACAAGAAGCAGGCGAAGGCAGCGGCGAAGGCCGCCAAGGCTTAGCGCCCGCCCGGCTAGATTCTTTGGCGGCCGTGTTCCAGGTCGAGCTGGGCCAGCGAGGCGATGATGCCCGCGACGACGCGTCCCACCGACGTGCCGGTGTCCAGACCTTCCTTCAGCGTTCGCAGCCTGATCCCGCGGTCGTTGAGGTCGGCGATGGTTCGAGTGACTTCCGCGGCGGACCGGCCCAGCCTGTCGAGGCCGACGACGATGACCGTGTCGCCTGAACGGGCATAACTCAGCATCGCGTGCAAACCCGCGCGCGCCCGCTCGGCGGAGTCGGACAACTTGTCGGTGAACACCCTGCGCGGGTCGACACCCGCGGCGTTCAGCGCCGCGAGCTGACCCTCAAGGTTCTGCTCGACGGTGCTGGCCGTGGCGTAGCCCAGCGTGCAGGTCACGAACCCAAGGTCTCATGACACCCATCGTCTGGGGAAGAGCCAAGCTCCATTGAGTCTGGCTAACTGCCGAACTGTTATCCAACGTCAACATGCTGGCCGAATGGTTTCCAACGCCGAGTGGCCGCTAGGGCCGCAGCGGCTCACCGTCGAAT
>Ga0075364_10002233_pt1 | contig 10861 bp, 12 predicted proteins | sample EndMetdeltDD1764_FD_71517 | JGI IMG/M metagenome (GOLD analysis project Ga0075364, IMG submission 71517) | Populus endosphere microbial communities from Tennessee, USA - Endosphere MetaG P. deltoides DD176-4 | ecosystem: Host-associated > Plants > Roots > Endosphere | place: USA: Tennessee...
CCCCTGAAGGCCGTGCAAGCCGCTGTGAACGCGATTGAACGATTCGACCCTTCCCAATGGAAAAATTCGCCATATCTAATTCAGTGATGGTTCGGGGCCAAAACCGTCAGGAGATCCTGGCCATGGCCGAGCGCAAACAGGGTGATAACGGCGCCGGCGTTCGTTCGTCTGTGGTTACACAGACAAAGCCCAAGACGCAGAAGCCCTCAATGTACAGGGTGCTTCTCTTGAACGACGACTACACTCCCATGGAGTTCGTGGTCTATGTTCTTGAACAATTCTTCAATAAGTCGCGCGAAGATGCGACTCGGATCATGCTTCATGTGCACCAGCACGGTGTGGGGGTGTGCGGCGTGTTCACCTACGAAGTGGCGGAAACAAAAGTGGCCCAGGTCGTTGATACGGCACGGCGGCATCAACACCCGCTCCAGTGCACCATGGAAAAGGATTAGAGGCTCTTGCCTTCATTCTCGCGCCAGCTCGAAGAATCCCTCCATCGCGCGGTCGCCTACGCGAACCAGCGCAAGCATGAATACGCCACGCTGGAGCACCTGCTGCTCTCGCTGGTGGACGACGAGGACGCCGCCAGCGTGATGCGCGCCTGCGACGTGGATCTCGCCGCCCTGCGCCAGACGCTGACCAACTACGTCGACAATGAGCTGCGGTCCCTGGTCGTCGATGACGGCGAGGACGCCAAGCCCACGGCCGGCTTCCAGCGGGTCATCCAGCGCGCCGTCATTCACGTGCAGTCCTCCGGCCGCGAGGAGGTCACCGGCGCCAATGTGCTGGTCGCCATCTTCTCCGAGCGCGAGAGCCACGCCGCCTACTTCCTGCAGGAGCAGGACATGACGCGGTACGACGCGGTGAACTACATCGCCCATGGCATCGCCAAGAAGGCCGGCGCCTCGGAAAACAAGCCCGTGAAGGGCTCCTCGGACGACGAGGAGAAGCCCACCGTCAAGACCGGCGGCGAGGCGCTCGAGGCCTACTGCATCAACCTCAACGAGAAGGCCAAGCAGGGTAAGGTCGACCCGCTGATCGGGCGGATGAGCGAGGTCGAGCGCTGCATCCAGGTGCTGTGCCGCCGGACCAAGAACAACCCGCTGCTGGTCGGCGACCCGGGCGTGGGCAAGACCGCCATCGCCGAGGGCCTGGCCCGCAAGATCGTCAACAAGCAGGTTCCCGAGGTGCTCTCGGGCTCGACCATCTTCTCGCTCGACATGGGCGCGCTGCTGGCCGGCACCCGCTACCGCGGCGACTTCGAGGAGCGGGTCAAGCAGGTCGTCAAGGAGCTGGAGAACCACCCCGACGCCATCCTGTTCATCGACGAGATCCACACCGTCATCGGCGCCGGCGCCACCAGCGGCGGGGCGATGGACGCCTCCAACCTGCTGAAGCCCGCGCTGGCCTCGGGCACCCTGCGGTGCATGGGCTCGACGACCTACAAGGAGTTCCGCCAGCACTTCGAGAAGGACCGGGCGCTCGTCCGACGCTTCCAGAAGATCGACGTGAACGAGCCCACGATCGAGGACACCATCAAGATCCTCAAAGGCCTGAAGACCTACTACGAGGACTTCCACAAGCTGAAGTACACCAACGACGCCATCAAGGCCGCGGTGGAGCTTTCGGCCCGCTACATCACCGACCGCAAGCTGCCCGACAAGGCCATCGACATCATCGACGAGGCCGGAGCCAGCCAGATGCTGTTGGCCGAGCACAAGCGGAAGAAGATCCTGGGCCTGAAGGAGATCGAAAGCGTCGTCGCCAAGATCGCCCGCATCCCGCCCAAGTCGGTCTCCAAGTCCGACACCGAGGCGCTCAAGCAGCTCGACGGTGACCTGAAGCGCGCGGTCTACGGCCAGGAAGAGGCCATCGACCAGCTCTCCGCGGCCATGAAGATGGCCCGGGCGGGTCTGCGCGACGCCAACAAGCCGATCGGCTGCTACCTCTTCTCGGGCCCCACCGGCACCGGCAAGACCGAGACCGCCCGGCAACTGGCCGCAACCCTTGGCATCGAGCTCCTGCGCTTCGACATGAGCGAGTACATGGAGCGCCATACCGTGAGCCGCCTGATCGGCGCGCCTCCCGGCTATGTGGGCTTCGACCAGGGCGGCCTGCTCACCGACGCGGTGGACCAGCATCCCCACGCCGTCGTCCTGCTGGACGAGATCGAGAAGGCGCACCCGGACGTCTACAACATCCTGCTGCAGGTGATGGACCACGGCCAGCTCACCGACTCCAACGGCAAGAAGATCGACTTCCGCAACGTGGTCCTGATCATGACCACCAATGCGGGGGCCACCGACGCCCAGCGCAACTCCATCGGCTTTGGCCGCGGCAAGGCCGAGGACGAGGTGGACGAGGCGCTCAAGCGCACCTTCACGCCGGAGTTCCGCAACCGCCTCGACGCGGTGGTGCAGTTCCACCCGCTCACCCCGGAGATCATCCGCCAGGTGGTGCAGAAGTTCGTCATGCAGCTGGAAGCCCAGCTCGCCGACCGTCACGTCACCATCGAGACGGACGACGACGCCTCCGACTGGCTGGCCAAGAACGGCTTCGACGAGCTCTACGGCGCCCGGCCGCTGGCCCGCGTCATCCAGGAGCACATCAAAAAGCCCCTGGCCGACGAGATCCTGTTCGGGCGGCTCACCAAGGGCGGTCACGTCCGGGTGGTGCTCAAGGACGGCAAGCTGGCCTTCGAGATCGAGGGCGGCGAGCGCGAACGCGGCGCCCCGGTCATCGAAAAGCCCGCCGAGGAGCCCTCGCCCGAGCTCGCCGAATAGGACGCGCTTCCACATAGTGTGCGGGAAAGCCCCGGACCTCGCGTCCGGGGCTTTTTCATTGGGCGAAACCGGAGTGAACTGCCCCCCAGTCGGCCCCGGGGGAGAAACGCGCCGTGAAGTTCTCGATCGACCTGCCTGGCGTGACCCGCTTCCCGCTGGACGAAGACCGCGACCTGCTGGCGCAGACGCACGGGCCGATCATGGCCCGGCGCCGCTGAAGGGGGGACCGGCCATGGGGCGTTTCGACCACCTGATCGGCACGGAGATGTCGCGCGGGACCTGGAGCTGGACCCCCGAGCGGGCGATGCTCTACGCGGTCGGCGTCGGCGCGGGGCAGCAGGACGCGACCCAGGAGCTGCAGTTCACCACCGAGAACACCGCCGGCCTGCCGCAGCAGGTGATCCCCTCCTTCCTGTCGCTGATGACGACGGGCAAGCCGTGGATGAAGCCCCTGGCGTTCGAGACCCGGGACTGGGGCGGGGGCCTGGAATGGGACTGGCCCAGGGGCATGGTGCATGGCGAGCAGGGCGTGAGCCTTCATCGCCCCCTGCCCGCCTCGGGCGAGGTCGAGGTCTCGCTGGTCCTGGCGGGGGTCTACGACAAGGGCTCGGGCGCCCTGGTGATCGCCGACCAGAACATCCGCCTGAAGGACAGCGGCGAGCTGCTGGGGACCGCCAGGGCCGGCTTCTTCGTGCGCGGCCAGGGCGGGTTCGGCGGGCCGCGGACGCCGCCCGACGAGCCGGACTGGAGCGAGCCCGGGCGGGCCCCGGACGCCACGGTCGTCATGGCCACCGCGCCCAACCAGTCGCTGATCTACCGGCTCTCGGGCGACCACAACCCGCACTGCACCGACCCGGCGCGCGCCCGGGCCGACGGCTTCGAGCGACCGATCCTGCAGGGGATGGGCACCTATGGCTTCGCCTGCCGGGCCCTCCTCCAGGCCCTGTGCGGCGGCGAGGTGGCGCGCTTTGGAGCCATGCACGCGCGCATTTCGCAGCCGCTCTATCCGGGCGAGATCCTTGAGACCCTGATGTGGCGCACGCCGGCCGGCGCGCAGTTCCGCACCGTGACCTCCACCGGCAAGGTGGTGCTCGACCGCGGCGGCTTCACCTACGCCGCCTGAGCGGCCCTCAGACGATCTGGGCGGAGATCTGGGCGGCCAGGGCCTTCAACTCGGTCATGTCGGCCATCTCGCCCGCGCCATGGGGCCGCGTCCTCGGCTCGCCCGCCCAGCGCGGCAGCACGTGGAAGTGCAGGTGGAAGACCGTCTGCCCGGCCGCCTGGCCGTTGGTCTGAAAGATCATGATCCCATCGGGATTGAGGGCCGCGCGCACGGCCCGGGCGATCCGCTGCACGCCCAGGATCGTGGCGGACAGCCGCTCCGGCTCCTCCTCCAGCAGGTTGCGCGCCTCGCTCCGCTTGGGGATCACCAGGGTGTGGCCGCGGGTCTGGGGAAAGGCGTCCATGAAGGCGAAGACGTGGTCGTCCTCGAACACCCGCGCCGAGGGGATCTCGCCCCGCAGGATTTTGCCGAAGACGTTGTCGTGGTCGTAGGTCCCGTCCAGGCTCATCGCATTCTCCTTGGCGCCGGCGCCCGGCTTAGCAAATCGCGCCGGCTTCGCGAAACGGTGGCGGCCTCACCCTTCCCGGCGGAAGGGCGAATATTCCTCGGTGAGCCATTCCATCTCCGCCTCCACCCCTTCGCGCTCGCGGCGGAGGAACTGCTCCACAGGCGCGCGCAGCGCAGGGTCGGCGATCCAGTGGGCCGAATAGACCGGGACCGGCAGGTAGCCGCGGGCGATCTTGTGCTGGCCCTGGGCGCCCGCCTCCACCCGCGCCAGCCCCCGCTCGATCGCCCATTCGATGGCCTGGTAGTAGCAGAGCTCGAAATGCAGGAAGGGCTGGTCCTCCACGCACCCCCAGTGGCGGCCGTAGAGGCAGTCCTCGCCGATCAGGTTGAGGGCGCCGGCGATCCAGCGACCGTTGCGGCTTGCCATCACCAGCAGCACCCGGTCCGCCATGCGCTCGCCCAGCAGGGAGAAGAAGGCCCGCGTCAGGTACGGCCGGCCCCACTTGCGCGAGCCGGTGTCCATGTAGAAGCCGAAGAAGGCGTCCCAGTGATCCTCGGTCAGGTCCGCGCCGGTCAGCCGATGGATCTCCAGGCCCGCCTGGGCGTCGCGCCGCTCGCGGCGGATGGTCTTGCGCCGCCCTGACGAGAGGGCGCCCAGGAAGCCCTCGAAGTCGGCGTAGCCGCGGTTCACCCAGTGGTATTGCTGGCCCTCGCGCTGCCCCAGGCCCTGCGCGCCCATCCAGCGCCACTCCGCCTCGGTGGGAAAGTTCACACCCAGGGACGAGGCGCCATAGCGCTTGCACACCTCCAGCGCCCCGCCCAGCAGGACCGGCCACGCCGCCTCCGGCGCCACGCCCGGCCGCACCAGGAGCCTTGGCCCGGTGGCCGGAGTGAAGGGCGCCGCCGAGAGGAGCTTGGGGTAGTAACGGCCGCCGGCCCGCTCATAGGCGTCGGCCCAGGCGTGGTCGAAGACGTATTCGCCCTGGCTGTGGCTCTTCAGGTAGAGGGGCATGACCGCGGCGATGCGGCCCGCCTCGCCCGCCACGGCCAGGTGCTGGGGTCCCCAGCCGGCGCGCTCCACCGCGCAGTTGGCCGCCTCCAGGGCGTCCAGGAAGTCGAAGCGGACGAAGGGATTGCCGGCGTAGTCGGGATTGTCCGCGCAGGCGTCCCAGGCCTCGCGGCCGATCTCGGCGATCCGGCGATGCACCGTGACCGCCGCCTTCAGGCTCACGGGCGGATGCCCTCGAAGATCAGGTTGTCGGCCGCCTCCCGCACCTTCTCCCACTGTTCGGCGGTCCGCACGGTCCAGGCGATCACCGGCATGCCCTGGGCCCGCAGCCGCGCGGCCGGCGCGCTGGGCAGGATGTCGAGCCCCAGCGCCAGGAAGTGCGGGCGGGCCAGCGCCACATGCTCCAGCGCCGCATAGCTGCGCCGCTGGTCGGGGCCGACATGGGCCGCGTTCTTGTAGGAATAGCTGTCCAGCCCGCGCAGGACGCCGGGGAAGCGGTCGGCGAACCAGGCGTGGGAATAGGGATTGAAGCCGATCACCGCCACGGGGCCGGCGTGGTCCATGATCACCTCGTGGACCCGCTGTTCCAGCGGCCCGACCTGGCCGGGCGGGGTCTTGAGCTCGACCTGCACCAGGGCGCGGCGGCCCACCAGGGCCAGCGTCTCCATCAGGGTGGGGATGGTCTCGTCCGTGCCCGCCAGGCGCATGGCGCCAAGATCGGCGGCGGTGTGGTCGCTCATGCGCCCGGGCTGGCCGGTCAGCCGCTCCAGGGTCTCGTCGTGGAAGACCATCGCCTCGCCGTCGGCGGAGAGTTGGACGTCCAGCTCGATGCCGTAGCCGGCCGCGCAGGCGGCCTGGAAGGCCCCCAGCGAATTCTCCGGCGCGCCGGTCGGGCTCCACAGGCCCCGGTGGGCCACGGGCGGATGGAACAGATGCTCCCAGGCCGCGCCGAAGTCCTGGACGCCCCCTCGCGCGGTCACGGGCGGAGCGCCACCACCGCGTCGACCTCCACGGCGAAGTTCATCGGCAGGCGGTAGACGCCCACCGCCGAGCGGGCATGGCGGCCGGCGTCGCCGAACACCTCGACCATCAGGTCGGACGCCCCGTTCACCACCTGGGGGATCTCGAAGAAGGCGGGCCCCGCCTGGACGAAGCCGCCCAGCTTGACCACCCGCTCGACGCGGTCGAGGTCGCCGCCGCAGGCGGCCTTCATCTGGGAGATGAGGTTGATCCCGCACAGGCGCGCAGCCCGCCTGGCGGCCTCGGGATCGACGTCCTCGCCGACCACGCCCTTGATCCCGCCCGAGGCGTCCGTCGACACCTGGCCGGAGATGTGGAGCAGGCCGCCGGCCTGCACGAAGGGGACGTAGTTGGCCACCGGCGCATTGGGCTGGGGCAGGGAAAGGCCAAGTTCCGCGAGGCGGGCTTCGATGCGCGACATGGGCCAAGGTCTAGCCCCGGGCCGGGCGCGAGGGAAGATGTGGCGCGCGGACAAAAAAACGGCCCGGGCGTCACCGCCCGGGCCGCATAAGCTACTGGTACAAATCTGTGGTCAGCGCGCGGCTTGGAAGCGCTCGACCAGGTCGGTGACGCGCTCGTTGAGCGGCTTCATGCTGTCCTTCATCGAGGCCTGCACGGTTTCGGTCAGCTTGCCCATCTCGGCCATGTAGCTTTCGAGGAAGCTGCGGGCGAGGGTCGACTGCAGTTCGACCACGTCCTGCACGCTCTTGGCGCCGGCCAGCGAGCGGGCGGCGGCGACCTGGTCGTCGAAGGTCTTCTTCGACAGCGCCATGGCCTGGGCCCCGATGGTCTCGGCGCCCTTGGCGGCGGCGGTCACCGAAGCGACGACGGCCTCGAGGTTCTTCTTCGAGAGGCTGTTGGCCTCATTGATGGCGGACAGGGTCTTCTCGACACCGTCCTTGAAGGCGGTGTTGGACGCCGCGGTGATCTGTTCGACGGTGGATTTGGCGGCTTCGGCGGCGGACATTTGGGAGCTCTCCTCGGGTGCCTGGGGGTCTTAAGCGGCCAAGCGCCGCAAGCGCAGCATGCGCGAAAAGGCTGTTACTATGGTGCTTTTCCCCCAAAGCCCCTCTCGGGTCAAGGATTTTTTGTGCACTGCACAATTCGCCCCGCACTGCAGCGCATCACAGTTGCGTGAGGCCCACGCCTGCGGCGCGACAAATGGGCTCGATCAAGACCTTGTTTACATGTGAGCAACCGTAAGCGTGCCATGCTATTGGGATTCCCAGGCGGTCGCGGCCGCTCCAAACCTTTTGAATCGACGGACGAAGCATGTTGCGAAGCGCCCGCCGCCTGTTAGTTGCTTTGAGTGTGGCCGCCGCGACCTTCTCGGTCGCCGCTGCGCCCGCGGCCCAGGCGCAGATCCCCTACTTCCGCAGCCTCATGGCCGCGTCCGACAGCAAGTACGCCTCCATCGTCGTGGACGCGAAGTCTGGCGAGGTGCTCTACGCCAACCGCGCCGACAGCCCGCGCTATCCCGCGTCGCTGACGAAGATGATGACCCTGTACCTCACCTTCGAGGCGGTCTCGGCGGGCAAGCTGCGGCTCGACGACCGGGTGGCCTTCTCGCCCCGCGCGGCGGGCCAGGCCCCGACCAAGCTGGGCGTCGCCGCGGGCGACTCCATCGCTGTCTCCGACGCCATCCAGGCGATGGCCATCCTGTCCGCCAACGACGCGGCCATGGCCATGGCCGAGAAGCTGGGCGGCAACGAGAGCCGGTTCGCCGCGCTGATGACCCTTCGCGCCCAGGAACTGGGGATGCAGGGCACCCACTTCGCCAATCCCAACGGCCTGCCCGATCCGCGGAACGTCTCGAGCGCCCGCGACATGGCGATCCTGTCGCGCGCCCTGATGCGCGACTACCCGCAATATTATCACTACTTCAGCCAGCGGGGCTTCAGCTTCCGCGGCCGCTGGATCAACGGCCACAACCACCTGCTGGGCAACGGCATCGATGGGCTGAAGACCGGCTACACCCGCACCTCCGGCTTCAACATCGCCATCTCCGGCGTGCGCGACAACCGCCGCCTGGTGGTGGTAGTCATGGGCGGCCCCAGCGCCGCCAGCCGCGACCAGCACGCCGAGGACCTGCTGCTCACCGGCTTCGACGTGATGACCCGCCGGGCCAAGGGCGACATGTCCTACACCGTGGCGCAGAACCTCTCCGAGCCCCTGCCCTCCGGCCCCGTCCAGCGGCCGCCGGCCGAACAGGGCGACGGGGACCAGGACAACCTGAGGATCGTGCTGGCCTCGGCCACCCCGCCCCGCGGCGCCACAAAGCTGCAGGTGATCCAGCCCCGGCCCCACGCGCGCCTGCAGCGCGCCGAGCCCAGGCGCCAGGCCGCCCGCGGCGGCTATGCGGTCCAGGTCGGCGAGTTCCGCTCCAAGCGGGACGCCAACCGCCAGATCGCTTTCGTCGAGACCCGCTTCGGCAAGCACATGGGCGACGCCGACGCCGCGGCGGAACGCCAGGGCGGTCGCTACCGCACCGTGTTCAACGGCCTCTCCCAGGCCGAGGCGCGCAACACCTGCCGCGCCATGCGCGCCAAGCGGCTGGCCTGCGAGGTCATCGAGGACTGACCGCGCCTCCAAGCGCCCATCTTCCAAAGCCCCGAGCTCGCCCGGGGCTTTTTCGTTGGGACTAGGATTTCAGCAGGCGCTCGCGGGCGGCGTTGAGCTGGGCGGCCAGGCCGGCCGTGCCGCCGCGATCGGGGTGCACGCTGCGCATCAGCCGAAGATAGGCCGCCTGGATCTCCTCGGCCCCCGCCCCCGCCTCGACGCCCAGGATGCGCCGCGCCTCCGGAAGGCTCATGGCCTCGGCGCGAGGGGCCGGCGCGGAGCCGGGCGGGCGTCGGGTGGAAAGCGCCAGCCACCCGCCCACAAGGGTCAGGACGATGGCCGCCGGCCAGGCCTCGCGGACGATGCAGAAGGCGGCGCCGGCGAAGGCCGCCAGGCCAAAGGCGCCGGTGACGAAGCGCCACTCGCGCCGAGGGAGCCTGGTCCGCGCCCCGGCGCGGATCACCAGCCACAGCGCGATGGCGCCCAGGAGGAGGTAGGCCACGGCCTATTCGGCCGCCAGCATCTCTCCGTCGAGGCCCTGGATGCCCAGCGCGGTCATCACCGCGCGCAGTTCCTGGCGCGCGGCCACGTGCTGCAAAGACATGGCCACCGGGCGGATCGCCGGCGACAGGTCGGCGACGGTCAGGCCGAACGGGAAGAGTTCGCGATAGATCACCCGGTCGCGCAGGCCCGGACCGACGCGGAAGCCGACCTTGCGGGACAGGGCCTGCACACGCTCGTCCAGGCGCTTGCGGTTGCGCGCCTCGGTGGGAGCCAGGCGGTTCCGCAGCACCACCCAGTCGATCATCTTGCGGTCCTTGGCGGCCCGCACCTTGCGGCTGTTCCAGACCGTCTCGGAATAGAGGCTGTGGCGCAGCAGCTCGAGGGTGACCGGATCGACCACGCCCAGCATGTCGAAGTCGACGAAGCTGTCGTTCATCGGCGTGACGATCAGGTCGGCCAGCCCGTGCGCCGAGCGGCTCACGGCGGTGTCCGCGCCGGGCGTGTCGATCAGCACGAAGTCGGCCACGGCGCTGAGCTCGCCGAAGGCGTCCTCGAAGCGGGCCACGGCCTCGGCCTCCGGGCCCTTGGCCAGGCTCGCGCCCTGGCCGCTGAGCGCATGCTCGATGGGGGTCGGGGCCTGCGCCCCGTTGGCCGACAGCCACTGGCGGCGGTTGGCGAAGAAGTGGCCAAGCGTCTGCTGGCGCAGGTCCAGGTCGAGCACCGCCACCCGCGCGCCCGCATGCATCAGGGCCACGGCGGTGTGGATGGCGATGGTGGACTTGCCGGCCCCGCCCTTTTCGTTGCCGACCACGATAACGCTGGCCTGAGGCATGCGCCCATCTCCCCGCAGTTGTCGGCCGGACGCCGACTCAGCGCGCGTAAGATGACCCTGCGCCGGGCGCCTCGGTCAACGCGAAGGCGCGCTCGAGCCTGTGGACGGCGCGAAAGGTTGCACGGCCAAGGTGTGACAGGTCGCCGCATGGTGACGCTATAGCGACCCCACATGAGGGAATTATGGCGGTTAGTTGGCGACAACCTAATGGTGAAGCTACAATCGCCGTAGTTTCGAGGCTTTACGCGGCTACGGCTAAGCTTGTTAAATGCGGCGACAATAGGGTTTAGCGCCACCATACAGCTTTGCCGTATCTTCACGGATACTCGCAAACCAAAGCTATGTGACATCTTGTCAGAAGGCTTTTGTTGATACTGCCTGGCTAGGTTCTGAGCGCGCGGCAGGGGCGGCGCAGCTTGCGGCGGCGGGCCGCGGGCAGACCTCGAACCGGGATCAGCATGTCCTATCTGAAGTACGACGGCTCGCTGGCCGCGGAGACGGCTGCGCCTGTGGCCAACCTCTACGGTACGAGCGCGGTGGAGACGCTGACCGGCGGCAGCGCGGCGGAAGGCTTCTGGGGCAGC
>Ga0075364_10002234_pt1 | contig 10858 bp, 13 predicted proteins | sample EndMetdeltDD1764_FD_71517 | JGI IMG/M metagenome (GOLD analysis project Ga0075364, IMG submission 71517) | Populus endosphere microbial communities from Tennessee, USA - Endosphere MetaG P. deltoides DD176-4 | ecosystem: Host-associated > Plants > Roots > Endosphere | place: USA: Tennessee...
GACCGCCGGCGCGCGGGTGCGGGGCGGGGCGCGCCGCGGCCCCACCACTGCTCGTTGCGCTCCAGCCGTCCCCAGATGGTGACCAGCAGCGTGCGGTTGGCGATCATCGCGTGGATGATCGAGACGAACTGCAGGGCGCCGCTCGCGATCAGTCGGGCCTGCTCGTCGGGCAGCGAGGCGGCGACGATCGCCCACACCGCGTAGACGCCGGCCGCGACCAGCCAGCTCGTGCGCAACAGCAGACAGCCGATGATGAGGAAGCCGAGCCAGGCCCCGTTGCCGGCGAAGAAGAGCACCGGGATGAGCCAGCAGCTCGTGCCGATGATCCAGCCCGCGCCGGGCAGGCGGCCGGGTTGCCCCGTCGCCTCCGCCCGCCAGCCCGCATCCGTCATGTCGTGTCTACGCTCGCACGTTCAGCGTCATCGTGACGGCCTGGTCGTCGTCGACGGTCTCGGAGACCAGCTCGAGCCCGGCATCCGTCGCCTTCTCGCGGATGCGCTGGGCGACCGCGGTCTGCACGCGCGCGGCGTAGGCGGCGTCGAGGCGTTCCGCGAGTCGCGTCGCGACCTCGGTCGTCACCTCGGGCGCACCCTTCGCGGCGGTGAAGTTCGCCGCCCAGATGCCTTCGGGTGAGGCCTGCATGACCAGCTTCACGCCGTCGACGGTGGCGGCGACCTCATCGCCGACCTCGACGTCGACGGCACCGAGGTCTTCCAGGGCCTGCTCGAGCAGCGCGCGATCCTTCATGCGCGTGCGCACCTGCAGCACCTCGGCCTGCCCGCCGCCCGACATCGACTTGATCGCCCCGGCGATCCCGACGCCGATGCCCGCAGTCGCGGCACCGCCCGCCGCCATCGAGGCGATCGCGGCGATCGCCGCCGGGATGAGGATGATGCTGACGCTCATGCTGCTGTCTCCTTCGTTCGCACGGTGTCGCTCGGGCGGTCGGCACGCACGCCGAGGTCGCCGAGCAGGATCTCGAGGGCCTCGTCGTCGGCCCAGCCGTTGACGGCGATCGTGCCGTCGCGCGCGATCCGGATCTCGAGGCGGTCCTGCCCGCCGCGCTGCTCGATCGACGCGATGAGATCGCGGTACGCCGGCGTGAGGGCCCGCAGCCCCTGGTTGGTCGAGCCGATCCACGGCCGCACCGCGTCGGGCCGGTCGCGCAGGTAGGGACCGTCGGCGAGCAGGTCGGTCGCCTCGACCAGCGCGCGGATGTCGTCGCGTTCCGCGCCCCAGGCCCGCACCTGGTCGTAGGTGTAGCCGGTGAAGGTCATCACGGTGAGCCCGGCATCCCGGAACCGCCGCGCGACGACGGCCATCGCCGCCGCCTGGTCGAACGGTTCGCCGCCGAGGAGCGTGATGCCCTCGACGCCGGCGGCCGCAGCAGCCGCGACCCACAGCTCGGCCAGCTCGGCGGGGTCGTCGTCGCGTCCGCCGCGCTCCGCCCAGAGGTGCGGGTTGAAGCAGCCGGGGCACTTCACCGAGCACCCCTGCACCCAGACGGCCGCGCGCCTCCCGGGTCCCTCGGCCGAGGTCGCCGCGAGGAAGCGCGACCAGCGCAGGGTCCCGGCATCCCGCTCGACCGGGACCGTGAGCGAGCCGGGAGGGACCGCGCTCAGCGGGAGGAGGTCAGTCATTCCCGACCTTCTGGACGGCGGCGTCGGTCGTGCCGTCCGGCACCGCGTCGAAGTCGTCGGTGTAGGTGCTCGACGCGACCTCGGCATCCAGCAGGTCCTCGAGAACGGCGAAGTAGTCGAGGCACTCCTGCCCTTTCATGCCGACGGTCTCGGCGTGCACGGTGCCGTCCTTGCGGATGCTCACCACGAGCTGCTTCTGGGCCATGCGGTTCTCCTCCTACGGACGGGACGGGTCAGAAATCGACGGTGCGGCCGCCGCGACGCGACGGCAGCTTCTCGGGTTCGGCGCTCTTCGCCGGTGCGGCCTTCTCGTCGTCGACGATGTCTTCGCTGCCCGTCGCGAGCACGGCGCGCATGCTCGCCCAGGCACGGATCGCGGCGATGCGCTCGGACTGGGTGACGGCGAGCGGCACCATCGTGGCGACGGCCTGAGCGAGATCCTCGGGCGAGACCGGCCGGTCGTTCGCGAAGCCCTCGTACATCGCGCCGACGACGGACTGTTCGATCTCGGCGCCGGAGAAGTCGTCGCTCGCGGTCGCGAGCGTCGTGAGCGCGGCGGCGTCGGTCGCGAGCGGGCTGAGCCCGTTGGCCTCCGTCGCGTTCTTCGCGATCTGGATCGCCCAGATCTGCTCGCGCTCGCTCTGCGTCGGGAGGTCGACGAAGAAGATCTCGTCGAATCGGCCCTTGCGCATGAACTCCGGCGGCAGGGCCTCGATGTTGTTCGCGGTCGCGACGACGAACACGGGCTTCGACTTCTCCTGCATCCAGGTCAGGAAGTAGCCGAACACGCGGGAGCTGGTTCCCGAGTCGAGCTGACCCGAGCCCTGCGTGTTGCCCGAGAAGCCCTTCTCGATCTCGTCGACCCAGAGCACGCACGGGGCGGTGGCCTCGGCGGTCGCGATCGCGGTGCGGAGGTTCTGCTCGCTCGACCCGACGAGTCCCGAGAAGACCTTGCCGATGTCGAGCCGCAGCAGCGGCACACCCCAGGATGCCGCGGTCGCCTTCGCGGTGAGCGACTTGCCGCAGCCGGGGACGCCGGTGATGAGCACGCCCTTCGGTGCGGGCAGGCCGTACTCCTCCGCCTTGCTGAGCCACGCGCCCTCGCGGCGGCTCAGCCAGCGCTTGAGGTTGTTGAGGCCGCCGATCTGGTCGAGGTCGACGTGACTGTCGACGAACTCCAGCAGTCCGGCCTTCCGCACGGTCTGCCGCTTCTCCTCGAGCACGATCGCGACGTCGTCCTTCGTCAGCCGGGCGTCGTCGACCATGGCGCGGGCGAGGGCGTTCTCGGCTTCGAGCATCGTGAGCCCGAGGGCCGCTTGCACCAGCTGCTCGAGCTCCTTCTCCTCGGCGTCGACCGTGACGCCCCCGTCGGAGTTGCTCTGGATCATCGAGTCGAGCAGGGCGCGCAGCTCCGCGCGGCCGGGGAGCGGGAAGTCCAGCAGCGTCGTGACCTTGTCGATCTCGGCGGGGATCACGCGCACGGGCGCCGAGATCATCAGCGTCTTCGACTGCTCGGCGCCGCGGAAGTCGGCGGCGGCCTCGCGGATCTTGCGGATCACCGCGGGATCGCCCGGCCGGTGCTCGGCGCCGAGGAACGCGTGCAGGTCGCAGAAGAAGAAGACCGCGTCGTCCTGCACGCCGAGGGCGTGGTCGAGGGCCCGCACCGGGTTCGTGGTGTTCGCGATCGCCGTGCCCTCGTGGTCGACGAGCCCGACCGAGGCAGTCCAGGTCCACAGCGCGCGCGGCTTGCGGAGCGCGCCGGCCACCCGGGCGACCGCCTCCTGGAGCCGCATCTCCTCGCTGGTCTCCACGTACAGCAGCGGCAACCGCGCCTTGAACGCCTGGTCGAGGGTCTCGTCGAACGTCATCCTGCTGTCTCCGTCGGGGTGGGGGTGGGTCGGGCGAGTTCCTCGATGTCGATCGTCCAGGCGCCGCGGTCGGCATCCGATTCGATCTCGAACACGACCCACGAGTCGACGGCCCACGAGACGCGCTGCGCGTAGTCCCCCGACTCGATGATCGGGGTGTCGTCCTCGAACGCGGTGTAGACGTCGACGAAGAACACGCCGTCGCCGATGTGGCTCAGTCGCGCGCTGACCGCGTCGCCGCGGTACATCACGAGGCCGTTGCCCTTCCCGGAGTAGAAGTCGGTGACCTCGACCACGTCGATCGGCTCGAGCCGCAACTGCCACGGGCCGTCGGCCCGCACCCACAGTTCGACGTCGGCCCCGGTCGGCACCAGCAGCTCCTCGGAGTCGCCGTACAGGTAGGCGACGTTGTCGGGCCACGGCCGCTCGTCGGGGAAGACCTCCACGTCGCGGGGATTGGTGAGGTAGAGGTCGAGGTCCGCCCCGGCGTCGATCGACGCGCGCCGCGGTTGCTGGAACTCGGCGGCCGGGATGTGGATGACGGCCGAGCCCTGCGCCGACCACAGGTCGGTGCCGACCGACTCGGCCTCCACGGGGTTCTCCGCCTCCCAGGGGTACCCGTAGGGATCCGCCCCGTACTGGTCGCCGCCGGGTTGATAGGGCCGCACGACGAACTGGTACGCGGTCGTCGCGCCCACGACGACGAGGACGATCGTCGCCAGGATCCAGATCAGGCCGTTCGCGATCCCGAGGCGCCGCGTCGCGATTCCGGACGCGGGGGGAGGGGCGATCGTCACAGCCTCACGCCTCCGACCCCTCGCGGATGAAAAACTCTCACCTCACGATAGCGGGGTGCGGAAGGGACGAGCGGCGGCTCAGAACTCGTCGTCGTCGATGTCGGCGCTGCCCGGATCGCCGAGGTCTTCGATCCACAGGTCGTCGTCGGCGCGCAGCGTCTGCCAGGCGGCGTACGCGATCCCGGCGACCGCGACGACGCCGAGGCCGATCAGGATGTACCGTCCGGGGCCCGAGCTCTTCGGCGGCGTGACGATGCCGGCCTTCTGGCCCGCCGACGACACGCGGCGCACGACCTCGCGCACCTGCGGGTTCTTCGCGGCCTCGAGGACGGCCAGGGCGGAGCCGATCGTTCCGGAGATCGCGGGCAGCACGTCGTCGGTGAACCGCTCGCGTGCCGAGACCGCCGCGCCGCGGGCGGCGCCGAAGCCTTCGCGTACGCGGGGCTGGATCTCCTCCCGCGCGTAGTTCGACGCCTGGCGGCGGGCATCCTTCAGCACGACCGTCGCGTGCTCGATGGCCTCGCGCTGCTCATCCCAGAGCCGTTCGGCATCCCGCTTCAAACGGTTGAGCTCGCGCTGGCGCTTCCGAGACAAAGCCATGGTGATCCTCCGGTCGTCGAAACGAGGTGACGACGCAATCCTGCCATGCGCGCCTGAATGCGCCGAAGGGCTTGCCAACAGAACTCACATGGGACATCGTCCGTGAAAGACTGGGCCCATGACTGCGCACACCCACGTCGCCACCGTCCACACCACCCTCGGCGACATCCGGGTCAACCTCTTCGGCTTCCACGCCCCCGTCACCGTCGACAACTTCGTCGGCCTCGCGACCGGCGAGAAGGAGTGGCAGGACCCGGCGACGGGCGAGACCAAGACCACGCCGCTGTACGACGGCGTCATCTTCCACCGCATCATCAAGCAGTTCATGCTCCAGGGCGGCGACCCGCTCGGCAAGGGCATCGGCGGCCCGGGCTACCAGTTCGACGACGAGATCCACCCCGAACTGCACTTCACCGAGCCCTACCTGCTCGCCATGGCCAACGCCGGCATCCAGGGCGGTCGCGGCACCAACGGCTCGCAGTTCTTCATCTCGACCGTGCCCACCCCGTGGCTCAACGGCAAGCACACCATCTTCGGCGAGGTCGCCGACGACGAGAGCAAGCGCGTGGTCGACGCGATCGAGGCCGTCGAGACCGATGGGCGCGACAAGCCGCTCGAGGATGTCGTGATCACGTCGATCTCGGTCGACGCGGTCTGACCCTCCCCTCCCCCGTGGCCGCCACCTCCGCCGACGTCTGCTACCGGCATCCGCAGCGCGAGAGCTGGACGCTCTGCACCCGATGCGGGCGCACGATCTGCCCCGAGTGCCAGATCCTGACGCCCTCGGGCGTGCAGTGCCCGGACTGCGTGAAGGAGACCGGCGGTTCGGTGACGTGGCAGAGTGCGGGCGGCGAGATCCGGCGCCCGGCCGCGAAGACCCGCCCCGTCCGGCCGTCCGGCCCGCGGGCGGCGTCCGGATCCGGTTTCGGCGCGACGCTCTCGCGGATGCTGCGCCCGGGCGACACGACGCCGGTGGCGAGCTGGACGGTCATCGGACTGTTCGTCGGCCTCTGGGTCGTCGGGTTCCTGCTGCCGCAGGGTCTGACGCCGTCGGAGTGGCTCGCCGCGCGGGTCGATCATCCGATCGAGATCTGGCGATATGCGACGGCGCCGTTCGGCACCCCGTCCGTCTTCCAGGCGGTGCTGAGCATCCTGCTCGGCGCGGTGTTCTTCGCCCTCATCGCCCCGGCGGTCGAGAGTTCGTTCGGGCGTCAGCGGTTCATCGTGATCTTCGTCGCCGGAGCGGTCCTCGGCTCGACCAGCGCGCTCGTCGCCGGTGGAGGGGCGGCGTTCGGGTTGACGGGCGCGCTCTTCGGTCTCTTCGGCGCCTACATCGTGAAGATCTGGGAGTACCCGCAGGCGCGCGTGCAGGTGCTGATCATGGTCGGCATCAACCTGATCTTCGGCATCGTGTCGGGCGGACTGCCGCAGATCGTCGGCGGTCTGATCGCCGGGGTCGGCGGCGCGTGGCTGCTGCAGCGCTACGAAGGGCGCCGCATCCGCACGGCGTACGTGATCATCGCGGCGGTCGCGGCTGCGTTCATCGTGCTCGCGATCGCCCGGTCGCTGGTCCTCTGAGGGTTATCCACAGGCTCATCCACAATGTGGAGAGAATGACAGCCGTGTAATTCACGGCCGAGGCGATCGGTCAGCGCCACCGCGTGGTCATGAAGAACCCGATGATCAGGAAGCCGAAGCCGATCGCGATGTTCGCCTCGTTGATCCCGGGGATGGGCCACGAACCCTGGCTCAGGTAGTAGACGATGATCCAGGCGAGCCCCAGCAGCATGAAGCCGAACATGATCGGCTTGAACCACACCGGGTTCGGGAGGTTCTCACGTCCGCCGTTCTCGCCGGCGGCGTCCTTCCGCGCAGGGGTGTTGGTGTTGGGTCGGGCCATGCGGAGCAGTCTAACCGAGCGTCTTCGGAGCGCGCCCCGCGGGGGCGCCGGGCGACGTACAATCAGGGCATGACGGACCTGGCCGAGCTCCGCCGCCCGCGCCGCCGCCGCCGGGTGACCTTCGTCGGCGTGCTCGGCGAGCTGCTCATCACTGCGGGCCTCTTCGTGCTGGCCTTCCTCGGCTACCAGGTCTGGCTCGGCGACGTGATCGTCGGCAACCAGCTCAACTCGGAAGCCTCCGAGCAGTCGGAGGAATGGGGCGACGACTACTCCGACGTCCCGCCGAGCGAGGCGGGCGACCCGGCGCTGACCGCGGAGCCCCCCATCGCCATCGCGCCCGCGAACGCCCAGCGCTTCGCGAACCTGATCATCCCGCGCTTCGGCGGCGACTACTACCGACCGATCGCCGAGGGCGTCGGCACCACCGACGTGCTCAACAAGGGCAACATCGGGCACTACCCGACGACGCAGATGCCCGGAGCCCTCGGCAACTTCGCCCTCGCCTCGCATCGCAGCAGCGGCGGCGGCAACTTCCACGACGTGCACCAGTTGCACGTCGGCGACCACATCTACGTCGAGACCCCCGACGGCTGGTACCAGTACACCTTCCGCAACCTCGAGTACGTGCGGCCGACGGGCGTCGGCGTCATCGCCCCCGTGCCGCAGGCCGACGGGGTGGAGCCGACCGAGCGCGTCATCACGCTCACCACGTGCAACCCCTTCTTCTCGACGGCCGAGCGCATCATCGCGTACGGCGTCTACGACTCCTTCTACCCGCGGGCCGGTGGCGTACCCGCCGAGATCGCGACGAACGTCCGGGGAGCGAGCTGATGTACGGGGCACTCTGGCGGATCCTGCCCGGACCCTGGTGGGTGCGGGCCCTCATCCTGCTCGTGGCGATCGCGGCGATCCTGACCGCCTGCGTGTTCTGGATCTTCCCGTGGGTCGAGACGATCGTCGCCCCGCAGGACGTGACGGTCGGCGGATGACCCGCGTCCTCGTCCTCGACAACTACGACTCGTTCGTCTACACCCTCGACGGCTACCTGCAGCAGCTCGGGGCGACGACCGAGGTCGTGCGCAACGACGCGTTCGCCGCCGCCGACGCGGCCGATCGCATCGCCGAGTTCGACGCGGTGCTGATCTCCCCCGGCCCGGGCACCCCGGCGGCCGCGGGAGTCTCCATCCCGGTCGTGCACGCCGCGCTCGCCGCAGGATCCCCCCTGCTCGGCGTCTGCCTCGGGCACCAGGCGATCGCCGAAGCCCTCGGCGCGACCGTGACGCACGCCGAGGAACTCATGCACGGCAAGACGTCGCTGATCAGCCACGACGACTCGGAGTTCTACGCCGGCGTGCCCCAGCCGTTCCGCGCGACCCGGTATCACTCGCTCGCCGTGGTCGACGGCACCGTGCCCGCCGACCTCGAGGTCACGGCCCGCACCGAGGGCGGCGTCATCATGGGCCTGCGGCACACGTCGGCACCGATCGTCGGCGTGCAGTTCCACCCGGAGTCGGTGCTCACCGAGGGGGGCTACCGGATGCTCGGCAACTGGCTCTCGCACGCCGGGCTCGTCGGCGCGGCGGAGCGCTCGTCCGACCTCAGCCCGCTCGTCAAACTGGGCTAGCCCCCACCGCGGGCGTCCGCTCGCGCGTCAGGCGGCGGTTCAGCCGTTGCAGTACTTGAGGCGCACCGACGACTTCTGCGCCACGTCGCCGACGACCGACTGACTCACGACGGTCTGACCGGTGCACGAGTTGTCGGGGTCGTAGCTGACGCCGAGCTGGAGGCTCGCCAGCGTCGCCTTCGCCGTGTTGATCGGCTGGCCCTTGAAGTCGGGCACCTGCACGAGACCGTTGGAGACGACGAGGTCGACCCTCGCTCCCGCCGGAACCTGAGTCGAGGTGGACACCACGTCGGGGCTGCCCTCGACGACGATGCCCAGAACCTGGTCGTTCGCGACGCTCGGCGAGTAGGACACGGTCGTCGTGCCGTACTCGAGGCCCAGCTCGGCGAGTTTCGCCTTCGCCGCGTCCTGGGTCGCGTAGACGAGGCTCGGCAGGGTGACCAGGGGCGCGCCGGACGAGACGACGAGCTTGATCTGCGTCCCGGGCGAGACCCGCGTGCCGGCGGCGGGAGTCTGCTCGATGATCTCGCCGACGGCGACGTCTTCGCTCGAACGCGTCGTCTGCTGGGACTCGAGCCCGGCATCCGTCAACTGCGTCGTGGCGTCGTCGATCTGCACGCCGACCAGGTCGGGGACGTCGACGGCGGCTCCGACGATCAACTGGGTGGGCTTCTGGGAGAAGACGAAGAAGGTCGCGGCGACGAGGATGACGACGAACATCGCGATGCCGCCCCAGATCCAGGCGACCGGCGGGCGGCTCTGGGTGCGCGGGGCCCGATCGTCGTCGTCGTCGGCGAGGCGACGCAGCGCCTGCTCCGACGCGGCGGCCGTGCCGGGGTTCACGCCGAAGAGGGTCGAGCTGAAATCATCCACCGGGACGAGCTGACGGTCGGGGAGCTTCCCCGCGACGGCGGCCTCGAGGTCGGACCTGAAGTCGCCGGCGGCCTGGAACCGCTCGAAGCGGTCCTTCGCGAGTGCGTGCATCACCACGGCGTCGAGGGCGGGGCTGATGGCGGAGTTGACCCGACTCGGCGGGGTCGGCGGCTCGCTCACGTGCTGGTAGGCGGTGGCCACGGCGGTCTCGCCCGCGAACGGCGGCTTGCCGGTGAGCAGCTCGTAGAGCACGACGCCCGTCGAATACAGATCGGTGCGGGCATCCACCGCCTCACCGCGGGCCTGCTCGGGCGAGAAGTACCGCGCGGTGCCGAGGATGGCGCTCGTCTGCGCGATCGTCGCCGAGGAGTCGGAGATGGCCCGGGCGATGCCGAAGTCCATCACCTTCACCTGACCGGTCGAGGTGACCATGACGTTGCCCGGCTTGATGTCGCGGTGCACGACGCCGGCGCGGTGCGAGTACTCGAGCGCGGTGAGGATGCCGTCGACGATGTGCACGGCCTGCTCGACGGGCAGCGGACCCTCGGCGACGAGGTCCTTGAGCAGTCGGCCCTCGACGTGCTCCATGACGATGAACGGCACCTGGAGTTCGCGCCCCGACGAATCGCGGGCGATCTCCTCGCCGGCGTCGAAGACGCGCACGATCGTCGGATGCGCCATGCGCGCGGCGGCCTGCGCCTCCTGCCGGAACCGGGTGCGGAACGCAGGATCGTTCGCGAGCGACGGCTTGAGCAGCTTGATCGCGACCCGGCGGCCGAGGCGCGCGTCGAGCCCGAGATGCACGTCGGCCATGCCGCCGCGGCCCAGCAGCTCGCCGATCTGATACCGGCCCGCGAGCAGGCGGGGCGACGCAGCGGTATCAGTCACGGAGTCAGTGTAACCGCGGGAGGATCACGATCAGCTGACGGTGATGGTGAGCGTGCCGGAGGGGTTCGAGGTGATGCCGTCTTCGCAGTGGGCGACGTATTGCACGGTCGTCTGCCCGGGGTCGCCGAGCAGGATGTCGAGCGACGTCGCATCGACCGAGACGGGGTTGCCCCCGGGGAACGTGCCGTTGGTGACGGTGAAGTCGTACCCGGTGAGCGGGTACCCGGAGGGGCAGCTCGCGTAGCTCGGGAACGTGATCGTCACGACGTCGCCGGCGAGGTGCGGACCGGCGGGAGCGGATGCCGTGGTCGGTGCCGCGGGGCTCGCGTACGGGCCGTAGACGGTCACCGTGATCTCCCGGCCCTCCGACACGTTGCCGCGCGGGTTGATGTCGCGCACGTAGTCGACCTCGTCGGGCGTCGGGGCGGCGCCGCCGACGACGCGGTTGATGCCGAGACCGAGCGCGCGGAGGTCGGCCTCGACATCGGCGAACGGCCGGCCGATGTACGCGGCGGCATCGAGGTTGATCCGATCGCTCGACGGAGTCGTCGTCGGGGTCGGCGGCGGCGTCGTGACGGTGTTCGACGGCGGCGGGGTGACGTCGCCCCCGGTGTCAGGGCGCACGACGAGGAAGATGATGATCGCGACGAGGGCGACGGCCAGCACCG
>Ga0075364_10002235_pt1 | contig 10852 bp, 13 predicted proteins | sample EndMetdeltDD1764_FD_71517 | JGI IMG/M metagenome (GOLD analysis project Ga0075364, IMG submission 71517) | Populus endosphere microbial communities from Tennessee, USA - Endosphere MetaG P. deltoides DD176-4 | ecosystem: Host-associated > Plants > Roots > Endosphere | place: USA: Tennessee...
GGCGGCGACGTTGGAGCCCAGCACCCCGCCGGCATCATCGGCGCCATCGCCGGCGGGGTGCTGGGCTCCAACGTCGCCGCCCGCAACGCCCGCACCGAGGGCGCGGTCCTTGGCGCGGTGGTCGGCGGCGGCATCGGCGCGGCCGTGGGCCACGCCAACGACAAGGCCAAGTGCGACTCGCGCGGGTCCTACTACGCCTATCGCGACACCGTCCCCTACCGCGTGTCCGACAACGTCTATCGCGACAACCGCTACGACTATTACCGCCGCCGCGGCTGCCGCCTGGCGCCGGCCTCGGTCAACGACCGCGGCGACTACGCCTATGTCCGCGTCTGCCCCGACGCCGACGGCCGCTATCGCGTGACCGGCTAGATCCGGCGTCGCGATGCGTGATGGGAGCCGCCCTTCGGGGCGGCTCTTTTCTTGTCAGCTCGCCGGAGGCGTCCCCAGGGCGAAGGCGACGAGCTTGCACCCTTGAGGGCTGGGCTGCAGGCGGTGGTCGCTCCCGTTCATGACGATGCAGTCGCCGGCCTGGACCGGGTGGGCCCCATCGCCGAGCAGCATCTCCCCGCCGCCTTCGACGACGAAGATCATGTCGATGGCGTTGCGCCAGTGCAGGTCCATGGCGCCCGGCGGGGGCTCGCCGTCCGCGCGGGGCCGATGCTCGATGATGTACCAGGTGAGCTGGCCCGGCGGCAGGCCGTTCCCGGTGAACTTGGTCTGGCCCACGGGACAGGGCGGCGGGGGCGCCTGGTCGGTGGCGAAGACCATGGCGACGGCCGGGCCCGGCCTTCCCGGCATCTCGGCCGGGACGATGTCGGACTGCTCGGCGATGCACGAGCGACCGCTCGCGTCGACGCCCATGACGAGGCGGCGCATGTCTTCCTCCCTCAGCGCTTCTTGGCCAGCGGGTGCTTGGTCTCGACGACCTGGCGCAGCCGATCGCCGGCCACGTGGGTATAGATCTGGGTGGTGGCGATGTCAGCGTGGCCAAGCAGGGTCTGGACCACGCGCAGGTCCGCCCCGCCCTCCAAGAGGTGGGTGGCGAAGGCGTGGCGCAGGACGTGGGGACTGACCCTGGCCGGATCGATGCCGGCGTCGGCGGCGGCCTCGTCGAGCAGCTGGGCGAAGCGCCGGGGCGTCAGCCGCCCGCCCGCGCCCCTGGAGGGAAACAGCCAGGGGTTGGCCTTGTCCCCCTTGCCCAGGAACCGCGGCCGCACCTCGAGATAGGCCTTCACCGCGGTGCGGGCGGTCCCGTTCAGAGGGGCCAGCCGCTCTTTTCCACCCTTGCCGCGCACCACCAGGTAGGCCGGATCGCGCGCCAGGGCCGCCAGGGTCAGCGAGGTCAGCTCGGAGATCCGCAGGCCCGAGGCATAGGCCAGCTCCACCATGCAGCCCAGGCGAAGGCCCTGCGCCCCGTCCTTGGCCGCGGCGGCGGCGATCAGCCGGTCCATCTCCTCGCGGCTCAGGACCTTGGGAAGGCTTCGGCCGCGCTTGGGCGCCTCCACCCGGCGCGAGGGATCGTCCGCCCGCCAGCCCTCGCCCAGCACGAAGCGGTAGAATTGCCGGACCGCCGAGCGGCGCCTCGCCGCCGTGGCGGGCGACAGGCCCCTCGCCCCGAGGTCGACGAAATAGGCCTCCACCGCCTCGGCGGTGGCGTCGGAAAGGTCATGGCCCAGGCTGGCGAGGAACCCCTGGGCGTCGGAGAGGTCGCGGGCGTAGGCCGTGAGGGTGTTCTTCGCCGCCGCCCGCTCGGCGGCCATCATCTCCAGGAAGGCCTCGACCCACCCCGTCCCCTGGGCCGCCGGCGCATCGCTCATGGGCCAAGCAGGCCTTCGAGGGCGAAGTTGGCCGCATCGGCCGTCAAGCCCGCCATGCGCAGCGCCCGAACGATCCGCGCCCGCTCCCCGGCGGAGAGGCCAGCGGGCCCGGCCTCGGCGCAGGTGGCCAGGGCCAGGATCGCCGTCTCGCCGATCAGGTGCTCGCGGCCGGCGTCGTCCATGGCCAGGTTGCGGCCCACCGGCGCCTTGCCCTCGGCCACGCCCAGCGCCGCCAGCTTGCCGCGCAGCTCCGGGCCGTCAGCGCCGGCGTAGGCGGCCACGATCAGGGCCGCGGGGTCGGCGGCGTCCAGCAGGCGGCCGACGAGATCGGCGGGCACGGGCTGGCGGGCGGCGATCAGGCGCGCGGCGGCCAGGGCGTCCCCGGGGCCGTCCGGAACGCTCCAGGCCGGCTCGGCCGGATCGGCGGCGGCGAGCGCGGCGGCCACGGCGGGCGCGGGCTTGGCCTTGGCGAGATCGAGGCCCAGGCTCTTGGAGAGGGCGTAGTCCAGGCCGTTGCGCAGGGCCGGCGCGCCGGGCGAGCCGGCGGCGGCCAGCTTGGCGCCCATCAGGCGGCCGAAGACCGCGTCCTTGGCCTGGGACTGGGCGAGATCGAAGGTGAGCTGGGCCTGGTCGGCGTGGCCGCCGATCGCCTGGCAGAAGGCGCGCAGTCGCAGCCAGTAGATGTCGTCCCGCCCCACGGTCAGGGCGTCGGCGACGGCGCAGGCGCGCGCATCGTCGCCGGCCAGCAGGGCGTCTTCCGCCGCCAGCCGAGAGAGCCTGGCGCTGCGGTCCATGCCGGGCGCGCGCGCGGCCACCGCCGCGGCGGCCTTGGGATCGCCCAGCGCCGTGAGGGCCTCGGCCCGGGCGGCCAGCAGGTCGGGGTCGGAGCCCAGCCCCTTGGGCGCCGGCGCGCCGGTGGCCAGCACCCGGCGGGCCAGGGCCGCGGCGGCCTTGGAGAGTCCCTTTTCCGTCAGCCTGGGCATCACCGCCTTGAGCGTGTCAGGCGAGGCCTCGCGCCACAGGTCGGCGCCAAGTCCGGTGGCGCGGCCCGGCGTGGTGAAGGCGTCCGGCGGGGCCAGGGTGGCGACCTCCACGGGCTGGGCGCGCGCCGCGATGGGGGCGAGGACAATCAGGGCGACCAGGAGCCGTCGGCGCATCGCAGGATCATAGCTCGGGCGCGGAGTTGGCGCGAGGGCGCGGGCTCGTGTAAGCCTGCGCGCTTCATGGACCGGTTCGAACCGCTTCGCCGCCGCACCATCGCCCTCGTGGGCCTGATGGGGGTGGGCAAGTCGAGCGTGGGGCGCAGGCTGGCCAACGCCCTTTCGCTGCCCTTCCGCGACGCCGACGTCGAGGTCGAGGCCGCGGCTGGCCGCTCGATTCCCGACATCTTCGCCGAACTGGGCGAGGCCGCCTTCCGCGAGGGCGAGCGGCGGGTGATCGCCCGCCTGCTGGACGAGCCGCCGCACGTCCTGGCCACCGGCGGCGGGGCCTTCATGGACCCGCGCACCCGCGCGCTGATCAAGGCCAACGCCATCTCGATCTGGCTGAAGACCGACCTGGACGTGCTGGCGCGGCGCCTGGCGCGCAAGGACAACCGCCCCCTGCTGGCGGGCAAGGACCCGATGGCGGTGCTGCGCGAACAGGCGGCGGCGCGCTATCCGGCCTACGCCGAGGCGGACCTTACTGTGGAGACGGGCGATGCGGCCCACCATGTGACGGTCGACCAGTTGCTGCGCGCCCTGTCGGGCTTCGTGGGAGAGCCGCTATCGTGATCCGGGACGTTGCGGTGGGGCTGGGCGAGCGGGCCTACGAGGTGGCGATCGGACCAGGGCTCCTGGCTCAGGCCGGCCGGCGCATCGCGCCGCTGGCCCGTCGCGGGCGGCTGGCCGTGGTCAGCGACGCCAACGTCTGGGGCCTGCACGGCCAGGCCCTGACCGGGGCGCTGGAGGCGGCCGGCCTGGCGGTCCACCCGGTGGTCATGCCGCCGGGCGAACAGACCAAGAGCTTCGAGGGCCTGGCGGAGGTGATCGACCGCCTGCTGGCGCTGGGGCTCGACCGCGGCGACCTGGTGGCGGCCTTCGGCGGCGGGGTGGTGGGCGATCTCGCCGGCTTCGCCGCGGCCATCTACAAGCGCGGGATCGACTTCGTGCAGGTCCCGACGACCCTGCTCGCCCAGGTGGACTCCTCGGTCGGGGGCAAGACCGCCATCGACACGCCCCGGGGCAAGAACCTGGTGGGCGCCTTCCATCAGCCCAGGCTCGTGCTGGCCGACCTCGACATGCTGGCCACCCTGCCGGACCGGGAGATGCGCGCCGGCTACGCCGAGGTCCTGAAGTACGGCCTGCTCGGCGACTTCAGCTTCTTCGAATGGCTGGAGGCCAACGGCGCCCGCGTGCTCGCCCGCGAGCCGGACGCCCTGGCCCACGCCGTCGCCCGCTGCGTGGAGATGAAGGCGGAGATCGTCGCCGAGGACGAGACCGAACAGGGCCGGCGCGCCCTCCTGAACCTTGGCCACACCTTCGGCCACGCCCTGGAGGCCGAGACCGGCTACGGCGCGGCCCTGCTGCACGGCGAGGCGGTGGCCGCGGGCCAGGCGCTGGCCTTCCGCTTCTCCGCCGACCAGGGCCTGTGCGCCCGCCAGGACGCCGCCCGCGCGGCCGCCGCGGTCGCTGCGGCCGGCCTACCCGTCAGCCTTGGCGAGATTCCCGGCCACCCCTTCACCGCCCAGACTCTGGTCAGCCACATGGCCCAGGACAAGAAGGCCGAAGGGGGCCGACTGACATTCGTCCTGGCCCGCCGGATCGGCGAGGCCTTCGTCGCCAAGGACGTGGACGCCGGCGCGGTGCGCCGGTTTTTGACCGCCGAGGGAGCCCTCTGATGGCCGCCATCCTGGCGCTTGCCCCGATCATCTTCGGCCTGCTGGCCATATCGGCGGTGTTCTCCGCCGCCGAGACGGCGATGACCGGCGCCAGCCGCGCGCGCATGCACCAGCTCGAGCGCGACGGGGACCGGGCCGCGGCCCGGGTGAACCGGCTGATCGCCGACCAGGAGACGATGATCGGCTCGGTCCTGCTGGGCAACAACCTGATCAACATCCTGGCCTCGGCGCTGGCCACCCAGGTGCTGACCCGGGCGATCCCCGGGGGCCTGGGCGTGGCGGTGGCCACCGGCGTCATGACCGTGCTGGTGCTGGTGTTCGCCGAGGTGCTGCCCAAGACCCTGGCGATCGTCCGCTCCGACGACATGGCCCGCCTGCTCTCCAGCCCGACGCTGGTGGTGGTGCGCGTGGCCGGGCCGATCATCTACGGCATCCAGTGGGTGATCCGCCGCACGCTCGGCCTGTTCGGCGTTCGGCTCGGCATGGAGATGGACGTCCTGGCGGCCCACGAGGAGATCCGCGGGGCGGTGGAGTACCACCACTCCGAAGGCCTGGTGGAGACCCGCGACCGCTGGATGCTGGGCGGGGTGCTGGACCTGGCCGACATGGCCGTGGGCGAGGTCATGGTCCACCGGCGCAGCATCATCCTGCTGGACGGCGATCTTCCCCCGCGCGAGCTGCTGAGCGCGGCGATGGAGTCGGCCCACTCGCGCCTGCCGGTCTATCGCGGCGAGCCGGAGAACATCGTCGGCGTGCTGCACGCCAAGGACCTGCTGCAGGCCCTGGCCGGGGCCGACGGCCAGATCGACGCCCTCGACATCGCCGCCATCCTGCGCGAGCCCTGGTTCATACCCGAGACCACCTCCTGCAAGGACCAGCTGGCCGCCTTCCTCAAGCGGCAGAACCACTTCGCCCTGGTGGTGGACGAATACGGCGCCCTGCAGGGCCTGGTGACGCTGGAGGACATCCTCGAGGAGATCGTCGGCGAGATCGAGGACGAGCACGACGAGGTGGAGGCCGCCCTTCATCCGGCGGCGGATGGGTCGGTGACGGTGGACGGCTCCATGACCATCCGCGAGCTCAACCGGGCGATGGACTGGACCCTGCCCGACGAGGAGGCCGTGACCGTCGCGGGCCTTCTCATTTACGAGGCGCAGAAGATCCCGGAGGTTGGTCAGGTCTTCTCCATCTGCAACCAGAAGTTCCGCGTCGCCGAGCGCAAGGGTAACCAGATCACCGTTCTGCAGATCTGGCCGCCCGCGGCTTAGCCATGGGGCTGATCGCGCGAGCTCCCTTGACGGCGAGGCCTAAAGGCGGAATGTCTTGGAACCGACGGTGGGACGACGTCGTTTAGTCTTGTTAGATTCCGGTGGGGGGATCCTCCGTCCAATGCCTGCAATCGGCCGTTTGGCCAGATCCGCATGCCGCCGATCCGCGGCTGCGCGCCGGCGTGATGGCGGTACGACCCCATTCGGCCGCCTTGGAGCGCCTGTATGACGAATGATCTGGCCGGGTTGAGGGTCTTGGTCGTCGAGGACGAGATGATGGTCTCGATGTTGATCGAGGACATGCTCGCCGACCTTGGCTGCACCGTGGTCGGCCCCGCCTCGCGGCTCGACGAGGCGATCGAACTGGTCGGCAAGGCCGAGCTGGATTGCGCGGTCCTCGACGTGAACCTGGGCGGGCAGCCGATCTTCCCGCTGGCCGACCTGCTGCGCGCCAAGGGCGCTCCCTTCGCCTTCGCCACCGGCTATGGCGATGCTGGCCTGCGCGAGGTCGATCGCGGATCGCCCGTTCTGCAAAAGCCCTTCCGCGAAGGCGACCTCGCCCGCGTGCTGGGCGAGCTGAGGGCCAAGGTCGGCTAGTCGCCGCCCTCCCCCGGCGCGAGGGTGCGCAGGGAGAGCGCGTGCACCGGCCCGGCGAGCTCCTCGGCCAGCACGCGATAGACCATCCGCTGACGGGCGACCTTGCCGGCGCCGGCGAAAGCCGCTGATTCGATCAGGACGTTGAAATGGCTTTCCCCGCCCTCGCGGGCGCCGGCATGTCCCTGGTGGCGAGCGGAGTCATCCACGATCTCCAGGCGGCCGGGCTGAAAGGCCGCAGCCAACTTTTCTCGCATCGTCTCCGCAATGGCGCCTTTGGGCTGCATCTTCAATTCTTGAACCCCACGATCATGCCCCCATACTCCCTCTGATGCCCGGCGCGTTCCAATACAAACCCAAGTTCGTCGACATTCGCGTCCGGCCGCCCTCCCAGCAGGAGGCGCAGGCCAAGGCCGCGGAGGAGGACGTCAACGCGCTGAAGCCGGGGGAGCGGGCCTGCGACCATCCCGGCTGCCGCCGCGCGGCCAGCGCGCGCGCGCCCAAGTCCCGCGAGATGCTCGAGGAGCACTACTGGTTCTGCCAGCCGCACGCGGCCGAATACAACCGCAACTGGGACTTCTTCGCCGGCATGAGCGAGGGCGAGATCCGTCGCCGCCAGCAGGACGAGCTGTCCACCGGCGGGCGGCCCACCTGGGAGATGAAGGCCAGCCGCACCAGCCGCGAGGCCGCCAGCTTCAGCGCCAAGGTCGGCAAGGGCGAGGGCTACCGCGATCCCTTCAACCTGTTCGGCCACGGGGGCGCCAAGGCCACCCGGGCCCCGCCCGAGGCGCCCGGATCCAAGCTGGGCAAGATGGAGCGCAACGCCCTGGCCGAGCTCGACCTCGACGCCGGGGTGGAGGCGCCGGCCATCCGCGCCCGCTACACCGAGCTGCTGCGCAAGCTGCACCCCGACGCCAACGGCGGCGACCGCGCCGGCGAGCAGCGCCTGCAGAAGGTGATCCGCGCCTACCAGTCGCTGCGCAAGGCGGGGATGGTCTAGGCCAGGGCCCGCCAGGCGACGTAGGCGGCGGTGGCGATCACCATCAGGGCGAAGATGCGCCTGGCGATGTCGGCGCGCGTGGCCAGACGCCGCGCCAACGGCCCGCCCGCCGCCACCCCGGCGGCGCCGCCGACGACCATCACCGCGAAGATCGGCCAGTCGACGAGACCTGAGACCGCGTAGCTGGCGCTCGTCGCCGCGCCGAACAGCGCCACCGAGAGCAGGGAAGAGGCCGCGGCGTGGGCCAGGGTCATCCCGGTCGCCGCCATCAGGCCCGGCACGATCAGGAAGCCTCCGCCGATGCCGAAGAAGCCCGCCGCGAAGCCGGTGGCGACGCCCACCGGCGCGAGCTTCCAGACCAGGGCGGGAGTGAGGTGCACGGCCGGGTCGCCTTCGCCGCGCTTGGGCAGCAGCATCGAGGCGCCGATCAGGGCCATGGCCAGGGCGAACCAAAGCAGCAGCCGGTGTCCGTCCATCTGCTTGGCGAGGTGGGCGCCCGCCAGCGAGCCGGCCAGGCCCGCCGCGCCGAAGACCGTGGCGCAGGGCCACTTCACCCGGCCGGCGCGGGCCTGGCCGAAGAGGCCGGCCGCCGCGTTCACGGCGACCGCCGCCGCCGCGGTCCCGATCGCCACGTGCGGATCCCGCACGCCCACGCCGTAGACGAGAAGCGGGGTGGCCATCACCGACCCGCCGCCGCCGAAGACCGCGAGCAGGAGGCCGATCAGGGCGCCGCCGACCAGGGCCACCGCATAGGGGGCGAGGAGATCCATGGCCTCAGCCCGCCGCGCGGCGGTTCCACGGCGCCAGCGCCAGGAGCCTGGCCATGCCGCAGAAGCCGGTGATTCCGGCGAAGGCGAGGCCCGCGCCCACGAAGGCGGAGAGGCCGAAGAACCCTGGATGGACCGTGAAGCCGAGGACGACGCCCAGCAGCACCAGGGCGCCCGCGGCGATCTGCACCTGGCGCATCAGCTCCAGCGGGGCCTTTCGATCCTCGGTGAGCGGCAGGCCCGCGGCCGCCCAGGCGTCCAGGCCGCCGCCCAGCACATAGGCAGGCCCGGCGACCGTGTCGGCGAGCCGCTGGCAATTGGCGCCGGTGCGCATGCCCGTCTTGCAGGTGAAGATCACGTCCTTGCCGGGCTCGATCTTCAGGTGCGCCGCCTCGAAGCTCGACAGCGGGCGCGAGAGCGCGCCCCGGGCGTGGCGGCGGGCGAATTCGTCGGGTTCGCGGATGTCGACCAGCACCGCATTACCGGCGGCGAGCCGGTCGGCGACGGTCTTCGGGTCGAGGGTGGTCACGGTTGCGCTCATGGGCGGCCTTTCTTCGGCGGGCAGAAGATCTCCGCGAGCGTCGCCACCACCTTCACCGCCGCCGGATCCTCGATCCGGTACCAGATGGTCTGGCCTTCGCGGCGCGTGGCCACGACGCCTTCCTCCCGCAGCACCGCCAGGTGCTGGGAGAGGGCGGACTGCGAGAGGCCGACCCTGGGCTGAAGCTCGCCCACGGATCGCTCGCCGTCCGCCAGCTGGCAGAGGATCAACAGGCGCCGCTCGTTGGCGAGCGCGCGCAGCAGCTTGGCGGCCGCCGCGGCGCTCGCCTCAAGCTCGGTGATGTCGACGTTTTCGAGATCGAACATGGGGCCAATATATTCGTTGTTTCTAATTTAGCAATAGCTTATATATAGAGCCGCCACAGCGAGACCCCGACATGACTCCCAAGGTCCAGACCTTCTTCGATCCCGCCACCTCGACGGCGACCTACCTGGTGTCCGACCCGCAGACGGGCGCGGCCGCGGTCATCGACCCGGTGCTGGATTACGAGCCCAAGGGCGGGCGCATCTCCACCGGCTCCGCCGACGCCGTCCTCGCGGCCGTGCGCGAGCAGGGGCTGAAGCTCCTCTACGTCCTGGAGACGCACGCCCACGCCGACCACCTGTCGGCCGCCCAGCACTTCCGCGCGGCGACGGACGCCCAGGTGGCGATCGGCGCGCGCATCACCGAGATCCAGCGCCACTTCGCGCCCCTGTTCGAGGCCGACGACGTGATCCCCGACGGGCGGGCCTTCGACCGCCTGCTGGCGGATGGCGAAAGCCTGCCGCTGGGCGGGTTGACCGTGCGGGTCCTGCACACCCCGGGCCATACCCGCGCCTGCGTCAGCTATCTGATCGGCGATGCGGCCTTTGTCGGCGACACCCTGTTCATGCCCGACTACGGCACGGCGCGCACCGACTTCCCCGGCGGCGACGCGAGCGCGCTCTACCGGTCGATCCGCACGATCCTCGACCTTGCGCCGCAGACGCGCCTCTTCGTCGGCCACGACTACCTGCCCGAAGGCCGCAGCGAGAACCGCTGGGAGAGCACGGTGGCCGAACAGCGGGCCAACAACGTCCACATCCACGACGGCGTCGACGAGGCGACGTTCGTCGCCCTGCGCAAGGCCCGGGACGCGACGCTCCCCCCGCCCCTGCTGATCCTGCCGTCCCTGCAGGTAAACATCCGCGCCGGCGCCCTGCCGCCGCCCTCGCCCACGGGCCGCGTATTCCTGAAGATCCCGGTGACGTTCGCCTGACCCGGCCCGGGGCCTAGACCGCCGCCGCTTGGCCCGCGCCGCGCGCCGCGAACCAGGGCGTCATGCGGGCGATGGCGTCCTCAACCTCGCTCGTCGAGACGGCGAAGCTGAAGCGCATGAAGCGGCGGCCCTCCACCGGATCGAAGTCGATCCCCGGCGCGGTGGCGACCCCGGTGTCGCGCAGCAGGCGCTCGCAGAAGGCCAGGCTGTCGTTGGTCAGGTGGCCGATGTCGGCCCAGATGTAGAAGGCCCCGTCCGGCGGGGCGATCGACCGCAGCCCCATGGCCGGCAGGGCGGCCAGCAGGCGTTCGCGGTTGGCCCGGTAGACGGCCAGGTGTCCCTCCAGCTCCTCGCGGGCGTCCATGGCCACAAGGCCGGCGTGCTGGGCCAGCGAGGGCGCGGTGAGGAAGAGGTTCTCGGCATAGGCCCGCACCTTGGCCGCCTGCGACTTGGGCGCCAGCAGCCAGCCCAGCCGCCAGCCGGCCATGCTGAAGTACTTGGAGAAGCTGTTGACGATCAGCGCCGTGGGCTCGAACTCCGCCAGGCAGCGGGTCGCGCCCTCGTAGGCCAGGCCATGATAGATCTCGTCGGAGACGATGCGGATCCCCCGCTCACGGCACACCTTCGCGATGGCGGCGAGCTCGTCCGGGGGGATGATGGTCCCGGTGGGGTTGGCGGGGCTGGCGACGATCACCCCGGCCGGCGCGGGCTCCAGCTCGGCCAGGG
>Ga0075364_10002236_pt1 | contig 10850 bp, 4 predicted proteins | sample EndMetdeltDD1764_FD_71517 | JGI IMG/M metagenome (GOLD analysis project Ga0075364, IMG submission 71517) | Populus endosphere microbial communities from Tennessee, USA - Endosphere MetaG P. deltoides DD176-4 | ecosystem: Host-associated > Plants > Roots > Endosphere | place: USA: Tennessee...
GGTCGTGTCGAAGGACCACACGATCTGGTCCAGCGCCACGCCGTACTGGCCGGCGGAGACCACCGGACGCTCCTCGATGGCGTTGCCCGCCCACTCCGGCACCGGGAAGGAGCAGCTGTACTCCAGGTGCGTGTGGCCGGAGACCACGGCGTCGATGTCGGGGTTGATGTCCCCGAGCAGGTCGCCGAACGCCGAGCCGGCGTCGTCCATGGTCGCGCAGTTGGTCGACGGCGCCCCCTCGTGGACCAGCAGGACCACGATGTCCGCTCCACCGGCCTTCAGCGCCGTGGCGTAGGTGTTGACGGCCTCGGCGATCGGGTTGACCTCGACGCCGTTCATCCCCGCCGGGTTGACCAGGGACATCAGGTCCTCGGTCACGGCCCCGACGAAGCCGAACGTGATGCCGCCACCGAAGTCCTTGACCTGGGTCGGCAGGACGATCGGGTCACCGGCGTCGATGGGGCCGGCCCCGTCCGGGTCCGCCTCCCACACGACGTTGGCGCCGATGTAGTCCCAGTTCAGGCCACCCGCTGCGCCGTAGGGGTTCGTGTTGACGTCGTAGGGCTTCATGACCCGGTTGAGCAGGTCGTTCACGCCGAGGTCGAACTCGTGGTTGCCCACGGCCGAGATCTCGAGCCCGGCGGCGTTGAGGGCCTCCAGGGTCGGCTTGTCCTTCTGGACGAACGACTCGAAGGTCGAGGCGCCGATGAGGTCACCGGCGGCCACGAAGGTCGAGTTGCCCGCGCCCCAGGTGTCCTTGAGCGAGTTCACCGCGCCGGCAAGCTGCGCAGCCCCACCGTCGGAGCTGCTGCCCAGCAGACGACCGTGGAAGTCGTTGCTGCCGATCAGCTGGATGTCGCGGACCGACGCGGCCCCGGCGACGTTGATACCGATGAGCTCGGGGTTGTGGTCCGAGCCGGCGAACGGGTCGTCGGAGTTGAGGAAGATCGTCTTGTTCGTGTTGTAGCGACCGAAGTTGAACGCGGTCGACTCGTTGGCGTTGATCTCCCAGACGTCGACGCCGGAGATCGCGGCCTGCGCGCCCGCACTGGCGAACACGTGGTCGAGCGAGCCCTTGGCGCCGTACGACGGCTCGCCGGTGAGGGCGGGGTCGTCGACCACGTGGCTGAACATGTAGGAGGTGTCGTTCGGGTCGTCCGACTCCAGCAGGTCGAAGCCGAGCGTGTTCGCCGGGTCGTTGAGGATCGCCAGGATCGGGTCCTCCATGCTGTAGGAGTTGAAGTCGCCGACGAGGAAGACCTTGTCGGTGTCCCACTTCGCCGCGAACTCGTTGGCGAAGCGGAGCAGCTCCTTGGCCTGGCGGGTGCGGTCACCGTTGAACGCGCCGACGAGCGCCGTGTTGGTGTTGTCGCCGGTGGCCGGACCGCCGCCACTCGAGTCCGCGTCGCCCTTGCTCTTGAAGTGGTTGGCGATGACCGCGAACCCCTCGGAGTTCGGGAAGCCGACCGGCTTGAAGAACTGCGCCAGCGGCTCACGCGCGTTGTCGAACGGCGACGGCTGCGGGGCCGAGCTGTTCGGCAGGTCGAGGTCGGACGGGCCGACCGGGACCACGCTGGCCCGCTTGTAGATGAAGCCGGACCGGATCACGTCCTGGCCGGACGCCCACGAGCAGGTGCCCGCCGTGGCGGCCGGGCCCGGGACCGGGCTGCCGTTGGGACGCGTGATCGAGCACATCTGCGCGACCGCGGTCGCGTCCGTGGACTCCTCCGGCGAGGCGACGAACGCCCAGGTGCCGGCGCCGGCGTCGGCGTTGAGGGCGTTGACCAGGTAGGCGATCGCCTCGTCACGCCAGGCGATCGGCGTGCCGAACCCGCTGTCGACCTTGTTCAGGTCGGGGTTGAGCGGGCCGTTGGTGACACCCGTCCGGAGCTTGTTGGGGTTGCCCAGCTCCTGCAGGGACACGACGTCGGCGCCGAGGCCGTTGATCGCGGTCACGATCTTGTCGGTCTGCCGGTCCAGGTCCTGCTGACGCCAGGCGCCGCGCGGCGCGCTGACCAGGCCGGATGTGTAGCCGTCGGGCGCGTTCGTCACGGGGTCCCAGTGGTTCGGGATCGCCTGCGGCGACGTGCACTCGAAGACCGACACGGGCTGGCCGTCGCGGTCGAAGTCCGAGTCGCACGTGTAGTACGGGTTCGCGGCCGCGAACGCCGCACCAGTGGTGTTGAAGTAGTTCTCGACGTTGTACGTCGCGAGCTTCAGGTCACCGCCGACGTCGGCCGGGGTGGCGTTCGCCGGGCGGGTGTCCTCGAACGTGAGGACGTCGGTGCCCAGGTCCGGGGTGCCGTTGTGGGTCGACAGCACCGCGCGCGGCGGGTTGAGGTACCACTTCCGGTTGCGGAACTCGAGCACGCCGCCCTGCGGCCAGGTGACCTTGGCACCGATCCGGACCGAGTGGGTCGCGTCCATGAACGGCAGCGGGATGTCGGAGTTGGCGCTGAGGTGCGGCCGGTAGTAGTTGGAGCTCGAGAGGAACGTCGTGCTGGTGCCGTCCTCGAGGAAGTAGCCCCGGTTCCTGATGTCGGTCTGCGCGTCCGTGATGCAGGTGGTGTCGTCGTCGGCGCAGATCTCGGTGGGCTGCGTCAGCGTCTCGTTGCCGGTCGCGATGCCGAGCTCACCGAAGGTCTCGAAGTTGAACGTGTCGGTGACGACGACGTCGGTCGGCGCGAAGAGCTCGCTCTCGTGCGCCTCACGGGCGGCGTACGTCGTGGGCAGGACGGTCTGCTTCGTGACGGGCGCGAGCGCGGCGATCGGGACGACGGCCGAGGCCGCGGTGTAGGCGAGCTGGGTCAGGCTGTTCTGGTCCTGGCCGGCCGTGGTGGAGCCGAACTCGGCCGCCTTGCCGGTCACCCGGACGGAGTCGCCGATGGCGATGTCGTTGCCCAGGCTGTTCTTGCCGGTGAACCCGTTGCCGCCCCACACGAAGATGGCGTCCGCAGCGTTCGGGGTGGCGTCGACCGCACCACCGGTGCCGCCGGTCTGGATGGTGAACCCGCAGAAGCCGCAGTTGGCCGCGGACACGGCGGGGGGCGTGGCGCTGCCGAAGCCGCGCTTGTGGACCGCGGTGACGACACCCTCGGTGGTCAGCGTCTCGGTGCCCTGACCGGTCCCGCTGGCCGGGGCGAACGGCGAGCGCGCCACGTTGGTGCCCTGGATCTCGGCGATAGTCTTGATGCCGGGCGCCGCGGAGATGGTGAACGTGAAGGTCACGTCATCGGTCGCGGACGTGCTGTCGGTGACGGTCAACGACACGTTGGACACACCGGTGCCCGTCGGCGTGCCAGAGACCTGGCCCGCGGAGTTGATGCTCAGGCCGGCGGGCAGCGAGGTGGTCGGGTCGGACCACGTGTAGGGCGAGGTGCCGCCGGTCGCGGTCATGTTGAACGGCGTGATCGCCTGGTTCTGCGTGCCGGTCTTGTTGCCTGGGCTGTCAGCCGTGAGCACACCGGGTGCGTTGACGGTGATCGTGAACGACACGTCGTCGGTGGCGGAGGCGTTGTCGGTGACGGTCAGGGACACGTTGGAGACGCCGGTGCCCGTCGGGGTACCGGAGACCTGGCCTGCCGAGTTGATGCTCAGCCCCGCGGGCAGCGAGGTGGTCGGGTCCGACCAGGTGTACGGCGAGGTGCCGCCGGTCGCGGCCATGTTGAACGGCGTGATCGCCTGGTTCTGCGTGAAGACCTTGTTGCCGGGGTCGGTCGCGGTCAGCGCGGCCGGGGTGCCCGAGGTGATGGAGATGTCGTCGATGCCGACCAGCTCGTCGTTGCCGGCCGCGTTCGTGGTGACCACGCGCACGTAGACGTCCGCGTTGTTGTCGACAGCAGCAGGGAGAGCGACGTTCTTGGTCGTGGTCTGGGAGGCCGCGTTGGCCGTCGTCGCGTCGGCGATGTAGCCGGCCGGGATGTCGGTGTAGGGGCCGGTGCCGCCGACCCGGTACTGGGTCGCGATCTGCTGCGTCGCGTCGTCCGCAGAGGAGTCGAGGTCCTTGGCGGTGAAGTTGAAGGAGACGTTGCTCTGCCCGGTCAGGTTCAGGTGGAACACCAGCTGCGGCGCGTCGGCGGTGCCGCTCCCCTGGATCCCGACCGCGACGCCCTGGACCTCGACGAGACCACCGTTGTTGGCCGTGGCCGCGGCGTTCGCGAGCACGTTGACGGGCGTGCCGCTGCCGTCCGCGGTGATGGTCTGCGGGTTCGTCCCCTGTGCGGCCGTCAGGTCGTCGCCGCGGTAGCCGATGACACCGTCGACACCCGACCAGTTGTCATTGGCGGTGATCTTGGCGTCGTTGGACCAGTCCTCGCTGTAGGGCAGCGTGATCAGCGGCGTCAGGTTGGCGTTCGCCGGCGAGGCCATGAGGAAGGCCTGCAAGCCGGTGAAGGCGAGTACGAGAGCGACAAGGACGGAAAGACGACCGCGAAGGGTCGTCCGGGGTGCCTGCATCAAGGGTCTCCGACTACGTGTGTCGACCACCAGGCCCGGGGAAGGGGGATCTGGCGAAGGTCGAGTGACTGAAAACAACGGACGGTTTCCGTGCTCCCGAGCGTGGAGACCGTATGAGTGTTACCCGGCTCACGTCCGAGTAGAGGATGAACTCTCTGTGACGATCGGACCAAGGTCAAGTCTCTGGCCCGGACCGTTACCGACGTGGTCCTAAGTGACTATGGACTCAGCCGGGAGTAGTCCTTCTGAGCTGGTCCCTCTGCTTCCAGACGCCCAGGAAGAACTGCGCGCCCGAGACCATCGTGAGCGCCACGGCGATGCCCACGAGCACGACCGCGATGTAGTAGAGAGGCTCGCCCGCGGACTCCGCCCAGCCCGGCAGGTCGGGGTCGCGGAACGGCAGGATCAGCCCGCTGAGGCCGATGACCTGGAACGTGGTCTTGAGCTTGCCGAGCGTGTCGGCAGCGATCACCATCCGCTTGAGCACCGACAGCCGGAGCAGCGTCACGCTCCACTCCCGGACCAGGACCGCGATGGTGGCGACCCACCACCACGGGCTCTCGAAGATGACGGCCAGCCCGACGAACGCCATCCCGGTCATCGCCTTGTCGGCGATCGGGTCCGCGATCTTGCCGAAGTCGGTGATCAGGCCGCGGGACCGGGCGATGTCGCCGTCGATCTTGTCGGTGATCATCGCGACCACGAAGATCACGAACGCCGTCAGCCGCCAGGCGATCGAGTCGCCGCCGTCCATGAGGAGGGCGGCACCGAAGAACGGCACCAGCAGGATCCGCAGGGTGGTCAGCGCGTTGGGCAGGTTCCAGTTGCTCGGCTTCTCCGTCGCCTCGGTGCGCGGCGTGGTCGGGTCGCTCATACCGGCGCCGCCACGAGGTCGACGCCCTCGGTCTCGATGACCCGGGCCCGGACCAGGTCGCCCACCTTGGCCACCCTGATGAGCTCGGTCACGCCGTCGACCTCGGGGCCCTGGTGCTCGGCCCGCCCGATGACGGTCTCGGGGGTCACCTCCTCGACCAGGACCGAGACGATCTCGTCCATCCGCTCCTCGGCGCGCTGGGCGGTCAGCTCCTCGACGAGGGAGGAGACGTGCTCGGTCCGGGCCCGGACCTCGTCATCGTCGAGCTTGCCCTCGAACGAGGCCGCCTCGGTGCCGTCCTCGTCGGAGTAGCCGAAGACACCGGTCACGTCCATGCGTGCGGCCACCAGGAAGTCGCAGAGGATCTCCAGGTCCTGCTCGGTCTCACCCGGGAAGCCCACGATCACGTTGGACCTGACACCGGCCGTGGGCGCGAGCGTGCGCACCTGCTCGAGGAGCCCCAGGAAGCTCTCGGGGTCGCCGAACCGCCGCATCCGGCGCAGCACGGCGTTGCTCGCGTGCTGGAAGGACAGGTCGAAGTACGGCACCACGCCCGGCGTGGACGCGATCGCCTCGATCAGGCCGGGCCGGGTCTCGGCGGGCTGCAGGTACGAGACCCGCACCCGCTCGATGCCGTCGATGCCGGCGAGCTCCGGGAGCAGCGTCTCGAGGAGCCGTAGGTCCCCGAGGTCCTTGCCGTACGACGTCGAGTTCTCGCTCACCAGGAACAGCTCGCGCACCCCCTCCGCCGCCAGCCACCGGGCCTCGTCGATGACCTCGCTGGGCCGACGGCTCACGAACGAGCCGCGGAACATGGGGATCGCGCAGAAGGTGCAGCGCCGGTCGCAACCGTTGGCCAGCTTGAGCGGCGCGGTCGGCGCCCGGTCGAGCCGGGCCCGCGGCGCCACGGGCGCGCTCACCCGGTCCACGGGAGAGATGGGGAGCAGCCGCCGGCGGTCCTGCGGCGTGTGCGGGTGGTGGGTCTCCCCCGCCACGATCGAGCGCAGCCGGGCGGCGATGTCGGGGTAGTCGTCGAAGCCCAGCACCGCGTCGGCCTCCGGCAGCGACTCGGCGAGCTCGGCGCCGTACCGCTCCGCCATGCAGCCCACGGCCACCACTGCCTTGGCGCGGCCACCGTGTCCGGCGGTGTCACGCAGGTCGGCGGCCTCGAGGATCGCGTCGACCGAGTCCTTCTTGGCGGCCTCGACGAAGCCGCACGTGTTCACCAGCACCGTGTCTGCGGACTCGGGGTCCGCGACCAGCCGGAAGCCGTCTGCCTCCAGGCGCCCGGCGAGCTCCTCGGAGTCGACCTCGTTGCGGGCGCACCCGAGGGTCACCACAGCAACGGACAGCACCGCTCGAGACTACCGATCCGGTCAGCGCGCAGTGAAAACGTCCTGGGCGGTCCGGCCGGTCTCGCCGAGCGCCCCGTGGTCCTGGCCGTCGACCGTGACCTCGAGAGACCCGTCGCTCGACTGGACCCGCACGGGAGGGCTCACCTCGAGCACCTGTGTGGCACCGAACGCGATCGAGTCCTTGAACACGACGCGGCCACCGCCGTCGCGGACCACGACGTGCGCGCCCCCGCCGGCCGCGGTCAACCGCACCTCGACGGGAGGCGCGAGCTCTCCCCCGCTGGTGAGGCCGGCCGAGCCGTCGGCCAGGCTCGGGGTCGCCGGCGTCACCGACGGCGGCTGGTCCATCACCAGCCGGGCGATCGACCAGACCAGCACCACGGCCATGACGGCAGCGACGAGCACCGACCAGTTGGGGCCGCCTCGGGTGCCCTGGATCGGCCCGCGCCGGCCGGTCGCGAGCTCGGCCTCGAAGACCCGGCGGGGGTCGACCGGCGCGTCGGCGTACCGCTCGGCGTAGGTCTCGAGCAGTGGAGCCGCCTCCAGCCCCAGCACGCGGGCGAGCGTCCGCAGGTGGCCGCGCGCGTAGAAGTCGCCGCCGCAGGGGACGAAGTCGTCGATCTCGAGCGCCTCGATGACGTGCGGCCGGATCCGGGTCCGCTCGGCCAGCTGGTCGATGCTGAGCCGGAGCCGCTCGCGCGCCCCGCGCAGCTGCGGTCCGATGACCGGGTCGACGACGGGTACGTCGGCGAGGTCGCCGATCAGGACTGTCGAGGCGCGCCACACGCCGGTGTCCTCGCGGTCGATCGCGACCGTCGGCTCGGGCTCGACCTCGCGCTCGACCTCGCGCTCGACCTCGGGCGCGGCGACGACGCGCTCGGCGACGACCTCGGTGCGCAGCGCGGGCGTCGTCTGCCTGGCCGCGACGGGCGTGGGGCTCGCGACCACGGCCGGCGTCTCCGCAGTGTCGTCGTCGGAGGCCTCGAGGAGCTCGTCCGGCTCGGAGGTCTCGTCGGACTCCTCGGCCACGGGCACGATCTCGACGACGCCGCAGCGGCCACCGGCGAGCCGGGCCAGTGCAGCGGTCAGGCTCCCCTCGACGCCGCTGACGGAGGTCACGAGCCCGAGCGGGGTGGCGACGTGCGGGCCACCGTCGGCCGGGAACAGGAGCAGGCGCCCGTCCCGCAGCAGCCCACGCCGCGGGAGGTGCTCGACCTCGTCGAGGTCGGACCACGGGATCCCCCGCCACGTCCGTCCCGAGCGGACCCGGACGCCCTGGCCGTCGGCGACGAAGAGCGGGGTGCGGGCGTCCCGGAGGGCGTGCAGGTGGACGAGTGTCAGCCCGCCGAGCACGGCGAACACGAGCCAGTCGAGGACGCCGCTGCCCCCCGCCGCCCGGACGAAGTAGGCGGCTGCGACCAGCCCGGTGACCCCGGCCGCGACCGCGGAGACGCGGGCATTGCGGCCGATGCTGACCTCAGCCGCGGTGTGCTCGGTGCCCTCGTGCTCGGTCATGCCTCTCCCTGCAGGGTCATGATCACGGCGTCGATCTCGTCGGGCTTGATGAGGACGTCCCGGGCCTTGGATCCCTCGCTGGGCCCGACGATGCCGCGGCTCTCGAGGATGTCCATCAGCCGGCCCGCCTTCGCGAACCCGACCCGGAGCTTGCGCTGCAGCATCGAGGTCGACCCGAACTGGGTGGAGACGACCAGCTCGATCGCCTGCACGACCAGGTCCATGTCGTCGCCGATGTCGTCGTCCAGCTCGCGCTTGCTCGCCGCCGGAGCGGTGACGTCCTCGCGGTACGTCGGCTCGAGCTGGGCCTTGCAGTGCTTCACGACCGCATGGATCTCGCCCTCGGTGACCCACGACCCCTGGACCCGCACCGGCTTGGAGGCGCCCATCGGCAGGAACAGCCCGTCACCCTGGCCGACCAGCTTCTCCGCGCCGGGCTGGTCGAGGATCACCCGGCTGTCCGCGAGCGACGAGGTGGCGAACGCCAGCCGCGACGGCACGTTGGCCTTGATGAGGCCGGTGACCACGTCGACGCTGGGACGCTGGGTCGCGAGAACCAGGTGGATGCCGGCGGCACGGGCGAGCTGCGTGATCCGGACGACCGCGTCCTCGACGTCCCGCGGCGCGACCATCATCAGGTCGGCGAGCTCGTCGACGATGACGAGGAGATAGGGGTACGGCGCGACCTCGCGCTCCGAGCCGGGCGGCACCGTGACCTTGCCGGCGCGGACCGCCTTGTTGAAGTCGTCGATGTGCCGGAACCCGAAGTTGGCCAGGTCGTCGTAGCGCATGTCCATCTCGCGCACGACCCAGGCCAGCGCCTCCGCGGCCTTCTTGGGGTTGGTGATGATCGGGGTGATCAGGTGCGGGACGCCCTCGTAGGCGTTCAGCTCGACCCGCTTGGGGTCGACCATGATCATCCGGACCTCGTCGGGCGTGGACCGCATCAGGATCGAGGTGATCATCGAGTTGATGAAGCTCGACTTGCCGGAGCCCGTGGCGCCGGCGACGAGCAGGTGCGGCATCTTCGCGAGGTTCGCGACCACGAACCCGCCCTCGACGTCCTTGCCGAGCCCGCACACCATCGGGTGGTGGTCGCTGCGCGCCGCACCGGAGCGCAGCACGTCGCCGAGCGACACGATCTCCTTGTCCAGGTTGGGGATCTCGATGCCGATCGCGGACTTGCCGGGGATCGGGCTCAGGATCCGCACGTCAGCAGACGCGACGGCGTAGGAGATGTTCTTGGCCAGCGCCGTGACCTTCTCGACCTTCACGGCCGCACCGAGCTCGACCTCGTAGCGGGTGACGGTCGGGCCGCGGGTGTAGCCGGTGACCTGGGCGTCGATGTCGAACTCGTCGAGCACCGTGGTCAGCCGGTCGACGACGTCGTCGCTCAGCTTGGACTTCGGCTTGTGCGGCGAGCCCTGCTTGAGGATCGCGTTCTCGGGGAGGCTGTAGACGATGTCGCCCGACAGGGCGAGCTGCTCGACCCGTTGCGGGATCGGCGTGTGCGGCGGCGGCTCGAGATCGGCCTTCGCCTCGTCCTCCACGCGCACGTCCGGCACCACGTCGAGGGCGTCCGTGGCCGCGGTCTCGTCGACGGCCGCACCCCGCTTCCGGCGGCGCTTGACCTCGCGGTCCTCGAGCACGGGAGTGTCGTACGCCGGGTCGTTGGCATAGACGTCGAGGCCCGACTCGTCGACGGCCCGGCCACGGCCCCGGGCGCGGATCGGCTTGGTGGGGAGCCCGTTCTCGTCGGCGTCGTCCTCGTCCGGCGTACGGCCGAGGGCCCGATCCCGGGCCTCGGCCAGCCGGGTCGGCACCTTGTAGAGAGGAGTGCCGGTGATGACGAGGAGGCCGAAGAACGCGAGCAGCACCAGGACCGGGATGACCACGGCCGGCGAGCGCAGCAGGTCGAGGAGGAGCGAGGAGACGACGTAGCCGATCGCGCCGCCGCCCTCGCGCAGCGGGCCCGCGTCGCCGGAGACCGGCTGCGGGCTGCCGTTGGCGATGTGCACGACACCGAGGACGCCGAGGGCCAGCGACATCCAGCCCACGACCTGACGGCCGGCGGGGCCGTTGTGCACGGGGTCGCGCAGGTTGCGCCAGGCGGCGACCACCAGCGCGAGAGGCACCAGCCAGCCGACCTTGCCGACGGTGCCGGTGACGGCGACCCGGACGGCACCCATGAGGTCGCCGCCGAGCTGGAACCACACGGCGGCAGCGGTGACCACGGCCACCCCGAGGATCAGCAGGCCGACGCCGTCGCGACGGTGCTCCGGGTCGAGGTCGCGGGCGCTGCGCCCGATGCTGCGGGCCACCCCGCCGATGGCGTGGGCGACCGCGAGCCAGACCGCGGCGACACCGCGGAAGATCGCGTCGAAGAAGCGTGCGACCGGACCCCGCCCGTTGCGCACCGCCCGCGGGGCTGGACGTCGCTTCGCAGAGGAGCCTCGCTGGGGGGACTTCCGCGCCTTCTTCTTGGCAGCCGGTGCCGCCGCCGTCCTGCTGCGGCTCCGGGTGGTCCCGGCGCCCTTGGACGGCGCGTTCCTGCTCCGCGAACCCGGCGGGGAAGACGTACGGGTCGCCATGGTCATAAACGTAGGTGACAGTCACTCCTGTCACACGCACCACAGAGGTGCGTGTTGCCC
>Ga0075364_10002237_pt1 | contig 10848 bp, 3 predicted proteins | sample EndMetdeltDD1764_FD_71517 | JGI IMG/M metagenome (GOLD analysis project Ga0075364, IMG submission 71517) | Populus endosphere microbial communities from Tennessee, USA - Endosphere MetaG P. deltoides DD176-4 | ecosystem: Host-associated > Plants > Roots > Endosphere | place: USA: Tennessee...
ACGGTAGACCGCGCGGTACGCGTCCGTTCGCGGAATTGGTGGGCCCTGCTACAGAATTGCGCGACGGTGGGCTCAATGCGGTAGCCAACATCAGCTTCACGTCCGGCAGCAGCGGCCACGCAAAGGGGGCGGTACGCACCAACGCCATCCTGGCGGCGCAAGTCCGCGCACTGACCGCGGAGTTGCCTCCTCGCGACGGCGACGTGGACATGACCGCCTTTCCCGCCGCAGTCTTCCCGAATCTGTGCACGGGAGTGACCACCGTGATTCCGCCCGTGGACCTGCGTGATCCAGCGTCGATCAATCCTCGGGCCGTGCTGGCATCGATGCAGGCCCATGCGGTCACGACCGTGTCGGCGGCACCCGCGTTCGCCCGGCGGCTGGCCGCGCACATCCACGCGACCGGGGCGCGGCCGCGATCTGTGCGGCGGGTGATCGTCGGCGGTGCCCCGGTGAGCCGATCCCTGTGCGGCCTGGTCGCCTCGGCGTTCCCGGATGCCGAGACGCTGGTGGTCTACGGCTCGACCGAAGCCGAACCGGTCGCGCACGTGCGGATGGCAGAGGTGCTCGACTCCGCCGGCGACGGGCTGCTCGTCGGCAGACCGGTCGACGCTGCGGACGTGGCTCTCGTGGAGCTGCCCGGGCGCATCGACGGACCTCTCGCCCAGCGCGCGCTCGAGGCCGCGCACCGCAGCGTCGGTGAAGTGATCGTGCGCGGCGCGCACGTCGGCCGTGAGTACGTCGGCGATCCGGATGCCATGGCAACCAACAAGATTTGCATCGAGGACGGAACGGTATGGCATCGGCTCGGTGATGTCGCCCGCCGCGACGAGCGCGGGCGCCTGTGGTTGCTCGGGCCTCGCGGCGGCACCGTCGTGCACCGGGGCACCGACGTTCACCCGTTCGTGGTCGAGGAGCGGATTCGTAGGGTACCGGGTGTGCAGGACGCCGCCTTCGTCGCACACCGCATGGCCCCGGAGGGCGAACTTGTCGTCGTGCTTGACGACGAACGTGCGGTCGCCGGTATCGGCGCCGTCCTGCGGGAACTGCGGCTCGACGTGCCGATTCGCCGACTCGGCGCACTTCCCGTCGACGCCAGGCACAACAGCAAGATCGATCGCCCGGCCCTCGCGCGGGAGCTCGAGCGATGACGTTGGTACGAACCGTGGGGGACGTAAATGGGGATCCGATCGACGTGGTTGGAATGGGATGCCGGTTTCCAGGCGGTATCACCTCGGCAGACGAACTGTGGCAGGCCGTGATCGATGAGCACGACCTGGTGTCGGCGGCACCGGTCGACCGCGGTTGGTCGCAAAACGGTTGGCGCGGCGGCTTTCTCGACGGCGCAGCCGAATTCGACGAGGGGTTCTTCGGCATCAGCGCGCGAGGCGCTTGCTATGGATCCGCAACAGCGTGTGCTCCTCGAAGTCACCTGGGAGGCAATGGAACACGCGCATCGACCCGACCTCGCTGCGCGGCGAACTGGTTAGTGTGTCAGGGCTCCGGCGTTGTTGATTGGACACGACCGGCACACTGCCGGCGCTGCCGTCACCGCATCCTCCCCGATTCCGCCACCCGGATTTGAGTCACCGATCCTCGATCATCGCCTCGGCCCAGGCGATGTGTCCTTCGAAGCCAAGCGATTTCGCCATCGCGCGATAGCTGCTCACCAAGTCCCGGTAGGTGGCATTGTCGCCGCGGGCGCGCGACAGCAGTGCGCGCAGCCGCAGCAGCGTGATCTCGCGCATCGCCGAGCCGTCATCCGGCAGGTTCGCCAACCTGTCGATCGCCTCTTGGGCTTCGGCCAGGTCACCCTCGGCGCCGCGGTCCAGCAGCGCCTCCACGAGAGCGTCGGTACCGAAAACGAAGAACCCGAGCCGTCCTGCCTGGTGCAGCTCGTCCACGGCCTTGCGCATCACCGCGATGGCAGCATCGCGGTCGCAGCGCCTGGCTTCCTCCCGGGCGACACACAAGTCGGCGACGGGGACCAGGAAGGGAGCCCGCTCGCGCAAGGTGTCGCGGACCTGCACTATCACCTCCAGCCCTCGGTGACGGTCATCCGCGGCATCTCGATACAGCAGCGCAACCCCCAACGCTTGCTCGGCCAAGGACAGTGCGTGATTGTTGCCGGCCTGTTGGGCGATCTGCACCGCCTCCTGGCTCGCGCGCACCGCGAAGGCATCGGCCCGAAGCACCCCGTGCTGTATCGCCACACCGTAGGTCCAAGCGACGACAAAGGCGAGGGTTGTCGGGTCGCTGTTTCGGGACATCGCGAGCGCGTCCTGGAGGTCTTGGCGCCATCCGGAACGGCCCAGCCACCACCGAGCAACGCTGCGACATGCCAAAGCGAACGCAAGAGGTGATCCCACACCGAAGCCCGCGCCCTTGGCAGGGTCGCCCCCGGCCAGGTCGACGACGGTCTGCGACCACCGCAAGATCTCGCCGAATTCACCGCAATCCGCCCAGTTGACGAACGCTATGACCGCCAAGGCCATGGTCAAGGTGGGATCGCCGATCGACTCGAGCAGCGCCATCTGTTCGGATGCCAGCCGCGAACCCTCGCGCGAACGCCCGGTGTACACGAGCTCGGTGACTAGGCCGGTCATGCCGATGGCCAGCGAGACCTTGTCACCGGCCGCGCTGCACAACTCCCGCAGTTCCGCGAAGCGACTCCCGCTTTCCTGGCCTGCTCGGCCGTAAAAGTCGGTGGCGCACAGCATGGTGCGGGGAGCGATGCGCATCGACACCTGGTCGGGGTTGTCGTCGGGCAATTGGTCGGCGATGCGTTGTGCCCGTTCCCAACTGAGTCGGGCAGCGTCCAGATCGCGGTTGCTTGACCACGCAGCGGCGCGCATGTGCCAGCCATAGGCGGCGTCCAACTCGCCAGCAGACTCGAGATGTTCGGCGATCAATGCCGCATTCTCCTCCACCGAGCCCGGCGCCTGCTCTTGGATCGCGGTGGCCAGGCGCCGATGCCATTCGGCGCGATCGGATTTCAGCTGTGATTCGTAGGCCACGGCGCGGATCAGCGGATGCCGAAACGCGTACTCGGCGCTCGGGGTGAACCGCACCTGATCGATCAGCTCGACACTGAGCAGCTCGTCGACCGCCGGGTCGATCCCCAGCGCGGCGAGCAACTCCGCGCCGAAGCGTGCGCCGATCACCGACGCCGCATTCACCGTCCGCTTGGCCGCGGTGCTTAGCCGGTCGATGCGTGCCTCGATGGCCGCCTGCACCGTGGCGGGCACGGCGACGTCGGCAACATCCGTCCGACAGACGTAGCCACTGTGCGTGCCGGTCAGCACGCCGCGCTGTACCAGTTCGCGCACCATTTCTTCGACGAAAAACGGGTTTCCGGCGGCCCGTTCGGCGATGACTTCCGCCAGCTCGCCCATCGAGGGATCCGAGCCGAGTAGTTCACCCAGTAGCGCTGCGGTGTCCGAATCACCCAGGGGGGCAAGCGCTATCGTCTGCGCGCCGGGCACCCGCGTCAGCGCTCCCTGATATTCGGGGCGGGAGGTGATCAGCACCATCGACGGGGTGCGTGGAACGACGGTGAGCAAGTCGGCCAGCATCGACTCGCTGACCGCATCGATCCAGTGGGCATCCTCGATGATGAAAAGCGCCGGTGCGGTGCGCGCCAGCCACGCGGTGTTGATCAGTGCGGTCAGCCTGCGTCGCCGCGCATCTGGGTCGATCTGGGGCAACGGCATATCAAGGTCAGCGATGCCGAGCAGATCATCAAGCAGCAGCAGATCCTGCGGGTCGGCATCCGGGACTTGTTCCCGAACCCGCGCGCGGGCGGCTTGGCCGTCCAGGTCAGCCACGCCGGTGCCGGCGCGCAACAGGCGCGTCACGGCATGGAACGGAACGTCGCTCGCGTGAGATTCGCAGTAGGCCCAAAATATCTCGACGCCGCGTGCGGCTGCCAGCGCTGCGGCCTCCCGGGCCACCCGGCTCTTGCCGATGCCCGGTGGTCCCACCACATTCACCACACCACCGCCGCCATCGATCGTGCGGTCCAGCATGGCGTCGAGGGCCGCCATCTCCCGGCGCCGACCGAGCAGGCTCGCCTCGACGCGCGCGACCAGGCCATCCCGCGGGCTGAGTGCCACCAACCGGCGCGCGCACACGGGTTCGTCGGCTCCCTTGACGTGCACCCACTCCGGTTCGGTGAGCACCGCGAGGTGCTCGACCAGCCGCGCGGTCGACTCCGACAGCATCACCGCATTCGGGGGCGCCACCGATTCGATCCGCTGCGCCAGCCCCACCGGTTGCCCGGTCGCTCTGTAGCCCAGCGACCCCGCGCCGATCTCACCGGCGATGACCCGACCCGAGTTCAGGCCCACCCGCACTCGAAGATCGACGCCGTCGCGGTTTTGGACATCGTCGGCAAGCCCCTTCGCCTCCTCCTGAATCGCTAAGGCCGCAAGACAGGCCCGAAAAGCGTGGTCCTCCAATGCGATCGGGGCGCCGAAGATCGCCATTACACCGTCGCCGGTGTACTCCACGGTTCCGCCGTAGCGGCGGGCCACCGCCGCCGAGCGCGCCACCAACTCGGTCATGACCTCGCGCAACCGCTCCACATCCAAAGCGGCCGCGATGTCCATCGAGCGCACCACATCGGCGAACAGCACCGTCACCTGCTTGTACTCCGCCGTGTCACCCGAGACCGCAGTTGGGGCACCGCACTCGTCACAGAACTTGGCGTTCGGTCGCAGCCCGGTGCCGCATGATCCGCACGCCGCACCCACCGTCGTCATCCCGGCCAGCCCTCGGTCATCGCCGTGGCCCAGTCGGTGTGTCCTTCGAAGCCGTGCGACGCCGCCATGTCGCGATAGCGACTCGCCAAGTCCCGGTAGGCAACCTCGTCGCCGCGGGCGCGGGCGAGCAGCGCGCGCAGCCGCAGCAGCATGATCTCGAGGATCGCCGAACCTTGATCGGCCTGCAGATTCGCCAACCAGTCCACCATTTCTTGGGCTTCGGTTAGGTCGCCCTCGGTGCCGCGCTCCAGCAGCGTCTCGACGAAAAGGCCGGTGCCGCAAGCGCCATACCCAACCCGTCCTGCCTTATGCAGATCGTTCACGGCTTTGCGCATCACCGGTATGGCAGTGTCACGGTCGCCGCGCCTGGCCCTCTCACGGGAGGTAACCAACTCGGTAACGGGGACCAGGGAGGGCGCTTGCTCGCGCTGCCACTCGCGGGCCCGCATCATCAGCTCCAGCCCGCGGTGACGGTCGGCCGCGGCGTCCCGATACAGCAGCAGCGCGCCCAACCCGTACTCGGCGTAGAACACTGCGTGATCGTTGCAGGCCCTTTGGGCGGTCTGTACTGTCGCCTCGATCTCGCGCAGCATGGAGTCATCAGGCCGAAGCACCCCATAGACAACTCCACCGTAAGTCCAGCTGAGGACAAGCGCGAGGGTTGCCGCGTCGCTGTTTCGGGCCATCGCGACGGCGTCGTGGAGGTCCTGTTGCCATCCGGGGCGGCCCAGCCACCATTCAGCAAGACCGCGAAATGCCAATGCGACCGCCAGCGGTGATCCGATACCGAAGCCGGCGCCCTTGGCGGGGTCATCGGCGGCGAGGTCGACGACGGTTTGCGAGTGCCGCAGGAGCTCACCGAATTCACCGGCCTCGAACCAGATGGCGAACGCGACGAATGCCAACCCGATGGTCAAGGTGGGATCGCCGATCGAGTCGAGCAGCACGGTCTGTTCGGATGCCAGCCGCGACCCCTCACGCGTGCGCTGAGCGAAGAGGAGCTCGGTGACGAGCCCGCTCATGCCGATGGCCAACGAAACCTTGTCCCCGGCCGCACTGCACAATTCCCGCAGCTCCGCGAACCGGCCCTGGGTTTGTTGGATTGCTTGGTGGCCTTGCCAGTCGGTGGCACACAGCATGGTGCGGGGGGCGATGCGCATTGACAACTGTCCGGGGTCATCGTCGGGTAGTGCGTCGGCGATATGGCACGCGCGCTCCCAGCTGAGCCGGGCGGCCCTGACATCGCGGTTGGTCGACCACGCGCCGGCACGCATGTGCCAGCTGTACGCCGCGGACAACTCGCCTGCCGACTCGAGATGTTCGGCAATCAGCGCCGCGTTCTCCTCAACGGACTCCGGGGCGCTCTCTTGTATCGCGGCGGCCAGTCGCCGATGCCATTCGGCGCGATCGGATTTCAACTGCGATTCGTAGGCCACCGCGCGGATCAGCGGGTGTCTAAAGGCGTATTCGGCGCTGGGGGTGAACCGCACCTGATCGATCAGCTCCGTGCTGAGCAGTTCGTCGACAGCCGGGTCGATCCCCAACGCGGCGAGCAACTCCGCGTCGAAGCGGGCGCCGATGACTGCTGCGGCGTTCAATGTCCGCTTGGCTGAGGTGTTCAGACGGTCGATGCGTGCCTCGATGGCGGCCTGCACGGTGGCTGGCACGCTCAGCTCGGTGACATCCACCCGACAGACATACTTACCGGGATCGCCGGCCAGCACCCCGCGCTGCACCAGTTCGCGCACCATCTCTTCGGCAAAGAACGGGTTTCCGGCGGCCCGCTCGGCGATGATCGCCGCTGGCTCGTCGACCGACGGATCGGACCCCAGCAGCTCACCCAACATCGCCGTGGTGTCCGAATCATCCAGTGGGGCAAGCGCTATCGACTGTGCGCCAGGTACTCGCGTGAGCTCTCCCTCGTATTCGGGGCGGGAGGTGATCAGCACCATCGACACGGTGCGCGGGATGACGGTGAGTAGGTCGGCGAGCATCGACTCGCTGATCGCATCGATCCAGTGGGCATCCTCGATGATGTACAGCGCCGGTTCGGTGCGCGCCAGCGCCGCGGTGTTGATCAGCGCGGTCAGCCTGCGTCGCCGCGCATCTGGGTCGATCTGGGGCAGTGGCACATTCGGGTCAGCGATGCCTAGCAGATCATCAAGCAGCAGCAGATCCTCCGGGTCGGCATCTGGAACTTGTTCTCGGGCACGGGCGCGGGCGGCTTCGCCATCCAGGTCCGGCACACCGGTGCCCGCGCGCAGCAGCCGCGCCACGGCGTAGAACGGGATGTCGCGGGCATGTGATTCACAGAAGGCCCAAAACACCTCGACCCCGCGAGCGGCGGCCAGCGCCGCGGCCTCTCTCGCGATCCGGCTCTTGCCGATGCCCGGCGGTCCCACCACATTCACGACACCACCGCGGCCGCCGATCGCGCGGTCGGCAATGGCATCGAGGGTTGCCATCTCCCAGCCCCGACCGACCAGGCTCGCCTCGGCGCGTCTGACCGAGCCAGTGCGCGGGCTGATTGCCAATAGCCGACGCGTGCGCACCGGTTCGTCGGCGCCCTTGATGTGCACCGATTCTGGTTCGGCCAGCACCGCGAGGTGCTCGACGAGCCGCGCGGTCGATTCCGACAGCGTCACCGCGCCGGGGTGCGCCGCCGCTTCCATCCGCTGTGCCAGCCCCACCGGCTGCCCGGTCGCTCGGTAGCCCAGTGACCCCGAGCCGATGTCACCCGCGATCACTTCGCCCGAATTCAGACCAACACGCAGCCGTAGGTCGACGCCGTCGCGGTCTTGCACCTCGACGGCGATGTCTTTCGCTTCGTCCTGGATGGCTAGGGCCGCTACGCATGCACGAAAAGCATGATCCTCCAATGCAACTGGGGCACCGAAGATCGCCATCACGCCGTCGCCGTTATACTCCACGGTCGCGCCGTAGCGGCGCAGCACCGCCGCCGACCGCTCCACCAGCTCGGTCATGACCTCGCGCAGTCGCTCTATATCTACTGCGGCTGCGATGTCCATCGACCGCACCACGTCGGCGAACAGCACCGTCACCTGCTTGTACTCGGCAGGCTTGGGCGGCAGGCTGATTCGTGCGCCGCACTGATGACAGAAGTTGTTGTTCTCTTGTAACTCGGCGCCACAAGCTGCACAAACCAATGCTGCCGCGGTCATGTCATCGCCTCGGCCCAGGCGATGTGTCCTTCGAAGCCAAGCGATTCCGCCATTTCGCGATAGCGGCTCACCAAGTCCCGGTTGGCGACGTCGTCGCCGCGCGCCCGGGATAGCAGCGCGCGCAGGCGCAGCAGCGTGATCTCGCGGATCGCCGAATCGTGATCGGCTCGCAGGTTCGCCAAGCGGTCGATCGCCTCTTGGGCTTCGGCCACGTCGCCCTCGGCGTGACGCTCCAGCAGCGTCTCCACCAGAATGCCGGTGCCCCAAACGCCATACCCGAGCCGTCCTGCCTGGTGCAGCTCGTCGACGGCTTGGCGCATCACCGGTATGGCAGTATCGCGGTCGCCGCGCCTGGCCGTCTCCCGGGTGGCCCACAACTCGGCGACCGGGACCAGGAAGGGAGCACGATCGCGCAGCCACTCGCGGAGCTGCACCATCAGCTCCAGCCCGCGCCGACGGTCGGCCGCGGCGTCCCGATTCAGCAGTGCGATACTCAGCGTGAACTCGGCTAAGCCCAGTGCGACATCGTTGCTGGATCCCGCGGTCTGCACCGCCTCCTCGCTGGCGCGCACCGTGGAGTCATCGGCCCTAAGCACCCCGTAGTGCATGGCGAAACCGTAGGTCCAGGCGATGACAGCGGCGAGGATTTCGGGGGTGCTGTTTCGGGCCATCGCGACGGCGTCGTTGAAGTCCTGCCGCCATCCCGGACGGCCCAGCCACCACCGAGCAGAGCCGCGCCATGCCAACGCCGTCGCCAGCGGTGATCCCATACCGAAGCCGGCGCCCTTGGCGGGATCACCCCCGGCCAGGTCGATGACGGTCTGTGACCACCGCAAGATCTCGCCAAATTCACCGGCATCGCACCAGTTGCAGAACGCTAAAAACGCCAACCCCATGGTCAAGGTGGGATCGCCGATCGACTCCAGCAGCGCCATCTGTTCGGATGCCAGCCGCGACCCCTCGCGCGAACGCCCGGTGTAGAGCAGTTCGGTGGCCTGCCCGGACATGCCGATGGCCAGCGAGACTTTGTCCCCGGCCGCGCTGCACAACTCCCGCAGCTCCGCGAAGCGGCCCCGACTTTCCTCGTCTGCAGGACCAAAACCGACGGTGGCGCACAGCATGGTTCGGGGGGCGATGCGCATCGATAATTGGTCGGGGTCGTCGTCGGGTATTCGGTCGGCGATGCGGCGGGCCCGCTGCCAGCTGAGCTGGGCACCGTCGATGTCGCGGTTGGTGGACCACGCGGCGGCGCGCATGTGCCAGCCGTAAGCAGCGTGCAGCTCGCCGGCCGACTCGAGATGTTCGGCGATCAGCGCCGCGTTCTCCTCCACCGACCCCGGCGCCTGCTCTTGGATCGCGGTGGCCAGGCGCCGGTGCCACTCGGCGCGATCGGATTTCAGCTGAGATTCGTAGGCCACCGCGCGGATCAGCGGATGCCGAAACGCGTATTCGGCGCTGGGGGTGAACCGCACCTGATCGATCAGCTCGGCACTGAGCAGTTCGTCGACCACTGGGTCGATTCCCAGCGCGGCGAGCAGCTCCGCTTCGAAGCGGGCTCCGATCACCGCTGCGGCGTTCAACGTCTGCTTGGCAGGGGTGTTCAGGCGGTCGATGCGGGCCTCGATGGCTGCCTGCACCGTGGCCGGCACCGTGATGTCGGCGACGTCCGTCCGACACACGTAGGCGCCGCGTTCGCCGGTCAGCGCGCCGCGCTGCGCCAACTCGCGCACCATTTCCTCGGCGAAAAACGGATTCCCCGCGGCGCGTTCGGCGATGATCGCCGCCAGCTCGCCGACCGAGGGATCCGATCCCAGTAGCTCACCCAACAGCGCTGTGGTGTCCGAATCACCCAGTGGGGCAAGCGCTATCGTCTGGGCATCGTGCGTGTGCGTCAGCGCTCCGTCATAGTCGGGTCGGTAGGTGATCAGCACCATCGATGGGGTGCGTGGAATAACGGTGAGGAGGTCGGCCAGCATCGACTCGCTGGCCGCATCGATCCAGTGCGCGTCCTCGATGATGAAAAGCGCCGGTTTGGCGCGTGCCAGCGACGCGGCGTTGATCAGGGCGGTCAGCCGGCGCCGCCGCGCATCCGGATCGATCGCTGGCAGCGGCACCTCGGGGTCGGCGATGCCGAGCAGGTCATCGAGCAGCAGTAGATCCTGCGGGTCGGGATCCGGAATCTGCTGCCGCACTTTCGCGCGGGCGTCATCGCCGTCGAGGTCAGCTATTCCGCTGCCCGCCCGCAGCAGCCGCGCCACCGCGTGGAACGGGATGTCGCTGGCGTGCGATTCACAGAACGCCCAAACCACTGCGACCCCGCGACTGGCGGCCAGCACCGCGGCCTCGCGCGCCGTCCGGCTCTTGCCGATGCCCGGCGGTCCCACCACATTCACCACACCACCGCGGCCACCGATGGTGCGATCCACCAGGGCGTCGAGGGCCGCCATCTCCCAGCGCCGACCAACCAGGCTCGCCTCGGCGCGCCCCACCAGGCCATCGTGCGGGCCGATCGCCACCAAACGGTGCACGCGCACAGGGGCGTCGGCCCCCTTGATGTGCACCCACTCCGGGTCAGACAGCATCACGGTGTCCTCGACCAGCCGCGCGGTCGACTCGGACAGCATCACTCCTCCGGGAGGTGCTACCGATTCCATCCGTTGGGCCATCCCGACGTGCTCGCCGGTTGCGGCGTAACCCAACGATCCGGAGCCGATGTCACCGGCGATCACCCGACCCGAATTCAGACCCACCCGCAACTGCAGCGCCACGCCATCGCGCCGCTCGACATCTGCCGCCAACCGGGTCGTCTCCTCCTGGATGGCCAGGGCGGCCACGCATGCGCGAAACGCGTGATCCTCCAACGCGATCGGAGCGCCGAAGATCGCCATCACACCGTCGCCGTT
>Ga0075364_10002238_pt1 | contig 10847 bp, 8 predicted proteins | sample EndMetdeltDD1764_FD_71517 | JGI IMG/M metagenome (GOLD analysis project Ga0075364, IMG submission 71517) | Populus endosphere microbial communities from Tennessee, USA - Endosphere MetaG P. deltoides DD176-4 | ecosystem: Host-associated > Plants > Roots > Endosphere | place: USA: Tennessee...
CTGCCTACTGCCGACTGTCTACTGTCAGCCTCAGTAGAAACACGTCCTGCCGCGCCTTTTCGCCGGGCGCGCCCTGTGGATCGCTCCCCAGCGTCTTCTCCCAGTTCGACGTGAACAGCACCCAGCGGCCGTCGGGAGAGACGTTCGGCCGCGGCGTGTACCAGAAGCTGATCACCGACGGGTCGTCGTCCTTGTCGACGTTGCTGCGATGGTGCGCGAAGCGCCAGACCTCGGCGCTGCCGTCGCCGACGTCGGTCTGCACGGCGACGATCTCGTCGTCCCATGCGCGCCACTCGGCGGCGTTCGCGCCATACCGGTAGGTCGCCGAGATGAACGGGACGAGCCGATCCGGGCGCGCGTTGTTCCACGACGGATGGTCCGAGAGAGTGATCTCCTTCGGCGACAGCAACGGGCGGATCAGATCGCGCGAGGCCGAAGGCGCGTTCAGCCGCCGCAGCTGCCACTGCGCCGCGTCCCATGGCGTGTTGGCGCTGCAGCAGTCCTTGTTGATCGCGACGCCGTAGCCGAGCGCGTCGTGGCCGCCGGAACGCGTGTCGACGAGCGGCAGCGGCGTGATGGTTCCCGCGAGCAGATCCCAGATGTAGATCTGCGCGGCTCTTCTCGGCGCCGCCAGGTCGTCTCCGGCGGGGTAGAGCGCGACGTAGCGCCCGCTGCGATCGATCGCCGCATGGTGGAGGCGGAAACCGAGCGTGAGGTCGAGCGGACGTCCGTTCAGCGTCGACGCCGACGTGTCGAGCAGCAGCCGCTTCCGCGGACGATCGTGGTTGAAGACGACGACGTAGTGGTGACGATCCTGGGAGGAGCCGCCGAAGAAGGCCAGGATGTGCTCGGCCTCGCCCGCGCTCGACGCGACGCCGCCGACGAACGTCCCCGAGAGTCCGGGCGCCAGCGCGTCCAGATCGATCAGCTGCGAATACCGCTGCGCGGCAAAGTCGTATTGGTCGATCGTCCGCAGCGACGCTCCGGAGCCGGTGACGCTGCCGTAGATCAACGAGTCGTGCACGGCGCTGAACTGCGGCTCGATGTAGAAGCGGAGCGTGTCGAGGCGCGAGAAGCGGCCGCCGTCGGCGTCGAAGGCGAACGGGACGATCGTGCCGCCGTTCGAGACGACGTAGAAGTAGGAGCCGCCGGCGCTCCAGGCGCTCTGGTGCGTGGCCGACGGCGTGCGGAACGATCGATCCGGCGCGTCGGGCCGGGTCAGCCGGTCGGTGACCCGCCAGACCCGTGTGCCGAACACCGGATCGTTGAACGAGAATCCCGCCGGTCCGAGCCGGACGAGCTGCGGCTCCCGGCGCGGACCGCGATCGGTGACGGCGTCGTAGCCCGACGGCGACTGCGCCAGGACGGCCGAGAGGAGAGCGGCGAAGACCATCCTGGCAAGGCTCGCAAGGCGCATTCCGCGCCGCCCAACCTCGGCTGCGATCGCCGACCCGGCAGAGCTAACCCTCTCTCAGGACCCGCGCCGGATCGATGCGTGACGCGCGGCGCGCCGGCAGGTACCCCGCCGTCGCCCCGACGATCATGAGGACCGTCGCGGCGGCGGCGATCGTCATCGGATCGCGCGGCTGCACGCCGTAGATGAGCGGCGATCCGGCCATGAATTTGGCGGCCCAGAGCGCGACCGCCGTGCCCGTCACCACGCCGAGCCCCACGAGCGCGGCGGCCCGGAGGAGGATGAGCCGGACCGCGCCCGCGGGGCCCGCGCCGAGCGCCATGCGGATGCCGATCTCCGTGCGCCGTCGGCTGACGGCGTACGACATGACGCCGTAGAGTCCGAGCGCGGCGAGCAGCAGCGCCAGGCCGCCGAAGAACGCCGACAGCATGGCGATGACGCGCTCCTGCACCGTCGCCTCGCGGACGATCTTTCGATACGGGGTGAACGTCAGCGTGACGTCGGGATCGACGCGGCTCAAGGCGTCGGCGATGGAGCGCGTGAGGAGCGCCGGCGATCCCGTCGCCGCGCGCGCCGTGATGTACATGCCGGGCCCCGGCGTCCTGTTCTGCATCGCCGCCTGGTACATCGTCGGCGGGATCTCGTCGCGCAGCGACTCGTAGACCGCGTCGCGCACCAGACCGACGATCTCGAGCGGCGCTTGGTTCTCCCCCGGCGCCGGCTCGTAGCGCACGAATCGTCCGACCGGATTGGCGCCGCTGAAGTACTTCTTCGCGAACGTCTCGTTGACGACGACGACGCGCGGCGCGTCGACCGTGTCGCGCGTGGTGAAATCTCGGCCGGCGAGGATCGGCGTACCCCAGGTCGCGAAAAAGCCCGGACTGACTTCGTTCACGTGCACGTCGCGCTCGCGCTCGGGCAGCGACAGCCCCTCGGGGTTCTGGATGATCGTGTCCCAGGAGCTATTGGTGAGCGGCGTGATCGTCTGCAGCGCCGCGCTGCGCACGCCGGGGACGCCTTCCGCGGCCGCTCGCAGGCGTTCGAACAGCGCGGCGCGCTCCGGCTTGGCGACGCGGCTGCGTCGCGCGCTGGCGTCGACGATGACCAGCGGGTCGGGCTCGAACCCGAGCCGCACGCTCGTGAGCGTCGAGAACGTGCGCAGGAACAGTCCGGCGCTGGCGATGAGGACGAGCGAGAGCGCGACCTGCGCCGCGACCAGCCAGCTGCCGAGACCGAAGCGCGATTCGCCGACGATCGACCGGCCCTGCTCCTTGATGGCGTCGCTCGGCGACACGCGGGTCGAGCGAAGCGCCGGGACGATGCCGAACAGGAACGTCGTCGCGCCGGCGAGCGCGATGGTGAACGACAGCACGCGCCAGTCGATTCCGACGTCGACCGCGGCCGCCACCTCCTGGCCCGACATCTCCGCGACGAGCAGCCGCGCGCCCCACTGCGCAAAGAGCAGACCGAGGATCGTGCCCGCGCCCGAGAGCAGCGCGCTCTCGGCCAGCAGCTGACGCGCGATCCGCCACCGCGAGGCCCCGAGCGCGACGCGGACGCTCAGCTCGTGGCGCCGCGCCGCCGCGCGCGCCAGCAGCAGGTTCGCGATGTTGGCGCAGGCGATGAGCAGCACCAGCGCCACGACCACCATGATCAGGTAGAGCGGCGCGCGATACTGCCGGCCGAGCCCGTTGGGTCCGCCGGCCGCGGGCCGCATCACCATCGGCTCCTTGAGATAGTTGGCCAGGGTCTGCGCGCGGTAGTTGGGCGGGATGGTCGCTTCGCGGATCTGCGGCTGCACGCCGCGCAGCGCCGCCGTCGCGCGCTCGAGCGTGTCGCCCGGCTTCAGCCGCGCCATCACGCGCAGCCACCACCAGGACCGCTGATCCATCGCGCTCTCGGCCGGGCCGCGCATCAGCGGCTCCGCCGCCAGCGGAATGAACACCTCGTCGACGGTGCCGTGATCGACGCCGGTGAACGCCGGGTCGGCGACGCCGATGATCGTGTAGGGGACGCGATCGAGCTCCACCGCCTTGCCCAGCACGTCGGCGGCGCCGCCGTAGTGCCGCTGCCAGAACCCGTAGCCGATGACGGCGACCTGGCGCGCCTCCGTTCCGTCGCCGGTCCGGATGTCGTTGGCGGGCGAGAACGTGCGCCCGAGGACCGGGCGGACGCCGAGCACGTCGAAGTAGGCGCCGCTGGCCATCACGCCCCAGACGAGCTGCGTCTCGCCGCCGCGCGCGAGGTTGAAGTGCTGGTGCGAGTAGGCGAACGTGCCGTCGAAGATCTGCGGGCCGCGGTCCCGCATCTGCTCCCAGAGCGGATTCGTGAACGACGCCCGGGTGGTGGTCAGCATCACCTGGACCAGCCGATCCGGCTCGCGCACCGGCAGGTCGCGCAGCATCAGCGCGTTGACGAGCGAGAAGATGGCGGTGTTGGCGCCGATGCCGAGCGCCAGCGAGAGCACGGCGACGGCAGTGACGACGGGGGTCGATTTCAGCGCCCGGAGGGCGTCACGGAGGTCCGTCATGGCGTATAGGACGGCCACGCTGCGGGTTCGGTTGAGAGGGCACGCGCACTTCCGCCCTGGAGGCGCGAAGCTGCCACGAGAGAGGACCGCAGGCTCGACGAATGCCCGCCGCTTCCGCCGTCAGGCGGAAGCCCCGCCTACTTCTTGACGTTCTCGGTCCCGCTCACCGGGATGCCGCACACCGTTCCGCCGTAGACCACGGCGATCTGCTTGTTGGCTTCGTCGATCGTCGCCTTGCCGTTCGAGAAGGTGAAGGGACAGTTCACGCCGCCCTGCGACACCAGTCCGCTCGCGTTCCAGTTGATGACCGAGCCCGCCAGCGTGCCCACGCCGGATCCGGTCACGGTGATGTTGCTGGCGCAGGTCGCGGTGAACGACACGTTCGCGCTGGTCGCGGTCGTCGGCGTGACCGTGTACTTGAGGTTGCCGCAGCCCGTGGGCGGCGTGGTGGGCGTCACCGACTGCCACGTGCCGGCAAAGGCGTCGATCGACGTGCTCGGCGTCGGATTCGTCGGCGTCTCGTTCTTCTTGCTGAGCAGGTCGCATCCGGCGGCGAGCGCGCAGGCGGCGACGAGTGCCGCCGTAAAGCTGGATTTCATGATCCTTCTTATCGTGACGTATCATGCCCTTCTTTACCTATGCCATTCGAAGGCGTCTATTCCATTATCCCGACAGCATTTACCGACGCCGGGGACTTCGATCCCGGCAGCCAGCGCAAGGTCGTCGATCTCTTCATCGACAAGGGGGCCAACGGCCTGACGGCGCTCGGCGTCACCGGCGAGGTGGCGCGGCTCGAGGAGCACGAGCGCGCCGCCGTGCTCGAGCTGGTCGTCAGGCAGGCCGACGGACGCGTGCCGATCGTCGCCGGCACGTCCGCCGACGGCACCCGGACCTGCATCACGTACTCCCGCCAGGCCAGGTCGATCGGCGCCGCGGCCGTGATGGTGAGTCCGCCGCGCATGCCGAAGCTGAACTCGAACGCCGTGGTCGCCCACTACAAGGCGCTCGCCGACGCCGTCGATCTGCCCATCGTGGTGCAGGACTATCCGCCGATCACGGGGTTCGCGATGGAGCCGGCGCTGCTGGCGCGGATCGCGAAGGAGATCCCCGCCGCGCGGACGATCAAGCTGGAGGATCCGCCCACCCCGTTCAAGACGGCGCGCATTCTCGAGGCGTCGGCGGGGACGCCGGTGCAGATCTTCGGCGGGCTCGGCGGCGTGTTCCTGCTCGAGGAGCTGATCTCGGGGGCGACCGGCGCGATGACCGGCTTTGCCTTCCCCGAAATCCTCGTCAAGATCATGACCCACTGGCACGCCGGCGAGCACGACGCGGCCGCGGACGTGTTCTACCGCGCCGTTCCGCTGATGCGCTTCGAGTTCCAGGAAGGGATCGGCATGGCGATCCGCAAGGAAGTGCTGCGGCGGCGCGGCGTGCTGGCGAGCGCCGCCACCCGCGCCCCGGCCGGCGGGCTCGACGCGCCGACGAAGCAGGCGCTCGATCGTGTGCTGGCCTGGGTGACGTCGCAGAAAGGCATGGAATGGATCTCGGTCTGACGGGCAAGGTCGCGATGGTCGCGGGCGCGAGCCGTGGGCTCGGCTACGCCGTCGCCGAAGCGCTGGCGCGCGAAGGCGCCATCGTCTCGATATCGTCGAGCAACCAGGCGTCGATCGACGAGGCGGCGAAGCGCCTCGGCGGCGACACGATGGGCAGCGTCGTCGACGTGCGCAATGGCGATCAGATTGCCGCGTGGGCGCAGAAGACGATCGCGCGCTTCGGCGGCGTCGATCTGCTGTTCACCAACGGCGGCGGCCCGCCCGCGGGCGCGGCCGTGTCGTTCGACGACGCGGCGTGGCAGAACGCGGCGGACCTGCTGCTCTTCAGCGCCATCCGCATGGTGCGCGCCGCGGTGCCGTCGATGAAGCAGCGCGGCGGCGGATCGATCCTGATGTCGACGTCGGGATCGGTCAAGGAGCCGATTCCCAACCTGGGCCTCTCGACCGTGCTGCGCGCCTCGGTCTCGGCGCTGGCCAAGACCCTCGCGCTGGAGCTGGCGGCGGACCGGATCCGCGTCAACCAGATCATCCCCGGCCGCATCGACACCGATCGCGTCAAGCACCTCGACCAGCTCGCCGGGCAGAAGCAGGGCATCAGCGCCGACGAGGCGAAGAAGAAGTCGATCGCCGCGATTCCCGCGGGCCGCTATGGCGAGGCGCCCGAGTACGGCAAGGTCGCCGCGTTCCTGCTCTCGGACGCCGCCTCGTACATGACCGGGGCGACCGTGCAGGTGGACGGCGGGCAGCTCAAAGGGGTCCTGTGAGCATCAGCCGGAAGGTCCTGCTCGCGATGTCGACGTCGACCTTCCTGCGCGAGCAGGCGACCAGGCGCGCGTTCGTTCGGAAGTCGGTGTCGGCGTTCATGCCCGGGGAGAAGGTCGAGGACGCGATCGCCGCGGCGGCGACGCTGAAGCCGCAGCGGATCAACACCATCCTGACGCGCCTCGGGGAGGGGGTGACCAAGCTCGACGAAGCCGAGCGGGTCACCGAGCACTACCTCGACGTCCTCGACAAGGTGAAGGCGGCGGATCTCGACGCGCAGATCTCGGTCAAGCCGACACAGCTCGGCCTCGATCTCGATCCGGAACAGTGCCAGCGCAACCTCGATCGCATCTGCGAGAAAGGGGAGCGCCTCGGCAACGTGCCGGTGTGGATCGACATGGAGAACACGCCCTACGTCGATCCCACGCTAAAGCTGTTCCGCAAGAGCCGCGAGCGCTACAACGGCGTCGGCCTCGCGATTCAGGCCTATCTCTATCGCTCGGCGAAGGACATCGAGTCGCTGATTCCGCTCGGACCGGCGATCCGCCTCGTGAAGGGGGCGTATCTCGAGCCGCCCGACCTGGCCTATCCGAAGAAGTCCGACGTCGACGAGAACTTCTACACGCTCTGCACGCGCCTGATGAAGGAGGACGCGCAGAAGACCGGCACGCTGCTGCACATCGCGACGCACGACGTCGCGCTCGCCGATCGGCTGCTCGCGTTCATCGATCAGCACAAGGTGCCGACCTCCGCCTACGAGTTCGCGATGCTCTACGGCATCCAGCGCGGCCAGCAGCAGCGCCTGGCGCAGAGCGGGCGCCGCACGCGCGTCCTCATCAGCTACGGCGAATACTGGTACCCGTGGTACATGCGCCGCCTGGCCGAGCGGCCCGCCAACGTCACCTTCGTGCTGAAGAACCTCTTCGGCGGATAAGGTACCCCGCATGAAAGCGATCGTCGTCACGCCGCACGTGGGCCACTCGATCCACATGCGCGATGTACCCGATCCCGACCTGGGGCCCGACGACGTCGCGGTGAAGATGGTGCGCGTGGGCCTGTGCGCGACCGATTTGGAGATCGAGCACGGCCTCTACGGCGAGGCGCCCGAAGGCAGCGAGTTCCTCATCCTCGGCCACGAGAATCTCGGCGTCGTCGAGGACGTCGGCCGCCGGGTGAAGGGATGGAAGGCGGGGGACTTCGTCGTGTCCACCGTGCGCCGGCCGTGCGGCGCCTGCGCCGCATGCCAGGCCGGCGAGAACGACATGTGCACGAGCGGGCTGTACACGGAGCGGGGCATCATGCGCCGCCACGGATTCATGTCCGAGTTCTACGTGGAGTCGCCGCGCTACCTGCACCGCATTCCGCGCCCGGTCCGCGACGTCGCCGTGCTGCTCGAGCCGATGTCGGTGGTCGAGAAAGGCATCGATCACGCCTACCGGCTGCAGCGGCGGATGAAGGCATGGGCGCCGCGCCTCGGCCTGGTCCTGGGCGCCGGCCCCATCGGTCTTCTCGCCGCCGCCGTGATGCGCGTGCGCGGGCTCCGCACCGTGGTGGTCGGCCGCGAAGCCGCCGACGACACGCGGGCCGGCGTGGCGCGCCAGTTCGGCGCCGAGTACCTCTCGGTCGCCGATCGGACGATCTTCGACGTCGTCAAGGAGATCGGCGAGCCCGATCTCGTGATGGAGGCGACGGGCAGCTCGCAGGTGGTGTTCGACGCGATGCAGGTCCTCAGCCGCAACGGCGTGCTGTGTCTCGTCTCGGTCACCGGCGGCGACCGCCAGAATCCCGAGCCCACCGATCTGATCAACCAGCGCATGGTGCTGGGCAATCAGGTCGTGTTCGGCAGCGTGAACGCCAATCCCCGCCACTTCGCCGCGGGCGTGAAGGACTTCGTCGCCATCGAACGGCAGTGGCCCGGCGCGCTCGGCGGTCTGCTGACCGACCCGATCCCGTGGCAGGACTACCAGACGTGGTTCGCCAACCGCGGCGCCTGCATCAAGGCCACGCTCGAAATCGCGTCGCCTTCGGTGTAGCAGGATTGAACTCCGTGTGCTTAAACGGCGCACACGGCTCATCCTTTTGTCAGACAGATACTTACGAGCAAAAAACAGCTGAGTTACGGAAGTGGTGTGCCAGAACGAGCCAGAGCCGTTCAAATTGCATCGTCTAAGTGATTGATTCTAAAGCACTGAAATTGGTCTGATCGTTGCTATGGCGCGGGGCGCCACTGATCTGGACCGATACACTGATGACGATTTCGCGTACGTCCCGTAACCTGCTCCCTCTTCCGATTACGTTCGCCGCGCTGCTGCTCTGGGGTTCATCTCCGGCGGGTCAGCAGGCTGGATCCGGACCGACCCTTTCTTCCGATCTCACCAATCACTCTCACGCCGCGCATACGCACCGCGTGATCGTTCAGGCGCCCGACGCCGCGCTCGGCGTGCTGCGCCAGGGGCTTTCGGGACGGCTCCGGCGCGATCTTCGCCGCGGCGCGATCGCCCTCGAAGTGAATGACGCGCAGCTCGAGGCGCTGAAGAGAAACCCGCTCTACTCGCACATCTCCGGCGACTTGCCCGTCGCCGGCGACCTGGCGGTGACCAACCAGGTGACGCAGGCCGTCTCGGTGTGGCAGGGCACGCCGGGCGCGCTCGGACTGCTCGGCGGCACGCCCGGCTACACCGGCGCCGGGGTGGGCGTCGCCATTCTCGACTCCGGCATCGCCACGCACACCGCGCTCGACACCCGGGTGATCGCGCGCGTGAACCTGGTGAGCGACGAGGCCGGCGTCGCCGGCGATCCGTTCGGCCACGGCACGCACATCGCGGGCATCGTCGCGGGCAACCGGACCGCGGCGTCGTGGGTCACGCCGGAATTCGCCGGCGGCAGCGCGCCGGCCGCGCGGCTCGTCGACGTCCGCGTGCTCGGCGCCAATGGCGCGGGGCGCACGAGCGACGTCATCGCGGGCATCGACTGGGTCATCGACCATCGCGACACGTACGACATCCGCGTCATCAATCTCTCGCTCGGCCACCCGGTGACGGAGCCGTCGGCCACCGATCCGCTGTGCCAGGCGGTGGTCCGCGCGGTCGCCGCCGGCGTCACCGTGGTCGTCTCGGCCGGTAACTACGGCGTCACCAGCGAGGGCAATCCGGTGCTCGGCGGGATTACGTCGCCCGGCAACTCGCCGCTCGCGCTGACGGTCGGGGCGATCGACACGAAGGACACGCTCACCACGTCGGACGACGAGGTGGCGGCCTACAGCTCCAAGGGACCGGCGCGCTTCGATCTGGTCGTGAAGCCCGACGTCGTCGCGCCGGGCACGCGGATCGTGTCGCTCGAGGCGCCGCACTCGTACGTCGGCCGCGCGTATCCGCAGTGGCACATCGCCGGCGACGGCCAGAACGCCTACCTGCGGCTGAGCGGCACCAGCATGGCGACCGCCGTCGTCTCCGGCGGCGTCGCGCTGCTCCTGAACGCCGAGCCGTCGCTGACGCCGGCGCAGGTGAAGATGGCCCTCCAGCTCGGCGCGCGCTTCATGCCCGAGGCGGGCCTGGTCGGCGGCGGCGCCGGCAGCGTGAACTTCGCGCAGTCGCTGAAGCTCGCCAAGGGAGGACTGCTCGGGACGCTGACGGCCACGCTTGGCAGCCTGCTCGGGACGTCGACGGGCGCCGCCTTCCGCGACGATGGCTCGCTGATCGACCGCCTCTACGATCGCACCGGCCTCCGGCTGCTGCGGCTGCTCGATCTCGGCGCGCTCTTCCGTGACGCCGACGAGGCGGAGCCGGGCGTGCTGCAGCTGCTCGGACTCTCGAATCCGCTCGGCACGACCGCGCCGAACTATCTGGTGTGGGGCAACGTCGCGTCGTGGACGGGCTCCTACTACCTGGTGTGGGGCAACACGATTCAGGCGCCGTCGGGGCAGTACCTCGTCTGGGGCAACAACGAGACAACGGACGGCAGCTACCTGGTCTGGGGCAACTCGCTCGGCAGCGGACGATAGGCGCGGCGCTGCATGAGCAATTCGGGAAGCGCCAGGCTTCCGCTCGAGGCACGCGTCGTCGCAGGCGCGGTCACGCTGGCTGGCGCTGCCGTCGTCGCGCAGAGCACCGTCGCGTTGGTGCGATCGGACGTTCCGATCCAGTGGACCGTCTTCGCGTTCCTGACCATCGCCAGCGGGATGCTCTCGCTGAAGGTCCCCTCGATCGACAGCACGCGCTTCTCGATCTCGGAGGCGTTCGCGTTCGCGTCGGTGCTGCTGTTCGGGCCCGACGTCGGCGTGATCACCCTCGCGCTCGACGGCATCCGCATTTCGGTCCGCTGGAAGATGAACGCCGTCCAGACGGCGTTCAACTCGGCCAACCTCGCGCTGACGATGTGGGTGGCGGGACGCGTGTTCTTCGCGGTGAGCGGCGTGGGTCCGCTCTACAGCAGCCCAACGCCTCCGGCGAGCCTGCTCCTCAGTCTCTCGCTCATGACCACGGCGTACTTCGCGGTCAACAGCGGCCTGATCGCGGTGATGGTCGGGCTCGCGTCCGGCCGATCGCTCGTGTCGGTCTGGCGGAAGCACTATTTCTCGCTGTTTCCGAGC
>Ga0075364_10002239_pt1 | contig 10846 bp, 10 predicted proteins | sample EndMetdeltDD1764_FD_71517 | JGI IMG/M metagenome (GOLD analysis project Ga0075364, IMG submission 71517) | Populus endosphere microbial communities from Tennessee, USA - Endosphere MetaG P. deltoides DD176-4 | ecosystem: Host-associated > Plants > Roots > Endosphere | place: USA: Tennessee...
CTACCCATGAAGAGAAGACAGCATTCCTCGCCGAGTGTTAGCGGCGGCTGTAAATTCGACATTCGTGGCGGGTGAAAATCCGACAGTCGGCAGCACGGTCTGGCTGCCGGCTGCGAGCCTCGCTCTCGGCCGGTGATCCCTTCACCATGCGTCTCCTATGCGAGTGGAGACGCGATGATCGGCCGGGAGACACGCATGTTGTTGAGGCACTATCTGGCGCAGGGCGCGAGCAAGAGCGCGCTGGCGCGCCAGTTCGGCATTCACCGTGACACCATTCACCGGTGGATTCGCGACGGCGATCTCGATCGGGACCTTGACGCCATGCCGGTTCGCTATCGGCCGCGGCCGGCCGTCCCGACGAAGCTGGACGCCTACAAAGGCATCATCGAGACGCGCCTGACGGCGTATCCGGAGCTCTCCGCGGTCCGCCTGCTCGCCGAGATTCGGGGCGCCGGCTACACGGGCGGCTATTCGCAGCTGAAGGACTTCGTTCGACAGGTCCGCCCACTGCCGCCGCCAGAGGCGCTGGTGCGCTTCGAGACGCCGGCGGGCCGCCAGGCGCAGGTGGACTTCGCGCACTTCCGCTTCCCGTGGGGCGTGCGCTACGCGCTGCTGGTGGTCCTCGGCTACTCGCGGCTGCTGTGGTGCCGCTTCTATCACCGGCAGGACATGCGGACGCTCGTGAGCGGGCTCGAAGACGCGTTTCGCTACTTTGGCGGCGTGCCGCGGGAGCTGCTGTTCGATCAGATGAAGGCGGTGATCACCCGCGACCTGCGCGTCGAAGGCGGGGCGCTCCTGCACAATGCCGAGTTCCTCCGCTTCGCGCGGCACTGGGACTTCACGCCGCGGGCGTGTCGGCCGTACCGCGCGCAGACGAAGGGCAAAGTCGAGCGCCCGGTGCGGTACCTGCGGAGCAATTTCGTCTACGGCCGCACCTTCTTGCACGATGCGGATCTCGATCACCAGCGGCGGCACTGGCTCGAGCACGTCGCCAATGTGCGCGTCCACGGCACCACCGGCGAGCGCCCCCGCGATCGCTTCGATCGCGAGGAGCGCGTGGTGCTGCAGCCGCTGGCCCCGCGCCCGTACACCTCGCTGGTCCTCGACGAGTCTGCGCCTGCCGCCCGGCCGTTGCGCACACCACGCCCCGTGGTGGAGGTGGAGCGACGGCCCCTGGCGGTGTACGCCCAGCTCGCGGGCGGTGTCGCATGAAGAGCGCCCCTTCGCGACGCGACCGCCTGCGCCACATCCTCGCGGACCTGCGGATGCCCGGCGCGCTGGAAGCCCTCGACGCGATTCTGCAGGGCGTCGATGGCGGGGCCCTGACCGCCCCCGAAGCGATCGAGCAGCTGCTCTCGGCGCAGATCCAGCTCCGAAACAACCGGCGGCTCCAGGCGGCGATGCGCTCCAGCCGCCTGCCCGCGGTGAAGCAGCTGCGCGACTTCGACTTTACCTTTCAGCCCTCGCTGCGCCGCGAGCAGATCGAGAGCCTGCACGAGCTCGGTTTCGTCGAGCGCCGCGAGAACGTGATCTTCTTGGGGCCTCCCGGGGTCGGGAAGACGCACCTGGCCATCAGCCTCGCGATTGCCGCGGCTCAGAGCGGGCGACGCGTCTACTACGGCACGCTCGCCGACCTGATCACGTCGCTCGAAGAGGCGCAGGCGGCCAGTCGGCTCCAGGCTCGGCTGAAGGTCCTGACGCATCCGTCGCTGCTGGTCGTCGACGAGATCGGCTACCTGCCGATCAGCCGCACCGGCGCGATGCTCTTCTTCCAGCTGATGACGCGTCGCTACGAGCACGCGTCCACGGTGCTCACGTCCAATAAGGGCTTCGAGGAGTGGGGCGAGGTCTTCGGCGACGACGTCATGGCCGCCGCCCTCATTGATCGGCTCGTCCATCACTGCCACCTGGTCACGATCCGCGGCAACAGCTACCGTCTGCGGCAGCACACCGAGCTCTGGCAGGCCTTGCACGCGCCGCAGGAAGCCGACGCCCCCGCGCGCCGGCGACGGGCCGCCCGTCAGGAGGTGCCGACGGCGTAGGGCTCGTCCCCTCGCTGATCTGTCGGATTTTCACCCGGCGGAACTGTCGGATTTTCAACCGGCGTTGACAGGTCCAGCGCAAATCGACTGGAGAGTGGCTACCTCTGCCCGACTATGGTCGCCTCTCGAGTTCGCGGATCGAGCCCTTCATTTCGGCGATCTCCCGGCGCTGGGTCCTGATGATGCCGTCTGGGAGCCTTCTCACTCGCGGATCGGTGAGATGTGCCCGCTCGCTGGTCAGACGGCGATGGATGGTGCGGAACCATCGCCTTCATCTGTGGCCGCCACGGCGCCCCAATACAGCGCCTCCTCTCCTGTGTGCGCGAGCCGCGATCCGCCGTTCAGACGAGGCGTCAGACTGATGTATCCTCCCAGCCGCGCACGGCGTAGAGCAGCGGCTTTGTCCACAGACTCTCCAAGCCTTCGAGGATGTCCGAGGCCCAGTTGAAGACGTTCCGGCCCGCGACCACCTTGCGCATCGCGCGCATACGTCTGACCTGTTCGTCCTCCGGCATCTCGATGGCCTGGGCGAGCGTCGCAGCAAACGCGTCGACATCGTAGGGATTGATGATCAACGCGTCCTCCAGTTCCTGGGCAGCGCCGGCCAGCGCGCTGAGCACCAGCACGCCGAGCTCGTCGTCGCGTGCGGCCACGAACTCCTTCGCGACGAGGTTCATGCCATCGTGGAGCGAGCTGACGACGCAGAAGCGGGCCAGACGATACAGCGCCACCAGGCTGAACGCGCCCAACGGCGTGGTGTAGTACGCGACGAGCGGCGCGCCGCCCGGCGTGGCGTGCCGGGCGTTCAACGCCGCGACGCGTCGGGCGATGTTCCGTTCGATGGCGGCGTAGCTGGCGAGATCCGACCGTGAGGGGACGCCGATCTGGACGAACGTCACCCGGCCGCGGAGGTCCGGTCGCGCCGTCATCAGCTTGTCGAGCGCGTCGAGGCGTTCGGGGATGCCCTTGGTGTAGTCGAGCCGATCGACCCCGAGACCGACGATCTCGGCCCTCAGCTCCAGAACGTCACGCAGGCGGGCCTGCTCGTCGGCCAGGCCCGGATGGGCGGCGAGTTGCTGCGTCCGGTCGTAGTCCACCCCGATCGGCACGGATACGACGGTGCTGAAGCGGCCAGCGTAGCGGACGCGAGACGATTCGAGCTCCACCTCGGCGTCCAGCTCCTCCTCCGCAGCCATGAGGAAGTTCCGCCGATCCCGTTCCAGCTGGAAGGCGATCAGGTCGTTCGCGAGCATGCCCCCAACGAGCTCGCGACGCCACGGGCAAATGCGCAGGCGGTCGGCGCTGGGCCACGGGATGTGCCAGAAGATGGCGCTGCGGCTCTCTGGCCGCAGAACTCTCAGTGCCGGCGCGACGAGCGCGAGGTGATAGTCCTGAATGAACACCGGCGCGTCGGACGAGCCGAGCTCGGCATCGATCGCCGCGGCGAATCGCGTGTTGACGTCCTGGTAGGCGGTCCAGTCATCGCTCCGAAATTGCGGCCTGACGTCGACCACATGGCAGAGCGGCCACAGACCCTCGTTGGCGAACCCGCCGTAGTAGGCGGAGAACGTGGGTTCCTCGAGCCAGAGCCGGCGAAGCACGTACGAGGGGTGGTCCGGAGGGACCCGCACCTTGTCGGTCGCATCGACCACGAGCCGGTCAGCGGATCCGGCGCCGTGGGCGATCCAGACGCCGCCTCGTTCGCGCATCAGCGCGTCCAGCGCCACGGCGACCCCCCCGGTCGCCGCGCGCACGACCAGGGCGCCGTCGCCCGTTTGGCTGTGCAGGTACGGTTCGCGGTTGGAGACGACGACGAGCGGTCGTGGTGCGTGCTCGTCGAGCTCGCGAGCCTGGGCCAGTCCTCGGCGAAAGAGGATAGGGCCAAAGAGCTCATTGATGGCGATGGAGGCCACGACGAGCAGTTGGAGCTGATTGCCCCATCCGGGGAATTCGGCGGCCACCACCGACGCGAAGCCCAACGTGATGCCCGCTTGCGAGACCAGGCCGGTCCACGCGCGTGCCGCCACCGGCTCGTCCAAGCCGGACCACCGTCCGCCGACCCGCAGACCCAATCGGATGAAGCCGAGGCGAACGGCGCACAACGCCAGCGCGCTGAGCCCGATGGCCGCCAGGGCATCGAGTCGCAGCGACGCGCCCACGGCGACGAAAAAGACCACCAGCACCGGCGGCGCGCCGCGTCTGACCGCTGCCCGGAGCGCGTCGCCCTGGGCGACCGACAGATTCTCGATGGTGACGCCGGCCGCCAGCGCCGCGATCAGCGGTTGGAGCTGCTGTGTGGTCCCGACCTGGCTGAGGATGGCGCACACCCCCAACAAGACAAGGGTGACCTCACGGCCGACATAGCGGAGGTAGAGTGCGAACAGGACGCCGACGAGTACGCCGAACGCGACCGCGCCGCCGATTTCCCAGGCGAGGCGCGCCAGCAGCTCCGCACCCTGGCTCGACCCCGAATCGAAGACCACACGGGCCATCTGCATCGAGATCGAGAACAAGACGAGCATCACGAGGTCGGCGAGCACCACGATGGCCAGCACGCTGTCGCTGAGGCGTCCGCGAGCCCCCGAGTCGGCGACCACCGCGGCGGTCATGGTCGGCGAGAAGGACACGACCATGACGCCCAGCAGGGCCAGCATGACGAGGCGCTGCGGGCCGGCGGCGGCCGGCGCAATCGGCAGCCACGGCCACGCGATCCACGCGAGGGAGGACACGCCGAGCACGGCGACGACCAGGGTGACCGACGTGGTCCTCGCGATCACCGCCAGACGCGACCCCAGGCGTTCGAAACTCAGCGTCAGGCCGGCGATGAGGGCGATCAGCGTGGTCGCCACGCCGGTGACGACCTGCAGCTGACCCGCCATCGCTTCGGTGATCAGATTGCCGAACGACGGCCCGACGACGAGGCCGAAGAGGAGATACCCGGTCAATCGCGGCAGCTGAAAGCGTCGCAGCAGATCTCCGGTGATCGACGCGCCGGTCAAGGCGAATCCGAGGGCGAGCGCCGCGGCGGCCGCGCCGGTACTCGCGCGATCGGTCAGCTCACGGACGACGGCCATCAGCCCGACGACGAGTACGAGCGCGAGGAAGCGTCTCATGCGCTCGCCCCGCGCGGTGGGAGGCAGAACGCCACGAGATCGGCACCGATCGTGCCCACCACGACGGCGCCGAGGAGCACGGCGGCGTCGCCGCCCATGACGCTCGCCACGTTCAGCGCGAAGGCGACGCCGAACACGCCCGGTGGCAGGAGGTGCAGGCCGAGCTCCGCGGGCAGGGCGCGTCCACTCGTACGCTGCGCCAATAGCCCCGCGGCGAGCCTGCTCAAGACCCGTAGTGCCACGTACGCCGACCCGAAGGCGAGCGAGGCGCGCGTCAAGCTCGCGCCGGCCCCGGCCGTGAGCAGCACGATGACGAGCAGCGGATGTTGGAGGAAGAGCACATCGCGTCCGATCGCCTCGAGCGGCCGGCCGCCGACGGAGCGCCAGAAGAAGCCCGCCACGACCCCGGCGAACAGCGCGGATGTCGCCAGCGCGTCCGAGACGCCGCCAATCAGCAACAGGGCCCCGACGGTGAGGACGCCCTTCTCCGTCTCAGCCGATGCCACGGTCAGCAGCAGCCAGATCGCCGTCGCCACGGCGCACACCAACACGGACGCCGCTGCGATAGCGAGCAGCATCGACACCGGCATGGCGGTGCGCATCCAGGCCAGCATGAGGGCGCCGAGCAGAATGGGCGTGAGCACGCCGACCTCGACGAGCCGGGCGGCCGTGGTTCGTGGCTCCAGGGGATTGCCGGTCGGCAGGGTCAGCGAGCTGGCGGCGCAGATCCCGGCGCCGGCGATCAGCATCCGGTACGGTTCGGCGAGTACCGGCAGTCCGGCCCAGGCTAGCGCCCCGAGCCCGATCGACACGATCGGCACGGTGACGACAGCATCGACTCCAGCACCGGCGACAACGCCTTCGCGCCTCCTGCCGAGGCCGACGCTGAGGCCAACCAGTACGCCAAGGGCCGCGAGGGCGACCGGGACCGCCGGCGCGAGCGCCGAGAGCGCGTCGGCCGACAGGAGGCTGATGCCAGCCGGCCCCAGGGCGATGCCCGACACGAGCAACGCGCCAACCGGCGCCGACGTGCCAGACCACTCAAACAGGCGCCGCCACTGACGAGGGCTCGGGGATCGGCGCGGTCCGGCATCTCCCACGGGGTCGAGCAGCGTGTCACCGGACGACTGGCGTAGACCGAATGAACCGCCTGCCTGCGGGTGGGTCATCGCTCGATGACCGTCACGATGTGCGCATCACCGCGGGTCAGGCCGACGAGGGCGCGCCCGCCGTCGGCCATCGCGTTGAAGCGTCGCGCCACCTGATTCGGAGTGGGCGCCTGAATGCCGTCGAACTGGTGGATCACGTCGCCCACGGCGAGCCCCGCACGCTCGCCAGCCGACCCGGCCTTCAGGTGAAGCACCTCTGCGCCGGTTCTCGCGCGCAGACGAAGGGTGAGTCCCAAGGTCCGACTGGCTGACTGGTCGACGGGCGCTGCGACCAGCGACGCCTCGAAGGCCGCCCCCTGCCGGCGTCCTCGAAGGGCGACTGTATCGCCTGCCGACAACCGCGCCATGCGGACGTCCCAGTCAGCCTGGCTGGCTACCGGGCGTCCATCGATCGATTCGATGACGTCGCCGATCCGAAGCCGTGCCGGCGCGGCGCCTGCACCGGCCGCGTCGACCCATGTCACCACCACGCCGGTGGACGCGCTGGTCGCGGCCGCCACTGGCGGCGTCAGGACTTGAGCCTCGAGTCCAATGGTGCCGGCGGCTTTCCTCGGACCGGCGAGCAAATGATCGGCCTGGGCCAGGAGCGTCGTCGCTGGAACCACCACAAGGTGTCCCCCATAGCTGATGACCAGTCCCACGAGCTCGGCGTTACTGGTGAACAGCACCGCCCCGGGCGACAGGTCGCTGTCGACGGGCAACGCCCACACGGCGTCTGCCCAGAGAGGAGTCGCGATGCTCTCGAACGAGCCCACGAACGCCGGTCGCAGCGACACGCCGGCTAACGACACTTGGGTCGCCATCAGGTATCGAGGCCCTGGTGTCCCGGGTGGCGTCCACGGCGTCGGGGGCGCGTCGGGTCCTTGACCGGGTATCTGGACCAGCGCCACACCGGAAGCAGGGTCGGCGGCCAGGACGTTGGGGGCGCGCAGTGACGAAGCGGAGAGTCGCGCCAAGGCCATGCCGTCGCGATATCGCAGGCCTACCAGGCGCGACGATTGCGGCGGACCTTCGTGGTCCGCCCGCGGCGCCTCGATGGCGACGAGCCAGGGCGCCAATCGTGCCCGCAGCTCTCCGATGTCCACGGCCAGATCATCGAGCTTCGGCCGCGTGGTCAGTTGGCCCAGCACGGCGGGAATGGGGCTGGGGGGCGCCGGCCGGTCCCGGAATCTGACGCGAGCGAGGAGCCACAGCACGGCGACGGCCACCAGCCCAGCGGTGAGCAGGAGCCGTGTTTCGCGCGAGACACGCGGGCGATAGGTGCCGCTGGGCTGCATGCGAGATCCTGCCTGCTCACCCGCCATAGTCCGGCAAGACGAAGTCGTCGCGCAGTGAGCGAGCCAGGATATGCCGTCCGACGACGGGAAGGGACAACGCGTTGACGGCGAGGTTGCGCAGCCAAAGGGCCAGCGCCGTCCGCGGCGCGAAGAACTGGCGCAGGCCGAGAGCGGCCTTCTGTTTGGCCGCCACGAGCGCGCGCAGACGGGCTTCGTATGCGGCCGAGGCTCGCGCGACGTCTGCTCCGGCCCGGTGCAGTTCACCGGCGAGCACATAGGCTTCGATCATCGCCAGGCCCGTGCCTTCACCGGCGAGGAGCGACGCGCATGCCGCCGCGTCTCCCACCAAGGTGACGCGCCCCGACGTCCAGCGGGGCAGGTGAATCTGGCTGACGCGATCGAAATACAGGTCGTCAGCGTGCTCCATGCGATCGAGCATGTCCGGGACCTCCCATCGCATGCCGCCGAACACGCGACGCAGGCACGCCACGTGCGGCTCGTTCGGCGGGCCGCCGTCGACCAGGTCCGATCGGCAGATCAGGAGGGCCAACGTATCGTCATCGTGGAGGCTGACCCGTCCGGCCTGGCGGCTGCGCACGGTGTGGGACACGTAGGTGAGGTCGTCTCGCTTCGGATAGCCAGGCATGCGAAAGGCGGCGACGTGACAGCCAAGCGGCACTTCGACCCGCCTCTCTGGACCGAAGGCCAGCTCGCGAATCCGCGAATGCAGGCCGTCGGCGCCGACGACGAGATCGAACCGTTCGCGCCGTCGGTCGGAGAGCAGTGCCGTCACGCCCGCGGCGTCGTGGACGATGCTGACGATCGACACGCCGAAGTGCATCTCCACACCGTCGCAGGCACTCAAGAGCACGGCCGCCAGGTCCGCTCGGGCCAGGCTGATGAAGCGGCCATCGAGCTGCTCGCGTACCGCGTCGATGTTCAGCCCCGCGACCTCCTTTCCGTCGACATCCACCATCGACAGCCGCCGCATCCGGTAGCAGCGTGAGAGCAGGACTGGCACCAGGCTCATGCGCTCGGCGATCTCGAAGCCGAGACCCCAGAAGTCGATCACGTAGCCGCCGGTGCGGGCCGACGGTGCGCGTTCGAACAGCACGGGCTCGTGCCCGAAGCGGCGCAGCCAGTACGCCAGCGTCGGCCCCGCAATGCCTACTCCGTTGATGGCGATCTTCATCCTGGTCCTCGCGGCTGGTGATGGCTGGCTCGAGCCTCCGCTGACCAATGATAGTTTGACCTCAAACTAGAGTGGCGGGATACTTGATCGGGACCGAAGATGTCGCGGCGTTCCGGTGACACGCTGGCGGCATCGGCATCGGTGGCGGAGGTGTGCCATGCGACAGACCCTGAGCGGGCTCGGCCCGCTGCTCCAAGAGGCCAGGGAAGCGCGAGGGCTCTCGATTTCGGCTGTTGCGGCTGCCACCCGTATCTCCGAACGGGCGCTTCTCGCGATGGAACGGGAGCGCTTCCATCTCTTGCCCGGTGGCATCTTCAGGCGGACGTACGTCAAGGCGTACGCGGAGGCCGTTGGGCTCGATGCTCGTGCCTGCGTCGACACGTACGTCCAGCAGTTCGAGACCGTCGGCTCAATCGACGGAGACGGGCGCGCCGTTGACTGGCCTCGACCACGGGTGGCGGTCGCAGTGGCCGCCATTCTGGCCGCGATTCTGTGCCTCGCCGCCGTCACGATCGCCGGAGCCGGTTCGTAGACGTCAGGGTCGAGGATGGCGGGTGAACCTCTTCCCGACGCAGTCCGCGCCTTCGTGCTGAAATACGTCGACTCGGTCGCCGAGCTCGAGGCCCTGCTCCTCGTGCGGTCACACGCCGAGTCGGGCTGGGATGTGCCCACGTTGGCGGCGCGACTCTACATCCGCGAAGCCGAGGCCGGCGCGGTGCTCCATGCGTTGCACCGCCGGGCACTTGTGTCGCGAGACGGAGGGAACTATCGATACGATCCGAAGCCAATCGCCTTGCGCGCGGAGGTTGATGCGCTGGCCCATGCCTACCCCGGCTTTCTGATTCCGATCACGAATGTCATCCACACGAAGCCACGGGCGTCGCTGCGGGATTTCGCCGACGCCTTCAGACTGCGAGAGGAGAAATAGTGGCCGCCATCTCCTACAGCCTGTGTGTTGTGGCCGCGCTCGCCTGCGCAGTGCTCCTGTCACGAGCGTATCGCAGCAGCCGCTCGAGCCTGCTGTTCTGGAGTGCGCTGTGCTTCTGGGGTCTGACGGTGACCAACGCGTTGGCGTTCGTCGACATCCTGGTGTTTCACGATCGTGACCTCTATCCCGTGCGCCTCGCCACCGGACTCGCGTCCGTGAGCGTGCTCCTGTTCGGGATGGTCTGGGAGAGGCGTTGAGATGCTGGTCGCGCGCGTCGCGCCCTTTCTGCTGGGAGGCATCGTCATGGCCTCGGTCGTGGTCGCCCTCTTCTTCGCGCGGTTCTATCGCGAGACCAGGGACGTCTTGTTCCTGTACTTCGCCGCGGCATTTGCGGTGGAGGCGATCAACCGTACGGTGTTGGCCTTTCAAGTCGCACCCAACGAGGCATCCCCATCGCTCTACATCCTGCGTGCGTTCGCGTACTCACTGATCCTCGTGGGCATCTACCAGAAGAACCGCTGACGTCGCCGGATCACTGCGCGGTACGTGTCAGGACCAGAGCGAGCCTCGCGTCCGATGGGCTCGCCACGTGATCGCCGCAGCGATCCTTGCGGATCTGCCAGAGGCGTTCTGCCAAGTCCACGTTGGCATCGGTCGCGACCTCGAGCGCCCGTGCCGTCGTCGCGGCCGCGTCGGGCACGATTGGCGGAAGAGCCGCGGCCGCTTGCTGACAATTCGCCAGACTGGCGCGCGCCAAGTCCACCAGCGCTGCACTCCGCTCATGGCGCTCGATGGCGGAGAGTCCGCGAAGAGTCGGATCGAGGGCCAGCACCCCCACGCACAGCGCGAGCCGCTCCTGAAGGCGAGTGTCCTCTGGTCGCAGCTTCAATGCGGTCCTGAAGTTCGCGGCGGCTGCGCGCACGTTCCGAGCCGCGAGCTCGGCCTCGCCGATGCCCGCGTAGACCGCCGGGTCGCCCGGTGTCGACTCTCTCATGGCGAGCCACGCTTCCCGTGACCGCTCCGGCGCGCCAGCGGTCAAATAGAGCGTGGCGACTCGGCGCTTCAAGGGTGGATCCGTCGCGAGTCCTTGCAGCGTGAGCAGTTCGGCGAGCAGCTGCTCCCGCA
>Ga0075364_10002240_pt1 | contig 10845 bp, 10 predicted proteins | sample EndMetdeltDD1764_FD_71517 | JGI IMG/M metagenome (GOLD analysis project Ga0075364, IMG submission 71517) | Populus endosphere microbial communities from Tennessee, USA - Endosphere MetaG P. deltoides DD176-4 | ecosystem: Host-associated > Plants > Roots > Endosphere | place: USA: Tennessee...
ATATGGTGCGCCCGGCAGGATTCGAACCCACGACCCCTTGGTTCGTAGCCAAGTACTCTATCCAACTGAGCTACGGGCGCTGAAGGAGCGAGACTATAGCACACCTTTTTCCGGATGGAATGCGTGCCTGACATTTTCTGCGGCAGACTTGATGTGCTCGCTGCCAATAGGCACAGGCAACTCGCTGAACAAACGTTAGTCGACCCGCTCATCCCGTGCATGCGACAAATCGTCGCGCAGTCGAGCTTATATTCATTTGATGCCGACACATCAGAATCTTTATTTCTTTTAGTTATATTCAAACGTGTAATCGTTTGTTTGGATGTGGGATGTTGCCGGGCATGATGATCCCCATCACCACCCATCCATTCGTTTCGTACGGAGCTTCACTTGATCAAGCGCTTGTTGGCCGTTTCTGCATTGACCCTGTCATCGGCTGCGGCCCCCGCCCTGGCCCAGCAGACCATTCTCAATACCTCCTACGATATCGCGCGGGAGCTGTTCACCGACATCAACCCGCGTTTCAAGGCCGACTGGAAGGCACAGACTGGCGAGGACCTGACGATCGAGCAATCCTTCGCCGGTTCATCACGTCAGGCGCAATCAATCATTCAGGGCCTGAAGGCCGATGTGGTCACCTTCAACCAGATCACCGACGTGGACGCCATTGCACATCGTGGCCTGCTGGCCAAGGACTGGCAGACCAAATTTGGCAACAACAGTTCGCCCTACTTCAGCACCATCGCCTTCCTGGTTCGCAAGGGCAATCCCAAGAACATCAAGACCTGGGATGATCTGGTGCGCGACGATGTGAAGGTCGTGTTCCCGAACCCCAAGACCTCCGGTAATGCACGCTATACCTATCTGGGCGCCTGGCTGTATGCCAGCGAGAAGTTCAACGGCGACGAAGCCAAGGTCAAGGCGTTCGTGGGCAAGTTGCTCAAGAACGTGGAAAGCTTCCCCACCGGTGGACGGGGTGCCACCGTGGCGTTCGCCCAGAACAACCAGGGCGATGCCGTGCTGACCTTCGAATCCGAGGTCAACAACATTGCACGCGGTGAAGAGTTCAAGGCACAGGGCTTCGAAGTGGTGGTGCCGCCGGTCAGCGTGCTGGCCGAGTTTCCCGTGGCCATCGTGGACAAGGTCGTCGACGAAAAGGGCACGCGCAAGGTGGCCGAGGCCTACCTGAACTACCTGTACACCCCCAAAACGCAGGATCTGCTCGGCTCCTACTATTACCGCGTGCACGACAAGGACGCGGCCAAGAAATATGCCGACCGTCTGCCCGAAATCAAACTGATCAACCCGCAAACCGCGCTGGGCTCGTGGGACGCCATTCAGAAGAACCACTTCGCATCGGGCGCCATTCTTGACCAGCTGCTCGCCACGGGGCGTTAAACTGCGCCCTGAAACCTGCACCACAGCCGACAATCGGCGGTGATTGCCGGTGCGGCCGCCTGTGAGGGTGGCCGCATTCATTTTTTTGCGGCCCGCGCTTTCCATGCCCTCATTTTTTAAACAGAATCCGACCCTGCCGGGCTTCGGATTGACGTTCGGCGTCAGTGCCCTGTTCGTGACGCTGGTCATTCTGACCCCGCTCGCAGGCCTGCTGGTCTACACCAGCCAGATGAGTCTGGCGCAATACTGGCAGGCGATCAGCGATCCGCGGGTGGTGGCCAGCTACAAGGTGACGTTGCTGGGTGCGGGCTACGCAACCCTGGCTGCGCTGGCGCTGGGTATGCTGATCGCCTGGATCATCGTTCGCTACGAATTTCCCGGGCGTGCCCTGCTCGATGCGCTGGTCGATCTGCCCTTCGCCCTGCCCACGGCAGTGGCTGGCCTGACGCTCTCGGTGCTGCTTGCACCGGGTGGATGGGTCGGTCAGTGGTTCGCCCCCTGGGACATCAAGATTTCTTATGCTTTCGCAGGTCTGGTGATTGCCATGACCTTCACCAGCCTGCCCTTTGTCGTGCGCTCGATCCAGCCGGTGCTTGAAGAAGTCGGCCCGGAATATGAAGAGGCCGCCCGCACACTGGGCGCCACGCCCTGGCAGACCACCTGGCGCGTCATCCTGCCGGCGCTGGTGCCCGCCATTTTCACAGGCGCCTCCCAGTCATTCATACGCAGCCTGGGCGAGTTCGGTGCTGTCGTCATGATCGCAGGCAACATTCCGTTCCGCACCGAAATCACCTCGCTGATGATCTTCACGCGCACATCGGAATACGACTACCCGTCAGCGGCTGCCATCGCGACCGTGGTGCTGGGTGCGTCCCTGTTGCTGCTGTTCCTGCTGCAGGTCCTTCAGGGCCGCATCCTTCCCTGGCAACGTCCCGGAGCCTGACATGCATCGTCCCCAGAACTGGCGCCAGTGGGCGCTCATCGTGCTCGGTGCAACCGGCGCCGTGCTCCTGTTGGTGCTTCCACTTGCCCTGATTTTCGCTCGCGCGCTATCGGGTGGATTCGGGATGTTTTTCGACGCGCTGGCGGAAAGCGACATGCGCGCTGCCATTGCACTGACGGTCACCGTCGCGGTCATTACGGTGCCCGTCAACGTCGTCTTCGGTGTGATGATGGCCTGGTGCGTCACGCGCTACGACTTTCATGGCCGCAAGATCCTGGTCACGCTGATCGACATTCCCTATGCGACCTCGCCTGTGGTGGCCGGCCTGTGCTATCTGGTGATCTACGGGCTTGAAAGCGCGGTGGGCGCTTGGTTCAACGCCCATGACATGCAGCTCATGTTCGCCTGGCCGGGCATCGTGATGGTGACCATTTTCGTCACCTCGCCTTTCGTCGCCCGCATTCTGATTCCGCTGATGCAGGCCCAGGGCACGGAAGAAGAACGCGCGGCATTGACGCTGGGTGCCAATGGATGGCAGATATTTCGTCGGGTGACGTTGCCCAACATCAAGTGGGGCCTGCTGTATGGCACGGTCATCACCAATGCGCGGGCAGTGGGTGAATTCGGTGCGGTATCGGTGGTCTCGGGCGCGATTCGCGGCAAGACCGTCACGCTGCCGTTGCTGATCGAACAGCTCAACGATGACTACAAGACGGTAGGGGCCTTCACCGCAGCCGCCCTGCTTGCCTGCATGGCACTGGTCACGCTGGTGATCAAGACCTTCATGGAATGGCGCAATCGCGAGCCGGGCGCACGCCACCCGGTTGCCCCCTCGCCCGCCACGCTGCCGGCACAGAACACCCCGCCGGGCGCGTAACCGGTGCCCCACGCGACTCACACGGCGGCAGACACCCCCTACAGATCCAGGCGATAGCCCATGCCATAGATCGATCGAATCGAGGTGTCTCCAGGACGGATGTTCTCGATCTTTCGGCGCACGTTCTTCACATGCGTGTCCACTGTTCTATCGGTGACCACCCGATTGTCTGCATAAACCGTGTCCATGAGCGTATCGCGCGACAGGATCTTGCCCGGCTCGCTCCACAGCGCATGCAGCAGGCGGAACTCCACCGGCGTCAGGTGCAGCGGGATGTTGTCCAGCGTTGCACTGTGCGAGGCGGGATCCAGGCGCAGCCCGGCCGGAAACAGGGGGGCCACATCGGCCGGCGTGCGGGCCCGCCGCAGAATCGCCTTCACGCGCGCCACCACCTCACGCGGGCTGAACGGCTTGCAGATGTAGTCATCGGCGCCCGATTCCAGACCGATCAACCGGTCGATTTCCTCGACCTTGGCCGTGATCATCACGATCGGCACATCGCTGTGATGGCGCAACTCGCGGCAAATCTCCAGGCCGTCCTTGCCCGGCAGCATGACATCGAGCAGCACCAGCTCGGGCCGATGCGCGGTGACGGCGGCAATCACCGCGTCGCCCTCGGCAATCGTCTGTGTCTCGTACCCTGCCGCGCCAAGATAATCGGCCAGCAGGGAAGCGATTTTGGATTCGTCTTCAGCAATCAGTATCATGGTGCGTCAGCTTTCTTTGGTAGGTTCAGGAGCAACCGGCAAGGTAATGCGCACATGCAGCCCGCCCAGTGAGGAGGCGAGCGCATCTATCGTGCCGTGGTGGGAATGCACGATGCGCTGGCAGATCGCCAGCCCCAGACCGGCACCGCCGCTGATGCGGCTGCGTGAGGGGTCAACCCGGAACAGGCGGTCGAACAAGCGTGGTAATGCCTCGGCAGGCACGCCGGGTGGAGAATCTTCGATATCGAGCGTAACGAGCTTGCCAAGCTGGGACACCCGAACGATGATGCGACCCGGTGCGTTGGTATAGCGTAGCGCGTTCTCCAGCACGTTGCTGATGAGCTGCGCCAGCCGCTGCGCATCGCCCTCGATCGGGGCGACCGGCTGGATCGCCGTCTCGATCTCGATGCCTTTTGCGTGCATGCGGGTCGTAAACGTCTGCACTTCGTCCTTGACCAGTTCGTCCACGCGCACCCGCACCATGCGGTAGGTCAGCGCCCCCACGTCGGAGAGCGCAAGCTCATACAGGTCATCGATCAATTTGTTCAACCGGGCGACCTCGGCCTGTAACGACTGCAAGGCCTGCGGCGTGACGGGACGGATATGGTCCTGCAGCGCTTCGAGTTCGCCACGCATGATCGCCAGCGGCGTGCGCAACTCATGCGAGATGTCGGCAAACCACTCACGGCGCAACGCCTCGTTGCGCTGCAGGGTTTCGGCCAGGGCATTGAAATCCTGTGCAAGACCGCCCAGTTCGTCAGACGACGCCACCCGCACGCGTGCACCGTAGTCGCCGGCGACCAGCGCATGCGTGCCGCGCCCCAGTCGGCGCACCGGTGCCAGCACGACTCGCGCCAGACTGATACTGGCAATGGCCGCCAGCACGACAGCGAGCAACCCCATGATCCACGTGGCCTCGCGCTGCTCGCTTTGAAAGCGCAGGTCGGAATCGTCGGGGATGCGCTCGGGCACGGGGGTGATCAGCCAACCCACCGTGCGCTCGCCCACCCGGATCGGGCGGCGTGGCGCACTGGCAGGCGGGCTTTCGGCACCTGCCAGCCAGGATTCGTCCGCGCTGAGCAAGGTGTAGGGCGGGGGCGGCACGCGCATCGCATCGTTGGCTAGCGCTTCGCCATCCAGGGCGCTGGAACCGTGCACCAGCGAAGGGGGCCGATTCGCCAGATTATTGCGCGCAATCATGCCGGGTTGCAGAACCGGGGGAATATCGACACTGACGCCAGGCGCATTCTGGCCATTGCGGCGCGGCAGGTCGTCCGGGGGCACAGGCACGGGCTCCACGTCGTCAGCCATGGGCGGCCAGGCGGGCGGCACGCTCAGCAGGTGTCGCCAGTGGGCAGGGTTGCGTTGCACCTGGCGCCAGCTGCCGTCGCGCCGGTAAAGCGCCGTCAACGATGCCTCGATACGCTCCGCGCGACGCGCTTCACGCGCCTGGATATAACTGAAGAAATCACGCTCGAAATTCCAGCGCAAGGCCGCCCCCATCGCCAGGGTGACGATGATGCCTACGGCCAGAAAGGCCAGGAAAAGTTTGGCCGTCACGCCGAACGTGACCGTGCGTGTGCTCAGATTCAAAGTGGAAGGCGCCTGTTGGTCGGGGACGAATTCATCATAAGGCTCGGGCCGAATCCTAGCGAATCGGGGTTAAAACACGATGGAGGAAATGCGAAGAATTGTTCGATGGCAGGTCTCTATGGCCGAACGAGGGTCTCCAGCATCTGCCAGCCTTTGCGATTTTCCAGCGCCGCCACCGAGATGCGCAGCTTCGTCGAAGGCAGTTGCAACGGGGAGAACAGCACACCGGGCGCCAGCAAGAGACCGACCTGCGCGGCGCGCCGCGCCAGCGCCTCGGAGTCCGACCCGCAGTCGGCCCAGATGAACATGCCGGCGCGGGGCTCGACGTCCACCGTGAAATCGAGCTTGAGCAAGGCCTTGAGCAGCGTATCGCGGGCCTGATCGACCCGGTTGCGCAGGCGGTCCACGTGCCTGCGATACTGACCATCCACCAGAATCCGATGCAGCACCTGTTCGCCCATTTCAGGGGTCGTCAGGCCGGAAAGCAGCTTGATGTCGACCAGTTTGTTGATCAGATCGGCGTGCGCGGCGATGTAGCCGACCCGCAGGCTGGCCGCCAGCGTCTTGGAATAGCCGCCGACCAGCAACACCCGATTGAGCCGGTCCAGCGCGGCCAGTCGCACCGGCCCCCCAGGATGAAAATCCGCATAGGTATCGTCTTCGACCAGCAGAAAATCATGCCGCTCGGCAATGCGCAGCACCTCGTAGGCCACCCCTGCCGACAGCGTGTGGCCGGTGGGGTTGTGAACCGCGGTATTCAGAATGAACAGCTTGGGGCGGTGCACCTCGGCCATGTGCGCAAGCGTCTGGACATCCGGGCCATCGGCCAGGCGCGGCACGCCCACCACGCGGATGCCGGCAGAGCTCAGGCGTCCGAAAATCAGAAACCAGCCCGGATCCTCCACCAGGACCGTATCGCCCGGCCGCACCAGCGTGCGCACGATCAGATCCAGCCCCTGCGTGACGCCCGCCACCGTCATCAGATGATGATCGGGATGCGCGGGCACATCCTGCATCTGCAGGGCCGACCCAATCTGCTGGCGCAATGCGCGCAGCCCCTGCGGCACCCCATAACCCAGGATACTGCGCCCCACACTTCGGCCCACCGCCCGCATGGCGCCAGCGATCATTTCGTGATCCAGCCAGTGAGGCGGCAGCAAGCCGACGCCACCCGGCATGTCGGGGCCCATGTCCTCGCGGAACATGCTGCGCAGCAGGAAAGTGGTGTCGAACGCGCCGGCCAGCGATAAGCCCGTGGCGGCGGGCGTGGACGCAGCAAGCAGGGGCGCACAAACATAGAAGCCTGCACCACGGCGTGACTGCACCAGTCCCTGCGCCACCAGACGATCATAGGCCTGCACGACGGTGAAGCGGCTCACACCTGCCTGCCCGGCCATGGTTCTGACCGAGGGCAACCGGGCGCCGGGCCGCAGCCCATGATGGCGGATGCGCGATCGCAGATGCTCGGTCAACTGGTCGACCAGCGTCACGTCCGCCTCGCGTACCGGCGACCACGCGCCGGGCGGTTGGCTGGCAGGCGGATGCACCTGCGCATGTGTCAGAACTGTCATGGTGTGATGACCGGGCCAGTGGCTAAATTGAACTGCTCAATTGTACCGGTACTGTATTGGCACATGGCCCTAGAATGACGCCATGACCTATTCCGCCTACATGCCCCTGGCCCTGTTTGCCTTCGTGAGCTCTGTCACGCCCGGCCCCAACAATGTGATGCTCACGGCATCCGGTGCCACCTTCGGCTACCGCAAGAGCCTGCCGCACATGCTCGGCATCTCGTTGGGCGCCGCAGTCATGCTGTTGCTCGTGGGGCTGGGTCTGGGTGCGGTATTCGATCGCATTCCCCTGCTCTATACCGTGCTGAAGTATGTGGGCGCGGTCTATCTGCTCTATCTCGCATGGCGCATCGCCAATGCAGGCCGCATGCAGGGTGGTTCAGGACGTGCGCGCCCCTTCACATTCTTTCAGGCGGCAGCGTTCCAGTGGGTCAACCCGAAAGCGTGGATCATGGCCATCGGGATCGTGGCCACCTACACCCCCCACGACGCCTACTTCGCCAACCTGATACTGGCCTGCCTGGTGCTGATGATGGTGAACTTCCCGGCGATCAGCATCTGGACCCTCTTTGGCAGCGTGCTGGCCCGTGTGCTCAAAAGCGAAGCCGCCATCACGCGGTTCAACGTGTGCATGGCGCTGCTGCTGGTGGTGTCGCTGTATCCCGTCGCTCAGGAACTGCTGGGGCGCTAACCTACGGCGACTTGGCCAGCCCCTCGAGGCACGGTCTTCCTGCGCGCTCATGTTTTCGGGTCATCTGCCTGGGCCGGCGAGGCAGCATCGCCGGCCCCGCCCGCCAGCTTGTCCAGGCGCTTGAGAAACACACCGATCTCCTTGGCGACCTGCACATCGCCTCGGGCCTGCGCAGCCACCAGCCCCGCCTGCAGTGCCTGCCTGGCACCCGGCTGATCATTCACGGCAAGACGCGCGCGGCCCAACAGCTTCCACGCATTGGAGAACTGATCGTCGAATGCCAGCGCCTGCGTCAGGTGTTCGATCGCCGCATCGTAGCGGTCCTGTTCGAACATGGCTTTGCCGAGCGAAAAGCGCAGCAACAGATTGTCCTGACCTGCATCCAGCATGGCCTGCAGGCGAGTGGTCATATCAGTCATCGTGAAACTCCAGCGGGTGATTACAATTGCGCCACACGCACCTGCCGGATCGAAGCGGCAGATGTCGATATGCGGGCCCGCTCTGCTGCGGGCAATCTACACATCCTAGCCTTCATCTCTGCCGTTGTCCGTCATGACCCTACCCTTTCAGGCGCTTTCCTGTCCGCTGGACGGTAGCCCCCTGCAGCGCATCGACGGGTGCTGGCGCTGCGCCTCGGGCCATAGCTTCGACATCGCGGCCCAGGGCTACACCCACCTCCTTCCCGTGCAGCACAAGCGTTCACTGGACCCGGGCGACAGCAAAGCCATGATCCAGGCACGTCAGCGCTTTCTGGCAGCAGGCCACTACAAGCCTATCGCCGATGCAGTCAGCCAGACGGTCCTTGCCCGCAGGTCGCCGCACGCACCCTTGCACTGCCTGGACGCGGGCTGCGGCGAAGGCTTCTATCTGCGGGCCCTCGTCGGTGCGGCCTGCGCGCAGGCCGATGAACGCCAGCGCGAGGCGCGCACGCAAGCCGATACGATAGAACCGCTGAGCATTGTCGGCGTGGACATCTCGAAGTGGGCGATCGTGGCGGCGGCCCGGCAGGACAAACAATCGACCTGGCTGGTGGCCAGCAACGCGAATCTGCCGATTCAATCCGGTTCGCTCGACGTGGTGCTCTGCATGTTTGGTTTTCCCGTCTATGCAGAATTTGCGCGGGTGCTCAAGCCAGGCGGCCTGTTGCTGCAAGTCGACGCGGGTCCAGATCATTTGCGTGAACTGCGCAGCCTCATCTATCCCAGCCTGCGCCCGGAGCGCACGCCGTCGACCGTCGCGCCCGCGGGCTTTCGTGCGCATGCCACCGAGCACGTGCGAGCCGGGCTGACACTCACCCGCACCGACGACATTGCCGATCTTCTGGTGATGACACCCCACTTCTACCGCGCCAGCAGCGAAGGCCGCGACAGGGCAGCGGCGCTGACCGAATTGAACACGACGATTGACGTCGTGTTGACGACCTTCACTTCAGAACCTAACGGAACCCCATCACATGAGCGGCTTTGACGACAATCCCTTTCTGGCCTCTTTAGGCGCGCACCTGGAACATTGGGACGAAGACAGCGTGACGATCAGCCTGGCCATTCGGCCCGAGCACCTGAATCGTCAGGGTGTCATTCAGGGCGGACTGGTGTGCTCGCTGCTGGATACGGCATGCGGATACGCTGGCATTTCCCCTTCCGGTGATCCCGATCGGGCGCAGGGCGTGACGATTTCACTTGCCATCAACTTCATCGGTTCAGTGCGTGGGGGCACCGTCACCGCAACCGGCAAGGTCACCGGTCGCGGACGCAAAATCTATTTCTCGCAAGCAGAGATTCGATCCCCGGACGGCAACATCATTGCCACCGCACAGGGTTCGTTCAAGTATGGCGCGCCGAAGGTGCAAAGCGACGCTGCTCAGTCCTGAAGAAACGGGTAATCGGTATAGCCCTTTTCGCCACCACCGTAGAACGTGGTTTTGTCAGGCGTATTGAGCGGCTTGCCCTCGCGCAACCGACGCACCAGGTCGGGGTTGGCAATAAAGGGCTGCCCGAACGCCACCAGGTCGGCCGCGCCACTGGTGACGGCGTGGTCAGCCAGCGTGGCGTCATAGCCGTTGTTGGCCATCCAGGCACCATTGCCGCCAGCTTCGCGATAGGCTGCGCGCAGCGCAGGATAGTCGAACGCGCGGTCGCCCTGACGGAAATCGCGCGCACCGCCAGTCGCCCCCTCGATGATGTGCACATAGGCCAGATCGAATTCGGCCAGTGTCTGCACGACCGCCGTGAACAGGGCCTGAGCATCGGGGTCGGCAGCATCGTTGGCAGGCGTGACGGGCGAAATGCGCACCCCGGTCACCCCGGCGCCGATCTCTTCGGTCACCGCAGTCATCACCTCCTGCAGGAAGCGCACGCGGTGCTCGATCGAGCCGCCATAGGCGTCATGACGATGGTTGCTGTTCGAACGCAGAAACTGATCAATCAGGTAGCCGTTGGCCGCATGAACCTCCACGCCGTCGAACCCGGCATCCATGGCGGCACGCGCGGCTCGCCGGTAGTCTTCGACCACACCAGCGATCTCGTCCAAGGCCAGCGCACGGGGTTCGGAGGTGTCGACGAACTTGCCTTCACCGTTATCGATCACGAACGTCTTGGCCTTGGCACGTATGGCAGACGGTGCCACGGGCGCGCCATGGTCAGGCTGCAGTGATGTGTGCGAGATGCGTCCGACATGCCAGAGCTGCACCACGATCTTGCCACCCTTGTCATGCACGGCATCGGTGACCTTCTTCCACGCGGCGATCTGTTCGCCGCTATACAGGCCCGGCACGTCGGCGTAGCCCTGCCCCTGGTGCGAGATCGCAGTGGCTTCGGTGATGATCAGGCCGGCGCTGGCGCGCTGGGCATAATAAGTCTGAGTCATCGGCTGGGGCACCGCCCCCGGTGAGCGATTGCGCGTCAGTGGCGCCATCACGATACGGTTGTTCAAAGATAACTGCCCTGCCGAGATAGGGTCGAAAAGTGTAGCCACTGGGCGTTCCTTTTTCAGAATGAGACGTGCGTGGTTCAAGCAAACCATGAGCCTGACGTGCCGGTCATGGCCCCAGACTACGCGCATCCTCG
>Ga0075364_10002241_pt1 | contig 10845 bp, 9 predicted proteins | sample EndMetdeltDD1764_FD_71517 | JGI IMG/M metagenome (GOLD analysis project Ga0075364, IMG submission 71517) | Populus endosphere microbial communities from Tennessee, USA - Endosphere MetaG P. deltoides DD176-4 | ecosystem: Host-associated > Plants > Roots > Endosphere | place: USA: Tennessee...
ACAGCTGGCGATGCTGGCCACGCTCGGGTGGCTGAAGCGCATCGCCGGTGAAATGCGGACGCAGGGAACGTGGCAGTCGATCGAGAGCTCGTTCTACGGCTTTGCTGAAGCTGAGGCGCTGTTCACGGCGCGCGACGTGGTGCGCAACGTGCAGGAGGTAACCACATGACACGGGAACTCGTCCGTTCGTCGCTGACCGACGTGCTGCACGCCGACGGTCCCGATCCGGCGCGCGCAGCCGGGCTCGAGCTCTACTCGTGGCTCGTCGGCCGCTGGGAATTCGACATCACCACCATCCTCGAAGACGGAACGACGCATCGAGGAGAGGGCGAGATTCACGCCGGGTGGATCCTGCAGGGACGCGGCATCCAGGACGTCTGGATGATCCCGCGCCTGCGGGACCGCAGACCCGGGATCGATCCGCTGCCCGGCGCGGGCAACTGGTACGGGACGACGCTGCGGATGTTCGATCCGCAGATCGACGCCTGGCGAATCCTGTGGAACGATCCCGTGACGGGTTTCTTCACCCAGCAGACCGGCCGCGCGGACGGGGCCGCCATCGTCCAGACCGGACCGGATCCGAGAGGCGGCTCGATGCGCTGGACGTTCAGCGACATCCAGCGGGATTCGTTTCACTGGACGGGCGAGCGCGCCGCCGACGATCGGACCTGGCGGCTCGAGGTGGACATCCGGGCGCGCCGCGCCTAGTGAATGTCCTCGACGGGGATCGACACGATGATCTGGCCGCCGCAGAGGATGTCGACCTGATCGTACCGAAGCGCGCGGCCGGTCCTGCGGAACTTCACCGGCTTCCACACGAGGATCTGCGGCCACATGCCGGGCTGCTGGCAGAGCAGCAGATCCAGCATCAGGACGCGCGGGTTGATCCCCTGCGGCTCGTGCACGACGAGCATCGGCTGCACGCCGGGATTCGCGACCAGGACCTCGCCCGTCACCAGCAAGTGGTCCGGCGTGGGCGGCATCAGATCGAGCCACGCGTACCAGTGCGCCGTGCGTGTGTCCTTGTTGCACGGCTTACAGTGAGCTTCCTGTTTTTCGTCTGCCACGTGTCACCTCCAAGTGCTGACTCAATAAGAGACGGACGGCATTTCCGGATTCCACCCTGACGAAAGTCCGGGTTGACGCGAAGATGGCGCGGGCGTACGCTGAGCCCCTTCCGATCGAGGTGGCGCATGGCTCGCGTGAAACCGAAAGCGACGTCTCCGCGCGCGACGAAGGAAAAGAAGCCCGCCGCCGCGGCGCCGGTTGCAGCCGACGCCGCCGCCCCCATCGTCCCGGCAGCCGAGAAGGCGCCGGATCGTCCGAGCGTCAAGGGCGTGAATATCCCGCCGGATTCGCGCCTGAAGCTCTACGCGCAGGCGCGCTACCTGCCGAAAGCCTTCAAGGAGAGCGCGCGGCTCGCCATCCCGTTCACGACGTACTTCCAGGATCCGTTCGTCGCGAAGACCGATCCGAAGAAGGCGTTCGACGAGAAGGTGATGGTCGCGTGGGAGCCGGGCCTCGGCGACGGGCCCACGAGCTCGCGCTTCGCCGTCGTCGACTACAACGGCGACAGCGGCACGCTCGAGCCTCCCGCCGTGTGGGATTTCCAGAACGAGGCGTTTCTCGGCACGGACGGCAAGCCGGTGGACAAGAAGTCCGCCGGCGCACCGCAGTTCCACCAGGTGAGCGTGTGGGCGCTGCTGCAGTACGCGCTCGACTTCTTCGAAGATGCGTCCGCGCTCGGACGCAGGATTCCGTGGGCGTTCGAGGGGAACCGGCTGATCGTCGTCCCCCACGCCGGCTACGGCGAGAACGCCTTCTACGATCGCGCGAGCAAGTCGCTGCAGTTCTATTACTTCGATGGAGACGAGGGCACGGTCTACACCTGCCTCTCCGCCGACATCGTCCATCACGAGTTCGGACACGCGGTGCTCGACGGCATCCGTCCGCTCTTCAACGAGACGATCAACCTGCAGACCGCCGCGTTCCACGAGTCGATCGGCGACATCACCGCGATTCTCCTGACGCTCAAGAACAAGAAGCTGCGGCAGCAGCTGGCCGTGGCGTCGGGCGGCGCGTTCGAGAAGGCGACGACGCTGTCGTCGCTGGCGGAGGAGTTCGGCAACGCGGTGAGCGGCCGGCCCTACCTGCGCACCGCCCTGAACAAGGACAAGATGAGCGCCATGGCGAACGAGACGGGGCCGCACCGCATGTCGGGCGTGCTCACCGGCGCCATGTTCAAGGTGCTGATCGAGATCGGGGAGATCTACAAGCGGACCGAGGATCCGTCGGGCGAGCCGCGCGAAGCCGCGAGCGACAAGGACGTGTTCTGGCAGGCGGCCGATCGCATGCAGCGGACGGCCATCCAGCCGCTCGACCTGCTGCCGCCCGCCGACGTCACGTTCCGCGACTACGCCCTGGCCGTCTGCCGATCGCAGGAGCTCTCCGATCCGCTCGACCCGGAAGGCTATCGCGACGTGCTCATCAACGTCTTTCTCGATCGCGAGATCCTGGCGCCGGAAGACGTGGAGGAGCTGAAGACGCCGCACTACCTCTACGATCGCCTCCGGCTGACCGTCTCCCACAGCATCGACGACATCTCGCGCTCGCGCGCGTCCGCCTACCGCTATCTCGACGACAACCGGGAGGATCTGCTGATCCCCGCCAACCGCGACTTCTTCGTGGCGGATCTCTACGACGTCAAGAAGCGGTTCCGCCAGAACCTGCCGCTGCCCCGCCAGATCGTCCTGCAGTATGCCTGGCGCGAAGAGATCGCGCTCGAAGGCGCGGCGTTCGGCAGGTTCGAAGGGCGGACGACGACGATGCTCTGCGGCGGCACGCTCGTCTTCAACGAGAACGGCAACGTCCTGTCGTGGATGAAGAAGCCGGGTTCCGAGCCGTACGGCGGCAAGTGGCACAGCCGCGGCGCGAAAGAGAAGGCCTGGCAGGACGCCGTCGCGGAAGGCCAGGCGCGGCGGCGCGCGATTCTCGATCGGATTGCCGCGCAGGTCGCGTCTGGCCGCGTCTCCGCCGTGCTGGGATCGCCGAAGGGACTGATGGCGGCGATGATGCCGCCGCTCACCGTCGAGGAAGACGGCGACGTCGTCCGCTTCCAGCTCTCGCCGCACCTGCACCTCTCCGAGAAGAAGCACCTCGACGGCGAAGCCGAGACAGGGGAACGGCAATGGCAGATAAGCTGCTGATTCGCGCCTACAACGTCGGCTGCGGCGACTGCATCTACGTCCGCATTCCCGGCCCGTCCGACGGATTCCACATCCTGATCGACTGCGGCAAGAAAGGGAACGACGAGCTGCTCGAGAAGGCGATCAAACATCTCGAAGGCGAGCTGCCCGCCGGATCCGCGCCCGGCATGAAGCGGCTCGACCTGATCGTGGCGACGCACCGGCACGAAGACCACATCAAGGGCTTCAATCCCGAGTGGTTCAAGAAGATCGAGACGAAGAACATCTGGCTCAGCGTGGCGATGGATCCGAAGCATCCGCAGGCCGAGAAGGTCAACAAGCTGCGGGCCTTCGCGACCGATGCGATGCGCGGACTGCTGGAGAGCGGCCAGGCGCTCAGCCCGGACGTCGAGATGCTCGCGTCGCTCTACGGCGTCAGCAACGAGGCGGCCGACACGCTCCTGATGGAGACGCTGCCGAAGGCCAACGGCATCACGCCGAAGTACGTGCACTCGGGCACGAAGCACGATTTGAAGCTTCCCCCCGACACGGCGATTCACATCCTCGCGCCCGAGATGGACGTCGACGGCTTCTATCTCGGCGAAGAGCTGGACGAGACCCTGAAAGGGCTTCAAGGGGTCACGGCCGCGCGCGAAAAGGCGACCGGAACGCGAACCGCCGCGGCCGGAGCCGCGGCCAGCCCGCCGCAGCCGACCAACATCAGCGCCGCCGACTTCCGCGTGCTCCAGTCACGTGTGCTGTCGAACGGCCTGGCGTTCGCGGCGAAGGAATCGTCGATCCAGAACAACCTGAGCGTCGTGCTGCTGATCGAATGGAAGAAGCGCCGCCTCCTCTTCGTCGGCGACGCGGAATGGGACGGCGAGTTCAAGCCGGGAAAGCAGAACGGCAGCTGGAACGTGATGTGGGAGAAGCACAAGAAGACCCACCTGAGCGCGCCGCTGGATTTCCTGAAGATCGGCCATCACGGCAGCATCAACGCGACCCCCCCGCCGGTCAGCACGAAGCCGCCGACGAGCAAGGCGCCCGCCGACGGCGTCTACGCGATCCTCGACACGCTCCTCCCGGTGCCGAAGGCCGGCAAGGCGCCGACCGCCCAGGCCGTCGTCTCCACGGAGCGGGAGTTCTACAACCCGATTCCCGAATGCGCGCTGCTCGTCGATCTCGCGCGCCGCATCAGCAAGAGCCAGACCTACGGGCAGACGCTGAAGACGAAGCAGATCGACCCGAAGGGCATCTGGAAGACGGCCAAGGCGAAGAAGAACAAGTTCTTCGAGACCTACGAAAAGCAGTTCCTCGACCAGCCGCAGCCGCAGCGCACCGACCTCGAGTTCGTGACCGCCCAGAAGCCGTTCATCGACGTCGAGATCCTGCCAGGATAGCGGCGCCGGACCTGAAGGTCCGGCCTACACCTGTCAATTTCACGTAGGCCGGGTCCTCAGACCCGGCAGATCTACGACGCGCGCAGCGCGACCAGCCGCTTGTCGGTCCGCACGAAAATCGTGTCACCGGCGATCGCCGGCGTCGCCATGCAGATCTCACCCATCGGATTGGTCGCGAGCAGCTCGAACGTCCGGCCCGCCTTGACGACGAAGACGTCGCCGTCTTCGCTGGCGAGGTAGATGCGTCCCGCGGCGGCGACGGGGGACGCGCTGAAGCCGGCGGCGGCGGGACTCACGCGCGAGCGATAGAGACGCTCGCCGGTGCTGGCGTCGTAGGCCGACAGGATGCCGTTGTCGGTGCAGATGTAGACGATGCCGTCGTAGACGAGCGGCGTGCCGGTGTAGGGCGACCCGTTGTCGGTCCGCCATGCGAGCGCCGACGCGGGGACGTCGCCGCTGCCGCCCGGACGGATGGCGTAGATCGGCCGGCCGCCGGCGGGATACCCGCCGGTGACGATCACGGCGTCGCCGGCGATCACCGGCGTCGGCACCTTCACCTGCGTCGCCGAGTCGCCGAACCGCCAGACCTCGCGGCCGGTCGACGCGTCGTAGCCGCGGATGTACTTGCCGCCGTTGGTCACGAGCTCCGTGCGCGACGCCAGCTTGACGAGCAGCGGCGTGGACCACGTCGGCAGCTCGTCGCGGGTCGCGCGCCACACCTGCTTCCCCGTCTCGACGTCGTAGGCGGCGATGAACGAGTCCTTGTGCCGGTCCACCTGCATGACGACGTGCGAGCCGTCGATCACCGGGGAGCTGGCGGGTCCCCACTGATAGGTGGGGTCGTCGACCAGGCCGACGTCGACCAGGCCGAGATCCTGGCGCCACTTGAGCGCGCCCTGCATGTCGAAGCAGAAGAGCCCTTCGGATCCGAGCGACGCGACGATGACGCGGCCGTCGGTCGCCGGCGTCGAAGACGCATGGCTCGCCTTGACGTGCCGCTTCACGCGGGGGACGCCGGTGTAGGCGTCGCGCGTCCAGGCGATGCGGCCCGATGCGCGGTCGAGCGCGATCAGCTTCCACGTGTGCGTGACCATGTCGGGGGCGGAGTCGATCCCGGCGCGGCTGCTGTCGCCGGTCAGGAGCGACGGCGTCCCGCTGGAGGCGACGGCGGTGGTGACGTACACGCGATCGCCCCAGACGATCGGGCTCGAATGGGCGAGGCCCGGCAGCGCGGTGTCCCACGCGACGTTGCGCTTGGTCTTGCCGTCCCACTGCACCGGCGGACGGCCGGTCGAGACCCCCTCCGCGTTGGCGCCGCGGAAGGCCGGCCAGTTCTGCGCCTGCGCGGGCACGGCGGCGAGCGCGACCACCGCGGCCAGATGCACGAAAGAGCGGACGGCACGTATCATGGTGCCCAGCGTACGGGAGCGCCCGGGATGACTGTCAACTGAACAGGGATGGATGACACGGACGACCGCGACCTGCGGTTATCGAAACAGGTCTATCGACTCCGGATTCTGGGGCTCGTCGTCGGCTGCGTAGCGGTGGCGACCGTTCTTCACGATCGCGGCGCCCCCTGGTGGGCGTGGGCGGTGCTGGCGTTCAATGTGCTGGTGTGGCCGCATCTGGCGTATGTCGCGGCGCTGCGCGGCACGGATCCGCATCGCGCCGAGCGCGCCAGCCTCACGGTCGACTCCGCGTTCGGCGGGTTCTGGATCGCGCTGATGCACTTCAACCTCCTGCCGAGCGTGCTCATCGCGGCGATGATGAGCATGGACAAGATCGGCTGGGGACCGGCGTTCCTCGCGCGCACCACCGTCGCGATGGCGGGCGCCTGCGCCTTCGGCGCTCTCCTGACGGGCGGCGCCGTCGACGCCGACACGTCGATGCGGGTGATCGTCGCCTGCCTGCCGCTGATGACCGCCTACCCGCTCGCGGTCGCGTTCACGGCCTACAAGTCGGGCAAGCTGACGCGCGAGCGGAAGAAGGCGATCGAGCAGAGCGTCGCGCTGCGCGAGCAGCTCGCCCACGCCGCGCGCGTCGGCACGCTCGGCGAGATGGCGGCGGGGCTCGCGCACGAGCTGAACCAGCCGCTGACGGCGATGCACTTCGAGGCGGTCGCCGCCATGGAGCTGCCGCCCGAGGAATCCGCCGCCGGCATGCGCGAAGCGCTCGGCACGATCGCCGACCAGGCGCTGCGCGCCGGAGAAATCGTCCGCCGCATGCGCACGTTCGCCCGGCGCGGCGAGACCAACCGCCAGATCACCGACCTGGCGCCGCTCATCGAGGAAGTGCTGGCGCTGGTCGCGCACGATCTGCGGCTGAACGGCATCACCACCGACGAACGGCTCGATCCGGTGCCGCCGGTGCTCGTCGACCGGATCGAGATACAGCAGGTGCTCGTGAATCTGATCCGCAACGCCATCGAGGCGATGGCGTACACCGCGATGGCCGATCGCCGCCTGACGATCGAGATGCGGACCGACGGCCGCTACGTCCGCGTCTCGGTCGGCGACTCGGGCCGCGGCGTCGATCCCGAGATCGCGCCGCGCCTGTTCCACCCGTTCCAGAGCACGAAGCCCGCGGGGCTCGGGCTCGGCCTCTCGATCTCGCAGTCGCTGGTCGAGGCGCACGGCGGACGGATGGGCACGTCGGTCAAGCCCGGGCCCGGCGCCGTCTTCTACTTCGATCTGCCGCCGGCCGCCGGCGCGAAGGCCTCCTGATGGACGTCGCGCACGCCTTCGTGATCGACGACGACGAGATCGTCCGGACGAGCCTGGGCAAGCTGCTGCGCGTGATCGGGATTCCAAGCACCGGCTTCTCGTCGGCGGAGGCGTTCCTCGCCAGCTACCGCGGCAACGAGCGCGGCTGCCTGATCGTCGACATCCGCATGCCGGGCATGAACGGCCTCGACCTGCTCGACGCGCTGCAGTTGCGCGGCAGCACGCTGCCCGCGATCGTCATCAGCGGCCACGCCGACGAAGGATCGCTGCAGCGCCTCGCCGACCTCAGCGTCGTCGGCCTCCTGGAGAAGCCGTTCTCGCTCGCGCAGCTGAAACAGATGCTGGTGCGGTGCGGCGGCTAGCGGCGGCTGACACGAGCATCACAGGAGATCAGGAAAGCCGGAGGCAAGGAGGGATTCCTGGTGGCTCGAAGCGGCACGGTGACTTCAGAGCTCCTGAGCTCCCTCCCGATCTCCTGTGATGGTCATGCGGATTGCTCGCTTGGATTTCTCATCCGCCGAACGTGAACGGGACCGTGGCCATGGTCTTGTCCCACGTCAACGCGAGCGCGCCTCCCTGCTTGGTCACGTCGACGAACTCCCAGGCGAGCTGTTCGTGCGAGTGCGGCAGGGTTTCGACCTTCATCTTCACGCGGACGACGTCCTTGTCGGGCGTGTAGCCGTAGGAGCCCCACAGCTCCGTCTTGTTGTTGGGATCGTATTTCTGCTGCGCCGGCCAGCGCGAGAGGACGAACGTCCAGTCGTTCTGCTTGAGATCGATGAAGACGGAATACTCACCCGCCGCCACGATGGTGGTGCCGAACTTGAGCGGCACGTCGCTCTTGAGCCTCGTCGTCACGTCGGCCCCCGCGCGCCAGATCGGCGTGTCGAGGAGGAGCGCCTTCCCGTAGTCGGGGCCGGCGCCGAACAGCGTGCGGCCGCGCAAGATCGGACTGCCGTAGCTGATCTCGATCCACTTGCCTCCGGTGTACGTGCCGCCGCCGGCGACGTAGGTCTGCTTCCCCGGATCCGTCCACGTGCCGAGCACGTGGGCGGTCGACGTGCGGCGCGGGCTCAGCGGACGGTTGCCCTGCGCGTAGGCCAGGCTGGCGGCACCCACGGCCGCCGCGATGCACAATCCCCAGACGGCTTTGGAGCGGTTTTTCATGCGCGGCATTCTGCCACGGGTGTGCCGGCGGGGACGAACGGAGTGATGAGCGCAGCGGATCAATCAGCGCCGCCGTTGACCTGGCGGCGATGCGCGCGTCCGCGTGACGGCGGGGTCTACGGATGAAATGGTAGGCGCGATGCGGGGAGCAGCGACTCGACCTGGAGCTCGAACGTGCGCTGCTCGCGCGGAGAGCGGATCACGCCCGGCGTGAAGACGATCCGGCCCTCGCGGTCGACGAGGAAGTTGGACGGGATCCCGCGCACGCCGTACGAGCGTTCGGCCCACTCGGCGGTCGTCTGGAGCGGGCGGATGCCGGGGGCGTTCTTCGTCACGTAGGGCACGACCATCTCCGCCTCCTCCGGCAGCACGTTGAGGGCGAGGATGACGAAGCCGCGATCCTTGTACTTCTCGAGCACGCGCTGCAGCACCGGGAGCTCGGCGCGGCACGGCGCGCACGAGGGATACCAGAAGTTGACGAGGACGACGAGTCCCCGGTAGTCGGCGAGAGAGACGTTGGTGCGATCCGGGTAGCCGGGCAGCACGAACGGCGGCGCCGGCCTCGCGCCGGCCTCGCGCACCGCACGCAGGTCCGCGGCAACGGCGGCTGGCGTCTTCTTCAGCACGCCGCCCATCCGCATGATCTCCGCGAGGAGCGCGTCCGACGGCGCCGTCGCGGCAGCGTCCGCGAGCGACGTGTAGGCGGCCGCGGGATCGCCGGCGGCGTCGAGGGCGGCGGCGCGAGCCAGCGCGAGGGGCGCCTGATCCATGTGGCCGCGCGGCGTCTTCACGCCGTCGAGCCGCCGCACGGCTGCCCGCCCGTCGCCTGTCGCACGCAGCGTGGCCGCATCGGCGAGTGCCGCGGCATACGCGCCAAGGTCCCGCCAGGATTGCTGTTCCGATCGGGACGCGATGCGCGCCTGCATGTCGTCCGCGAGCGCGCGCGCCTTGGCGGGCTGGACGCTCACCAGCAGGTCGAAGAAATCCGACATGCCCGATTCGGACCACGAGTACTTCTCCGGCGGGAATGCCGCGCGGAGACGCTCGTAGAGCTCGATTCTCGCGGTCACGTCGGTCGTCTCGTAGGCCGCCCAGTACAGTCCCTGCGCGCCGCGGTCGGTCCCCGGAAACCTGTCGGCGACCTCCTTCAGCAGGCGGACGGAGGCCGCACCATCGAGCGCCTTCATGGCGCTGGCGTACTGGAAGAAGTAGCCGGCATCCGACGGACTCCGCTCCGTCGCCTGCTTCAGGTACTCGACCTGCTTCGGGTTGTCGCCGCGCAGCTCGGCGAGGACGGCGAGGTCCGCATACGCACGCGCGAACGACGGGCTGATGGCGATCGCGCGCTGGAGATGCGTTTCGGCGCCGCGCCAGTCCTTGCCCGCGAGCTTGGCGAGCGCCCACTCGTAGACGGGATTGTCGGGATGCTCCGCGGCCCAGCGCCCGTAGAGCGCGACGAGATCCGGAGCGCCCTCGTCGTGGCTGTCGATGAACTGCTCGTGCGCGGCGACGAAGCGCGGGTCGGCGTCGATCGCGGCGCGGAAGAACGGGATCGCCTTGCCGCGATCGCCGGATCGCACGGCGGCGATTCCCGCGTCGTACGACGCTCTGGCGGCGGCCGTGCCGGCGCTCTCGGGCGGCGGCGCCTGGATTCCGAGCAGGACGAGCAGGACGATGACGACCGCGCGCATCCCGGGAATTGTACGGCGGCGGCCAGCGGTGCCTGCCACCTTTGCTACAGTTGAGCCGTGCGCCCCGGCTCACCCGATCGCGTCGTCTTCGAAACGCGCGACGTCTGCGTCGGCGAGTTCCGCTGTCCCACCGATCACCCGGCCTTCCACGATTCGGGACCGAGCTCCCACTACTGCTTCGCGTTTCCGCGGACGGCGGTCATCATCCGCCACGGCGACGCCCGGATCGTGGCCGACGCCACCGTCGCCACGCTCTACAACCGCGCGCAGGAGTTCGAGCGCGAGGCGCTGAGCCCCGAGGGGGACATCTGTGAATGGTTCGGCGTCTCGCCCGGGCTGCTGCGCGACGCGCTGTCGGCGCGCGACTGGAGGGCGGCCGAAGACGAGCGGCGGCCGATCCGGTTCACGCACGCACCGGTCGGCGCGCGGCTGTACCTGCGCCAGCGGGAGACGTATCTCCGCGCCGCCCGCGGCGCGGCCGATCCGCTCTGGATGGAAGAGGCGATCGTCGATCTCACCGACCGCGTGCTCTCGTCGGCGTACGGCGCGCCGGCGGCGCCCGAGACCACGAGCCGCCGCGTCCGCGATCTCGTGCACGACGCGCAGTGCGTGCTCGCGCGCGATCTGGCCGAGCCGCTGACGCTGGCGGAGGTCGCCCGGACGGTCGGCGCGAGCATGT
>Ga0075364_10002242_pt1 | contig 10843 bp, 9 predicted proteins | sample EndMetdeltDD1764_FD_71517 | JGI IMG/M metagenome (GOLD analysis project Ga0075364, IMG submission 71517) | Populus endosphere microbial communities from Tennessee, USA - Endosphere MetaG P. deltoides DD176-4 | ecosystem: Host-associated > Plants > Roots > Endosphere | place: USA: Tennessee...
GTGACGTAGCTCGCCTTGTCGGCGGACTTCGTGATCGAGATGTGTGGATGGGCGACCGCGACCTCCTCCGTGGCGCTGACTGTCATTGGATCACCGAAGTCGGAGGTGCCCGTCAGCGTCGCGGTCGACGTGAAGCTGTCGGCCGGGGCGGCGCCGGTGCACGTATAGACGACGGGGACGCCGGCCAGCAACGTGCCGAGGTCTCGGTCGCAATCCGCAACGGTGGGCACGCTCACCAACGAGTTCGAGGAGTTCGTGGCGAGGGCAACCGCTGTCACCACATACGTGACTGTCGATCCTGCCTGGAACGGACCACCACCGACGGCCGAGTACTCGATGTACAACGCCGGCACGAGAACGGACATGACCAGCGACGTGGCCACGTACGTGTCACCGGACGTGCTGAAGCCGAGTTGTGCAGAGGTGTCGCCCACACCGATCGAAGACACGGCGAACGACTTGGCGTCGATGCTCAGGTTGCGCGCGACGTTCGGCGACACCTCGCCGTCGGCGTTGCTGATGAAGAAGTTGGTGGTGGAACCACCGGATGGCTCGGTGACGTTCACGCCGTTGATCGAGAACCGGTCACCGGAGATGTTGAAGTCACCTTCGCCGGCCGTGAGACCGACGCGAACGTCGGTCGTGGCGGCACGGAAACCGCTCAACGTGACAGTTGTCGTCGGGTCGGCAGAGCTCTGCCGTACATGACCGTCGTACAGGAAGATCTCGCGCTTGCTCGGCGCGTACGTGGGATCCGGCGCAGGGTATGAGTAGACCACCGTCAGCGACCACCCGGAGTAGCAACCGAAGCCTTGCGGTGTCCAGACGTTGCCGACCGTCACGGTCGTCGGCGTGCCGCTCGTCGCGGTGCTGAGCTGCGCGGTGACGTCGGCATGGGCAACGTAGAACTGCGGCTGCGAGTTCGGCACGTTGGCGAGCGAGTCACGGGAGATGACCTGCGGGGAGATCGCGACCTCGGACCCAGCACCGACCGTGATGCGGGTCGCCGTGCTCTCCGGTGTGCCAGAGGGGAGCACCGCCGTGCCGGCGCCGGCGAGGAACTGGCGCGTGTTGCAGCCAGGAGCGGGCGACACGGTGCCATCGGCCAGGCGAATCGTGCCGGTGTCGCCGGTCCAGGTGAGGCGGGCGAACGCGACCGACGCACCCGGCGGGATCGTCACGGATGCGCTCGACGAACTGAACGTGGCGGCGCTCTCGTCCACGTCGGCCCACTGCATGTAGTAGCTGTCGTTGATGCCTCCGGCAGCCGTGTATGTGGCCGCCTGCGCCGTCGCGCACGTGGACTTTGGCTCACCGAACGGGTCGGTCGGCGCGGTCAGCCCGGGGCAGACCGACGATCCGTTGCCGATCTTGATGAAGTCGCCGAAGACCTCGGCGTTGTAGTTCAGCGAGAACGGGCGTACGACTGCGGCCTCGACGGGTGTTTCGCTCGATGCCGTGACGACACCGAACGATGCAACCGCGACGGCTGCGAGCAACCGCAGCCGATGACTTCTCCTGCTTGACTGTCCCATCGCTATCCCTCTGCCTGGCCGCGCCCCGCACGACATCTGATGTGTTCGATGACGTTGCACGCTCCCGCGGCGAGGCCAACTCGTACGACGGTGCAGACCGTTTCGAGAAATGCCAGGAGGCGGCCTTTCAAGCAGTCAGGTGCGAGCGTGCCATTCGCGATCGAGGATCGCGTAGACGCCGGTGTCCGCCCACTCGCCCTTGAACCACAGATCCTCGACGAAGTGCGCTTCCGCGCGCATGCCGAGCCTGGTGCACAGATGTATCGACGCGTCGTTGCGCGGGTCGAGCTCGGCGCGGACGCGATGCAGGCCGAGGGCCCCGAACGCGATCCGGTCGAGCACCGCGCCGGCAGCCTCGAACGCGTACCCATGCCCTGCGAAGTCGGGGTGCATCGTCCAACCGATCTCGCCGGTCATGTTCTCGACGCTGTGAAGCGTGAAGTACGAATCGCCGATCACGCGCGGCTCGCCGTCGTGGTCGAGTACCAGCGCCAGCTGGAGGAAGTCACCGTCGACGGCGAGGCGGGTGGCGACGGCATAGCGCTCCAACCTCTCGCGGACCTCGTCGCGCGAGCGCGGCTCGAAGGTCAAGTACCGGCAGACGTCTTCGCGGGACTGGTAGGCGTGCACGTCGTCGAGATCGTCGGGATGCAGCGGTCGCATGGTCAAGCGCTCGGTCCGGATCGGTTCCGTCCACTCGTATGGGGTGAGCATCATCCGGCTACAGCCCGGCCTGCGCCGCGAGATCGTCTTCGAGCGCCTGCAGCGTCGCCGCCGATCGGTCGTAGCGGATCTTGTTGTCGAGCACCCGCGGTCCGTCCCACCCGGGGAGGAGACCCTTGCTATGGCAGAAGTACTGGGCCTCGATGTTGCTGCCGTTGAGCGTGTCGGCCTCAGGGTCGGTGCACAGCCAGCGAACCACCTTGCCCAGCACCGCCATCGGCGCGCCGTTGTTCTCGATGCCGAACTTGGCCATGTCCTGGCCGATGCGCTCGGTGGCGATCAGACCCGGCTGGACGTTGAAGCAGCGGATGTTCTGATCGGCCAACTCCACGGCGAGGAAGCCGGCGATGCGATGGAACGCGCCCTTCGACGTCCCGTAACCAAGACCCCAACCACCCTTGCCGGCCGGCTGTGTGGGATCGGCGTAACCCGACGCCGACGTGATGTTCACGATCGTGCCGCCACCCTGGGCGATCATCGCCGGCAGCACCAGTTTGTTGATGATGAGCGGTGCGAAGAAGTTGCCTTCGAGCTGCTTGCGGATCAACTCGATCGGTGTGTCCATGAACCGGTCCATGTGCCCGGGCCCGATGTAGCGACCGTTGTGGACGACGACGTCGATGCGACCCCACCGAGCGAGGACCGTCGCCACCGCGGAGCCGAGCGATGACGGGTCGAGCAGATCGGCCGGAACCGCCATCGCCGTCCCGCCGTTCTTCTCGATCATCGCGACCGTTCCCATCAGGCTTCCCGGCAGCGGCGACAGATCCGAGTCGGCGAGGGTCGAGGAGTGCTCGCGTCGCTCGCCCTCCTGGACGGTGCGGGCGGTGATCGCGATCGAGAACCCGCCCGCCGCCAACTCGAGCGCGCACGCTTTGCCGATCCCCCGGCTGGCGCCGGTGATGAACGCGACCTTGTCAGTCATGACTCACTCCTCGATCCGGGTTCGGCTGACGCCCCGGCAGCGGCGACTCACGATAGTCGGCCGTCCCCGAGCGGCCCGTGGCGCAGCGCGGCTTCGCGACCACCACAAGCGGCTCGGTCGCTGTGCGGCCTACGGTGGTGGCGTGACCGACATCACGGTGATCGTCGTCTGTGCGGAGTGTGGTCTGTACTGGCCCGTAGACGCGGAGCAGCCGCCTTGTTCGCGCGCCGGGCATGTCCATCAACAGCACGAGCTGCATCGCCATCGCACAGACGTCGCGCTCCCGGGCGACACGACCGTCACGGCTGTGTCGTTCGACGAGCGCGACCCCTACAGCAGGGAAGCGCCGCCGGCCTTCGGCCTCTACCTCGACGCGCGCTGGCAGCCGCCATGGCCGCACCGGATCATCGCCTGGCCCGACTTCGGCGTACCGGACGACCGAGGCGAGCTGGAAGCCGCTCTGCAGGATCTGCTCGATCGCGCCCGAAACGGGCAACGGGTCGAGGTCGGATGCCTGGGCGCACACGGCCGTACGGGCACAGCACTCGCGTACCTCGTCGTGCTCTGCGGGCACCCTGCGGCGGACGCCGTCGACTGGGTGCGCGCTCACTACTGCTCGCACGCCGTGGAGACCGACGAGCAGGCCGCGTTCATCGCCGCTCTCAACGCCTGATAGATACGCCCCTCGCGTCTCTCGCCCCCGGTGGGCGCTCCTGTGGGCGAGCCGCGACGGCCGGTGCGTAAGCTCGGTCGTCGTTGCCGGACGACGAGGGGAATGCTGGTGGTTGGGATGAACGAGAACGGGAGCACGCGGCGCGAGCACACCGGCCCATTGGCCGGCATCAAGGTGCTCGACCTGTCGATCGCGCTGACCGGGCCGTACGCGGTCGCGCTGCTCGCCGACCAGGGCGCCGACGTCGTCAAGGTCGAACGGCCCGGCATCGGCGACATCGCCCGCTGGGTCGGCGTCGCCGTGAACGGGATGAGCGCGTTCTACGTCGCCTGCAACCGGGGCAAGCGCTGCATCGCCGTCGATCTCGGCACCGACGAAGGCCGCGACATCGTGGTCGAGCTCGCCCGCGAGGCCGACGTCATCGTGCAGAACTTCCGGCCCGGCGTGATCGATCGTCTGGGCCTCGGCTACGAGGCGGTGAAGGCGATCAACCCCGACGTCGTCTACTGCTCGATCTCCGGCTACGGCAGCGTCGGCCCCTACCGCGACCGCAGCGCATACGACACCTCGATCCAGGCCTACGCCGGCTTCGCCGCGAACCAGGCCGAACCCAACGGGCCCCCGCAGTTCCTGCACCAGAACGCGGCCGACAAGGTCAGCGCGCTGTTCGTCACCCAGGCCATCACCGCCGCGCTCTTCGCGCGGGCCAGCGGACGTGGCGGTCAGCACCTGGAGTTGGGCATGGCCGACGCGTGCGTCTCGTTCCTGTGGGCCGAGTCGGCCGGCAACGAAGTGCTGCTCGCATCGGACGGCTCGATGCCGTCGAGCTTCAACGCCGGCTTCCAACCGATGCGCTTCGTCGACGGTTGGGGCATCGTCGTGCCCACCACCGACGCCGACTTCGCCGGCATGTGCCGGGCGCTGCGGGTGGAGGGTTTCGACGACCCGCGCATCGCCACCGTCGGCGAACGTCGCAAGCACCGAGACGTGCTCGAGCCGGTGATGGACATGTGCTACGCGATGGCGGCCAACCTCACCCAGGAGGAAGCAATCGAACGGTTCGAAGCAGAGCGTGTGCCGTTCGCGATGGTGCTGTCCGCGGCGGAGATCGTGTCCGATCCACACGCGATGGCGATCGGCATGTTCACCGAGTTCGACCATCCGGTGGTCGGGCCGGTTCGTCTGCCCCGCCACCCGACGACCTTCAGTGGCACCCCGGCGTCGCTCGGCGGACCGGCGCCGGCGCTCGGCCAGCACACCGACGAGATCCTCGCCGAGCGCGGGTTCGGCGACCGGATCGCCGCGTTGCGCGACGCCCGCGTCGTCGCCTGAGGCTCACGGTCTCGGCGTCCGCCGTGGAACTTGGCTGCTGATCGCTCCCGGATGGCGCGATGAGCAGCCAAGTTCGCGGCCCGCGGAGCATTCGGCGCTGGTTCGCTCGCGCAAACGACCGTCAACGTTCGACCGGCGCGGACAGCTGTGCGACGAGACGTTCGGCCGTCGTCTCGAGGTGAGTCCGCAGCAACGATGTCGCCGCCGCGATGTCGCGGTCGAGCACCGCATCGGAGAGGCGCCGGTGCTCACCGTCGTAGTCGCGAGACGACCGATCCAACTCGGCGGATCGAGATCGATAGATCTCCGCGGCATCCCGCATCGTCGCCGCCGCGGCGGTAAGACGCTTCGACGGGCAGGCAGCCAGCAACGACGCGTGGAACTCGTTGTGGGCCGCGATCCATCGCATGTTCGCCTTCCAACCGTCGCCACCCTCGCCACTGTCGAGATGTGGCGTGCGTTGCAGGCTGTGGCTGCTGGCGACGACCTTGGACTCCCATGCCACGTCGCCGTGCTTGATCGACAGCGCGAGCGCGGCGCACTCGACTTCGCAGCGGGCGATGGTGAGATCGGTCAGGTCGTCGACCGTGACGCTGACCACCTTGAAGCCGTGCTGCGGCTCGGCGACGACGAATCCGAGCGCGGCCAGGTGCGTGAGCACCTCACGGGCGACACCGACGCTGACGTCGTAGCGCTTGCACAGCATGCCGAAGCGGAGTGGCTCGCCGGGGGCCAGATCGCCGGACAAGATGTCGGCGCGAAGCAGTCGGAGCACCCGTTCGGACTGTGTGGTGGGCAAGGGTTCTTTCTCCACGTCGGACAACGTTCGCATTCAACCACCATTTTCGACGTGTGTGTCCGCCTGGCGAACAAGCCGGCGGCGTACCGGGAACAGATCGACCTTCAGCGCGCGGCGGATCGTTCCCCAGATGCCGGGCTGCAAGTAGAGAGCCGCAGCGACCGCGACCACCCCACTGCCGACGGTGTACCACGTGTGGTAGTCCTTGAAGTACTCGCGCAGGATGTAATACACGAGCGCTCCGATGACCGGCCCCTCCAGCGTTCCGATGCCGCCGATCACGACGATGATGACGATCGGGGCCGTCCAGTTGGCCACACTGAACGAGTCCTTGGGCTGCACCCGCAGGTTCGACAGGTAGTAGACGGCGCCCGTGAACGCGGTCCAGAAGGACGCGATCACCCACACGATCAGGCGGGTCCTGTAGACGTTGGCGCCGAGGCCGCGCGCGCCGGCTTCGTCGTCGCGGATGGCCTGCATCTGCAGGCCGAGCTTGGAGCGCAGGATCAGGTAAGCGATCAGCAATGCGCCGACTCCCGCGACGAGCGCGAGCCAGTAGGTGGCGTGCTGCCGCGTCTCCAGGTCGAATCCGGCGACCTTCAGCGAGACTCCGCTGCCGGCACCCAGCGATGTCTGCTGGACGATGATGAGACTGGCCACCTCGGCGATCACCCAAGTACCGATCGCGAAGTAGCTGCCGCGCAACCGGAACGCGACCAGTGCGATCGGGATCGACAGCACTGCGGCGATGAACGCGCTGATCGGCACCGACCAGTACAGGTTCTGGCCATGCACGTTGACGAGTGCGACCATTCCGTACGCGCCCAGGCCGACGAAGGCTTGCTGGCCGACCGAGACGAGCCCGGCGAAACCGGCGAGGAGGTTCCACATCTGCGCCAGCGAGAGCAGCGTGAACAACTCCACCATCCGCCGCTGCGTCGCCGCTTCTGCCCACGATGGAACAGAGGTCAGCACGGCGATCAGCGCGAGCAGCACCACCAGGCAGACGCGGCTCGCCGGCGAACCGCGCACGACGCGGAAACCGCTCCGGAACTCGCTCATCGCAGCTGCCCCTTTCCGAACAGGCCGGTGGGCCGGAACACCAAGATCGCGAGGAACACGAAGTGGCCGGCGAGCTCGCCGTACTGCGGGTCGATCTGACGGCCGATGGCCTGGGCGACACCGAGGATGACGCCGCCGATCAGCGTGCCCCAGAGCGAGCCGAGGCCACCGATGATCACGGCCTCGAACCCGTAGATCAACCGCACGGGGCCGCCGAACGGATCGAACGACGAGCGGGTGCCGTACAACACACCTGCCAACGCAGCCGTTGCGACGGCGAACGCCATCGCCACGCCCCACACGGTGCGGATGTCGATCCCCATCAGCCGTGCTGCGTCGGCATCGTCGGATGTCGCGCGGAACGCGCGGCCCAGACGCGTGCGGCGCATGAACAGCGCCAGCCCGGACAGCACCAGGACGGCGCAGCCGAGCGTGATCAGCGGCAACCAACCGATGCTGATCTTGTCGTTGATCTTGAAGCCGGAGAGCTTGAGGCTGCCGACGTCGAGGCCTTGCGTATCGGCGGTGTACTTCTCGTACAGCAGGTTCTCGATCACGACGCCGAGCCCGAACGTGGCAACGATCTGGAAGGACGGATCGACCCCGACGATGCGGTCGAACAAGAGGCGCTGCAGGAGGTAGCCGACGACCAGCGCGCCGGGCAGGACGATCACGAGGATCACGAGCGGGTTCCAGTCCAACGTCGCGCTGAGCGACATCGCGATGTACGCGCTGGCGACCGCGAGGTCGCCGTGGGAGAGGTTGACGAAGCGCATCACGCCGAATGCCAGCGACAACCCTGTCGCGAACAACGCGTACAGACCGCCGACGAGCGTGCCCTGGAGGACGGCGTTGAGCCAGACCATCAGCGCCCACCGCTCGAGTGCGAGCCGGGGAGACCGAAGTAGGCGTCGGTGATGCGCTCCTGGGACACCTCTCCCGGCCTGCCGCTGAAGGAGATGCGTCCCTCCAACAGGCAGTAGAAGCGGTCGGCGACGTCGAGCGCGCGCTTGACGTCCTGCTCGACGAGCAGGACCGTGGTGCCGTTGGACTTGACGGTCGGAATCGCGTCGTAGACCTGCTTCACCACGATCGGGGCGAGGCCCAGCGACACCTCGTCGAGCAGGATCAGATCCGGGTTGGCCATCAACGCGCGGCCGATCGCGAGCGTCTGCCGCTCACCCCCTGACAATCCGTCGGTGCGCCGCCTGCGCAAGCGCTCCAACAACGGGAACGCGGCCATGACCGCGTCGATGTTCCACGGCCCGGATCGGGCGGTGTGGCCGCCGACGACGATGTTCTCCTCCACCGTCAGCGACTGGAAGATCCGGCGGCCCTCGGGCACCATCGCGATGCCGGCCGCAACGCGCTTGTGAGGCGCGAGCGCGGCGAGCGACGCACCCTTGTAGGAAACGGTGCCGGCCTTCACCGTGGCGAGTCCGGTGATCGCGTTGAGCAGCGTCGACTTGCCGGCTCCGTTGGCACCGATGATCGACACGGTCTCGCCGGCCTCGACGTGCAGGCTGACGCCGAAGAGCGCCTGGAAGTCGCCGTAGACGACATCCAGCGACTCGACGCTCAGGATCGCATCGGTCATCCGCTGCTCCCGCCGACGTCAGATCCGCCGCCGACCTCGAGATCGTCCCCGAGGTACACCGAGCGAACCTCGGTCGACGCCATCACCTCGGTCGGATCTCCCTCGATCAGCTTGCGGCCGGCATCGACCGCCATCATCCGGTCGACCACCCGCAGCAACGCGTGCATGATGTGCTCGATCCACACGATCGCAACCCCTGTGGCGCGGATGTCGCTGATCGTGTCGACCAACGCCTGCGCCTCGGCTTCGGTGAGCCCGCCCGCGATCTCGTCGAGCAGCAGCACCGTCGGCTGCACCGCCAACGCGCGCGCGAGCTCGAGCCGCTTGCGGTCGAGGAGCGTCAGCGCGCCGGCGGGAACGTTGGCCTTGTCGAGCATGCTCGCCGTCTCCAGCGCGGCGACAGCAGCCGCCTCGGTGGTGGCCCCACTGGTCAGGCGGTCTCCGGCGCCGAACGTGCTGCCGACGAGAACGTTCTCGAACACGGTCAGTCCCCCGAACGGACGGGGGATCTGTGCCGTGCGCCCGATGCCGAGCCGGCAGCGCCGATGCGCGGGCAGGCGAACGATGTCGACGCCGTTCAACAGCACCTGACCGCCGTCGGCGCGCAAGTCGCCGGCGATCAGGCTCAGCAGCGTTGTCTTGCCGGCCCCGTTCGGCCCGACGATGCCGAGCGCCTCCCCTTCCGCGAGTTGGAAGGAGAGGTCGTCGATCACCCGGAAGCCGCCGAACCGCTTCGAGACGTTGACGACATCGAGCAGCATCTGCCGGCGACCCTCAGGCCAGCGGCTTGAGTTCGCCGGTCTTGGGGATCTCCGGCGACAAGCTGTTGTTGGTGACGACCAGATCGAACGGGTGCTTGCCTCCGTCGGTCTTCTGCCACTGCCCGCCGACCAGCGCGGTCGTCGAGATGTTCTTGGGCAGGCCGGCGGCGCCGAACTCCAACGGGCCGACGATCGTGTCGAGCTTGGTCGCCCCGGCGGCGTCGGCGAGCGCTTGCTTGTCGGTGCTGCCCGCGCGGGCGATCACGTCGAATGCCTGCTCGAACAACGCGTGCACGAACCCGACGAACTGCGTCCACTGCTTGCCGGTTGCGGTCTCGTACTGATCGGACAGGTCCTTGGCGCTGATGCCCGTCAGCGAGCTCTTGAACGGATGGTTGGGCGTCCACCAGATCTCGCTCGCGAGCCCATCGCCCGAGTCGCCGAGCGCCTCGACGGCAGAGGGGAACAGGATCGCCTTGGCCATCGTGACCAGCTTGGGGTTGAAGCCCTGCTGCTTGGCCTGGGTCCAGAACGTGGCGAAATCAGGAGGCAGCGGGATTCCCGTGAGGATCTCGACCTCCTCGTCCTTGAACTGACCGATGATGCTGGAGTAGTCGTCGGACAGCACCGTGAAGCGGCCCGGATCGACCACCGTGTAACCCGCAGCCGACGCTCCGGCCGGGTAGCCGGTCTTGGCATCGGCGAGCGCATTGCCGTCCGGATCGTTTCCGCAGAGGAGACCCAGCTTCTTGTTCGTCGAGACCGCGTTCCACATCTCGGTGAAGACGCCGACGAGTTGGTCAGCGCCCCAGAAGAAGTGGTACGTCCAATCGAAGCCCTTGGCCGGGTCGCCGCCGCGCCCGAGGAAGTACGGCTGCCATGGCGCCAGCGTGGTGAGGCACGGCACGCCGTTGGCCTCGCACTGATCGGCGACGGGGTTGATCATCTCCGGGGTGGCGATCGCGACCATCATGTCGACCTTGTCGTCGAGGATCAGGCTGCTCGCCCGCGATGCCGCCGTATCGGAGTTCGACTCGACGTCTTTGACGATGATCTCGACGGCGTAGCTCTTGTCGCCGATCATGATGCCGTCCTTGACGAGCTCGTTGATGCCCTCGAGGATGAAGTCGTTGGCCTCGCCGAAGCCGGCCAGCGGGCCGGTGAGCGGCGCGGTGAAACCGATCTTGAACGTGCCGTCGCCGCCACCGCCGCCGAACGTGGCCGCGTTGGTGCCGCCCACGGCCGGCGTGCCGGAGCCTGCCGTCGAACCTGCCGTCGAACCTGCCGTCGAACCTGCTGTCGAACCTGCTGTCGAACCTGCCGTCGTGGAGGCGGTCGTCGCCGACGTCGACGCGACGGTCGTCGCCGACCCGGCTGTCGTGGCCGGTGCGGACGTCGTGGCCGTGGACTTCTTGTCGCTGCCGCATGCTGCGAGC